>ENA-OQES01000264-OQES01000264.1-human-gut-metagenome-genome-assembly--contig:-NODE-264-length-23132-cov-3.879374_pt1 | contig 23132 bp, 29 predicted proteins | sample MGYA00242798_ERZ504641 | MGnify/ENA primary metagenome ERZ504641 (study PRJEB26092, sample SAMD00036327) | human gut metagenome | host: Homo sapiens | study: EMG produced TPA metagenomics assembly of...
TCTCGGAATCTGATATTTTGGTAAGTAAAAGGAAAAAAGAAAGAAAACTTATGAAGGAAAAAAATCCAGGAATTTGCCGAACTTAAACCGGGAGACTATGTGGTACATGAGAATCACGGACTTGGAATTTATCAGGGGATTGAGAAAGTCGAAGTAGATGCTGTTACTCGGGATTATATGAAAATTTCCTATGCGGACGGAGGAATTCTATATATACCGGTAACACAGATGGATCTGATCCAGAAATACGCAGGAGCAGATGCAAAGCCACCGAAATTGAATAAGCTTGGTACACCTCAGTGGGAAAAAAACAAAGGACAGGTCAAAAAAGCGGTTCAGTTAATCGCAAAAGATCTTGTAAAACTCTACGCAACGCGCCAGCAGACAGAAGGTTATGTTTATGGACCGGATACGGTCTGGCAGAGAGAGTTTGAGGAGATGTTTCCATTTGAAGAGACAGAGGATCAGCTTCGTGCAATTGAAGATACAAAGAAAGATATGGAAAGTACGAAGATCATGGATCGTCTGATCTGCGGAGATGTAGGGTATGGTAAGACTGAAATTGCGATAAGAGCAGCTTTTAAGGCAAGTGCAGGAAGGAAAACAGGTTGTTTATCTTGTAACCTTACAACGATTCTTGCGCAGCAACACTATTAATACATTTATTCAAAGGATTTAAAGATTTTCCGGTGACAGTGTTGACTTGATGAAGTCGTTTTCGGACGCAGGCGCAGCAGGAAAAAAACAGTAGAGGATTTGGAAAAAAGGTCTGGTTGATATCGTGAATCGGAACACACAGAGTGCTTTCAAAGGATATTGGATATAAAGATTTAGGACATTCTGATCATAGATGAAGAACAACGTTTTGGTGTGACGCATAAGGCAAAAAATTCAAAAAATTAAGAGAAAATATAGACGTGCTGACGCTGACAGCAACGCCAATCCCAAGAACACTTCATATGAGTTTGATCGGAATTCGCGATATGAGTGTGCTTGAGGAAGCACCGATGGATCGTATGCCAATACAGACATATGTAATGGAATACAATGATGAGATGGTACGTGAAGCAATGGAGCGTGAACTAGCCAGAGGTGGACAGGTCTATTATGTTTATAACAGAGTGGAAAATATTGCAGATGTGGCACTTCATGTGCAGAAATTGGTGCCGGATGCAAGGGTATCTTACGCACATGGACAGATGAATGAACATCAGTTGGAAGATATTATGTATGATTTTATCAATGGTGATATTGATGTGCTTGTATCGACAACAATTATTGAAACGGGACTGGACATTGCGAATGCTAATACGATGATTATACAGGATGCAGATAGATTTGGACTGTCGCAGTTATATCAGTTGCGAGGAAGAGTTGGGAGATCCAATCGAATGGCATATGCATTTCTGCTGTATCAGAGGGATAAGATGCTTAAAGAAGTTGCAGAGAAGAGGCTGGCTGCAATTCGTGAATTTACAGATCTTGGATCGGGATTCAAGATCGCAATGCGTGATCTTGAGATCCGAGGTGCGGGAAATCTTCTAGGAGAGTCGCAAAGTGGTCATATGGCAGCAGTTGGATATGACTTGTACTGCAAGATGCTTAATGAGGCTGTCAGTCAGTTGAAAGGTGAAAAAGAAGAAGCAGACTACGCTACAACGATTGATCTTGATATAGATGCATTTATTCCGGAATCTTACATTAAAAACGAGTATCAAAAATTGGATATTTATAAGAGAATTGCCACAATTGAAACAGAAGAAGAGATGGATGATATGACAGAAGAACTGATTGATCGATTTTGGAGATCTTCCGAAAAAAGTACAGCAGCTTCTTCATATTGCAGCACTTAAGAGTCTTGCGCATTCTGCATATATTACAGCGATAGAACAAAAGGGAAAAGACTACAAATTTATCTTATATGAAAAAGCAAATCTGGATCCGGCAAAAATTCCGGCACTTTTAAAGAAATATGGAAATAATATGATTTTCAAAGCAGAAGCAGTCCCGTATTTCCTTTATCAAAAGAAAGGGAGAAGCGGAAAAGAGAAAGGGGAAAATGTTCTGCAAATGCTAAGAGAAATTGTAGAGAGTATTCGTGAACTTCGATTAGATTAGGATAGTTGAGGAGATTCTGTGTTTGGGGTTGTGATAGAACAAAAAACACGATATAATGAGCAATAGTATGGCTGCGTAAGTGAATACGTAAAAAGAGGAGGATTTACTAGATGGCACGTTTGGCAAAAAGGCTGGCAATGCTTGCAGTGGCAGGCACATTGACAGCAACATCTTTGACAGGATGCGGAACAATAAATACAGATGAGACAGTTGCAACAGTCGGTGATGAGAAGATTACACTTGGAGTCGCGAATTTTTACGCAAGATTGCAGCAGGCTCAGTATGAAACCTACTATGCGAGTATGATGGGAACAACAGCAGAAGAGATGTGGGCAAAGGAAGCATCAGACGATCAGACATATGAGGAGCAGACAAAGAAGAGTATTCTTGAGAATCTGGAGAATATGTATCTTGTTTCACAGCATGCATCTGATTATGATGTTGCACTGACAGAGGAAGAGCAGCAGGCGATTAAAGATGCAGCAGCAAAATTCGGTGAAGATAATTCGGATGATGTGAAGAAAGTGGTATCAGGAGATGAGGAGGAAGTGGCTAAAGTTCTCGAACTGATGACAATTTCGAATAAGATGGAAACGGCAATGGAAGCTGGTGTGGATGAGAATGTATCAGATGAAGATGCAGCACAGAAGAGTATGCAATATCTCTTATTCTCATATACAACAACAGATGATTCGGGAAAATCCCAGACATTATCAGATGATGAGAAAGAAGCCTTGAAGACGACCGCACAGGCATTTGATGATCGGTTAAAGGGCGGAGAAGATATGGAGACTGTTGCATCAGCAGCAGGACTTACAGCCCAGACAGCTACATTTGATTCTGAAAGTACAAGCCCGGATAAGGATCTGATCGCAGCAGCAGATGCATTGACAAATGAAGGCGATGTTACAGATATTATAGAGACAGAGAATGGAATTTATATTGCAAAGCTTACAAGTCTTTTGGACAGAGAGGCAACAGACAGTAAAAAAGAAAGTATTGTAAGTGAGAGAAAACAGGAACAGTATGATTCGCTTCTGAAGCAGTGGAAAAAGGATACAAAAATCAAAGAAGAGAAAAAGTATGGAAGAAGATCAGTTTTGAAGAACAGGGTGTAACAATTAAAACGTCAGATACATCAGATACTTCAGACAGCCAGAATTAAAAAACAGGGACAAAAACTTTGTGAAGACTAATAAGTTTTTGTCCCTGTTATATTTATATATTAGGAAAGTCCTTTCCAAATATATAAAAAACACTCCGCTTAGGATGCGCACCGCGCACGAAAAATTAAATGTATTCCAGTTTTTCGAAATAATGCATCAGAATATCGGCACAGTTTTCAACACCGAGTTCGGAAGTGTCAAGAATCATGTGATAATCATTCACATCTCCCCAGGTCTTGCCGGTGTGTTCGTAATAATAAGCAGCACGCTCTTCATCTGTATGCTCCACCTTTTCTTTTGCGGCATCATGATCAAGATTTTCTTTTTTTCATGATTCTCTGAATGCGGTCCTCTTTGGCAGCACTCACATAGATGTTTAATACATTCATCCGGTCTTTCAGAATATCTGAGGCGCATCGTCCGAGAATAATGCAAGGGTTTTCAGCCAGTTTCCGGATTGCTTCAGCTTCACTTTCATATTTGTGATCAGAGAGCTTTTCTTCTATATAGGCCTTGTCATAGACCGGAATATCAAGTCGTTTCGAAAGCTCTTCAGCAATAATGCTGGCTCCGGTACCGAAACGACGACTCATAGTAATTACTAATTTCATAATGAAGTCCTCCTTTGTAGAAATAACATTCAGATGAATTTTATTATAGCACGTTCTGTTTGATTTGTCTCGGTTTTACTTACTTGTATCCAATGATGGGGAGTTGCCGGTAAAAAGTGTATCCATTTTTTCAGGAGAAATTAAAGGAGGAATTTTAATGAAAAATGGATGTAAACTTTATACAATCCCCCATTGCAAGATCATGTATACTAATGATATAATTTATAGTAGCGTTTTTGGCAGATTTGCCAGAAGCAAACTTATGGATGATTAAAAAATTTGAGTAGGTGACGGATTTGAAGAATAAGATCAAACGTTTTGCAAAGGGGGATTTTCACATCCGCAGCCGGAAATTATTTTTCCTGAGACTCACATTACGATGCGTGTCGGAGAAGGAGAAAAATATGAGGGAAGCTTTTCTCTGCAGAATGAAGGGGAAGGGACAATACGTGGGCTTGTATATCCTTCTTCCTATCGTGTACAGTGTGCAGAGCAGGGTTTTGATGGAAATCCGGTAAATATTTATTATACATACGATGGAAGAGGACTTGTGCCGGGACATGTTGAACATGGGAAATTTACGATTGTATGTAATGGTGGAGAGTATGATATTGCATTTACTGCAATTATTGAGAAACCATTTGTTATGACTCGATACGGAAAGGTTCAGAGCCTGGAAGATTTTAAGAAGCTTACATATCGTGATGCAGCTGAGGCAGTGAAGTTATTCCGGTCCAGAGATTTCTTTGAGATTCTCAAATATGAAGATACGAGGATCAAGGCGCTTTATAATAATATGCGTAAATGGGAACTGGATCAGCACGCCCTTGAAGAATTCCTGGTAGGGTGCAAGCAGAAAGAGAAGATTTTTTCTTACATTAGAAGAAGAAAGCCGTGCTTTTATTTCTCTTGTAGAAGACAGAAAAGAGACTTTTACTGTGAAGAAAAATACCTGGGGATATCTGGAGATTGATGTAAGAACAGAAGGTGATTTCCTTTCTGTTGAGCACAGACATCTGACGACAGACGAATTTATAGGTAATGCCTATCGTTTGGAATATGGTATTTCTATGGACAAGCTTCACAGAGGAAGTAACTTTGGAAGGATTATTCTGGAAACTCCATATGAAACACTGAGTTATGAGGTCGTAGTGGAAAAGGATATTTGCAGAGATGAGGAACATCGTGCAAATGAAAAAGAATTTAATGGAATTCTGAAAGATTATCTGAAATATGAAGGTGACAAGATGTCACTGGAGGATTGGACAGAGACTTCTATTAAGAAGATTTCACATCTTCGCGAGGTAGATGAACGTAATGAGTTCTACCTTCTTGCCCAGGCACATATCTGCATTTTGGGTAATCGGATGGATGAGGCAAAATGGCTTTTAGAATCTTATAACTACAATCGTTTTGCAATCGGTAAGGATGTTGAATTGAGTTCCTATTACCTTTATCTGACGACAAAGCTGAGTAATGATTCGATTGGGCAGAGAAGGGTCGCAGAAGAACTTTCACGTTCCTTTATGAAGCATCCGGACAGCTGGCGGATTCTTTGTATGCTGATTGAGGTTGATTCGGAATATAAAATCTACAGTGAAAGACTGAATGTGCTTGAGAAGCAGTTTATGGAGTATAAGTCTCACAGCTTATGGTTCTATCTTCAGGCATTCCGTTGTTTTAAAGAGAAGAGCTCATCTCTTAAAAAACTCGGACAGTTTGAAGTACAGGTTCTGCTTTTTGGCGTGAAATATAAACTGATGACGAAGGAACTTGCATTATATACAGCAAACCTGGCAAGTCAGATGAAGAATTTTGATAAACATCTGTATAATGTACTTGTGAAGTGTTATGAGATGTATGATGAAGCGATGATATTGACTTCTATCTGTACATTGCTTATAAAAGGCAGCAGAACAGAACACATCTATTTCCATTGGTATGAGAAAGCGGTAGACGCAGAGTTGAAGATCGCGCAGCTTTACGAATATTATATGGCGGCTGCGAGACCGGAAGAATTTCATAAGCCGCTTCCTCGTTCGGTATATTTGTATTTTATGCATGGAAATTCTCTGGATTATAAGAAATGCGCATTTTTGTATGCAAATCTGATTACTTATGAAGATGAGACAAGTGAGATTTATGCGCACTACAGGGATGAGATGGAAGAATTCACATGGAATCAGTTGGAGAAGAGAAATATAGATGAAGATCTGCGGATTATTTATAAGCGATTCCTTGTAGAGACAGACATGAGTCAGGACAGAATCCGCGCTCTTTATGATGTGTGTCACGCATATTGGATTACAACAAAGGTTCCGAATATGAAATTTATTCATGTAATCGCAGCTGATGGAACAATTACACAGAAGGCAGCATATACAGAGAATGGAACCAGAGTATTTCTGTATGCAAAGACGGATCGCATTGTATGGGAAGCAAAAGATGGAAGACATTATACAGATTCTATCCCATATGAGAGTAAACGTTTGTTTTATGAACTTAGATATATGGATATCTGCAGAAAATATGCAAATAGCCTGAACCGAAGCAAAGCGTTTGAAGAAGAGGAAGAGCTGACACTGGAAATCGTAAAGGAAAAGGGTCTGGAAATTTCCCGGAGGATGAGATCCAGGTACTGTGCAGCAAGATGATTCGTGAGACAAATTATGAGAATGATGAGTTTCCTGACCTATGTTTGTTATGATTTATTTAAGAAAAAACAGTATGATAAAGTGATTCTTACGTATTTGGCAAACTTCTACTGTGGAGCAACACAGGAGATGAAGGAATTGTGGAAAGTTGCCAGAGAGTATGAAGTCCATACACACAAACTGGCAGAACGGATCATTACACAGATGCCTTTTTTCAGAGGAATTATTCCAGGAGACAAAAGTATTTTGAAGCTTATTATGATGAAGGTGCATACTTCCGGCTCCAGCAGGCTTATCTGGCATATGTCTCCAGAGAATATGTTGTAGAAGCACGTAAGATAGAGAAATCTATAATTGATATTATCTGCAGGGAAGCAGAGAAAGGGTGAGGCAACAATCGATATTTGTATGATTGCTGTTTTGAAATATTATTCGGATCAAGAGTATGAAACAAGCCTTAAGAAGACGCTGCAAAAAGTTTATGCAGGAACATTTGTGGCAAACAGATTTATTTCCCATTTTTCCTTAAGTATGATAAGGAGTGGCTGATTGAATTCCAGTTGTGGGATAAGACACTGGTAGAATACAAGGGCCAGAAGGATAGCCGTGTCATGTTGTATTATCAGTTGCAGAAAGGTGGAAACGGAGATTCTGATTATGCAACAGAACTTCTGACACCAATGTATGAAAATTTTGTATGTGAAGAAGTTTGTGTTGTTCTCGCATGAACGACTGATCTATTATTTTAAAGAAACAATTGACGGAAATTCTTACAGAAGTGAGAAAAAGATCTGCCAGCATACGGTTGAAAAAGGTGAACCGGGCAGATATGGAAGGCTCAATGACATTATTCTGGAAGAAGATCCGGAAGAACGAGAGAAGAAGATGAAGCAGTATGCACTGGAAGATGCGGTTGCATCACATATGTTCATACAGTATTAAGGAGGAAATCTTTTCATGGGACAGGGAAGTATAATTGGATATGAGATAAATGGAAAAAGACATGCCAGATCAGTTTTTATAATGATAAAGAGATGGAACCTCAGACACTGGAAGTTGACTCAGATAATTTTCAGATTCCTTTGATTATTGGAAAACTAAGAGACACATGGGCATATGGAAAAGAGGCAAAACGTCTTGCAACACTGAAAGAAGGATTTACCGTTGCCCGTCTGCTTTCGAGAAGTCTTGCAAATGAGAAAATTGAATTTGGTGATGAGACATATGATGCAGTATGGCTGCTTTCACAGTTTATCCAGATGTCTTTACAGTCATTTCCTGAAAATTGATGGAATTGTGTTCAGTGTACCGGTTCTTACAGAAGAACTGGCACAGATGCTTCGAAGGATCGCAGTTCGCATGAATATTGATAAAAGACATATCTTTATTCAGGATTATAAAGAGAGTTTTTGTAATTATCTCTTCTATCAGCCGAAAGAACTGTGGCAGTATGATGCAGCATTGTTCTGCTGTGATCGCAATGAGATCAAAGCATATATGCTGCGCAGACTGAAGCCGGGACTTGGTGGTGGAAAGACTACATTTGTTACGGTTGATGAAGTTGCAAATGCACATATGAAAGAACTGGCACTTGTTTATCCGGTTTTGAACGAGGACAGAGCAAAAGAAGCCGATGCGATGTTCTGTAAATTTATACAGAGCGTGTTTGATAAGAGGATTGTTTCTTCTGTATTCCTGACAGGAGAAGGGTTCGAAAATAACTGGTATCCGAAGTCATTGCGGGTGCTTTGCAATGGAAGAAGAGCATTTATCGGAAATAATCTGTACAGCAAAGGAGCTTGCTATACTGCATACAGAAAATTGTATATGCATATAGAGAATCCGGTTTATCTATCGGAGACTAAGCTGACAGATCAGATCACAGTCAATATGCGTGTGGATGGTCAGGAAATGTGGTATCCGCTTGTTTCCTGGGGTGCACACTGGTATGAGTCGAATAATCAGTGGGAAGTGATCCTTGAAGAGGGTGATGATATAGAATTCCATATCGAGTCACTGGTTCAGGGAACGGTTAAGACCGAAAAAATCTCTTTGGAGAGACTTCCGAAGAGAGCAGAGTATTCGATAAGACTTCAGATAGAAACGATGTTTCTGGATGAAAAAACCTGCAAGATTACAGTACGTGATGTCGGATTTGGAGATTTCTTCCTACCGACGGATTTCCGTGAGGAAAAGGTGATACATTTAGGAGGTAATGATGGGAAATTTAATTCTTTGTCATGACAGACACGCGGCACATCCTTATGAGATTTCCAGGATCCATTGCAGGATCTTTACGATAGAAGAATTGTGTTACTATCTGTGTAATAATTTATATTTGATCGATTATACGATCATGAATGAACCGCTTTGCACCTGGCTGGAAGAAGAGATCGGGATGAAAGAACTGGCAGAGCAGCTTCGAGATTTGATGCGTATGCGTGGATCTGTCGAGAATTTTGTTCTTACAATCCTGAAAGCTTCAAAGATCTATAAAGAATCGGAAATGATCCGTATCCAGAATGTTTTGGAACATCTGAAAAATCAGAAGGATGTAGAGCGTAAGAAGTATAAAGGCGATAATCTTCTTGAAAGCGGTGAGATTGAAGAAGCGATCATCGTTTATCAGGAAATCCTGAATCAGGAAAAAGATGAGAGTGTAGATGAAAAATTCTATGGAAAGATCTATGCATGTCTTGGAGCAGCATATGGACGATTGTTCCTTTATCAGGAAGCGGCCAAAATGTATGACAGAGCCTATCAGATCTGCGAAGATAAGGAATTACTAAAACCATATCTGTATGCGTCTTATAAATATATGTCGCTGGAAGAATTTCACATTTTGCTTACAAAGCACAGTGAATATCAGGAAGTGAATGCACAGATGAGAAGCGAGATGGACGAAGTGAAGCAGAATCTTCAGATTGAGCCAAATGAAGTACTTTTGGAGAAGTGGAAGAGGAAACATAGAAGAAATCATACATAATACAGACTTTTTATGCAGCTGTTCACAGAATCTATGAGCAGCTGCATTGTTCTATACCTTTTGGGGTTTGACATATATTGTATGCTATGGTAGAATACAACAGTAACTTTACTGTGGTACAGTGACTCATTGGTAGAGAATAAAAGCCAAACTCAATGATGGAGGGTGTTATTATGAAAAGAAAAGTATTAAGTGTGTTATTATGTGCAGGACTTGCAGTTTCTATGTTAGCAGGATGTGGTTCAGACTCTTCTAATGCGAATAAGAAAGCGGAATCAACAGGGAGCGACCTTGAATATGTAAAAGACAAAGGAACGCTTGTGGTCGGTGTTACTGACTTTGAGCCAATGGATTATAAAGATGACAATGGTGAGTGGATCGGATTTGACGCAGATATGGCGAAAGCATTTGCAGAGAGTATCGGTGTCGAAGCGGAATTTGTTGAGATTGACTGGGATAATAAAGAGCTTGAGCTTGATGGAAAGTCAATCGACTGCGTATGGAATGGTATGACACTGATTGATGAAGTGAAGAGTTCTATGGAATGCACAGATGCTTATATGAATAACGCGCAGGTTGTAGTTGTACCGGCTGACAAAGCAGATAAGTATCAGGATGAGGAAAGTGTGAAAGATTTAACTTTTGCAGTAGAAGCAGGAAGTGCAGGGGAAGATCAGGTTGAAAGAATTGGTGCACAGTATACAGCCGTTTCATCACAGGCAGATGCATTGATGGAAGTTGCTTCAGGAAATTCAGATGCAGCTGCAATTGATGCTTTGATGGCAGCAGCTATGATCGGAGAAGGAACAGGTTATGCAGATCTTACTTACACAATAAGTCTGAACAATGAGGAGTATGGTGTTGGATTCCGTAAAGGATCTGATCTTGCAGCAGCTCTGAATGATTACTTTAAAAAGAGTATGGAAGATGGATCAATGAAGAAATGTGCTGAGACTTATAAAGTACAGGCTGCATTGATCGAAAAATAAATTTAGGATGGAGCTTTAATAAAATGGAACTTATTATGGAACAATTTCCAATCGTTATTCACTCACTGAATGTGGGAGTTTTTACAGACGCTGAAGCTGCTTTTTTGCAACGCTTCTTGGAGCTATTCCGTTGGGACTGGTTATTGCATTTGGATCAATGTCACATTTTAAACCGTTGAGTTATATCACGAATATCATTGTCTGGATCGTGCGAGGCACACCGCTTATGATCCAGATGCTTATCATTTATTATTTCCCGGGACTGGTCTTAGGAAACCCAATCTGGGGTGGCGGTGAAAGCGGAAGATTTCTTGCAGCTTCGGTTGCATTTATCTTTAACTATGCATGCTATTTCTCGGTAATTTACCGCGGAGGAATCCAGGGTATCCCACAGGGACAGACGGAGGCCGGACTTGTTCTTGGAATGACAAAGCATCAGATCTTCTTTAAGGTTAAGCTGCTTCAGATGGTGAAGAGAATTGTTCCACCGATGTCAAATGAGATCATTACGCTTGTAAAAGATACTTCTCTTGCACGAATCATTGCACTGCAGGAGATTATCTGGGCAGGACAGGCGTTCCTGAAAGGTTCTCAGGGAATCTCAGGCGCGATCTGGCCGATGTTCTTTACAGCTTTTTATTATCTGATCTTCAATGGTATTCTGACAGTCCTTCTTGGAAAGCTTGAGAAGAAGCTGGAATATTTTAATTAAAGTGGGGAGGAAGAGATAAATGGCAATACTTGAAGTAGAACATAATTAATAAACTTTGGACGGACAGAAGTATTGAAAGATATCAGCTTTTCGTTGGCAATCGTGGACAGGTACTTTCCTTGATCGGTTCCTCGGGAAGTGGAAAGACGACACTTCTGCGCTGCCTGAAATTTTTTGGAGACACCGGATAAAGGTGTGATCCGTGTAAATGATGAATTATTGTTTGATGCTGCAAATCCTGTAACAAAACAGGAAAGTGAGATCCGTAAGAAAAGATTACAATTTTGGACTTGTATTCCAGTCATTTTAATCTGTTCCCGCAGTATACAGCACTTGGGAATGTAATGCTGGCGAAGGAACTACTTGCAAAAAGTCAGCCTGATTATAAGGCACGCAAGAAAGAGATACATGCAGAGATTGAAGCAGAAGCAAAGAAACCTCTTAGATCAGATGGGACTTTCAGAGCGTATGAATAACTATCCGCATCAACTTTCCGGAGGACAGTGTCAGCGTGTGGCGATTGCCCGTGCACTTGCACTTAGTCCGGATATTCTATGCATTTGACGAGCCGACTTCAGCACTTGATCCGGAGCTTACAGGTGAAGTACTGAAAGTTATCAAAGGACTTGCAGATCAGAATACTACGATGATCATCGTAACGCATGAGATGGCATTTGCAAGAGACGTATCGGACAAAGTTCTGTTTATGGATGACGGTAAAATACTTGAGCAGGGAACACCTGAGGAAGTGTTTGAAAATCCAAAAGAAGAGCGTACCCGTCAATTTTTGTCACGTTATACAAACGGATAGTGATTTTGTAAATACTGGACAAAAATGAAGGTGGTAATAAGATACGAAGAATAAAAACGACGAATATATTAGAAATACTAATATATTGAACGCAAATAAAATAATGAGCAGGAAGAAATACAAGGCGGAGGGAATGTTGATTTTCACTCCGCCTTATATTATAATCGGTTTTGTATGATACAGAAATCATGATAAAAACTAGCAGGAACTAGGTAAGGAGCATAAACTGACATGAGTGAATTTGAAAAAGCAGTGACGGGACTTGGGGAAGAATGCGGTGTTTTTGGTGCTTATGATGTGGATGGACATGATGTGGCTGCATCAGTCTATTATGGCTTGTTTGCTCTGCAGCATAGAGGTCAGGAGAGCTGCGGTATTGCAGTGACAGACACTTATGGGAAGAGAAACGTTCTTTCAAAGAAAGGACTTGGCCATGTAGATGACGTGTTTAACGAAGAGGGACTTTCAGAATTGAAAGGAAATCTTGGAGTAGGACATGTGAGATATTCAACAGCAGGCGGAACACGTGTAGAGAATGCAATGCCACTTGTTATAAACTATGTAAAGGGAACACTTGCGATTGCACATAACGGAAATTTAGTAAATGCGATCGAGCTGAGAGAAAAACTCAGCCAGACGGGTGCTATTTTCCAGACAACAATAGACTCTGAGGTGATCGCATATCTTATTGCGAGAGAACGTCTTCATACACCGACAGCAGAAGAGGCTGTGAAGTGTGCGATGCAGAAGATCAAGGGAGCGTACGCACTTGTCGTTAGCAGCCCGAGGAAAATGATTGGCGCAAGGGATCCGTTTGGACTCAAGCCACTGTGCATCGGAAAACGTGACAATACATATTTCCTTGCTTCTGAGAGCTGTGCAATTGCAGCTGTAGACGGTGAGTTTGTAAGAGATGTTCTTCCGGGAGAAATCGTAACAATTACAAGAAAACATGGAATCCAGTCAGATACGAGTATGGTGATTGATTCGGAAAAACAGGCAAGATGTAATTTTTGAGTATATTTATTTTGCAAGAACAGACAGTACAATCGATGGTGTAGGTGTATACCATTCCAGAATTCTGGCAGGAAAAGCACTTGCGGAATCTTATCCGGTAGACGCTGATCTTGTTGTAGGAGTTCCGGACTCCGGTCTGGTAGCAGCGAAAGGATATTCTGAGCAGTCAGGAATTCCGTATGGAATGGCATTTCACAAGAATAGCTATGTGGGAAGAACATTTATCAAACCGAAACAAAGCGAACGTGTTTCCAGTGTAAAAACTCAAACTGAATGTGATTCCGGAAGTTGTAAAGGGAAAACGAATCGTAATGGTAGATGATTCCATCGTGCGTGGAACAACTTGTGCAAATATCATTAAGATGCTGCAAAAAAGCCGGAGCAAAAGAGGTACATGTACGTATCAGTTCTCCACCGTTCTTACATCCATGCTTCTTTGGAACGGATGTTCCGTCAAATGAGCAGCTGATCGCACATACTCACACACAGGAGGAGATCCGTCAGCTGATTGGAGCAGACTCTCTTGGATACATGGAGATTGAGAAACTGAAAGACATGGTTGGAGATCTTAAGTATTGCGATGCCTGCTTTACAGGAAAGTATCCGATGGAAGTTTCCGAAAGAGGATATCAGTCAGGCATTTGAACAAATTGATTTTGAAGACTCAGTTTATGTGTTATAATAGATGAACAGTTACGATAAAGATATGAAACAAGGAGAAAAGAATTATGAGTAATGATCGTTATGTAAGCCCGCTTTCAGAGCGTTATGCAAGCCGCGAGATGCAGTATATCTTCTCACCGGACAAAAGTTCAGAACATGGAGAAGACTTTGGATCGCACTGGCAGAGACTGAGAAGGAGCTTGGACTCAACATCACGGATGAGCAGATTGAAGAGATGAAGAGCCATGCGGATGATATTAACTTTGAGGTGGCAAAGGAACGTGAGAAGGTTGTACGTCATGATGTTATGTCTCATGTTTATGCATATGGTGTTCAGTGTCCGAAAGCAAAAGGAATCATCCATCTTGGAGCTACATCCTGTTATGTAGGAGATAATACAGATATTATTATTATGGCAGAAGCACTGAAACTGGTTCGCACAAAGCTTGTGAATGTAATTGCAGAGCTTGCGAAGTTTGCAGAGGAGCAGAAGAACCAGCCTACACTTGCTTTTACACATTTCCAGCCGGCACAGCCGACAACTGTTGGAAAGAGAGCAACTCTTTGGATGCAGGAGTTTGAAATGGATCTTGAGGATCTGGAATATGTACTTGGAAGCCTGAAACTGCTTGGATCTAAAGGAACAACAGGAACACAGGCAAGTTTCCTTGAACTGTTTGACGGAGATCAGGAGACAATTGACAAGATCGATCCAATGATCGCTGAGAAGATGGGATTCAAGGCATGTTATCCGGTATCCGGACAGACTTATTCAAGAAAAGTAGACACAAGAGTACTGAATGTACTGGCAGGAATTGCTGCAAGTGCTCACAAATTCTCTAATGATATCCGTCTGCTCCAGCATTTGAAAGAAATTGAAGAACCATTTGAGAAGACACAGATCGGATCTTCAGCAATGGCTTATAAGAGAAACCCGATGAGAAGTGAGAGAATTGCTTCCCTTTCAAGATATGTGATGATCGATGCACTTAATCCGGCAATCACATCTGCAACACAGTGGTTTGAGAGAACACTTGATGATTCCGCTAACAAGCGTCTGAGTGTTCCGGAAGGATTCCTTGCAATCGACGGAATACTTGATCTTTGTCTGAACGTTGTAGACGGACTGGTTGTATACCCGAAAGTAATCGAGAAGCGTCTGATGTCCGAACTTCCATTCATGGCAACAGAGAATATTATGATGGATGCTGTTAAAGCCGGTGGAGACCGTCAGGAGCTGCACGAAAGAATCCGTGAGCTTTCTATGGAAGCAGGAAGAAATGTAAAAGAGAAGGGACTTGACAATAACCTTCTTGAACTGATTGCAGCAGATCCGGCATTCAACCTGACTTTAGAGGATCTTCAGAAGACAATGAAACCGGAGAAATATGTTGGACGTGCAAGTGAGCAGGTAGATGCTTATCTTAAAAATGTGATCCGTCCACTGCTTGAAAAGAATAAAGAGATCCTTGGCGTGAAGGCTGAAATTAACGTATAGAATCCTTGGAATCTATCAGGACAAAGCGGAAAAATCAAATGGGATGTTGCATTTTGTTGCAGCATCCATTTTTTCTTTGATAAACTAAAATTATTTCGTATATTAAAATGTGGGGGAAAGAGAAAGGAATAAGAGAACATGGATATAGGACTGAATTGGAATGAATGGCATCAGGAAGCGGCGAGAAAACCATATGTCAGAGTGGGAGTGACTTTATTAAGTGGTGCGCTGATTCTGATGCCTGCACAGGAAATTGTTTCATTATATTTGGAAAAGAATCTGATTTCCGAAATAGAGGTCTGTGCGACACCAGAGGATATAAATGTGTCAGGCAATGATCTGCCGGAAAAAGTAACAATAGAAGCTATCCAGACAGATGTTAACCAAGCAGATGTTATCCAGGTAGCAGCTGTTCCGGCAGAAATCTTAGTGGAAGAACCTATGGTAGAAGAAATTGCGGTGGAAGAACCAGTAGTAGAAGAGATTGTGGCAGAAAAACCAGGCGTGAAAAGAGATACAACTATAAATGTTGCAAGTGAACCGGTAATTACAAATCCTGATTCAATAGAAAATGTAAAAAATGAAAATGAGGATGAAGAAGGGTCGATAGCAGTGGGAAATACAGATACCGGATATCTTATTAATGCGGAAGGTATGATCTGTGGACTTTCAGGAGACAAAGAAGTGATAAAGGATGGAGTATTGTACTTTCCTGAAGAAGGATGTTCCGGAATTGCGAGAGGAGCACTGTCGGGTCTTGGTTCTGCTGTAGAAGAGATTGAAATTCCTGCTAATATAACAAATATTCAGCCAGGAGCGTTTGCGGGGCTGAGTAACCTGGGATGGATAGAAGCAGATGCAGCAAATCCAGCCTATGTTACGGTAGATGGTGTACTCTACACGGCAGATGGCACGGTTCTTCTTGCATTTCCGGCAGCGTGGACAGGAACTTTTCAGGTGCCGGAAAGTGTGAAAAGTTTTGCGGAAAGTGCATTTGATGGAACAAATCTGGAATGTATTGATGCAAGATCCTGCACACTTGAACAGACAGGAAGTATTCCTGAAACGGTGAAACTTTTGGAGTAAAAGAAAAACATTGATTTTGTTTGTTGAAGAATCTGGGGACTTGCGCTATAATATGACGAGATATGAACAATAACAAACAGGAATTGGAGAAGATAGAATGAGTAAGAAAGTAAGAACAAGATTTGCACCAAGCCCGACAGGAAGAATGCATGTGGGTAACTTAAGAACAGCACTATACGCGTATCTGATCGCAAAGCATGAAGGGGGAGATTTCCTCCTTCGTGTAGAGGATACAGACCAGGAACGTTTTGTGGAAGGTGCACTTGATATCATTTACAGAACAATGGAGAAAACAGGTCTCATCCATGATGAGGGACCGGATAAAGATGGCGGATATGGACCGTATGTACAGAGTGAGCGTAATGCATCAGGACTTTATCTTAAATATGCAAAGCAGCTTGTAGAGCAGGGAGATGCTTATTACTGTTTCTGTGACAAAGAGCGTCTGGAGTCTTTAAAGACACAGGTTTCCGAAGGTGGAGTAGAGATTTCTGTTTATGATAAGCACTGCTTAAGTCTGAGCAAGGAAGAAGTAGAGGCGAATCTGGCAGCAGGTAAGCCATGGGTTATCCGTCTGAATGTACCGAATGAAGGTGAGACAACATTCCATGATGAGATCTACGGAGATATCACAGTTCCGAATGCAGAGCTTGACGATATGATCCTGATCAAATCTGATGGATTCCCGACATATAATTTTGCAAACGTAATTGACGATCATCTGATGGAGATTTCACATGTTGTTCGTGGAAATGAGTACTTATCTTCAGCACCGAAGTATAACCGCCTTTATGAGGCGTTTGGTTGGGAAGTACCGGTTTATGTACACTGTCCACTGATCACAGATGAGAATCATAAGAAATTGAGCAAGAGATGTGGACATTCTTCTTATGAAGATCTGATCGAGCAGGGATATGTTTCAGAGGCAGTTGTGAATTATGTTGCACTGCTCGGATGGTGCCCGACAGACAATAGAGAGATCTTCTCATTGGAAGAGCTTGTTGAGGCATTTGATTATCATCATATGAGTAAATCTCCGGCTGTATTTGATACAGTGAAATTGAAATGGATGAACGGAGAATATCTCAAGGCAATGGATTTTGATAAGTTCTATGTACTTGCAGAGCCTTATCTGAAAGAGGCAGTAACAAAGGACTATGATCTGAAGAAGATTGCAACACTTGTGAAGACAAGAATTGAGATTCTTCCGGAGATCAAAGAGCAGGTTGATTTCTTTGAAGAACTTCCAGATTACGATATTGCACTGTATACACACAAGAAGATGAAAACAGATCCTGAGAAGTCACTCGCACTTCTGAACGAGGTTCTTCCGGTTCTCGAGGCGCAGGAGGACTTTAGTAATGATGCATTGTTTGAGACATTGAAAGCATTTGCAACAGAAAAAAGGATACAAAGTAGGTTATGTAATGTGGCCGCTTCGTACAGCAGTTTCAGGAAAGCAGAACACTCCGGGCGGAGCAACAGAACTGATGGAAGTACTCGGAAAAGAGGAGTCTCTTAGAAGAATACGTCTTGGAATCGAGAAACTTCGTAAGGACAGCGAAAAGAGGTAGAATGGGATTTAATGAAGCACAGACGCAGGCGATCCAGCACACAGACGGCCCATGTCTTGTACTGGCAGGTCCGGGATCGGGGAAGACGCTTACGATTGTAAACAGAGTAAAATACCTTATAGAGAAACAGAGAGTAAGACCAGAAGAAATTCTGGTCGTTACTTTTACAAGATTTGCAGCGGCGGAGATGAAATCCCGCCTCTGTTTGGTTATGGGCAAAAGAGATCTTCCGGTTACAGTGGGGACATTTCATGGAATCTATTATGGAATCCTGAAATGGGCTTATCGGATGAATCAGGAAAATATTCTTTCAGAGACAGAAAAATATCAGATTTTACGTGGCGTGATTAACAAAGAAAGAATGGAGATCTTTGATGAAGAAGATTTTATTCAGGATATTGTGGCAGAAATTTGGAAAAGTGAAGAATAATCGGATTCCGCTGGAAGAATTTGTATCAGAAAAGTGTAGTGCAGATGCTTTTCGCAATATTTACCGTAATTATGAACGGCATAGAAAAGAACTGAAAAAGATTGATTTTGATGATATGCTGGTACTTTGTTATGAATTGTTCCGTTCAAGACCAGATGTACTTGCACAGTGGCAGAAGAAATTCAGATACGTTTTGATTGATGAATTTCAGGATATTAATCGAATTCAGTATGATGTGATCCGTATGCTGGCCCAGCCGGAAAATAATTTGTTCGTAGTGGGGGATGATGACCAGGCAATCTACGGATTTCGTGGAGCTGATTCGGAATTGATGCTTGGATTTGGAAAGGATTTCCCTGATGCAAAACAAATTCTGCTTGGAATGAATTACCGTTCGACAGCAAATATCGTACAGAATTCTTTAAAACTGATTGAAAATAATGTGGAGAGATACAGTAAAAAACTGGAAGCAAACCGTGAAGGTGGTTCCTGTCTTCATATTCAGGAAGTGAAAGATCCGGTGGAAGAGGCAGAATATGTTCTTGAAGAAATACAGAAATGTAAGGAAAATGGCATAAAAGAAGAGGAGATTGCGATTCTTTTCCGGGTTCATACAGATGCGAGAGCAGTGGTAGAAGCAATGGTGGAGCGGAAAATCCCGTTTCAGATGAAAGAACATCTTCCGAATATATATGAACATTTTATCGCAAAGGATATTATGGCATATTTCCGACTGGCAACAGGGATCCGGCGCAGACAAGACTTCTTACAGGTAATGAACCGGCCAAAGCGATATCTTGGAAGAGACAGTGTAGCAGGAGCGAAGGTTTCTTTTGAAGATATGCGGAAGTTTTATTGTGATAAAGACTGGATGATCGACCGGATCGATCAGTTTGAATGGGATGTTAAGATGCTTATGAAGATGGCTCCATATGCGGCAATCCAGTATATCAGAAAAAGGATTGGTTATGACGATTTTCTGAAAGAGTATGCATTTACACATCAGATAAACAGATCTGATCTGAATGAAGTACTGGCAGAGATCGAAGAGGCGGCGAAAGCATTTTCAAGTGTTGAAGAATGGTTTGCACATGTAGAAGAATATACGGAGACTTTGAAAGTGAAGGAAAAGGAAAGAAACAGACCACGTCCGGGTGTCCGGCTGATGACGATACATGCTTCTAAAGGACTGGAATTCAAGCAGGTATTTCTGATTGCGGCGAATGAAGGAAGGATTCCGTATCAGAAGGCAAAGACAGACAAGGAGATCGAAGAAGAGAGAAGATTATTCTATGTGGCAATGACAAGGGCAAAAGATTTTCTGAAGATCTGTTATGTGAAAATAAAAAACGGGAAAGAAGTTACTCCTTCCCGTTTTGTAGACGAACTATTGAAAAGCTGACCGGATGTCAGTTACTTTGCTGACATCCTCAAGACTTAATCCTCCAGGTCATCTAATGCATCAAGATCGATATCACCGAAATCCTGTGTATCCAGCCATTCGTTGAATACAGCGGAAACACGGTCGAACTCTTCATCTTCTTCGATGTTCTCAAGTCCAGGTTCTTCCTCTTCTCCGTTATCAATGAAACGATACAGATAGATCTGACCGTCTGTGTTATCACCGTTTTCATCTAGTGGAAGAAGTGCGATATACTCCTTTTCATCTGCTTCAAAAATATTGAGAACAGCGCATTCAAGTTCCTCATTATTCTCCAGTGTCAAAGTGACTGTGAGGGATTCGTTTTCGTTCATAATCTTCTCCTTTGAATCTGTGTTGTATTTCATTCCGTATTGACCAGCCAGGTGCTCAAAACGAGAATGATCAGCTATCTTGATGGTAACAAAAAAGGGGAGAAAAAAGCAAGATAAGATTGACTTTCGGGTTAAACAAGGTAGAATAAAAGTGTTACTGATAGAAGTGAAAGGATAATAGACAATATGAAGAAAAAATGGATACTGTGCATGGTGGCAGTTTTGTGTATAGCGGTAGCATTGCTTGGATGTGGAAAGAAAAATGTTGGAACACCGGAAGACAATGCAGTAGTAGAAGAGGATGATAAGAAAAATGATAATACAGAGGAAGGTGGCAGACTGTTTGGATTTAGTGGGATCGATATGTCGAATCCTTTTTATGACACATTGAAAAATTCTGTCCAGACAGCATTGGAGGCTCAAGGTGACCGCCTGATGGTTCGTGATCCGGCATCAGATGCTGATTTGCAGAATGAACAGATTCGGGAGTTGATCAACGAAGGGGTACAGGCAGTATTTCTTTGTCCGGTAGATTGGGAGAAAATCACTCCCGCACTTGAAGCCTTAAAAGAGGCAGATATTCCGGTGATCAATCTTGATACAGAAGTAAAAGAGACAAGCCTTGTATCTGCATTTGTAGGGTCAGATAATGAGAATGCGGGATATGTATGCGGGCAGGATCTTCTAGTTCAGAAACCAGATGGCGGTAAAATTGTGATTGTAGAAAGTCCTGGGGTAAACTCAGTGAATGAAAGAATTACCGGATTCGAAGAAGCTGTAGCAAACAGTGGCTTCGAAGTGATAAAAAGAATTGAGTCGTTGGGAGACAGCAGCAATGTAAAAGATGAGATGACACAAGTCCTGAACGAAAACAGTGAGATCGCTGCTGTTATGTGCGGAAGTGATCCAATGGCAGAACAGGTGATGGCAGCGATCACAGAAGTGCAGAGAACGAATATCTGCGTGTATAGTGTGGATGGTTCTCCGGTGACAAAGACAGCACTGGTGAATGGTACAGGAGGAATGACCGGGATAGGAGCGCAATCCCCGATCAATATGGGAAAGACAGCAGTAAAGGTGGCGACAGCATTACTGGCAGACAAAGATTATGAGAAAGAAAATTATGAGGAAACTTTCTTTATAAATCGTGATAATGTTGAAATGTATGGAACAGATGGATGGCAGTAATTTATTGATTGCTCAAGAAAGGGGTTAAAGATGAGGAAGACAAAGGGGAGTCCGCAGCCATTTGGAGTGGATATCAAAGGTAAAAATATAAATTTTGCCGTTCAGGTAGCAAAAGGGAAGACCTGTGAACTTTTACTGTATAAGAGAGGGAAAGAAGTTCCGGAATATCAGTTTGATATGCCGGAGGAAGAAGGCGTTGGAGAAGTACGTTTCTTATCTGTTGAAGGTCTGAAGGCAGATCGATATGAATACAATTTTCTGATTGATGGGAAAGTATGTGTGGATCCATATGTAAAAGAACTTGCAGGAAAAGAGAAATTTGGTGTAGAACGGAAACTTCAGGAACATCAGATTCGTGGGAAAATTGTTTCAATGGAGGACTATGACTGGCAGGAAGATCAGCGTCTACATCTCCCATGGGAAGATGTAGTGGCTTATGGTTTGCATGTGCGTGGATTTACAAAACATTCTTCTTCAAAAGTGGTGCATAAGGGAACATTCCAGGGGGTTGTTGAAAAACTGGATTATTTAAAAGAACTTGGAGTCAACCAGATTCAGTGTATGCCGGTCTATGAATTTGAAGAGTGCGGAAAAAATCGAAAGTGAACTATTGGGGATATGGTAAAGGTTTTTTCATTTTGCCCCTAAAAAAGGCCTATGCATATGGGAAAAGTGCAGTTCGTGAGTTGAAAGATATGGTGCGTGCATGTCATAGTCAGGGCATAGAAGTTGTACTGGAGATGCCATTTGTTCCGGGAATATCAGCAAATTATGTAACGGAATGTCTGCGCTTCTATATGCTGGAGTATCATGTGGATGGATTTGTTCTGAATCCTTATAACGTACCGTGGGAGCAGCTGATAGAAGATCCGTTTTTGAAAGATATCAAGCTGATGCAGAAAGATGATGGTTTCCAGAATGTGATGCGTCGCTTCTTAAAAGGTGACGAGAATATGGTCAATGATGTCATTTGGGCATTGAAAAATCGTTCATCGGAAAATGGAAAATGCAATTATATTACAACACAGACAGGATTTACGTTATGGGATTTAGTGTCTTATGATTGTAAACATAACGAAGAAAACGGTGAGAAGAACCTGGATGGACCAGATTATAATTACAGTTGGAACTGCGGAGCTGAAGGACCGAGCAGAAAACGCGCAGTTGTCAATCTTAGAAAGAATCAGGTGAAGAATGCATTAGAACTCCTGTTGACGGCTCAGGGAACTCCATGCCTTCTTGCAGGGGATGAATTCTGTAATTCGCAGAGAGGAAATAACAATGCATATTGTCAGGATAACGAGACAGGATGGGTGAACTGGACACAGTTGAAGAAAGATGACTGGCTGTTTCAGTATACAAAGAAACTGATCGGGTTGAGAAAAGAACATCGTTGTCTTCACCAAAGTACAGCACTATCCGGAATGGATACCACGAGATGTGGCATACCGGACGTATCCTACCATGGAGAAAATGCATGGCAGGTAAAAGCAGAAGTTTCCAGCCGTCAGTTAGGTGTCTTGTATTCAGGAACGAAAGAAGGGGAGTTCCCTTGTTTTACAGCATATAATATGCATTGGCTGCCGCATCACTTCGCAATACCATCGATTGGAAAGAACGTAGAATGGTATCTTGTTATGGATACAAAAGATGGCGTGCTTTGTGAAGTGAAAAAGCTGGAAAATCAGAAAGATGTATTACTGGAAGAACGTAGCGTAGCAATTCTGGTTGGACGCAGGATAGAGGAAAAGAAGAGTCGTTCAGAAAAGAAACCGATTCATACAGCTAAGACGCAGAATGTAAATAAAATGAAAAAAACGGCAGGGAGCAGAAGAACTTTGTAAAGAAGAACAGCCGGCCAGAGAGGGAAAAGT
>ENA-OQES01000265-OQES01000265.1-human-gut-metagenome-genome-assembly--contig:-NODE-265-length-23119-cov-9.084899_pt1 | contig 23119 bp, 19 predicted proteins | sample MGYA00242798_ERZ504641 | MGnify/ENA primary metagenome ERZ504641 (study PRJEB26092, sample SAMD00036327) | human gut metagenome | host: Homo sapiens | study: EMG produced TPA metagenomics assembly of...
CGCCTCGCCGGGGAGCGGTTGCGTGTACCCCCGCCGCGGCTGGGGGCGGCGTAGGCCGCGGGCCCGCACAGGGCCAGGGCGGCAGCGACCGCGAGGACGGCGGCGGCCCCGGAAACTCGTTTCATGGAGCGTTTCATCGGGAAAATTCCCCCTAATCTAGCAACGGTTTAGAGTCTACTAGATTTGGGGGGGACCGGGGGCCAAGCCCGCACAGTTAGCGTCGGCGTGACGTCCTTCGTCTACAGCACGGTTAAATGCATCGAACAAATGGGCTGCTTCCTCGGGACGCGAGGAAGCATCTAAAACAGTGTTGAGAATGTCTCCCGCATCACGTCCGTGTGTCTCCGTCGCAGGAACCGACGTGGTCTCGCCATCAAGAATGCAAATATTGTCACGAGGCACTGAAGCCACGACAACCGGCGAATGCGTGGTCACGACAAACTGCACGTTGGGGAAGATGCGAACGAGGTCCTCCAGAATTCGTGCCTGTCAACGAGGGTGCAAATGAAGGTCGATCTCGTCAATCATTACCACGCCCGGCGTCTTGAGCACACGATCCCCTAGTGCGGGGTTCAACATCGCCATGCGATATGCGATGTCCGCAAAAAGGCTCGACGTGCCACGATATCCGTCGCTCATAGAGTGAATCCTATCGCGATGGTAACTACCATCGGCAGTGCTTATATGTAAACACCAGCTGGCCGAGTTCGGCATCAAAATCGACCATCGCGTCCACGGTAGAAGCAGCGGCATCAAAACATGAGGCCGGTGCCTTTTTAACCGCAGAGAACAGTGCGCTGTCACGCCTATTCTGCTACTCCCAAATGGATTGAGATTTAAACCATGCATTCATACGTGCATCGTTCGAAGATGCCTGTAGGGCACCTTCGAACCCACGCGTCCTGTTGGGCAACGATTGGTCTTTAGGTTCAGTCCGCGTCCACAATCGATCGGTCCCATAACGAGCAAGAATGGGAAGGACAACCGTCTCGCCACTGCCGACATTTTTATTGCAGCCGATCGCTGACATCCATTACAGGCGCAGCGTCAGCAATAGTCGTGCAGCCCTTGGCAGTATTAGGCGAACGCAACTAAAACCGTTGCAAATGCAATTAGGTATAATTCTTCCAAATCGCCTAGAGAAAGTGTTTGAATGCTGACCGTAATCGTGCCTACTTACAATGCCGAGCCGTATCTTTCTCAGGCTATAGGCAGCCTATTAAACGAAAACAAAATCGAACTGGAAATCCTCGCCATCAACGACGGATCCACCGACAACTCGCTCGCCATTATGCAAGATTTCGCTGCGCGCGACTCACGCGTTCGAGTGATCGATAAGGCAAACCAGGGTTACGGCGCAACCTGCAATCTGGGCATTCGCGAGGCAATGGGCGACTGGATTGCCATCCTCGAGCCCGATGACTGGATCGAGCCCGGAATGTACTCCGACATGTTTGCCTTTGCCAAGCGCGAATTTGGCGGTCCGAACAAGCTCGATATTATTGAGACCCCGTATTGGATCATTCGCAACCCCGATACCCCCCAAGAGGTCAAACTACATTGCGCATATCGTGGTCGCATCAAACCGTCTCGGCAACCGTTCACCATTCACGACGCTCCACACCTGCTGGCCCATCATCCGTCCATTTGGTCGGCAATCTATCGTCGCGACTTCCTAATGCAAAACAATATCTGGTTTAAGGAAATCCCCGGTGCGGGCTGGGCCGACAATCCATTCCTTGTCGAAACGCTCTGTCAGGCAAAGGCGATCGCTTACTGGCCCAAGCCGTATTACTGCTACCGCGAGGAAACACCCGAAAAGGCAGCTGCTCTGGCAAAGCGTGACCCCTTGATGCCGTTTAATCGCTGGAACGACATGGTCGATATTCTTGAGCGGCTCAACGTCACCGACCCCGCCGTTTGGACACCCCAAATCACACGTGGCTTCACCTATATGGGCATCATGATCGAGCACACCGGAATTGATGGCCACCCCGAAATCGAGCGGGCGATCCACAGGATGTTCGAACGCATGCCGCAAGAGCTGGTATTTGCCAATCCTCGCATTACCCCTGCGGCCAAAAAGCTCTATGCCGAGTATATGGGCATCGCCAACCCTAAAATCAGCTACTGCGCATACGCCAAGGACCTCGTGGGCGAGGGCCTGTATAACGTATGGAACAAGGGGCCCAAGCAAACTCTAAAAATGATCACATCGCACTTTGGTTCATACAACGCACGCGCTGGAAAATAGTCTGATGGGCAGCAAAACAAGCAGAAACACCTCCATCGAAGCGCTGCGCTTGGTAGCGGTCGCTGGCATCGCGGTATTCCACACGTTTCAGTGGACCTTCCAGGCCGTCTGCATCAGCGTGCCGGAATATGCACCGCTCGCCGCCTTCCCCTATTCGGGACTGCTGGGGTTCATTAACTTGCTGGGCTGCTGGGCCAACGAGGTCTTCTTTATGATCTCGGGCTATTTACTCATCGCTTCGGCCGCGCGTGCTTGGGACGGTGGAGCAACGTGGAAGTCGCAAATGCAACGGGCGGCGCAGCGCCTTGGCAAGGTCATCTTGCCTACTGCGTTTTATTGCCTCATGGCGCTCGCGTGGTCCACGGTCGTCTCACCCATTCCCGATGTCTCCCTGCACGCGCACTATTGGTACACGCTGGGGCTTGAGTTTATCTGGGTCTATGCCGCCACGGTCTTCATGGCGCCGCTGTTTGGCCTGGCCAAGAGTCGACTCTCTAAGAGGAGCTACACGGCAGCGGTCATCGTCGTTGGAATCCTCGCATTTGTTGTTAACGGGTATTTAGCCGCCATGAGTGCGACAAGCGCTGGCGAGTTTTCTTGGCTCCAGAAGTCCATGAGCGCTACCACGTACGTAGTCGCATTTTTGATCGGCGGGCTGCTCCGCGACATTACCGATGTCATGGATTCGGACAGGGCGGGCGCCTTAGGCATGCGGTCGCTCGCAGCGGTTTTGGTGCTCACCACCATCCTGGAAGGCGAACTCTCCTTCACCGGCAACCTCACAGCAATGGCAGCCCTCTCCTACAAATCGACCTCGTTGATCTCGTTTGTCCTCGCTGCCACCTCCCTGCTCTTTGCGGCTACCCGACGCAGCGCCTCGGACAATCCACGAGCCGCAGGCGTCATCGTCACCCTTTCGACCGCCACGCTCGGTTTCTATGTGATGCAGTCGCTCACCAGTAGCCTGTGGCGTCCCGTCTTCAATACGTGCTCGCAAACATACTGGTCAGCCAAAACAGCCCGGCAGCTATATGCATCGTCACGGGTACCGTCATTAGCATCGTCTTTGCCTTAGTGCTCCTCATCATCGACGCAGCTAGAAGCCTTATCGCTCGCAAGCTCAAGCGACAATAGACACGCTGCCGTAAGACGCTAAAGCCGCTACAGCCGTGGCAGGTTCCTGCGTTTTATCCAAAGCTTGCCGCCAAGGTGCGCCGAGCCTTTACAATAGGACAGTCCCAAGGACGTATTCGATAGCTTCCGCGCAGCACTCGCCCGCCGCGCGTGAAAGGATATATTGCCCCATGCCTTCAACCCTCCCCGCCCCCATCGATAAGCTCGCCATCGTCGTCGTTACGTACAAGCGCCAGGAACTCCTGGCCAACTTGTTCGACTCCATGACCGAGCTCACGGCAACGCCCTGGCGCATCGTGATTGTCGATAACGAGAATTCGCGCGAGACCGAGGCCATGTGCACCGCATTCAACGAGCGCTTGGCCAACCTGTGGGGCATCGACACCGAGCAGCCCGACGCGCAGGGCGGCACCGACCGCGTCATCTACGCACCGCAGCTCGAAAACGGCGGCGGTGCGGGCGGCTTCTCCGCCGGCACTAAATGCGCCTACGACCTGGGCGCCCAGTGGTTCTGGGTGATGGACGACGACGTGCTCGTCATCCCCGAAGGCATCGAGCGCTTGGCCAAGTGGACCGACCGCTACGATGTCATCCAGGGTTCGCGCCTGGACTTCGACGGCGGCGCGTTCTTTTGGCAGTACCAACTGATCCTTTCGCTCGGCATTCCAAACCCTGTCGCCAAGTGGGATCTGGGTCCCGAGGGCTACCGCACCATGAACCAGCTGTGCTTTGAGGGCGGCATGTTCTCGCGCCGCGTGGTCGACAAGATTGGCCTGCCCGACGCGCGCTTCTTTATCTACGGCGACGATGCCTGCTATGGCTACGTGGCCAGCCAGCACTTCCCCGCCGCCGTTGTTGCCGACGTGGTTCTCAAGCGCGCCCGCGCTGTCTCTAACTGGGATATCGCCGGCAAGCGCCAGCTCAACTCTACGAGCGACACCAACCGTTACTACATCATGCGCAACCGCGGTTATCTGGCCCGCTACATGCAGATCTACGGCGACTATCACCCCGTGCTGTTCCGTCTGGGCAACGCCGCGACCTTCTGCAAGGAATTTATTCGCCTGGCCGCCGTTGACAAGTGCTTTAAGACCGGAATTCCGGCGCTGCGCCGCGGCATGAAGGACGCCCGCAAGATCATCAAGGACCCCAACTGGAAGCCCATGCCGCCCATGAAGGACACCGAGTAACGGAAGTCGGAAACACCTCGGCGCTTAAAGCCGCTGGCACACCGTAGCCACATGCTGCCCATCAAAACCGAACCCCCAGCGCATGCGACCCACGCCGGGGCGTGGCACACGGATTTCGTCGATGCCGTCGCGCTCTATGTCGAGTAGCGACTGCACGGCCAGCAATTCCAGGCCCAGCGCATCCACATCGGGGTCATACATCAAGTTAATCGTTATCAGCGGGCGCTCGTCCAGCATGCCAATCGTGTCTGCTACGTCGAACACGGCACCCGTAGGGAAAACCTGGATGTCCCAGCGACCCGCGCCACACTTTCGCCTCGAGGCAGGATTGGCATAACCCGGCAAGCCAAAGCAGAGCCCCTGCAAGAGCAGATGATATGGCAGCGGCTTATCTGGGTCGGTCTCACCGATTCCAGCATCCCCCAGGATGCGGCTTAGCGCCCGCCTCACGGTATCCTCGTTCCCACGGCACAGCCCGTCGCGAAACGCATCGACGTCTCGAATGTCTTCGGCAGCGCACTCAAACCACTCAATAATCACTAGACGCAAGGCCTGGCGAAGCTCGTTATTGGGCAATCGCAAAGCACGGAGGCGATCGCCATGCTCTGGCTCCTCAGTCATATCCGTCGTGAGAAAACCGGACAGATACAGCGCTGTCCACATGCCATCGTCAGGCGAGAAATCTGGCTCTGCAGTGCCCAAACAAAGCGGGACCTCAGCGCACCCATGGGCCTCGAGCAAATCAAACAAGACCGAAAGGCGGTCGAGATTCCACCCGGCAACTACCCTACTCAGGCAATCCGCATACCCATACAGATCGGCGCGCACAGGCGCCGTGCAGCCTCGGTCCAGAAAACCGATCACGCGCGCCGGACTCGAGCAATAGGCCCTGCCAAACCGATATCCCTCGAGCCATTCACGCGCATCCTCCAGGTATTCCTCGCGCCCAGCATGATTCAACAGAGCCTGGACCTCGGCATCCGAAAAACCGAAACATCGGTCACACCACGCCGACAGCGGCGTCGTCAGACAATACGAGCAGCCGCGCGAAGAAAGCGCCGCTTCGGCAGGACCGGGACACTCCCCCATCAGACACGTCAGCCGCAACGAATCGCGCGCAGTGGCAATGGCGTCAAACAGCACACGGTCAAGTAGTTCTGCCGGATCGGCGTCGGAAGCGTTCCTCGCGCTCGCACGGCGAGACCACGCCGCATCGTACCCATCAACGAGCAATACAACCTGCTCATCGCAGGCAATCTCCAGCAGCTCTATGAGCACACCGAGCACCGAGTCAACCTCGTCCGCGCTCGCCACGCCACGCGCGACACGTTCGATGTGACGCACCTTATCTCGAGCTAAATCCGGAGCCTCCAAGAGCGCCAACAAGCGAGCGCACTCGCCCGAAAGGGCATCGCGCACGACGTCGGCAACAGCGGGGCCACGCCTCGCAGCGCCAGAAAAGTCCAGCGATATCACCGGATAGCAAGCGTACTCATCCCGATAGCGCCCGCCGTTCGCATCCCAAATCTGAGCATCGGCAAACAAACGCTGACCAGAGCGACCGACCGCTGGACGCTCCAGAAAAGCCCTGAGCATCGACAAGTTCATGCTCTTGCCAAAACCCTCGGGTCGACAGCACACCACAACGGACGCGTCGCAGTCCAACACATCGGCAATAAACATGGTCTTGTCAACCAGCATGCAACGACCAATGGCATCGGCAAAATCATGCACACCGACCGGCAAAACCGCATCATCGACATGGTTGACAAGCCGTACGCCAAAAGTATCGGCACTGTTGCAATACTCCTGTTCAGACACCGTAACTTCTCCCTAAAACGCAGCACGAAGCCCATTGTAGCGAGCAGTTCAAGTGCAACGCTGGATCCGTGCAAAGGCATCGGGCAACGGTAGGAACAAAGGCCTTGAGGGGGCATAACAAATCGTTGTGCAACAAAATGGGGCCCGATGCAACTGCACCGGCCCCCATTGCGAATCTTTAGTTGTCGGGCAACCGAAAGGGACTACTCCTCGGAGTCGTTCTGCCCAGCAGCCTTCTTTTGCTGATCGAGCTTATGCTTGCCACTCACAATAGACGTGGCACCCAGCGTGGCCAAGCTTGCACTGGCAAGGCTCGCCATAACGATAAGGTCGCCCGTCTTGGGCATGTTACCGCCAGATGACTTGGTCGTTGTAGTCGTCGTGGTTGTAGTGGTCACCGTCTTGGAGTCATTTTGCTCTTGGACTTGGTTGTCAGCACCGCTCTTGTCGTCGTCTTCGGGCTGTTTCTTTTCGCCCTCGGTCTTGCTCTCGTCCTTCTTCTGACCGGACTTGTCGCCCTTCTCATCAGAGCTAGGACCCTTATCGGATTCAGCCTTCTCGGAAGCCTTGTCCTTGGAGTCGCCCTTTGCGGCTTCGGTCTTTTCCGTGGAAACCTGATCAGAGTTGTCCTTGTTCTGGGCCGAGCCGTTATTGACGCCAGCCATCAGCGAAGAACCCAGCGTAGAACCAAGCTGCTCGGAGAAAGAAGGCTTCTTGTCCGGCGAAGCAACGGGAGCGTCCGGCTCCTTATTCGAGTCGTCCTTGGAAGCATCGGAATCAGGGGTCGTGTCAGAGCCGGAGCCGTTGTTAGAGCCGGTGTCAACGGACGAATCGCTCGAGCCGGTAGATGAGTTAGAGGTGCCAGCGTCGGTCGAACCAGAAGCGTCGCTGTCCGTATTGCCGGCAGAGCTTGAAGGCGAATCGCTCGCAGCAGAGCCGTTCGAATCGGAGCCGTTCGAGGTAGAGCCGTCGTTGGTAGTGCCACCAGCAGAGCCATTACCGTCAGCATCGGTCGAGGGCGCATCCATCCTGTCATCGTTGGCATCGTCACTCGAGCCGTCATTCGAATCAGGTGTCGGCGAGGGCGCCGGCGCAGGCTCGGGCTGCACGGGCGTCGCAGCGGCAGCGGCCTCGTCCTCGGCGATATAAACCAAGCAGTCCTTCAGCTCGTTGCGGTAGCGGTTCTTCCAGCCCTCATGATACTGGGGCTGACTTGAAAACTTGGTGGCGACATTGTTGACCACGCTATTGGAGAGCGCCGTCGCAAACTCGCGGTCGGACATATCGTTGGAAAGATTCGCCCAGCGGAAGAAGTCTCTGCAGCCACCGGTACCGCACATGTTGGTGATGCTCCACACCATACCCTTGACGCAATCGGCGCGGCCGGAGATGTCAATGCCAAGAGCGCTCTTAAGCCACGCCTCGGTCACCGCATAGTACGAGTTGTACGCATAGGCATCTTGAAGTGCTGAGAACTCAACAGGATCGGTGTTATAAGCACCTTGGAAGGCATCCTGCGCGATATGGCCCAGCTCGGTGAGCTGGCCGTTCTCGTACATGGCATTGCTCGTGTTGGAAATCTCGCTGCCGCGATCAATCGCATCCTTGAGCATGCAGTATTTTTCGGGGTTGTAGTTGTAGGCCTGCTTCATAAACGGGATGAGCGACCAACGACGGTCGAACTGGTAATAGCCCAGCGCGTTATAACCGTCGCCATACGAAAAGCCTTGGTTGTAGTTGCCATGGCTCTCGTACTTGGTAAAGTACTTCATCTCGGGAGTCACGTTGACAAACGAAACGCCCTGGACCGACCTCAGCACGCCCGAGAAGGACTGCTGGGTGTAGAGGCCTTTGTCGATATCGGTGGCATCCGAGGCAACGCCCGGCGTGGGTTCCTCGGCAGCGGCGGGCGCGGGCGCGGTAACGGCGCTAAACGAAAGCGCCAGCGTCAGGCCCGCAACAATCGCGGAATGCTTGGGCTGCATAAGATCCTCCCTGCATTGGTATAGTTAAAGTGCAGTTTGCAAAGATAAGAGTAAGTATTGCAGCTCGCCCGTTGTTGCACAACAACCCCTCGGTAAACGGCAACAACCCTCCGCGAAATCTTAAGGAATTGCGCTCAACCTACAGCTTAATGTCAAAGTTGATCTCGGGGACGGCGGCCAGGTCGGCCAACGTCACGCCGTCGACGTACTTTTCGATCACGTCGTCCAAACCGCGCCAGAACTTGACGGTCGAGCACAAATCGCTGCGGGTGCAGCTGTTGTCGATGCCATCGCACGCCACCGGAGCCGTGCTGCCCTCGACGGCACGCAGGATGTCGCCGGCGCGCACCTCGGCCGGGTCCTTCGCCATCATGTAGCCGCCGCCCTTACCGCGCACGCTCCTAAGCAGGCCCGCCTTCATGAGCGGACGAACCAGCTGCTCCAAATACTTTTGTGAAATATGCTCGCGGTCAGCGACCTCGCGAAGGGCAATCTTGCCCTCGGCGTCACCAAGCGCTGCGATATAGATCATCAGACGGAGGGCATAGCGGCCCTTAGAAGAAATGAGCATACCTACCCTCTCATCGTAGCCGAGACAAAATACCAGGCTTGTTTGTCCCAAATCTTATGCACGCGGGGCAAACAAGCCTGATTATTATGTCCCACATCTAAAAAGTCGAGTGGATTAGTCGGGTTTTCCCTTGACTAACGCCGAACCCATAGTAACTTTATTCCGAGAAGATTCCTAGGGTTTAGTACACCTATGAGTACACCATATACAGAGAGGGACAGCATGAGCGCAAATCCGCTGCTTTCCATCGAAGGTCTCACCGCCTCCGTGGACGAGAAGACCATCCTCCACAACGTCAACCTCAACGTCGCCGCCGGCGAGACCCACGTGCTGATGGGACCCAACGGCGCCGGCAAGTCCACCCTCGGCCACCTGGTCATGGGCGACCCCGTCTACACGGTCAACGACGGCCGTATCGTCTTTGACGGCCAGGACATCACCGAGCTCACCACCGACAAGCGTTCGCGCGCCGGCCTGTTCCTGAGCTTCCAGGCCCCGGTCGAGATCCCGGGCGTGCCGCTGTCGAGCTTTTTGCGCGCCAGCATCGACGGCCGCCCCGGCCTGGAGATGAAGGGCAAGGAGTTCCGCCGTCGCGTCAAGGAACTCGCGGCCGAGCTCAACATGGATACCGCATACCTCAACCGTGAGCTGGGCGTGGGCTTCTCGGGCGGCGAGAAGAAGAAGGTCGAGATGCTCCAGCTTTTGCTGCTGCAGCCCAAGCTCGCCATCCTGGACGAGACTGACTCCGGCCTGGACGTCGACGCCCTTTCCACCGTCAGCCATGGCATGGACGCCTACCGCAAGAGCTGCGACGGCTCCATGCTCATCATCACGCACAACACGCGCATCCTGGAGCACCTGGATGTCGACCGCGTCCACGTTATGGTCAAGGGCCACATCGTACGCGAGGACGACGCCTCGCTGATCCCCTGGATCGACAAGAACGGCTTTGAGACCTTCGAGCGCGAGGCCGCCGAGCAGCGCGCCCAGGCCGAGGCCGCCGCTGCCGAGCAGCAGGCGTAAAGGGGCGACGCAATGACCAAGAACCGCACCGAGGTCGCGGACATCGACCGCAGCCTCTACGACTTCACCTATGGCGAGGAGGGATTCGAGCGCCTCGACGCCGGTATCACGCCCGACATCGTGCGCGAGATCAGCGCAAAGAAGGACGAGCCGCAGTGGATGCTCGACCTGCGCTTAAAGTCCCTCGAGATCTTCAATCGTTTCCCCGACCCGACGTGGGGCCCCTCCATCGAGGGCCTGGACATGGACAACATCGTCACCTACGTCAAGCCCAACACCGACCAAAAGCACGACTGGGAGTCGGTGCCCGACGACATCAAGAACACCTTTGAGCGCCTGGGCATCCCCGAGGCCGAACGCAGCTACCTGGCAGGCGTCGGCGCGCAGTACGACTCCGAGCTCGTCTACCACAACATGCAGGACACCGCCTCCAAGATGGGCATCGTCTACTCCGGTATTGAGGAAGCCCTGCACGATCCGCAGTGGGAACCACTCATCCACGAGAAGTTTATGACGCTCATCCCGCCCACCGACCACAAGTTTGCGGCCCTGCACGGCGCCGTATGGTCGGGCGGTTCTTTTGTCTACGTGCCCAAGGGCACCAAGCTCGATTTCCCGCTGCAGAGCTACTTCCGCCTTAACGCCAAGGGAGCCGGCCAATTTGAGCACACGCTCATCATCGTCGAAGACGATGCCGATCTGCACTTCATTGAGGGTTGCTCCGCGCCCAAGTACAACGTGGCAAACCTCCACGCCGGCGCCGTCGAGCTCTTTGTGGGCAAGCGCGCGCACCTGCGCTACTCGACCATCGAGAACTGGTCCAAGAACATGTACAACCTCAACACCAAGCGTGCGCGCGTGGACGAGGACGGCGACATCGAGTGGATCAGCGGCTCCTTCGGCAGCCACGTGGGCTACCTCTACCCCATGAGCGTGCTCAACGGCCGCCGCGCCCGTTCCAGCTTTACCGGCATCACCTTTGCCGGCGCCGGTCAAAACCTCGACACCGGCTGCAAGGTCGTGCTCAACGCACCCGATACCTCGGCAACCGTCGAGACCAAGGGCATCTCCAAGAGTGGCGGCATTCAGACCTTCCGCAGCTCTATTGTGGCGACACCCAAGGCCGAGGGCTCCAAGGCAACCGTGAGCTGCCAGTCGCTGATGCTCGACGACCAAAGCCGCTCCGACACTATTCCGGCCATGGACATCCGCGCCAAGAACGTCGACATCGGCCACGAGGCCACCATCGGCCGCATCGGCGACGATAAGGTGTTCTACCTGATGAGCCGCGGTATCTCGGAGGAAGAAGCCCGCACTATGATCGTCAACGGCTTTGCCAACCCGGTTTCCAAGGAGCTGCCGCTGGAGTACGCCGTCGAGATGAACAACCTGATCAAGCTCGAGATGGAAGGAGCGATCGGATAATGAAACAGGCCACGAACACCGCTGCTACCACCCTTGAGCAGGTCAATGCGATGCCGGCTGCCACTTGGGGTTGGCTCAAGATGAACCAGACCAAGCTCGAGCTCTCTGACGAGCTTGCCGCCGCTCCCGCCGAGGCCGTTGAGGCTGAGGGCTTGGAAGAGCAGTTTGCTGGCGTGGCAGACGCGTTCGACGCCGCCATGGACGCCATGGCCGAGCGCTTCCCGAGCGCCGCGCCTCCGCCCCTGGCGATGCCGCCGACCGCGCCCGCATCACGCGCGAGACCGAGCTTGACGTGCCCGCCACCTCCATCTACCAGGCCGGTGCCATTAAGCTGGAGGAGGAGCTCTCCCCCGCTGAGGCCTTCGAGACTGGCATGGGCGAGGCTGCCTACACCTACCTGGCCGAGCACGCCACTAAGCGCGTCGTCATCGATGTGCCCACATACCAGCACGCCACGGTTACCGTGCGTGTGAGCGGTGTCGATGCCGCCGCGGCCATCGCCGCCATCGACGTCATCGCCCGTCCCCAGTCGACGCTCAATCTGCATATTGCCCTAGACTCCCCCGTTACCGGCGAGGGTGTCGTGGGCTCCGTGCTACGCGTGTGCACCCACGAGTACGCCACCGTCAACGTGACCTGCACGCAGACGCTCGACGATAGCTGGATCGCGCTCGACGACACCGGCCTGTTCCTGGACGAGGGCGCGCGCGTCAACGTGCAACACACCGTCCTGGGTGCCGGCGCCAGCGCCACCGGCCTTGCCGGCGACCTACTGGGCGATACCGCCAAGGTCACCATCGATACTGACTACCTGGGCGCCCGCGAGCAGGTGCGCGACTTTAACTACGAGCTGCGCCACCGCGGTCGCAAGACCGAGTGCGAGATCGACGCCAACGGCGTGCTGACCGGCACGTCCAAGAAGGTCTACCGCGGCACCATCGACCTCGTGCACGGCTGCAAGGGTGCCGTCGGCACCGAGCGCGAAACCGTGCTGTTGGCCAACAAGGGCGTCGACAACAAGACCGTCCCCGTCATTCTCTGCGACGAGGACGACGTTGCCGGCAACCACGGCGCCACCATCGGTCACGTCCGCGACGAGCAACTGTTCTACCTCGCCTGCCGAGGCCTTGACCAAAACGCCGCCGAGGACCTGTTCATCCGCGCCAAGCTGGAGGACGCCGCGCTTTCCGCCACCGACGAGCGCACCCGCGCCGCCGTCGTCCGCCTGGGCAACAACCTGATCGACAACTTTGAAGAGGAGCTCGCATGATCGACACCGAGCACGTTAAATGCGACACCTGTACTGCCCCCGAGCCCATGGAGCTCGACGCCAGCGACGAGGCTTCGCGCGGCTGGCCCACTGTGGACATCGAGACCAACCCCTACAAGGGCCAGTTCCCGCTGTTCCAGCAGCACCCCGAGATCGCCTTCCTCGATAGCGCCGCCACCGCGCAGCGCCCTGCCTGTGTGCTCGACGCCGAACGCGACTTCTATCAGCGTATGAACGCCAACCCCCTTCGCGGCCTGTACTCGCTGTCCGTCGAGGCCACCGACGCCATCGCGAAGGTCCGCCAACAGATCGCCGACCTCATCGGCGCCGCCCAGGCCAACGAGGTCGTCTTCACCCGCAACACGAGCGAGTCGCTCAACCTGGTCGCCAAGAGCTTTGCACCCACGGTGCTCGAGCCCGGTGACGAGGTCGTCATCACCATCATGGAGCACCACTCCAACCTAATCCCGTGGCAGCAGGTCTGCCGCGAAACCGGCGCCAAGCTCGTCTACCTCTACCCCACCAAGACCGGCCAGCTCACCACCGAGGAGGTTCTTACCAAGGTTGGTCCCAAGACCAAAATTCTGGCCGTGGGTCAGGTTTCTAACGTGCTGGGCGTCGAGAACCCAGTCAAGAATCTCGGCAAGCTCGTGCACAAGTACGGCGGCTATCTGGTTGTCGACGGCGCGCAGTCGCTGCCGCACATGCCGGTCAACGTGGCCGATCTGGGCGCCGACTTCTTTGCCTTTAGCGCACACAAGGCCATGGGCCCCATGGGCATTGGCGTGCTGTGGGGCAAGATGGACCTGCTCAACGCCATGCCGCCCATGCTCACCGGCGGCGAGATGATCGATTCGGTCACCGAGCAGGACGCCGTCTGGGCGCCCGTCCCCGAGAAGTTCGAGGCCGGCACGCAGGACGCCGCCGGCATCTTCGCCACAGGCGCGGCGCTTGATTACCTGGTCAACACGGTGGGTTACGATAACATCCAGACCCGCGAGCAGGCACTCGTCCACTATCTGATGGGCGAACTCATGCAGCTCGACTTTGTTCAGATCATCGGCTCCATCTATTGGGACAACCACCACGGCGTTGTGAGCTTTAACGTCAAGGGCATCCACCCGCACGACGTCGCGAGCATCATGGACATGGACGGCGTCTGTATCCGCGCCGGACACCACTGCGCGCAGCCGCTGCTCACCTGGCTGGGCGTCGAGAACCTTGCCTGCTGCCGCGCCAGCGTGGCCTTCTACAACGACAAGGCCGACATCGACAAGTTCATCGCCGGCCTGCATCACGTTTGGAGCACGTTCAATGGGTAATCTGTACACCTCCACCACGTTTATGGAGCACAACTCGCACCCCGACTACAAGTATGAGATGGATGCCCCCACGCACGAGCACGACGGCATCAACCCCAGCTGCGGCGACGAGCTCACCTTGCAGCTGCGTGTCGAGAACAACGTGATCGAGGAGGCATCCTTTACCGGCCACGGCTGCGCCATCAGCCAGGCCAGCGCCGATATCATGGCCGACCTCATCACCGGCGAGACGGTCGAGGAAGCACGTCGCTTGGCGGGGCTCTTCCTCGCCATGATCCGCGGCGAGCAGCTCTCCGAGGAGGACCTGGAAGACCTGGATGAGGCCGCCCAGCTCCAGGACATCTCGCACATGCCCGCCCGCGTCAAGTGCGCCGAGCTCGCCTGGCGCACCCTCGACGGTATGCTCGAGGGGCAAGCTAACCAGTAGCGGATGCCCCAAATCCAAGAATTTTGATTACCGAGCCGCTCGATACGGGCGGCTCGGCTTTTTTCATAACGAGCGCACACGCAGCTCATGCGTCCGCACCCCGTCTGTCGTTTTTCGCACGGCCGACCGCAAATACGAGCGTTTTTCACCGTACCAAAGGCTTGCGACAGGGTCACAGGCACGCCAAGTAAAGTGCCAAGCCCCGTCCTGCAGGGTTCCGGCTCGCCTCACGCCTGCCGCAGACGGGTCCCATAGGGTGCGGCGTGCATTTTTGCGAGTATTCAGCACGCCAAGCCGTGTGTATACGCATTGGAAGCGTTAATCAACATCTCCAGTGGCCTGTATATTGCGTTTTAGAACAAGCATCGTGGTCTCAGGGGCGCAAACATGAGCTTCGGGAGCGCATCGGCAGGCATAAATAGCTTCAGAGCCCGTATGTTGCAAAATTGCGGCGGTGCCGACAGTACCACGATGCAGAAAACTCCGCTTTTTTGCACGGCGCAGACGGGGGTAGGTACGGGCAAAACCGAGCTAAGGCGTTATTTTATGCATAACGGCGTCTGTTCTATGCAAATTAAGAAGTGCAGTTACCGTACCCGAGCTTTTAGAACAATAGCTGTGGCGTATGGGCGACCCCAGCCGCGGTGCACCGGCGGCCCTACACCACGTTTCCGCCAGCCCGCATCGCCGTTCGCGCGCGGGCGCGCACGATACGAGATACGGTACTCTTGCCAATCCCGGTATACCGCTCAATCTGGCGCACCGTAAAGCCGGCATTGTTCAATCCAACAATAACGGTATCGCGCTGCGCCGGCGGTGCAGTTTTAACCACATTGAGCGGAACCCCGAGGCTCTTCGCCATCTTGTCGGCAAAGGCGTGGCGTTCACACTCTGTCTCTTTCATATCGCACAGCGCCGGCTCGCTACCGTCGGGTGTCGAAAGCGAATAGGCAATAAAGCCCTCGGCAGAACCAAAAAGTTCAAGCACGCAAGAAGGATCAGAAAATCCCCTCGCGGCATCGGCCGCATCACAGTCGTAAGAGCGCAGATGTTCCGCAAAGCTGCTCCAGGGATAACGCTCGATTAGGCTAACGCCCACCTCCTGCGGATCGGCGTGTACGGAGCGAATAGCCTCCATCACCTGCCAATCGGTATCGAGCGAACGCCGGTCAAAACGGTTCTGGAACAGATGGCCTGTGCGCCCCGTGCGCTTATTGAACCGCCGCGCGTATGTCAAAAGCAGCCGGTGCATTGCCGCGCTCATCCTGTCCTCGTAATCTGCAAGCACCAAATGCACGTGATTGCCCATAAGGCACCAGGCGATAACCGTCACACCCTCCTCGCGGCAGCACTCGCGCATCAGCTCCAAAAACTCCCACCGGTCGTCATCGCCCTCAAAGATGAGCCGCTTGCCCGTACCGCGGGCACAGACATGGTAAAAGCCGGTAACCGTTCTCCAAACGCGCTGCATGGCGCTCCCTTCGCCGGGATCTGCTTGCCATCCAATACAGCACGATTGAAGCGCGCCATCAAAACATTCACGCAAAACAATACACTCGCGCGGCCAAAGGCAGTAATCAGGCGGCGAACGGCACCGTTGCAACAGGTCAACCCCCGCAATGCTTACAAGAGCTGACCAATAGCTTGCCCAAGACGGACCCCCTCTACGGAAGTTCGCGACCACAGAACATAGAGTTAAACCGTTTCAATTAAAACTTCCGGACTTCTCGCTACGAAAACTGAGCCGTTCGCCGAATATTCCGTGCATTTCGCGGTATTATAGGGGCTGCATGTCATGTCCCTTTCGAAGGGTCGCCCGGCAATCGCCAGCCACGACCCCCAGACGGGACGCCAACACGATAGAGAGGAGAGGCATGCAGTACTCACAGGAAGTGGAGAACATGTGCCCCGTTGCCAAGGGTGCATACCACGGCCCCGCACCCATCCCCGAGGAGGGCAAGTGGGTCCAGGCTAAGGAGATTTCCGACATCTCCGGTCTTACGCACGGTGTGGGTTGGTGCGCACCTCAGCAGGGCGCCTGCAAGCTCACGCTGAACGTCAAGGACGGCATCATCGAGGAGGCCCTCGTTGAGACCATCGGCTGCTCGGGTATGACCCACTCTGCCGCCATGGCTTCCGAGATCCTTCCCGGTAAGACCATCCTCGAGGCCCTCAACACCGACCTCGTCTGCGACGCCATCAACGTTGCTATGCGCGAGATCTTCCTGCAGATCGTTTACGGCCGCAGCCAGACCGCGTTCTCCGAGGGCGGCCTGCCCGTGGGCGCCTCCCTCGACGACCTCGGCAAGGGCCTTCGCTCTCAGGTCGGCACCATGTTCGGCACCAAGGCCAAGGGCGCTCGTTACCTCGAGCTCGCTCAGGGCTACGTCACCCGCATGGCTCTCAACGACAAGAACGAGATCATCGCATTCGAGTTCCTGAACCTCGGCAAGTTCACCGACGCCGTCAAGGCCGGCAAGACCCCCGAGGAGGCCATCGCTGGCGCTATGGGCCACTATGGTCAGTGGGAGAACGCTGCCAAGTACATCGACCCGCGCACCGACGAGGAGACTCACTCCGTCGCCAGCGTGTTCCCGGTTCACGAGTAGAAAGGGAGGGAAATAACTATGACTGTTACGTTCGAAGGTTACGAGCGCCGCGCTGACAAGATCAACAAGTGCCTCGCCGACAACGGCATCGCCTCCCTCGAGGAAGCTCTGCAGATCTGCACCGACAAGGGCTTCAACCCGCGTGAGATCGTCAACAACACCCAGTCCATCGCCTTCCAGAACGCCGAGTGGGCCTACACCCTCGGATGCGCTCTCGCTGTCAAGCGTGGCGCCAAGTCCGCTTCTGAGGCTGCCGCTATCATCGGCGAGGGCATCCAGGCCTTCACCGTTCCCGGCTCCGTCGCCGAGGACCGCAAGGTCGGTCTGGGCCACGGCAACCTGGGCGCTATGCTGCTCTCCGACGACACCGAGTGCTTCGCCTTCCTGGCCGGTCACGAGTCCTTCGCTGCCGCTGAGGGTGCTATCGGCCTGGCTCTGAACGCCAACAAGGCTCGCAAGAAGCCGCTGCGCGTCATCCTCAACGGTCTGGGCAAGGACGCTGCTCAGATCATCGCCCGCATCAACGGCTTCACCTACGTGAAGACCCAGTTCGACTACTTCACGGGCGAGCTCAAGGTCGTCGAGACCATCCCCTACTCCGATGGTCCCCGCGCCGCCGTCAACTGCTACGGCGCCGACGACGTCCGCGAGGGCGTTGCCATCATGTGGCACGAGAACGTCGACATCTCGATCACCGGTAACTCCACCAACCCCACGCGCTTCCAGCACCCCGTCGCTGGCACCTACAAGAAGGAGCGCCTCGAGGCTGGCAAGAAGTACTTCTCTGTCGCTTCTGGTGGCGGCACTGGCCGTACCCTGCACCCGGACAACATGGGCGCCGGCCCTGCCTCTTACGGCATGACCGACACCATGGGCCGCATGCACTCCGACGCCCAGTTCGCCGGTTCTTCCTCCGTGCCTGCGCACGTCGACATGATGGGTCTCATCGGCATGGGCAACAACCCCATGGTCGGTGCCACCGTCGCCTGCGCTGTCGCCGTCGAGGAGGCCCTCAAGGCCTAATCGCGCCCGCGCGATGCTCATATAGCTGAGCTTTGGAGCCGCTACCCACCCGGGTAGCGGCTCTTTTTGTTTGCGCTGTCGCAGGGTAGCTAATGCCGATATATCAGTTGGGGCGAAATACAAGATGTGATGAGATGGAGCGTCAGAGCGTCCATGACGCCCACCTGCCATATTTGCCCTTTACCGATTTGCCGAGTTTTTGCGGCCCCATTGCCGATCACCCGTGCGACAATGCGCCGGACGAGAAAGGAATCCGATGGAATCGACTGATGTACTGGTAATTGGATCTGGCATTGCGGGCCTTTGCGCCGCCATCGAAGCGGCACGCACGGGTGCAACCGTCACTGTGGCAAGCGCCGGCAAGACTATGAGTGGATCGAGCTTCTTCCCCGGAACCTGGGGCCTAGGGCTTATCGGACCCGTTAACGAAGACGACGAGCAGGACCTCATCGACACCATCCTGGCCGTCGGCGGCGGCGTTGCCGACCCCGAACTCGTCCAAGCGTTCGTCCACGGCATTCCCCAAGCGATTGACTGGCTCGAGCAAGACCTGGGCGTTGAGCTCCAGCGTCCGCAAAGCGCCAAGAGTGCTCAACAAAAGCAATTTATCCCCTGCTTTGACCACAAGACGCGCATGTGGCGCGGCCTCACCCGCAAGCCCCTTGAGGACGCTCTGACAACCTGGATCGAGTCGCTCGGCATTCGCCTGCTCCCCCGCCATGAGCTTATCGACCTTGTTGAGGACACGAACGGCAGAATAACCGGAACCGTGCTCTACGACCTCACCGAAAATCGAATCGTGCCCCTTGCTGCCAAGGCCACGATCATCGCAGCCGGTGGCACAGGCGGCCTGTTTGAGCGCAGCCTTACGTCGGCCGATGTGCTCAGCTCCTCGCAGGCCATCGCACTCGCGCACGGCGCATCGCTTACTAATATAGAGTTCATGCAGATGATGCCCGGCTTCATCGAGCCCAAGCGCAACCTGGTCTTCAACGAGAAAACCTGGCGCTACGTACATGTAGACCAGCCGGCAGATATTGCCGACGACAAGCTGGACGACCTGCTCGAGCAGCGCTCTGGATATGGTCCTTTCACGTCACGCTTGGCCTCCCGCGCTATCGATCTTGCCATCGATCAGGCAGGCGCCGAAGGCCTGGCGCTCCGCTACGACTTCCCCCGCGAGGATGTCCCAGAGTTTGTGCAGACCTTTGCCACCTGGCTGCAAGACGAGCACGGCATCGCCCCGACTGACGAGATGCGCGTTGCGATGTATGCCCATGCCGCTAACGGCGGCATCAAGATCGATAAGACCGCGTACACGGGCGTTGAGGGTCTCTACGCTTTCGGCGAGGCGACAGGCGGCATGCACGGAGCCGACCGCATTGGTGGCTTGTCAAGCGCCAACGGCATCGTGTTCGGGCGCATCGCAGGCGCATCGGCAGCCCTTGCAGCGCAGAAAGAGCCTAAGACAGCCCTGAAGGCGGATATCGCCCTCCCCCAGCACGGCATTGCCACAACAGATGCCGAGCGCCTGACCCGCAGCCTTAAGCACACGATGAGTACCTATTGCATGATCAACCGCACCGAAACAGGCCTATCCGAAGCACTACACGAGCTTGAGGGCTTGAAGACGGAGGCAACGACCTTGAGCACACAGAAAGCCCAGGACAGCGAAGTCGCAGCCCTCGCCCGCCTGCAATCGCAGATTCAGCTGGCACAGGAAATGGTCAAAGCCATGCGCAAGCGAACCGAAAGTCTCGGGTCGCACTATCGAGCAGACTAAATCGATTCTCACTTTGAGTTTGATCACAACTTCTCAACATGCATCGAGCCCCGTGAGCATAATTCTCATAAGGAGAGCACGTTTATGGGGCTTTAGCCGTGTTTCCCTAAGGGAATCACGGTGCAGTTTCCCCAAACTTCGCGCCCCGACGGGTTCGACCCCATGAAAGGTCAACAAAAAAATGCGACCAGCCGAAGCCAGCCGCTTTACAATGCTTTGGTGGGCCGTCAGAGGGTCAGCCTGCTGCGCAGGCGGCCGCTGCGGCGCCAAGGCGCCTTGCGCGCTGCGCTGACAAACGCTTACGCGTTTCCTCAGCTCCGCGCCCTTTCGGGTTCGACCCCATGCGAGGTCAACAAAAAAGCGACCAGCCTGAGCCAGTCGCTTTAACAATCTTTGGGTGGGCCGTCAGGGGGTCGAACCCTGGACCTTGGGATTAAGAGTCCCCTGCTCTACCAACTGAGCTAACGACCCAAAGCTAAAGTCCGTTGTGGCGGACTTTAGAGGAGATATCGTGTGGTGGGCCGTCAGGGGGTCGAACCCTGGACCTTGGGATTAAGAGTCCCCTGCTCTACCAACTGAGCTAACGACCCGATATCAACACGAAGCAAGAACTGGGGTGGGTAAAGGGACTCGAACCCTCGACCTACGGGACCACAACCCGTCGCTCTAGCCAACTGAGCTACACCCACCGTGTCCTGTGCGCTTCGCGCTCGACTATTATTGCAAGGAACGCCACGCGATGCAAGCCCCAATTTTCAAGAATTTTGAAAAGAGTTTTTCGAGACCATTTCGAGCAAATCCCACCGGTTTCATAGGAGTAAACTTGCCCCACTGCAAATCCTCGAAAGGACCGTCATGAAAGAACTCTCCAACCGCACGGCAAGATTTACCGATTCGGTCATCCGCCGCATGACACGCATCTCCAATAAGTACGGCGCTGTCAATCTCTCGCAGGGCTTCCCTGACTTCGATCCCCCGGGGCAGCTGCTCGATAGCCTCAGCGCCATCGCCAGCGACCCCAAGCCGCTCTATCACCAGTACTCCATCACCTGGGGCTCCCAGGCCATGCGCAAGGCGCTCGCCGCCAAGCAGGAGCATTTTATGGGCATGCCGGTGAACCCCAACGAGAATATCGTAGTCACCTGCGGCTCCACCGAGGCCATGATGGCCGCCATGATAACGGTCACCAACCCCGGCGACAAGGTCGTCATCTTCTCGCCGTTCTACGAGAACTACGGCGCTGACACCATTCTCTCGGGAGCCGAGCCCATCTATGTGCCGCTCAACCCGCCCACGTTCGACTTCGATCGCGAGGTCCTCGAGGCGACCTTCCGCGACAACGACCCCAAGGCCATCGTCCTGTGCAACCCATCCAACCCCTGCGGCAAGGTCTTTACGCGCGAGGAGCTCACTTTTATCGCCGACCTCTGCAAAAAGTACGACGCCTACTGCATTACCGACGAGGTATACGAGCACATCGTCTACGCGCCCCACGAGCACGTCTATATGGCCACGCTGCCCGGCATGTTTGAGCGCACCATCAGCTGCAGCTCGCTGTCTAAGACGTACTCCATCACCGGCTGGCGTCTTGGCTACACCATTGCCCCGGCCCAGATCACCGAGCGCATCAAGAAGGTCCACGACTTCCTCACCGTGGGCGCCGCCGCTCCCCTGCAAGAGGCCGTCGTTACCGCCCTTAATTTCGACGACAGCTATTACGATGAGGTCCTTGACCTCTATACCGCCAAACGCGACCTGTTCTGCCAGGGACTCGACAGCATCGGTCTTGAGCATAACGTGCCGCAGGGCGCCTACTACGTCATGCTGGACATCTCTGAGTTTGGCTATGACAGCGACCTCGAATTCTGCGAGGACCTCGCGTCTAAGGTGAGCGTGGGCGCTGTTCCCGGATCGAGCTTCTTCCGTGAGCCCGTCAACCATCTGATTCGTTTCCACTTTGCCAAGCGAGACGAGACGCTTAACGCGGCGCTGGAGAACCTCAAGTCGCTGCGTGATAAAATCAAGCCGCGCGGGTAAGGACGGCCGGGCAGCTAAAGTAACCAAAGAGGCCTCGCACCGCTCGCCGCGTTGCGAGGCCTCTTTTTATAGCGCTTTCTTAAATGGTTTAGAGCGCTATACTTTAGTCACGGAGCAACTCGTCCCAGAGAGAGGAACACTATGGCAGAGCAGCAGCTTATCGGAGCGCTCGAGGCCGGCGGCACCAAGATGGTCTGCGCCACGGGCTATGCAGACGGTACGGTCCTGGAACGTGAGCAGATCGCGACCACGACCCCGCAGGAGACCGTTGAGGCCGTCAACGCGTGGTTTGCGAACAAGGGCATCGCCGCGCTGGGCATCGGCGCGTTTGGCCCCACCGCAGTCAACCCCGCTTCGCCCCAATACGGCAAGATCCTAGAGACGCCCAAAACGGCATGGCGCTACTTTGACCTGCTGGGCACTATCCAAAACGAGCTCAATATCCCTTGCGGCTACGATACCGACGTCAACGTCGCCTGCTTGGGCGAGGTCACCTTTGGTTGCGCCCAAGGCCTCACGGACGTGGTGTATCTGACCATCGGCACCGGCGTGGGCGCCGGCGTGCTTTCGGGCGGCCAGCTCGTGCACGGCATGATGCACCCCGAGGCCGGTCACATCCTGGTCACGCGCGACCCGCGCGACACCATTGGCGAGCACAGCGGCTGCCCCTTCCACGACAACTGCCTCGAGGGCCTCATCGCCGGCCCCGGCGTTAAAAAGCGCTGGGGTGGCAAGAGCGCCGGAGAGATGGCCGATGACCCGGAGGCCATGGACCTGCTCGCCGGCTATCTGGCGCAGGCGCTCATGACCTACATCCTGTGCTACGCACCGCAGAAGATCGTCATCGGTGGCGGCGTGGCCGACCACACCCCCATCGTGCCGCTCGCACGCAAGAAGTGCGCCGAGATGCTCAACGGCTACATCGTCACGCCCGAGATGGCCGACATCGATAGCTACATCGTCAACAACAGCCTCGAGGGCAAGCAGGGCATTATGGGCTGCTTGGCCCTGGGCGCTCAGGCGCTTCAGTAGCAGACGCACCCACAGGGCGTGGCGCGCCCGGCAAATCCGACCTACGGAACGACGCCACCACGCCTCATATAAGCCCTCAAATAAAAAGGCTCTGTTAGACCAAGTTTGACATAAAAACGATGTCACCGCGAGGCGGTACCCTTCAATTAACGTCGAAGGAGCGCCCATGGATGCAGACGACCTGGTCATCACCCTCAAGAAGAGCCTGGCGAA
>ENA-OQES01000266-OQES01000266.1-human-gut-metagenome-genome-assembly--contig:-NODE-266-length-23069-cov-4.021576_pt1 | contig 23069 bp, 30 predicted proteins | sample MGYA00242798_ERZ504641 | MGnify/ENA primary metagenome ERZ504641 (study PRJEB26092, sample SAMD00036327) | human gut metagenome | host: Homo sapiens | study: EMG produced TPA metagenomics assembly of...
ATCTATTTTTGCCGGTCGGCACTCTCGATTCATAATACAGCTTTATAGTCGCCCGCTTTTTTTGAATTGAGTTGTATAAGCCATTATATCCGTCCATTGAGTGTAACTACTATATGTAATTCTTTCGGGGATAAACCCTTCTTTATAATGTTTGCAACCTTTCCCGATACAATCACATCGCCTGTTTTAACCGCGTCTCCGTCATTCAAAACTTCTTCGCCGTTTTTGACAACCATATGATTTATAATTCCGTCACACGCCGCAACAATGTCACAAGGTGTATCTTTGTCAAGAATATTCGGTGGAATAATCTGATGATAGTTGGCTGCGTAAGGAATAACTGCTTTGCCGCTTCCGAAAAACTTTTTGTTTCTGCTACTTTCACAAATGCTTCCAGTTGTTTTAAGTTCATTCACTCTCCCCTTACTTTCCTCTGATTTGTTCTCTTTGCAATTTATTTCCTGCGGAGCGTTCTGTCTGTGCACCTTCTTTTGCTGTAAATCTGATTCGATCTGTATATTCAAAAATCAATCTGGCATTTTTTCTGCTTGTCTGAAATACTTCTTTCACCTGACTCAGTGTAATCACTTTAGATGCAGATAACATACGGCTTACTTCTGTTCTAATTTTAAACGTAATCTCTGTTGTTGTATAAACACTCTCACAAACCTCTGTAATTTCGTTTTCTTCCTGCATATAATTCAGAATTTCCATCAATTCATTTTGACTTTGTATTCCACTTTTCCTTTTTCGTTTTTTCCTTGCTGACTCAAAAAAATGTTTCCAATTCCACTTTGTTCAAAAAGAAAACGTTATTTTCCTCTGATTGACTGGCAAAGATTTCTCTTAACTTAGAAACTTCTTCCGTCTCTTTTACTTTATATCCCTCCGGAGAAATCAGCTCTATACTAGAATTTTTCCTGTTGCAACCTTATACAACCGACATTTCCATGTTCCTCCAATAGTATAAGACATTTCTGAATTTCCCGATTCTGTTCCTTTTTCCCTTTGCTGATCTGATTGAAAAGAACTGTCTTTGGCATTCCTCTTCGATATGGATGAGCAGACAACCAGCTTTCCAATTCATCCATAATTCTCTTTTCTAAAGAAATCTGTTCCTGCAGGCTCTTTTCTTGATCTGGGATTTCCTTTGAACACTCATTTTCTTGATTCCAAAGATTGTTTTCCAACAGTTCCAGTCTTTGTAAAACCCCATCATGATATTTTCGCTCATTTTTTTCTCCCATTTCAAGGATAATTCCTCCACCGATTGTCTCGAGTGGTGAATAAAATCGGACAACAAACCTGTCCCCTGGACAAAACGCAGCAGGTTCTTCTAACCTTAATTGGACATAGGCTGATTCCCCCGGCTCAACTTTCTCACAGGACAACGGAACTGCTCTGCACAGAACTTCTGTTGTTCCGCTATAAAAATGTAATCGTGTCTGATGTTCAACACTTCTTTTACTTTGTGGAAGAAGTGTCAGTTTTGCATTCACATAGCGGCTGACTTTCATACTTCCTTCCGGTGCGATCACATTTCCTCGATACACAAACTTCCCATCACTGCTCTGTCTTCGGTCCGTCTGAACCAGGTTCAGTGCGCTTCGCTGACCTGCTTCACAAGCTTCTGCCTCCTGCTCATGCACCTGAACTCCACGAACTCTGCACGAAGTTTGTTGTGGATAGATCATCACCCGATCTCCCGAATGAATTTTCCCGTCAAGAAGTGTTCCCGTCACAACTGTTCCGCTTCCTTTAATTGAAAATACTCTGTCCACAGGAAGTCTTGGAAATGTAGGAGTTTTCCACATTTCTTTCTGCTTTTTTACACATTTCAGGATTTGACTTCTTAATTCTTCTATTCCGGCTCCCGATTTTGCTGAAACACGTACAATGTCCACATTATATTCCAGCTTATCTTCTACCTGATTATTTCTCTGACCTACTGTAAGCAACTGTTGCATTTCTTCACAGATCTGCTGTTCTACCATCTCCAGCCATTCCTCATCCACAAGGTCACATTTATTCAAAACAACAAGGATATTCTCAACACCCAGAAGGCGTAAAATTGCCAGATGTTCTCTTGTCTGTGGCATAATCCCCTCATCTGCTGCAATTACAAGAAGAACAAGGTCCATTCCTACCACACCTGCAGTCATATTAGAGATAAATTTCTCATGCCCGGGAACATCAATGATTCCGACACGCTCTCCGTCTGTCAAATCCATCCATGTAAACCCTAGATCAATTGTGATTCCACGTGCTTTCTCTTCTTTCAGACGGTCTGTATCTCTTCCCGTTAATGCCTTGATCAGTGTCGTCTTACCATGATCGATATGTCCGGCAGTTCCGATGATCACATGTCTTTCCATCTAATGCAGTCCCTTTCTTAATGCTGTTTTTCTTTCTTAGTTATGTTTTCTTTCCATAACATGTCTGATCTGTGTCGCCAGATATTCGATTCCTTCTTCCGAGAAAGTTCTCATATCCAGAAGGAAACGCCCTTCCTTTATTCTTCCAATTACCGGAACTGAGAGATTTCTCATCCTGCTTTCTAATTCTTCAACGGTGATCTCCGTTGATTCCAATGCTACTCCATAACTTGGAATCTCCGTCTCAGGAAGTGCACCGCCACCAGCCTTAGAAATACATTTTTCCACTCGAATCTGAACGGACGCTCCCTCTTGATTCCATCTATCAGCACAGACTCTTGCTTTCTCTTTTATTTCCTCCGCAGGTCTTGTCAGCATTCTCAAGGTTGGAATCTTTTGAACCGCTTCTTTCTGATCCAGATAACATTTCAATACTTCTTCTATCGCTGTCAATGTAAATTTATCTGCTCGAAGAGCCCGAAGCAACGGATGATTACGCATCTGATCAATATATCTTTTCTTTCCGACAAGGACTCCGGCCTGTGCTCCACCAAATAGTTTATCCCCACTAAAACAAACAACATCTGCACCGGCCTTTACTTCTTCCTGTACGGTTGGTTCTTTGGATAAACCATATTCCTCCAGATTTATAAGTACGCCACTGCCCAGATCTTCAATCACTGGAATTCCGCTTCGTTCCGTATGATTCTCGAAATTTTCAGGCGTCAATTCCTGAGTGCACTCTATCAGACCAGTACTTAATTCATACAATTCTTCTGCACTTACCGATTCTGTAAACCCGACAATTCTGTAATTACTTGTGTGGACTTTCAAAAATGCTTTCGTCTTTTCACTGACTGCTGCTTTATAATCTTCTATCCTTGTACGATTGGTTGTCCCGACTTCTTTCAAAATAGCACCGCTTAATTCAAGAACTTCCGGAATACGGAATTTTCCTCCGATTTCAACAAGTTCTCCTCTGGAGACAATCACTTCTCCTCCTTTTGTCAATGCACTCAGGGCAAGAAGTACAGCTCCGGCATTGTTATTCACAACAATTGCCGCTTCTGCTCCTGTGATCTGACAAAGCAATTCTTCTGCATATCCGGTCCTGTTTCCACGTTTTCCAGTCTGTAGATTATATTCCAGACTGGAATAGTTCTCTGCAACAGATTTCAGTTTTTCCGCAAGCTCATGACTAAGCGGTGCACGTCCAAGTCCGGTATGAAGGATTACTCCTGTTCCGTTATAAACTGGTTGAATCTCCTTTTTCTGTTCTTGTTCCAGAAGATGGTTCACTTCTGATTTCCTTGAACTTGATTCTATCTCATACAGAAATTTCCGAATCATTTCTTTTGCTTCATGCTCACTGATTCCCTTTTGATTCCTTGTGAGATTTCATTCCTCAGATTCTCTACAGAATCTCTGACTGCTCCGAGAACACGCTCATATCCTTCTTTCTCTGCCAGACTCTGAACGTTCTCCTTTTTCATCAAGTCATCTACTCTAGGAAGCAGGCGAAAGATCTGATTCTTTTCTTTCTGTAAATTTTCTCTTTTCTTATTCTGATCTAACTGTTCCAACTACTGCTGCTCCTTAATTTCTCTTTCTACAGCGAAATGCCGCAAGAAACCGTTACTGCTCACAGAGCACTGTGAACAGTAACAAGAAATCTCTTACAGCATTTCCATTTTTCCTTTTTTTAGTTGGATGAGTTTTTCCTGCCGCTCTTTGACGCAGCCTACAACAGAAACTTTCGTCTCCATTCCCACTGCCTCAAAGTCTGCTAACAGACAATCTAATTCTTCTCTTGGGACACTGACAAGAAGTCCTCCTGAAGTCTGCGGATCGCTGATCAGATCTAAATAGACCTCTTCTACATCTCCTGCATCCAGTCCTTCCGCTGCAAACTCCCGGTTCTTATATGCTCCTGCCGGAACGAGTCCCATCCTTGCATATGCAATCGCTTCTGTCATATATTCAATCTGCTCCGGATATAATTCCAGAGTCATGTCACTTGCCTCAGCCATCTCTGTACAATGTCCTAGCAATCCAAATCCCGTCACATCTGTACATGCGTGGATCGTGTGTTTCTCAATTGCTCTTTTCGCTCTCTGATTCAATGAAGCCATTACTTTCGCAGCTTCATCTGCGGCTGCTTCGGAAGCCATCTGTGCTTTCACTGTTGTATTCACAATACCACTTCCAAGCTGTTTGGTCAGAACCAGCACATCTCCCGGCTGACACCCGTAATTCTTATAAATCTTATCCGGGTGAACGAAGCCTGTTACCGAGAGTCCGTATTTCGGTTCATCATCCTGCACCGAATGACCTCCGACCAGAACGGCTCCTGCTTCTAACACCTTGTCTGCTCCGCCTCGCAAGATCTCCCCTAAGATCTCCGGATCCAGACAATTTGGAAAACATACAATATTCAATGCAACCTTCGGCTCTCCTCCCATTGCATATACATCGCTTAAGGAGTTCGCCGCTGCAATCTGTCCGAACAGATACGGATCGTCCACAACCGGTGTGAAGAAATCCAGTGTCTGTATCATGGCAGTCTCATCCGATATTTTATAAATTGCGGCATCATCTGATGTCTCAACACCGACAAGCAGACGCTCATCGGAAAATTTAGGCAGCTTACCCAGAACCTGGGCAAGGGTCTCAGGACCGATTTTGGCCGCTCAACCAGCTGTCTTTGTCATCTGTGTCAGATGAATCTCTTTGAGTCCCTTACTCATTTCGCCCACTTCCTTTCGAATATTTTTTCAAAATAATTCCCTCGGTATACGAAAAAGCTGTTGCAGCAGCTTTTCCATCACATTTTCAAATTACTGTAACTGTTCCTATGTTTCTAACAAGGTTTCACAATCTTACCTGCATTATTCATAGACTCGACAATGTCATACATATTTGTAACTGTTCCTACTGCAAGCTTGTCTTTCATTCCATAATAATCCAGACATGTTCCGCAAGTCACAATCTCAACGCCCTGGCTTTCCAGATTCTTCAGATCCTCCAGAGAGTCAGATCCTTCACATGTGATCTTAGCGCCACCGTTGTAGAAGATCATCTTCTTTGGAAGCTCATCAAGCTGTGTGATTGCAAAGATGCAACCTTTAATCAGCACTTTTCCGAGCTCATCATTTCCACTTCCCATCTTGTCAGAAGAAATCACAACTACCGTATCCCCTGTCGGAACACAATCGCAAACCGCACCCGCCGGTGCTGTCTGAGTTCCTTCTCCTGCAAGCGCCTGGATTGTCACTTTATATTCATCCTCTCCAAGCTTCTCCTGTGTTACTGTTGCGCCTGTACTCTGTGCCATCTTTGTCACATTAGCCACTGCTGTCTCATTATCAACGAGAACTTCTATTGTCTCCGGAGCTGTCAAAGCATCTAATGCTTTCTTTGTCTTAATTACCGGAAGTGGGCATTTGTCTCCCATAGCATTTACTGTTACCATTCTATCGCTCTCCTTTACCTATTCGTTCAGGTATTTTAACCTCCAGGCTTCTGTTTTTCAGTATAACATTTTTCCTATGTTGAATCAAACCATTCTATAGAAATTCTCTATAAATTTCCTTCTTTCTGATTCACATTTTTACGCAAAGCTTCTCCCAGTTCCGTAATACACAGTAATGTGATCACAAGCACGATTCCCGGAATCAGAATGATCCACCAGGAGTTTGTCATCAATGCCTTTTCAGAAAGAGAGAGCATGCTCCCCCAGGAAATGATTTCCATCGGAAGACCAATCCCAAGAAAGCTCAATGTTGACTCTGCTATGATCGCACTTCTGATGTTCATCACGACCATAAACATAATTGACGAAACAAAATTCGGCAGCAAATGCACACGTAAAAATATGCCAGAAGCTTCCACCCATACAATTTTGCAGCAATCAGATATTCACTCTCACGGAGCTGTCGTACCTCGGTGCGTACCATTTTTGCGATATTCATCCAACTGCTAAGACCAATTACTATGGTGATTGCAACAACCGAGTTCTTTCCTGCCAGTGCCTGAAGAAAGATAATTAACAGAATGGAAGGGATACTCAATAAAATTTCTGTAAAACGCATCATTAGTTCATCAATCCACTCCGGTGCGATTCCACTGAAGGATCCGTAGATCACCGCAATCGTAGTCGATAACACAGTTGATATCAAACCAATAAACAGCGAGATTCTACCACCGTATAAAATCATTGAGAAAATATCTCTTCCCATCGTATCCGTTCCAAAAAAATGAACTCTTTATTCGGTGAAATGTTGCAGTTCTCCAGATCCATGTATGTAGGGTCTTTCGTCATAAAGAAACGACAGAAAACACAGGCAAATATGATGACTGCAAGAATACTTCCGGCAATTACAGAAGACTTGTTTTTTCCAAAATCATTCATTTTGAATGTCCTTATTCTATTTTCGGATGAACTATTATTCTTCTCAGCTTTTCTCATCTTCTCCACCTTATATTTGACTTGCCTTTCCTGTCATTTTAAGTTCTTTCATTCTTGGATCGATCCATTCACTGACAGACTGTCCGATCACATTTCCTGCAATAACAAAAATACCGGTAAATACGCAAAGCACCATCAGCATATTATAGTCATGATATTTTGCACTTTCAAAAGAAAGCGTTCCGATTCCCGGATAGGAAAATACCATTTCCACGATATACGTCCCTTCGATCACATGCTGAAGTGAAATTGCCATCAGACTGATGAACGATGGCATAATATTTTTCACACAGTGAAAGAACAATACTCTTTTTCGCGACATTCCTTTTGCCTTTGCCAGTAAAACATAGTCTTTTCTAGTTTCTTCCAACAATCGGTTACGGATCAGATACGCATAATACCAAAGGTGGCTCAGCACAACAACTGTCAGCGGAAGAATCAGATGAGTCAATCTGCTCAACGGATTTGCCGATTGGCCAAGATCATATGCCCCACTTCCCGGAAGGAGCTTTAGATTCACACTGAAAAATCAAAATCAATATAAGTGACAACCAGAATTCCGGAATACAGCTTGTGATTGTTCCCACCTTACGCAAAATCCGGTCTGGAAGCTGATTTTCATAATACACACAGAAAATTCCAAGCAAAAGTGCCAGTCCAAATGTCAGGATAAAACCAATTCCGCCAAGCAATAATGTATTGACTAAACGTCCCTCGATTACTGTAAGAACGTCTTGTTTATATTTATAAGAGATTCCGAAGTCCCCCCGAAATGCATTTCCAAGCCATTTCACATACTGAACAGGGGATAGGTTCGTTTAATCCAAGTCGTTCCATTGCATGCTCATGTTCTTCCACCGACATTCTCTCCGCACGTTCTCCATAATAAAGAAAACAGCGGATCCCCGGGTGCCAGCCGCGACATTACAAACACAAGAAGTGAGAGCACAAAAACAGATAGCAAGATCAGTCCGAATTTTTTTAAGCCATTGTTTCTTCATCACTCTGCTCCTCTCCTGAAATCTCCGGAATCGGAATCGCCTCCAAAAGTTTCTTCGTATATAAATGCTGTGGATGTTCAAACACCTGCTCGGTTTCTCCTATCTCCACAAGTTTTCCATCCTTCATCACTCCGACACGGTCGCACAACAGACGCACCATTGAAAGATCATGCGCAATAAAAAGGATTGCACAGTCATGTTCTCTTTGTAAATTCCGAAACAGCTTCACCATCTGTGCCTGTGTAGTTACATCCAACGAAGCGATTGGTTCATCTGCGATCAAGAGCTTCGGCTTCATTGCAAATGCTCTGGCAATTGCAACACGTTGTCTTTGTCCTCCTGATAATTCCGGTGGTCGTACCTGAAGATGTTCTTCCTCTAATTCTACCTCTTCCATCATTTCACATAGAAATTTATGCTGTTCTTTCCTGTCAGAAAATATTTTATGGATTTCCAGTGGTTCCGCCAGGATTCTCTCTACCTTCATTTTCTGGTTTAAGGAAGATGTTGAATCCTGAAAGATCATCTGCCGCTCTTTTTGCAGTCTTCTTGCATTTTTCTTTTTTGCTTTTTTATCAAGAAGATTTATCCCATCATAAGAAAATGTTTCTGCTTGCGGACTTAGAATCCCCATTAAACATTTTCCAACCGTTGACTTTCCAGATCCTGACTCACCTACCAGTCCAAAAATCTCGTCTCTTCTTATCTCAAAGGACACATCTTTCACCGCTTGAAACACCCTTTTTCTATCTAAAGGATAGAAGTAGGACAAATGTGAGATTTCTACCAGTTTTTCATGCAATTCTGATTCACTTATTAATTTTGATTCATTTCTATGCATATAATAAGGATGATCATGAAGCAATTTCTTTGTATAGGAATGTTTTGGAGCTGTGAAAAGCTGTTTTGCTTCTTCCAATTCCACGATGTTTCCATCCTGCATTACCGCAACCCGGTTTGCGATCCGTGCAACAACTCCGAGATCATGTGTGATAAACAGAATACTTAAATTCAATTCTTTCTGTAATTTTTTGCAACAGTTTCAGAATCTCTGCCTGGATTGTCACATCCAGCGCTGTTGTCGGTTCATCCGCAATTAAAAGCTTTGGATTGAGGCAAGTGCTGTTGCAAGCACGCATCTCTGACGCATTCCACCTGAAAAATTGATACGGATACAGATCATAGCGCTGCTCTGCGTCTCTGATCCCAACAAGCTTCATCAGTTCGATTGCCCGCTCTTTTGCTGATTTCTTCTTATTTTTCTCGAAATCTTTCTCTCTTTTACTTCTGCTTTAAAGTTTTTTCCATGCAGCAAAATCAGTCCTCTTCAATCTGACTTCCAACTGTCATCGTCGGGTTTAACGTACTCTGCGGATCCTGAAAGACCATCGCGATTCCCTGTCCTCGGATCTGCTGCATCTCTTTTTCATTATATCCGATCAGGTTCTGATCTTTATATTGAATGGCTTCGCCTGTCACAGACGCGCTCTTTGGCAGTAATTTCAAAATTGATCGGCACAGTACAGTCTTTCCACATCCTGACTCTCCAACAAGAGCAAGGACCTCCCCTTGTCTTAACGACAAAGAGACGTCCTTTACTACTTGTTTCTTTCCATCTGAAGTTTGAAATTCAACTGACAAATGCTTCACTGCCAGTATTTCTTCTATTTTCATTCGATTGTCCAATCCTCTACATTCCAGAAAATTCCAACACCATGATGGCCAAGAACTGTATCCTTTGTAATTCCCTGGATCTTCTTATTCGTCACATAATCTACATCGCAATAACAGAAGAATGTATATGCCGGATCTTCTGCAAGTGCAACCTGGAACTTCGCATATGCTTCTTTTCGCTCATTCTCATCACTTGTCTGTCTTGCCTGTGTCAGATAAGTGTCTACCTGTCCATTGGAATATCCACTGTAATTACTTCCTTTATCTGTACCAAACACTTTATATGTATGGTCATCAGCATCAAACGGACTTCCCCATCCGATTAGAAATGCTTCCTGATTTGCCCAGTCGATTTCTGACTGAACCTGTGCTTTTGCATCAACTCCAACTTCTTTCAGCTGCTGACATGCGATAGCCGCAAGATCTGCGCGCACCTGATCACCTTCCATCACATTGATTGTAAAAGAAAGCTTCTCTCCGTTTCTCTCATAGATTCCGTCATCTCCCAATGTCCAGCCAGCCGCTTCTAACACTTCTTTTGCTTTCGCCGGATCATAAGAGTATTTCTCTACATCTTCATTATTATATTTATTTCTCTGAAGCGGACCATAAGCTACAATTCCTTCTCCCAGAAGAACACTGTCTACCATCTTCTGACGATCGATTGCATAGCTGATTGCCGGAATTGCATCTTTGTTCCTCTGCCAGAACTCATTATTAAAGTTATAAAGGATACCTCTGTAATCTGCTGTCTTCATATCATATACTGTAAAAGTATTATCATCTGTGAAATTCTGTGCATCCTTCGGTGTCACCTTTGCCAGATTGATCTCACCGGATTTTAACTGAAGTGCCTTTGCATTATCATCCGGTACAATCTTAAACACGATTGTATCAATCTTCGGGGCTCCTTTATAATAATCCTCATTCTTTACAAGTGTAATACTCTGTCCTTCATCCCACTCCTGAATCTTATACGGACCCGTTCCGATCGGATTATGGAAATATTCATCTGTCTGCATATCCTTGCTTTCCAGTAAGTGTTTCGGAAGGATACCAATTGTCATATAGTCGAGAAATGCCACATTCTTATCCCGAAGTGTAAAAGAAATCGTCTTATCATCGATCACATTGATTGCTGTAACATCCTCATAATTAGAAGCAATCTCTGATTCATTGTCCGGATCCATGATTGCTTTGATCGTAAACTCAACATCATCTGCTGTAAATTTCTCTCCATCATGCCAATTTACATCATCCCTAAGATGGAATGTATAAGTATTTGTCGCGTCATCCAGCTCCCATGATTCTGCCAGTCCCGGTACCACCTCATTATTCTCATCATGTGCTGTCAGACCATCAAACAGAAGCAAATTAATCTCTCCATGCTCATCAATAGCCGGATTGATCCTTGTGTAATCATTACTTCCATAGATTAATGTAGACCCGCTTTGTGTAGTCTCTTTATTTGCATTGTCTGATTTGCTTCCACAGCCTGTAAGTACACAACCTGCCAACATACAGACTGCTAATGTTACCGCGATCACCTGTGATAGTTTTCTTCGTTTCATCGTTTTCTCCTCATGCTGTCTATTTTCTGTCAATGCAATTTATTGTATAAGAAACAGAATAAACCCACAAGCCAGGTGGGGGATATAAGATGTTTTTTATTGCTCAATTAAAAAACCTCCGGTGATTTCAAAAAATCACCAGAGCTTTAAATCTTCTATATCTAGTTTTATTTTTAACTTTCTTTTCCTTCACCCGCAAAGTATTCTTTCACAAGCTTTACAACTACACCTGACAATAAGAATACTGCAATCAGGTTCGGGATTGCCATCAGACCATTAAATGTCTCTGCGATATTCCACATCAGACCAAGTTCCATTGTTGCACCGACGATTGCAACCAACGCATAGAGTACCATAAATGGCTTATTCGCTTTTGTACCAAGAAGGAATTCCACACATCTTGTTCCATATAATCCCCATCCGATAATCGTAGAAAATGCGAAGCAGCACATTGCAACCGCTGTAAAGATAGATACCCAGTTTCCATAAGTGGATGTAAATCCAAGAATAGTAAGTTCTGCTCCTGCCGCCTCTCCATATCCAACCGGAACACCGCTGCACAGAATAACGAGTGCTGTCAATGTACAGATTACAATGGTATCAACAAATACTTCGAAGATTCCGAAAAATCCCTGCTTTACAGGCTTTTTCGTATCTGCACATGCATGTGCGATAGAACCTGTACCAAGTCCTGCCTCATTAGAGAAGATTCCTCTGGAAACACCTTTCTTCATACTCATAAAGAAAGATCCCACGGCGCCTCCGGTCACAGATGCCGGTGAAAATGCGCCTTCGAAAATGGATCCAAATACGCTCGGAATGTTCTGGAAATTCAGAACAACAACGCCAAGTGCCAAAATCACATAAATTGCTGCCATAAATGGAACAAGCTTTTCTGTAACCTGTCCAATTCTCTTAATTCCTCCAAGAAGGATCATGCCGATCAGGATAGCAAGTACAATTCCGATAATCAGATTCAATGTTCCAACAGAATCCTTTTCTATGATTCCATAATTAAAAATGTGCAGAATCGATTGCTGTTGTAATTGTATTCACCTGTGTTGCATTTCCCGTTCCAAATACAGTCAGAACTCCGAATGCAGCGAACAGATAAGCCAGCCAGTGCCAATGCTTTTTCAGACCATTTTTGATATAATACATCGGTCCACCGACACGATCTCCTTCCGCATTCGTCTCATGGAAATGAACTGCAAGAGTAACTTCTGAAAACTTTGTACACATTCCAAGAAGTGCTGAGATCCACATCCAGAACACTGCGCCCGGCCCTCCGATTGCGATTGCTCCTGCGACTCCGGCGATATTTCCTGTTCCGACCGTCGCCGCCAGCGCGGTACAAACTGCCTGGAATGGAGTCAGTGCACCGTCAGATGCATCTCTTTTGCGGAGCATCCTTCCGATTGTCACTTTCATCGCATACGGAAATTTTCTGATCTGAAGGAAGCCGGTCCGGATACTTAAGTAAAGCCCGACTCCAATAATGCAGATCATAGCCGGAACGCCCCAGATAAAGTTATTCACAGCACTATTTACTGATTCTATCGTAGATAACATACTTCTTCAATTCCTTTCTTTTATGATATTATTACGTCGACTGTTCATCACATTAAATCGATAAATCATTAAAATAACTTTTAAATTATACCATAAAAGTAGGGAAATGTATAGAATTATAATTCCATTGCCACAGGCAATTTGGAATGAATTTTGGTTACGTTACTGTGAACAGAGCGAACAGTAACGATCCAGGAGTTGACAATTACCAAAAAACATTGAACATTGTACATAAATATGTTATCCTATTTCAAAGCATATTTTCTAAAACATCTAAATTCATATAAAAGTTTCATTACAGGTAGAACGTACCTGCCAAATCAGAAAATTCATGCTTTTAAAATCCATTATTTAAAGCAGAGGTTTTCTGATGGAGAGAGAACTTCTGTGAAAAATCACATAAGGAGGTCTCTTAGATGAAACAAAAGAGAAAACAATTGCCGGAAAAACAACAACCGACAGATGGGAAAATGCTTCAGTGGCATCCTGCATTTTATGCAGACTTGCAGATTGAATTCAGAGAAGAAACGGAAAAATTAAAGTTTGAGCGGGAGTATCTATTAAGTTCAAAGCCAATGGCAATTGATGTGTTGATTATTAAAAAGAAGAATGCGGAACCGATCCATAAAAATATTGGAAAAATATTCCGCCAGTATAATATTATCGAATATAAATCACCATCCGATTCACTTTCCGTGGACGATTTCTATAAGGTATATGGATATACGAATTTTTATAAAGCAGATACAGGGAAGGTAAATGAAATTCCGATTCAGGAGCTGACAATTACCTTAGTGTCAAAACGATATCCAAGAGAACTGATCCGACATTTGAAAGAAGTACGCCACTACACTATTGATAATCCGGAAGAAGGGATTTATTATGTAATTGGAGATATCTTACCGATTCAGATTCTTGTAACAAATCGATTGTCACCGGAGAGAAATCTCTGGTTATATAGTTTGACAGATACACTGGAAGACATGTCTGTCACAAGGCAGCTTTTGGAGGATTATAAAAAGAACAAAGAGAATCAGCTGTATCAGGCTGTTATGGAGATTATAGTAAAAGCAAACGAGAATCGGCTAAAGGAGGGAAAAAGAGATATGTGTAATGCGTTATTAGAATTAATGAAAGATGAATTAGATGAAAAACGAGAAGAAGGGGAAGCTCTTGGAGAAAGCAGAATCAATCAACTGAATCTTAAATTATCTGAGCTTAATAGAAGTGATGAGATTCTCAAGGCAGCAGTAGACAGAGAATATCAGAAGAAGTTATTAAACGAGTTTGGGCTTTAGAAACTCACGTCAATGAGAATCTTTCGGAATTTCAAAAAAAGCGAAATGAAAGGTTTTTTCCTCTCATTTCGCTTTTTCTATCGTCTGAAATTCCCCCTTTATTCCGCATCAAAATCTGTCTCAAACACGCCTTCCGGTGTTCGCATTGTCAAAATCCCCAGGTTGAAATCTTCATCCTGAATCGTGATATGATACTCAAAAATCACATCATCTTCGAACTTGGATAACAATACATAACTTCCATTCTCTTTTCCGTCAATCTGGTCACAGATGTCGTTGTATACATCTTCTCCGGAGATTGCTCTCGGATAACCGCTTGCTTTAAATTTTTGCTTCGATTGCTTCGTATAATTCTTTCATCTTAATTTACCTCACCATTTTTATGTTGTTTCAACATCACTGTTTCAATACTTTTTTCATAACCTGCCTCTGCCACAAATTGTTCCCTGTTTATTTTGACCAGGTCGGTTCTTCATCTCCTGTATAATTAAACCGTCCGTCAATTTTTCTCTTCTAGTGCTTTAATCATATGATATGTATACTCATTATACGGTGTCGGAATTCCAAGTTCCTTTCCCATACGGATCAGTGCACCTGAAAACATATCAATCTCTGTGTGTCTTCCTGCATCCAAATCCTGCAAAGTAGAATAACGCGCAGATGGCGGTACTGCACTTCCACGCCCGGAAGACGCCTCAGTCTTACTCAGATCGATTCCTTTCGCCTGCGCAATTGCTTCCAGTTCTCCTTTCAGTCCATCACTGATTGCCTTCATATGCACACTGTCACGGTAACATCCAACTCCCGCGCCGAGAATTGCCTGTGGCAGATTGTTACAGACATTCAGCCGAAACTTGCTCCACATCTCTTCTCTTGCATACTCTGTCGCCCGGAAATGGATTCCGGTATCCTTAAACAGTTCTTCAATTGCCCTGATGCGATCACTATCGTAAGGTGCAGTAAGTTCGCCAAAAATAATTCCGATTGTTGTCTCAGGATCAAAATGATAGCCATCTTCTTCCTTATGTGAAGCGACCTTGATCACTGCCGGAAGAAGATGCTCCACTCCTACTTTTTCTGCAATAATCTCTTCACTGTCTACCCCGTTCATCAGACTCATAATTACAGTATTCTCCGTGGTTGCTTTCTGAATACTTTCCAATGCCGCTGAAAATGAGCCATACTTCAATGCAACAATCAGTAAATCGACAGCGTCTGTTTCTCCGGGGTTCCATACTTTGGGATGGTATAGTTTTTCCGTTAATTGTGCATCCATTCTGTTTCAGTCTCTCTGCTCGTTCTCCTTCTGCGATCACTCCAAGCTCTATGTCATTTCTGCTCGATAATCCCCAGATTACATAAGAGCCTACTGCTCCGGCACCGAGGACTGCCACTTTCTTAATTTTCATTCATTTCTCCATTTCTTATCCGATCAGGACTTTTTGCCTTCAAAAGCGAAACCATAATGATGTATTCTTTCCTGCTCTTTGCACTATACAAAGATGCTGTTCGCAGTACTTTGCGAACAGCAATCACTCGTAAGTATTATACACTATCTTTCCCAAAAGAAACAGTACTATCTTACTCTTCCATCAGATCCGCCATCTGATACTTTGTCAGATCAACCTTTCCATCTACTACTTCCACACCGTCTTCTCTCAAAAGCTCTGCCTGTACATCTGCTCCGCCAAATGCAAATGCTCCGGCAAGCTCGCCTTTCGCATTCACAACACGGAAACATGGAATGTGATCTGGATCTGGATTCTTATGAAGCGCATTTCCAACTGCTCTTGACATCTTTTCATTTCCTGCCATCTTCGCAACCTGTCTATAAGTTGCCACATGCCCTTTTGGAATCCGTTTTACAGCTTCATAAATTCTTTTTTGTAGGACTGTCTGTCACAAGATCATAGCTCTCACCGATCATCCGTTCAATATCCTTGTCCGGAACAGATCCATCCAGAATAATTGTGTTCCAATGCTCTTTATTCTGATGATATCCAGGAATTACCGATGGATACGCTGCACGCCAGAAATCCCTCCATCTCGGATCCGTCTTTACATTCAAATGGATCAATTCGTCTTTTTCGTAAATCCACAAAAATATCTTTTTCCCTGGCTTTACACGGATCACCTGCCATCGTTGGTCTTTAAAAGGCCTGTCTTCATAGCTGTCCGGGAAAGTTAATCCATAGGCAGCAGCTTCTTCTCTTGTTTTCATCTCATCTTACCTCTCATATTTTCATTTACGTAATTATTTTCCAAACCGGAAGGACAGATAATAGACATAATCATTCTTCTCCCTAAAATTTCCCTGCTCCATTTCTTTTACCGGAATTGCTTCCAATCCATCTTCTCCGTAAATCAATGCCATCAGACCCTGTTCTGTATCCCGCTGAATCGGAACTTCACCTTCCACTTGTGTCGCACTTCTTCCATAATATTCTCTGTTTTCTACATTTTCCAGAATCGGAAAATCTGTAGAACATTTAGAATAATCGTCTGCTATGATCAATTTCACTCGAAACAATTCAAAATCCGGTATCACAGCAATCACACCTCTTTTAGCCGATTCGATCCCATCATAGTCCAAATCTGCCACTTTACTTTTATTAATCAATTCTCCCGCCTGATACTCTGACAAATAAATTGTCAATGTCTTATACTCTTCTTTTGCATAAAAATTAAAAAGATATGCCCCATCTGCTCCCGACAATAACTCTGCGGTTTTCATTTCTGCACTTGTCCGGTCAACTGCTGTAATATAATTCTTTGGCTGCATCACCTTATGAACGAAAACTGCTCCTAAAACCAGAACCATGATCACTGCAAATGTCGTTACCACTGCTAAAATGCTCTTTAAATTTTTCTGTTTCTTTTTACTGTCTTTCGTAACTTGTATAATGTTGTCTTCTGACATTTTTTTCTACATTTTCTGCGTCAATATCCTCCCCTGCAAGAAATTCATTTATGCTGATTCCCAATATCTCACATAGTTCCATATAAACCGACACATCAGGTAAGCAAATGCCTCGTTCCCATTTTGATACTGATTTGTCACTCATATTTAATTTTTCTGCAAGCTGTTTCTGCGTCATTCCCAGGGCTTTCCGTTTCCCTGCAATATATTTTCCAATTTTAACAAGATCCATACATTTCACCTACTTTCTGTTTACACTAAGCATAAAGGATATTTTCCAAAATGAACACCCCTTTGGAGTAGAATTTGACACATATTCTCTTTTCTTGCATATTTTAAACGAGAATCTTATATCACTCTGGAGGATTTATGAAAAAGAAATTGATTTCCGTAATACTCGCTTCTGCTCTGACTGTTGGACTGTTATCAGCCTGCGGTTCTGATTCTTCCAAAGATAATGATGCAAATTCCAAAATCGACACAACAGAAACCGGCTCCAACACAACCAAATCAGATACCAGTTCTGCTCCTGTCTCTGTGACATTGAACGAGGTAGCCCATTCTATCTTCTATGCCCCTATGTATGTTGCCATTGAAAATGGATATTTTGAAGATGAGGGAATTGAACTCACTCTCGTAACTGGTTTTGGAGCCGACAAGACAATGACTGCTGTCATCTCCGGTGAAGCTGATATTGGATTCATGGGATCAGAAGCATCCATCTACACATATAACGAAGGTGCTAACGATTCTGTCGTCAACTTTGCCCAACTGACTCAGCGTGCCGGTAATTTTCTTGTTGCCAGGGAAGAGATGAAAGATTTTAAGTGGACTGATTTAAAGGGGAAAGATGTTCTTGGTGGTAGAAAAGGTGGTATGCCGGAAATGGTATTTGAATATATTTTAAAGAAAAATGGAATTGATCCACAAACAGACCTCAACATCAACCAGGGAATTGATTTTGGTTCCACTGCTGCCGCCTTTTCAGAGGGAAGTGGAGACTTTACTGTTGAATTCGAGCCAAGTGCAACCGCTTTGGAAATGGAAGGAAAAGGATATGTTGTAGCCTCACTTGGTACTGACAGCGGCTATGTTCCTTACACTGCCTACAGCGCAAAGAAGAGTTATCTCGACAAACATCCTGAGATTATCCAATCCTTTACAAATGCGCTTCAAAAAGGTATGGATTTTGTTCAGATTCACACGCCAGAGGAGATTGCTTCCGTGATTGCCCCTCAATTTCCTGAAACAGATCTTAAAACCATCACAGCGATTGTAAACCGTTATTATGCACAGGACACCTGGAAAGCAGATCTTATATTTGAAAAAGAGAGTTTCGAGCTGCTTCAGGATATTTTGGAAAGTGCCGGTGAACTGGATTCACGCGCTCCTTATGAAAAACTTGTCACAACTGAATTTGCCAAAAAAGCTATGGAATAAATCATTTCTTGCAGAAGAAAACGCATTCCACTATAATAAAAAGGAAGCCAGACTTCTGGCTTCCTTTTTTCAAAAACGCAATAACAAAACAAAATTACTTTTTTTCGAAAGGACATTGTATTATTATGATTGATAAAAAATCTGATTCCTTACGGGGGACTTAAGAAAGAACCATTTTCAGGTACACATCACGGAATGCGCTATTTCTTTCGCGGAGATGACGGAAAAAGCAGCACAACCTTCACCGTATTCATTTATCCAGAACCGTGGTGCTTTGAAGATACACCGGAAGAAGAGAAAGAACAAAAGACATTTCCGCTCTCCGATGAGGGAATGGATGAAGCTATTGCCTGGCTTTTCGAACGCTTTGAAACTGAGAAATCCAAATGGTTGAATGCGAACCGCGATGCAATGCACATTGTGAATAATCAGACCTTCTGATTATAATCCCCAAACATCTTCTTCATATGAACATTCATAATATAATAATACATCGCGATCAGGAGGCCTCCTGCCAGCACCCATGCAGCCGGGCTGGCCAGGCAAACACCAAGATAACTTCTCTCTCTTGCTGCGATCCGTGCTACCACACCTCTTCCGATCAGTTCAGCAACACCGGCCATCATCGGCAGCAGTCCGTAACCGAGTCCCTGAATTCCATTTCTGTAGATATTCACAATTGCAAGCGGAATGAAGAAAAGTCCGATACATTTCAGATAGATATCCACAGAACTCATAATAATATCCACATCCTCTGAGACAAACAGATAGGTCATGTATTTTCCTACTGTCATGATAAATGTTGCTGCTACAAGAGAGTAACCGATACCAAGAATCGTACACGCCTTGAAACCTTGACGGATTCTTGGTACATTTCCGGCTCCGATATTCTGGGCTCCGTAAGTTGCCATTGTTGTTCCCATCGCTACATATGCCTGTGTCACAACCTGCTCAATCTTACTTGCCGCAGTAAATGCCGCCACAAGCGTAGATCCCAAAATATTCAGGGCAGACTGAACCATCATAGTTCCAATTGCCGTGATAGAATATTGCAATGCCATCGGAAGTCCGATCTTTAACTGGATCGCGCAAATCTGCCCGCCAACATGCCAGTCTTCCTTTTTCAGATGAAGAAGCGGAATCTTCCACATAATATAAATAAGACAGAGTACACCTGATATGCCCTGTGCTACTACCGTCGCGATTGCCGCACCCGGTGCGCCCATCTGAAATACAATGATTAAAACCAGATCCAACACGATATTCAGCAACGCACTGATGATCAGGAAATACAATGGAATCTTACTGTTTCCCAGTGCTCTTAAAATACTGGATAACAAGTTATAAAGCATCTGCGCCAGGATTCCTCCGCTGACGATCATAATATACTTATATGCATCTGCAAAGATATCAGACGGCGTGTGCATCAGATGTAACAGCGGTTTCATAAATAACATAAAGGTAACCGTAAGAAACAGTCCGATCAAGAATGAGAGGATTCCTGCCCCCGCAACGGTGCGCCGCATCCCCTGCATGTCTCCTGCGCCAAACTTCTGCGCTGTGAGAACAGTAAATCCGGCTGTCATTCCAACTACAAATCCATAGATCAGAAACATGATTGTTCTTGTGCTTCCAACTGCTGCAAGCGCTTTCGTTCCAACGAACTTACCTACGATCACAGCATCCGCCATATTATAAAACTGCTGGAAGACATTTCCCAGAAAGATGGGAAATGTAAAACTTAAGATCATCTTCATCGGGCTTCCAACAGTCATATCATTCTGTACTGATTTCATTTTGCTCCTCCTTTTCCGTATTTATCAGTGACTACATACATAACACATCCCGTCCGTTGATTACTGTTCACAAGAATTGTTTCGTAATCAACGGACGGGATGTGTTTTTGAAAAACGTGCTTATTATATACTAGTTTTTCCCTGATGTAAATATCCTGAAAAGGAGTTTTTACATTTCTTTCAAAACGTAACGGTTCACTCAAAAATCATCTATATGGGAAGATGCTATTCCAGGAACAGCACTTCTTCCTCCACCAGCTCCAGCGCATCCGGCATTCCTTTTTCCCGGATCTTCTCCTGATTCTCTCTCTGTACAAACCAGGAGATCACAGGCGGATCTGCCTCTTCATTTGCAGGTTTCAGATAATAATTATCTTCGAAAGGGAGTGCTGCCTTACTCTCTAATAGAAATGGAATCTGATTCTTTCCACCTTCTCCCCAGATCGGGACAAAATCATGCGCACGATAACCGATATAGTTGATATTTTCTGGAATATTTCTTTGCTCTGTACGCAACGTAATCCCCCAGTCTATCAGTTCTGCAGTATGCTCATCCACATAAACTGCTCTTGTGAAATTCTTGCATCCAGTCAGCCGTGCCGCTTCTTTTCTCTGCGGATTCTGGAACAATTCTTTCGTCTTCCCTGCTGCCACAATCTGCCCCTGGTCGATGATCAGCAGTTCTTCACTGAACCGGTACACTTCATCTCTGCTGTGAGACACCATGATCACAGTACCCTCATAATCTTCGAAAAGTTCCTGTAATTCCTGCTGCAGACGGTCCTTCAGATACATATCAAGTGCTGAAAATGGTTCGTCTAAAAGAATCACATCCGGTTTATAAGCCATGATTCTCGCAAGGGCTACCCTCTGCTGCTGGCCTCCGGAAAGCTCTGCCGGGAATCGTTTTTCCAGTCCTGTCAGCTGAAATTTCTCAATCATCTCACGCACACGCTTTGCATTCTCCTGCTTTTTCCCTTTTAATCCGGCGGCGATATTCTTTTCCACCGTCATTGTAGGGAAAAGTGCATAATTCTGAAACAGATAGCCAATGTTACGCTTCTGCGGTTTTAAATTCACTTTATTTGCGCTGTCGTAAACTGTCTTTCCTTCAATTTTGATCAATCCGCTCTCCGGCGGCTCGATTCCTGCAATACTCTTTAGTGTCATGCTCTTTCCACATCCGGATGCGCCGAGGATTCCGATTCGTTTAGAATCACTTTTAAAATCTATGTTCAGCTCAAATGTATTCAGTTTTCTCTGAATCTTTACTTCTATCGCCATCTCTTACCACCTCTTGACATTCTTCATTTTCTTGCCCGAGATCAGATTCATCAGGAAGATCACCAGGAATGCGATCACCATGACAATCGCAACCCACACTCCCGCTGTTATATAGTCTCCGTCCTGAATGACCATTGCAATCTTCTGCGAGATTGTTCCTGTCTTTCCCGGAATGTTTCCGGCAAGCATAGATGTCGCTCCATATTCTCCGAGTGCTCTGGCAAATGTAAGAATCGTTCCGGATGCGATTCCAGGTCCTGCGGTCGGGATCACTACTTTCCAGAAGATTTCTGTATCTGACATGCCGAGTGTCCTTCCTGCATAGATCAGATTCACATCGATCTGTTCCATAGCAGCACGGGCATTTCTGTACATCAGCGGAAATGAAATTACTGTGGCAGCAATGATACATCCAAGCCATGTCTGTACTACTTTGATTCCAAAATTTTCAAATAAAAAGATTCCAAACGGTCTTCTCCTGCTGAAGATCAGTAGCAGAAAGAAACCTGCCACTGTCGGCGGAAGTACCATTGGCAAGGTCAGTATTCCATCTATAATAGCCTTTTTCCCCGGAGTTGTCTTCACAACCTTACGTGCCGCATAGATTCCAAGAAAAAAGGAAAATATCGTAGCTACGATTCCTGTTTTTATTGATATAAATAATGGGCTCCAGTCCAGATTCTTCAGGATTTCCATCATTTCATCCATTCTATCATTCACTCTCCTTTACAACTATAAGAAAAAGGCTGTCCGAAACTTTTCATTTCTGGCAGCCTCTACTTCTATAGTAACACATCCGTTACCATCACACTATCTTTATTCTACATTTGTATCGAAGTAATAAGACTCAAATACTTTCTTTGCATTGTCTGACAGAACAAACTTGATGAAATCATCTGCTGCTGCGTTCTGTGCATCATCAGCCTCATCATTTACTACACGTGCGATCGGATAGATTACATTTCCTGTCAGATCATACCCTACTGTCTGAAGAATATCGAGTTCGTCCTCGAATCCATATGTATCAGAGTAGTAAGTTGTTCCAACTTCACAAGATCCTTCCACTACTGCGGAAAGAACCTTGCTTACGTTGTCCTGCTCGCTGATCTCAAGTCCGCCAAGTGCTTCTGATACTTCTTCTGTTGTGATTGCTGAAGGATCATCCACCTTCGGAAGAACACCCATATTCATAAGTGCGGTTCTTGTATACTTACCTACCGGTACGCTTCCACCGGCAAGTGCAAAGCTTTCTGCTTCGCTTAAGTTATCAAGTCCTGTTACCTTTGTTCCGCTGTCTTTTCTTGTCACAACTACTACCTGGTTGTTTACAACATTCGCTCTTGTTCCGTCTACTACAAGACCATCGGACTCAAGCTGGTCCATCTGCTTCTGTGCTGCTGAGAAGAAGATATCACACTCATATCCTTCTTCAATCTGTGTCAGAAGTGTACCTGAACTGTCTGCATTGTATGTGATCTTTACGTTCGGATGCTCTTCGTTATACTGTGCTGCGAGCTCATCCATTACATTCTTTAAGCTGGCTGCAATAAATACCTGGATCTCTGTTTCTTCTTCATCACTGCCTTTGTTGTCAGTTGCTTCTGATTTTTGCTGTGTCGTCTGTCTTTTCGTCGGCTTTGGATCCACATCCAGCCATAGAAAACACCATT
>ENA-OQES01000267-OQES01000267.1-human-gut-metagenome-genome-assembly--contig:-NODE-267-length-23045-cov-3.105550_pt1 | contig 23045 bp, 30 predicted proteins | sample MGYA00242798_ERZ504641 | MGnify/ENA primary metagenome ERZ504641 (study PRJEB26092, sample SAMD00036327) | human gut metagenome | host: Homo sapiens | study: EMG produced TPA metagenomics assembly of...
GTCTGTTCTGAATAATTCTCTTTAGAAGTTTTCAGGGTTGTTGTCTATTGTTTAATTATCAAGGTTCTTTGTCTTTGCTGTTTGAAACAGCTTATTTAGATTATCATATTCATTGACGTTTGTCAAGAACCTTTTTTAATCATTTTTTCGACCAGCTTTTCAGCTGTTCGACTGCTATCCTTTCGTCAAACATTCGTTTGTCTCAAGCGACAGCTTATTAAGAATATCATAATCAGTTGTGTTTGTCAACTGTTATTTTATTCTTTTTTACAGGAGCAATTCCCGAAGATTTCTGATTACCGTCTAGCATTGCCTGCCATTCTCTAATCAGTTAGCGCCGTCTTCTGCTTCGACTCTGTTACCTCACGGCCTTGTCTAACGCGACAGCTAGATTAATATACCACAAGGGGGATTTGAATTGTCAAGATTGTTTTTCATATTTTCTGCAATTTAGATAATTCAGATAATTTACTTCTTTTTTCCACATTTTCTTCTATATAAATTGCCCATCTCCATTTCTTGACACCGATCCTCTTTCCTTTTATGATTGTTCTTATATAAAATAAAAGGAGTTATTATTACATGTTTCACTTATTACTTTCCGTAATCTACCTGGCATTCATCAGCCTTGGTCTTCCGGACGCACTTTTGGGATCTGCATGGCCTTCTATGTATCCGGCCTTTCATGTACCTGTTTCTTATGCTGGAATCATTTCCATGATCATAGCAGCCGGTACAGTTATATCCAGTCTGCAAAGTGACAGACTTACCGAAAAAACTTGGCACCGGTAAGATTACTGCCATCAGTGTAGCTACCACTGCTGTTGCTTTATTCGGATTCTCTGTCAGTCATTCTTTTATCGCATTGTGTCTGTGGGCAGTTCCTTACGGGTTGGGCGGTGGAAGTGTCGATGCAGCACTTAACAATTATGTTGCTCTTCATTACGAAAGCCGACATATGAGCTGGCTGCACTGTATGTGGGGTGTCGGTGCTTCTATCGGACCTTATATTATGGGATACGCCTTGTCTAATAAACAGGAATGGTCTATGGGATACCGTTATATTTCAATTTTCCAGATAGGACTTACTGCTATTTTGATCATCAGCCTTCCTCTTTGGAAACAATTTCATAAGAAAGAACATGTCGGACAATCTGCTTCCGGCTCTGGCAATGCTCTACCTGTCCTGACATTAAAGCAGATTTTTCAGATTCCAGGAGCCAGGGAAATTCTCTTTGCTTTCTTCTGTTACTCTGCAGTTGAGCAGACATCCTCTCTCTGGGCCAGCAGTTACCTCGTACTGCACCTTGGATATTCTTCCGAGAAAGCGGCCGGATTTGCCAGTCTCTTCTTTATTGGAATTACTGTGGGCAGAGGTATCAGCGGCTTCATTACGTTTAAGTTAAATGATTCGCAGATGATCCATCTTGGTGAAGGTATTATACTGCTCGGTGTCCTTGCCATGCTTCTGCCACTCGGGAAAACAGTCGCTTTAGCCGGACTTATCCTCATCGGATTGGGATGTGCACCGATTTATCCATCCATTATCCACTCAACTCCCGCACATTTCGGAGCAGATAAGTCTCAGGCGATCATCGGAGTTCAGATGGCTTTCGCTTATATCGGCACCTGCCTGATGCCCCCACTTTTTGGTATCATTGCAAGATCCATAAGCATTACACTCTTTCCGGCTTATCTTGGACTCTTTTTATGCATTATGTTCTTCATGTATGAAACAGTTATCCGAAAAACACATACCGTATAATTTCCTCTCAACACAGAAAAGCTGCTATTGCCAGCTTCTTCCGTACGCATGGCAATGAAAAAAGAACCGATAGGGACACTAAAAGCCACACAGCTTCATTCCCTCCGGTTCTAACTATACTTAAATATAATTCATCGCCTGATTCACACTATTGACCCCGATCACTTCTATTCCATCCACTTTTCCAATGGACTTCAATGCAACCGCTGGTACAATACAAGTCTTAAATCCAAGCTTTTTTGGCTTCTGCAACTCTCTGCTCCGGCATGGTCACAGCCCTTACTTCCCCGCTCAATCCAACTTCCCCGAATACGATCGTATCTTCTGCGATCGGTTTATTCTTATAGCTGGAAGCAATGGCCATTACAATCCCAAGATCGGCCGCCGGTTCATTCATACGGATTCCACCGGCAATATTGACATAAGCATCATAATTGGATAACGGCAGACCCATCCTCTTTTCCAGAACTGCCATCAACAGATTGACACGGTTATAATCCAGTCCCGCCGCAGTTCTTCTCGGCATTCCAAAATTACTCCGACAGATCAATGCCTGAATCTCCATCAGCATTGGTCTTGTACCTTCCATCGCACATGCCACCACAGATCCGGACGCATTCTCCGGCTTGCCGCTCAGCATGAATTCCGAAGGATTCTCCACTTCGCACAGTCCTTCTCTCCGCATCTCAAACACACCGATCTCATTCGTAGAACCAAAACGGTTCTTTACTCCACGTAAGATCCGGTATGATGCGTGTCTGTCACCCTCAAAATAAAGCACAGTATCCACCATATGCTCCAACACTCTCGGTCCCGCAACCGTTCCTTCCTTCGTCACATGTCCTACGATAAAAGTGGATATATTCAGTCCTTTTGCGAGCTGCATCAATACATTCGTGGATTCGCGCACCTGAGATACACTTCCCGGTGCAGACGATACCTCTTCGTTATACATCGTCTGAATCGAATCAATCACAACCACATCCGGTGTCTCTTTCTCAATCACACTTTGAATTGCTGCAAGATTCGTCTCACATAATAAAAAGAGGCTGTCTGCAAATTCTCCCATACGATTTGCACGCAGCTTGATCTGCTTCAGTGATTCCTCACCGGAAATGTAGAGCACCTTCTTCTGCTTGTCTGCCAGTTTCTGGCACACCTGAAGCAATAATGTGGACTTTCCGATTCCGGGATCCCCGCCTACTAATACGAGGGAACCTTGTACGATTCCCCCGCCTAATACTCTGTCTAATTCTTTTATTCCAGTTTTTGTTCGTTCTTCATCTGTCGTCGATACACTGGACAATGTCACAACCTGGCTCTTTGGCTTCGCCACGCTGCTTCCTCTGGATACACCACTTACCGGAGTACTCACCTTTTCCTCTACAAATGTATTCCATTCTTTACACATCGGGCACTGTCCGAGCCACTTGCTCTCCTCATGTCCACAATTCTGACAGAAATATATACTCTTCTTTGCTTTTGCCATTATTTTCTTACGACTTTGATCTCAATCTCTTTTCCAGCCTCTGCTTCTGCACTTACGCTGAGTTTTCCACTTAAGTTCGTTGTCATATCTCCGATATTCACATCATCCATGTATACAACGTATTCTGCATCTGCTTCCATTCCAAGTGTAAACTGAAAATCTGTCTCTCCACATACTTTAAACGAAACTACGTTCTCTGTTGCCTTGAAATTCTCTACTGCAGTTCCCGGTACGGATTCGTATACAAACATTCCGTTCTTTTCTAATTTTGTAATCTCTTTGAACGTCTTAACTTTGTAGATGTCCCCCTGAAAATCAAATCCGTCTAACTTAGTCTTGTTGTCTAATGTATAATCTCCAAAACTAAGTGTACCGTCTGTTTCAGCTCTTAAAAGCTCTTTCACTGCTGCCATTTTTTTGTCCTCCTAAAGGTTCTTCTTTCGTTCATCCTATTATATAATAAAATATTTTTTAATTTGTAGTCTTTGCCGTAAATTTAATTTCTTTTTTAGACATTCCGGCAACGACATCCATGTCTCTTCCGATCTCTCCGCTTAAGATTGCTTCAGCGAGTTTATCCTCTAACTGGTTCTGTACGGCACGTCGGAGTGGTCTTGCCCCGTACTTCTTATCCATGCCGGTCTCTACGATATGCTTCTTCACAGAATCACGGATTGTAAGATGGATTCCCAGCTGTTCTTTTGCGCGTTTAACCAGTTCTTTGCACATCAGACCAACAATCTTCTGCATCTGTTCTGTCGTTAGCGGATGGAACACAAGGATCTCATCAATACGGTTCAAAAATTCCGGACGGAAGATGAATTTGATCTCATTCATTACGTTATTCTTCATCCGTTTGTAATCTCCCGCCGCATCTTCTTTTGTATTGAATCCGAGTTTCTTCGGATCAATGATAGACTGCGCTCCTGCATTCGAAGTCATGATGATCACTGTATTGGAGAAATCTACTTTCCTTCCCTGTGAATCTGTGATATGCCCGTCATCTAACACCTGAAGAAGAATATTGAATACATCCGGATGTGCTTTTTCGATCTCGTCAAATAACACAACCGAATATGGATGTCTTCTCACCTGCTCACTGAGCTGGCCGCCATCATCGTGTCCGACATATCCCGGAGGCGAACCGATCATCTTGGCCACACTGTGTTTCTCCATATATTCCGACATATCAACACGGATCATGGAATTCTCATCTCCAAAGAGTGCTTCCGCAAGTGCTTTGGAAAGTTCTGTCTTACCGACTCCGGTTGGTCCTAAGAACAGGAACGAACCGATCGGACGCTTCGGATCTTTCAAGCCGACTCTTCCACGCTTGATAGATTTGGCAACCGCTGTTACTGCTTCATCCTGACCAATCACACGCTTATGCAATGTCTGTTCCAGTTTATTTAACTTCGCACTTTCCGACTCTGCCAGACGGCTCACCGGAATTTTGGTCCACTGTGATACGACCTCTGCAATGTCTTCTTCTGTCACTTCCAGATGTTTTACATTATTTCTCTTATGGAAACGTTTCTTAATCTGTTCTAATTTTTCTTCTGCTTCATTCAGTTCTTTGTGAAGCATGGAGGCCTCTGTCATATTGCCACTCTTGATCGCATCTTCCAGTTCTTTCGCCAGTTCTGTCTGTGTCTTTTCCAGTTTGTATACAATTTTCCGTACTTTAAATCCACGCAGGCTCACATTTTTGAGCACGCTTCATCCACCACATCAATTGCTTTATCCGGAAGGAAACGGTCATTGATATAACGGCTGGAGTAATTCACTGCTGCCTCCAGTGCTTCTTCCTGTATCTTTACTTTGTGATGTTTTTCATATCTGGAGCATAAGCCTTTTAAGATTTCAAGACACTGCTCTTTATCCGGCTCTTCCACCGTGATCGGCTGGAATCTTCTTTCCAGTGCTGCATCTTTTTCGATGTATTTGCGATACTCTACGATCGTCGTTGCACCGATCAGCTGCAGTTCTCCTCTTGCAAGGGACGGTTTCAGAATATTAGACGCATCCATTGCTCCTTCTGCGCCGCCTGCACCGATGATCGTATGGACTTCATCCAGGAACAAAATGATATTACCTGCTGCCTTTACCTCCTGGATCAGACGCTTCATACGCTCTTCAAACTCTCCACGGTATTTTGATCCCGCGATCATGCTCGCCAGATCCATCGTATAAATACGTTTTCCACGAATTCCTTCCGGCACGATACCTTCTGCAATCTGCGTTGCAAGTCCCTCGATCACTGCCGTCTTACCGACACCCGGCTCTCCGACCAGACACGGATTGTTCTTGGTCCGTCTGCTTAAGACCTGCATCAGACGTCCGATCTCCTCTTCTCTTCCAATAACAGGATCAAGCTTTCCTTCTTCCGCCTCTGCTGTCAGATCCGTACCATACTGATTCAGTACCCCGTTCTTTCTTCCTCCTTCCGGTCCGTATTCTTCCTGATAAGCCTTCGGGTCAATGCCAACAGTCTCAAATATTTCCTGATATATCTTCTGAAGATTGACTCCAAGTGTCGTTAAAATCTTTGTCGCTACACAGTCTATATCACGGATAAGTGCTATCAGCATATGCTCTGTTCCAATCTCTTCTGAATGGAATTGTTCCGCTTCTACTTTACTGTCTTCCAGAATGTATTCCAGTCTCGGACTGAATTCCGGTCTCTTTCTGCCCGTCATCTCTCCTGACGGAGATATCAGTTCAGACATTACTTTCTGTATATTCTCCTCATCTACTCCGTTCGCACCCAGAACCTGCGCCGCAACACCGGTGTATACTTTTCTGAGTCCCAGAAGCAGATGCTCTGTTCCCACATAAGGATGTGCCATCTCTTTCGCACTTTTTTCCTGCGATCTTCAGCACTTCCTTCGCTTGTCTTGTATAATCCATGCCTGTCTGTTCCTTTCTGTCTATCTTCTATATTCGTCAAATATCTCATCTACCAATGCATGCACATCTTCTCTGCTGATATTCTTGCAGCATCCCTTTGCAAGTAATATCGCAAGCTTTTCCCGGAGTTTTAGCATGGCCTGTGCCTTATCCGCATCAATGGCGACCACTGCTCCCCTTCTTCTGTCCAGCTGAATAAATCCTTCCTGCCTCAGGATCGAATATGCTTTGTTCACTGTGTGCATATTGATTCCTACTGTATCTGCCAGCTGTCTGACGGACGGCAGGGTATCTCCCTCACGGATTGCGTCTGTTGCGATCCCCATGATGATCTGATTCTGCAACTGTACATAGATTGCTTCATTGCTGTTAAAATCAATTTCTATCAACATCTTATCACCTGTTACCTGTCATTTTCTTTTGTTATAGAGATACTATAACACAACTAAAAATGAGCTTACAACCTAAATCGTAAGCTCTTTCTTTCATTCTTTTTGCATTAAATTCCACTGCAATTCACAGTTTCCATATTTTTTAGCTGTTTACGCCTCGTCAATTGCTTTTCCAATATCATGACGCATATATTTATTATCGAATTTCACCCATTCCGTAGCCGTATATGCATTGGCTCTTGCTTCTTTCAAGTCTTTTCCCTTTGCTGTCACGCCAAGTACACGTCCGCCATTGGTCACGATCTGGTCTCCGTCGAACTTCGTTCCTGCATGGAAGCAGTAATAACCTTCATGTTTCCCAAATTCATCCAGTCCGCTGATTGGAAGTCCTTTGTCATATTTCACCGGATATCCGTCACTTGCCAGAACGACACATACTGCCGCATTGTCTTCAAACTGCAGATCGATCTGATCCAGAGTACCGTCTATACAAGCTTCTACTACATCAATGATATCATTCTTCATTCTAGGAAGAACAACCTGTGCCTCCGGATCTCCGAATCTGGCATTGTATTCCAGAACCTTTGGTCCGTCTGCTGTCAACATCAGTCCGAAGAAAATAACACCTTTGAAAGGTCTTCCTTCTGCTTTCATAGCATCAACTGTAGGTTGATATACATATTTCTTACAGAACTCGTCTACTTCCTCTGTATAGAACGGACTTGGGGAAAATTGTTCCCATTCCGCCTGTATTCAGACCGGTATCTCCGTCTCCTGCGCGCTTGTGATCCTGTGCGGAAGTCATGGTCTTAATCGTATTACCATCTACAAATGATAATACAGATACTTCCCTTCCTGTCATGAATTCTTCAATAACCATCTCATTACCGGCTGTACCGAATTTCTTATCCAACATGATCGTCTTCACGCCTTCTTCTGCCTCTTCCAGATCCTTACAGATCAGAACACCTTTTCCAAGTGCCAGACCGTCTGCTTTTAATACGATCGGGAATTTGGCTTCTGTCTTCAGATATTCGATTGCCTTGGCAGGATCTGTGAAATTCTCATACGCTGCAGTCGGAATGTTGTATTTCTTCATAAGATCCTTGGAAAATGCTTTTGATCCCTCAAGGATGGCTGCATTCTTTCTAGGTCCGAAGGTGCGGATGCCTGCTGCTTCCAGTTCGTCTACCAGACCGCCAACCAGTGGATCATCCATTCCTACGATTACGAGATCAATCTCTTTTTCATTTTGCAAATGCTACGATCTTGTCAAATTCCATGGCTCCGATCGGTGCGCATTCTGCAAATTCCGCAATTCCCGCATTACCCGGAGTGCAGTAAATCTTGTCTACCTTATCGCTTTTTGCAACGCTGTATGCGATTGCATGTTCTCTTCCGCCACTTCCAACGATTAATACTTTCATCTTACACTGCTCCTTTATCCTCTATGACTCAATCGTCACATGATGTCCTTCTACTTTTACTTTGCCGTTTGCAATCAGATCAATGGCTCTTGGCAGGATCTTCCACTCTGCCTGCTCCATCACACGTCTCTGCAGAACTTCCGGAGTGTCTCCCTGTTCTACTTCAACTGCTTTCTGTAAAATGATCGGGCCTGTATCGGTCCCTTCATCCACAAAATGCACTGTGGCTCCTACCACTTTCACGCCGCGTTCCAGTGCTTTTTCATGCACCTTCAGCCCATAGAACCCGGTTCCGCAGAATGCCGGGATCAGGGATGGATGGATATTGATCATACGGTTTCTGTATTTTGCGATCATTTCTGCAGGAATCACTACAAGGAATCCGGCCAGTACGATCAGATCCGGCTGCAGAGCATCTACAGCCTTCATAAATTCCTGATTGAAAATCTCACGGCTTTCATAATCTTTTGGAGAAATGCACTGATTCGGAATGCCGTGTTTCTCGGCACGCTCCAGTGCATATGCATTTTTCATTATTACTGATCACACCGGCGATCTTCGTGTTCGTGATCACGCCGGAATCTATCGCATCTATGATTGCCTGCAGATTCGTTCCGCCGCCGGATACCAGAACTACGACATTTAGCATAATGTCACTCCTTTTTCCTCCGTCTTCGATATGACCGATCACATACGGAGTATCACCTGTCGCTTTGATTGCTTCCATTATCTTATCCACATCAGCAGGATCAACGGCAACGATCATACCGATACCCATGTTATAAGTATTGTACATTGCATGCTCGTCAACGTTACCCTCTTTTGCAAGCTTTGTGAAAATTGGAGGAATCGGGTAGCTGTCTTTTTCTACAACGGCTCTTACTCCGTCTTTTAACATTCTCGGAATGTTCTCATAGAATCCACCGCCTGTGATATGGCTGCAGGCTTTCACTTTCACGCCTGCGTTCTTTACGCTCTTTAATGCTTTGACATAGATTCTTGTCGGCGCAAGCAGTGCCTCTCCAAGTGTCGTTCCAAGGTCATCATAATATGTATCTAGGGATTCTTTTGTCATCTCGAATACTTTACGTACCAGAGAAAATCCGTTGCTGTGGATACCTGTAGATGCCATACCGATCAGTACATCTCCAGCTTTTAAAGTCTTCTCCTGTGATCATGTCTTTCTTGTCGCACACACCAACTGCGAATCCTGCAAGGTCGTATTCGTCTTCCGGCATAAGTCCAGGGTGTTCTGCCGTCTCACCACCGATCAGTGCTGCTTCTGACTGGAGACAACCTTCTGCCACACCTTTTACGATCGATGCGATCTTCTCCGGATAGTTCTTGCCACATGCAATGTAATCTAAGAAGAATAATGGCTCTCCACCTGCACATGCGATATCATTTACACACATAGCTACTGCATCAATTCCGATGGTATCATGCTTATCCATGATCATGGCAAGTTTTACCTTTGTTCCACATCCGTCTGTTCCGGATAACAGTACCGGCTCTTCCATCTCTTTGATCTTCGCAAGAGAGAATGCTCCTGAGAATCCTCCGAGTCCGCCCAGAACTTCCGGACGCATGGTCTTCTTTACATGCTCTTTCATAAGTTCTACTGACTTGTAACCTGCTTCAATATCCACACCAGCTTTTTTGTAATCCATAACCCGATCTCCTTTGTACTCGTTGTTTATTTTGTACTCTTATATCTATTATTTTGATGCCAGATATGCCTCATATCCGATAGAATCAAGCTTTGCTGCTTTGGCTTTGACTGCCTCTTTCTGCTCTGCTGTATAAGCTTTTAATTTATTCAGAAGTTCTTCATCTGAAGCTGCAAGAATCTTTGCTGCAAGAATTGCTGCATTCTTTGCTCCGTCGATCGCAACGGTTGCAACCGGAACCCCCGGCGGCATCTGCATGATTGAGAACACTGCATCCATTCCATCCAGATTCTTTCCTGAAAGAGGTACACCAATAACCGGAAGGGCAAATAATGCTGCACACATTCCCGGAAGGGCTGCTGCCATTCCTGCACCGGCGATCATAACCTTGATTCCACGGTCTTCTGCTCCTCTGGTCCATTCAATCAGTTCATCTGGTTCACGATGTGCTGAGATGATCGTCATCTCATACTCGATTCCTAACTCTTCCAGCATTACTGCAGCCTTACTCATAACCTTAAGATCTGAGTCACTGCCCATAATAATTCCTACTTTTGGCATAATTTTCCATCCTTTCTTATAAGTTTGACAAATAAATCATACCCTATTTATTAGAATTTTTCAATGGTTCATTTAAAATCTCTGTACCGGGAAGTACAAATTTTCCATTTTCCAGTAATGTGATCTCTTTTTTCATCCTTTGTAATAACTGTAATACTGCCCAGTTCTTCATACGGGATCGTAATATCTGTATGGCAATGGAAATATGCTTTTGACACATCTTCTTTTCTGCGGATCGATACCGAATTGTCTCTGGCAATGATCTCTTTTCCGTTCGGGTTATAGACTTTGATATCCTCACACCAGCTGTAACAGGTATCACCAACTGCAAAATGCGGTCCCATTTTCTCCGCGATCAGGATCGGCATCTTATCTTCGATTCCGTACTTCTTCGCAGTTACGTATGCGGTTGTATTCGTTCCGATTGCAAACTCACCGAGCGGCAGTGTCGGATGCTTGTACAGCACGTTATCATGAATATATGCTTTATTCTCCAGTTCACGTTCAAAATTCGCACAGTTGTATTCTGATACCATACCGTTCGAGAATGTGATTTCCAGATCACGGTACTGCAGTTCATTCAGATAGACTTTGCTAACATGCAGGACTCCGTTCGTTCCTTCCAGTACCGGTGAGGTAAATACTTCCCCAACCGGAATATTTACGTCTGCCACGCAGTTCTCAAAAATTGTCTCTTTTTTCGGATCATTCAGTGGATGAAGCTGTACATTCAGGTCCGTACGGTTGCCATTTGTCCCGAGAATGTGTACGTATTCTCCCTGATCCAGGGCATCGATCAACGTCTGCTGTACTTTCTCATATAATTTGGCATCCAGCGTATTGATACGTATGATCTCGTCGAAGATTTCTTCGTACTTCTCTCCGATCTCCGGTACCGGATAGGCAATGATCGTAAAGCTTCTTTCTTCTCCCTTGATATACTGGTTCACCATCTGGCTCTGGCGGCTGTCATACTGAAGGATCATCTCTTCCTGACTCTTTGAAAGCTTTGCGACTGTCTCTTTTGCTTCCGGTTCAAACGGCTCTTCTCCGAACATATCGATGCATGCCGGTCCTGCGAATCCGGCGGCTTCTTTCTTATGATGCTCGTAAGTCGTCTGCATCACTTCCAGTTTACGCTCCAGATATTTCTTATCCATGAAGAGTGCCTGGTCATCTTTGTGATCATATTCATACTGCTTGTTCGCCACTGCTCCATAATATCCGATCTTAATATGCTGTCTCTTTGTCAGCACACTGACTGCCGCACGGTAGATGACCGGTTTTAAGCCCATTTTTTCGAAATTCTCGATTGCTTTTTTTACCACGCGCTCGAATCCAAGAATGTAACGGATGTTTACCACTGATTTCTTCGAAAGGTCTTTTCCCGTATTCACGAATCCGATGCGGTATCCTTCTGTATAGACATCTGCCATCTTCCGGATCGTCTCTTCTGGAAGACTGTTCAGATGCTCTGCCGTCTTCCATTCATTTTCACTGATGTACTCTCCAAACTGATACAGATATCTGAGATCTGTAAGATCACTGTTCATGATCAGATCTGTTGCAAATGACTCCTCCGGCAAAACCTGCTCCCGGATGCGGTCCGCAAGGAATACATCACAGTAATCACTGGCATACCAGTAGAACGTATCCCGGACAGCCTTCGGATCCGGTTCTTCTTCGAACTGGTTGTATACCTCGATCAACAATTCATACAGGATTGCCAGATATTCTGTCTTTCCTTCAAAAACATAAACGACTGCCCCACGAAGTTCCGCATATAACATTCCCAGAATCTGTCCCGATTCTTTTCCTAGCATCTTACACGCATAATCCGGATTCGCATAACTTTTCTCATACTGCCCCGGCAAAACATCCTGATACAGCCGTCTGTTCCATTTCCTTAATTCATCTAATTCAAGCTTCTGGTATCTGCCATCCAGAAGTTCTGTTCTCAGTTCGTCCAGCATAAGCACGAACTCTGCCATCTTCTTAAAATAATCTCTGTAAGGCTCTTTCACCGTATCTTTCTTGTCTGCATCAGACGGATACGGTCAAGTGCCAGCTCATATCTTTCTTCTATCATCTAATAAGCCCCCTGACAAATAATGCAACCATAGCAACAAGGAATACCGCATTTACTGTGATTCCAACCTTGCAGGTCGTATAGATCTTTTCGCGTTCTCTGAATCCCTTGATGCCAAGCCAGATTCCGATCACTGCCATCGCACAGGTTCCGAGTCCGAAAAATCCCATTAATATATTCACATTTCCTTTATTCATAAACGAAAAGAGGATCATGACGATCACCAGGAAGGCAATCACTACTGCATAAGTACAGGAATAGACACCCCTTTTGGAGTGTCTGACTGCTTTCTGTCCATATTTCGTTTTGATCACTTTTTTTACGCTTTTTCTTGCGTGCTTTCGCTGCCGCTTTGATTCTGTCATCTTCTGTTCTAGATTTTTTTCCCAGCATGTCTTCTCCTTATTGCCGCACATATTACAAATAGTATATATCCACAGATTCCTCCGATCGTATTCAGTAACAGGTCATCTACATCAAAACTTCCGACTTTTGTGATAAACTGGAACACTTCCACACAAAGGCTCAGTCCAAAACTGTAAAATGCTGTACCGAAAAAGCTTCTTTGCCTGCTTCCCATCGGAAGGAAAAATCCAAATGGAACAAATATGAGTACATTTCCAAATAAATTAGTGAACATTGCAAAGAATCCCACCTGCTCACGGTACTGCCAGAACCTTTTGATTTCTTTAAACAATACCAGATTGTAGTGGTATTCCCGCATCTCCCCCTGTACGTCCATACCAGTCAGAGAACAGAAGGAAATATATAATAAATATTACATATAATATAAATAATATCTTTCCCAGTATCCGGATTCTCTTTCGCTTCCTTTTGAATCCAATGTCCTACAACCTCCCGTATCTCTTCGGTATTAAAAAATGTATTCCTTTTTTCTCTTTCAGTAAACGGGCACCGCTGATAATAGAGATCACACCTGCTGCGATTCCTACTACTGTAACAACAATACCCACTGCAATTCCTGCAGCACCGGCTAATCCCATTGCTTTATATGCTTTTTCATTCATACTCGTGTTCTCCCCCGTTCCTATTTTGCTCCGTACTGTTCATAATATGCGTCGATTGCTGCTTTTAATGTATCATCGATCACAACTTTTCCATTGCATTCTTTGTTATACAGGCATTCTACAACTTCTTCCATCGTTACGATTGCTGCTGTATCGAATCCGTACAGATCTTTGATCTCATCTAACGCACACTTCTCGCCGCCTTTTCCGACTTCCATACGGTTCAGAGATACCATCAGACCTACGATTGTTACATCTGCTGCGCCTTTTACTTTCGGAACAGTCTCTTCCATAGATTTACCTGATGTTGTCACATCTTCGATCATGATCACACGATCTCCATCTTTTAATTTGCTTCCAAGAAAGCTTCCCTTATCTGCACCGTGGTCTTTCTCTTCTTTACGATCAGAACAGTAACGTACTTCTTTTCCATACAGATCACTGTAAGCGATCGCTGTTACAACTCCAAGCGGAATTCCCTTATAGGCCGGTCCGAATAATACATCAAAGTCATCTCCGTATGTATCATGGATTGCTTTTGCATAATACTGACCTAACTTCTTAAGCTGTGATCCTGTTACGTAGGCTCCGGCATTCATAAAAAACGGGGATTTTCTTCCACTCTTTAATGTAAATTCTCCAAATTTGAGCACGTCGCTCTCTACCATAAATTCAATAAACTCCTGCTTATAACTTTCCATTTTGATTACCTCCATATATTTCAGACGCTGTGTGTCTTATTATTGCATCATAATTCCATTTAATTTTATCATAAGAAAATCACTTTTTCAATTCACGCATACAGAAAAACTGTCACTGCCGGTATTTCTTATATACCAAAGTATGCAAGAGAAGTTGCCAGTGGCAACTTCTCTGTACTTTCGCTTTACATGATCTTCGTCTCTTCCAGTTTTTCTGCAAATGCCTCATTCATCCGGATCACCGGTTTACGAAGGAGCAATCCAAGGATCAGGGACAGGATCAAAAAGATTCCAAGCTTTCCAAGTTCTGTCCAGTAGATCATACCATACATACCGCCAATTGTCTCCCTAAGCGCCGCCATGCTGTGAACGAATGGCAGTAACGGATATACGGCTTTGAAGAAGGCCGGTGCGACTTCAATTGGGAAGGTTCCTCCGGAACCTGCCACTTGCATAACCAGAAGTACAACGCTGACCGCTTTTCCGATATCTCCGAATGATACTGTCAGTGTATAGATGATATTCACATATACAATGCTCGAGAACCATCCTGCCAGCATGAAGAGGAACGGATGCTTACACTGAATTCCCAGGTATAACAGATCCCCCAGACAGATCAGGGTACTCTGCAGGAGACCTACGATCAGGAAGAGGAGATATCGTCCCAGGTATTCCTGATGCGGTTTTACTTTCTTAAGACCTTCGGTGCATTTTGACGAAACGCCTGTCTTTAACATGGCAACCAGCACAATTCCACCGATCCAGATCGACAGTGTGGAATAGAACGGTGCCATCGAAGAACCATAATTTTCAATCTTATAGACCTGATTCGTCTTCAGGCTTACCGGTGCTGCCAGGAACTCTCCGATCACATTAGAATCCCCGGAGATCAGTTCTTCTAATTGTGAGAAAATCACCGCTTTGCTGCATTTCTCCGATTTTTTCCTGTCGTATTGCTGATTTTTTTCTGCTGCTGTATTGAGCAGATTGCAAGAATGATTCAGCGCTGTGTTAATCTGTGTCAGATCAGCCGACGCTGAAGTTGACAAATCATATACCCCGTCTACACCTTCATCCAGGCGATCCATCAAAAGGTTCAGATTACTGTTTGTGTCTCCCATCGAATCTCCCAGTTCATCCAGACTGCTCTTTACATTCTTCTCAAAGTCTGTCTTGATTCCGGCAAGGCTGTCTGCACTTGATTTCACCAGTTTATCTAATTCTGCTTTATCCGTTACTGCTGTATCTGCCGCTCCCTGAAGCGAAGATGCTGTGGACTTAAGCTTATCCCGAAGCTCTGTCTGTGTCGCAATCGTCTCTCCCAGTTTTCCGGAAATACTTCCCTTTAATGCATTCAACTGCGCATTATTTCCAACGTTTATTTCATCTATTGCCGATTTCAGCGAAGTATAGGAATCAATCACTTTCTGAACTCTGGATGCCAGGGTATTCAATGTTCCCGCCACATCGTCCGCGCTCTGAGAGTTTGATGAAAATGCTGAATCAATAATTTCCGACATCTGATCATAGAATTCTTTTCCGGAATTAATTGCCGTATTTACTCCGTCTGTCGCACCGCTGACTGTCTCATCAATTCCACTGAACGATTTTTTCCACCTTTTTCAGTGAATCTGTCGTGTTCTTGGAATGCTCCTGTGTTTCCTTCAGGAAACTTCCTGTTGTATCCAGAAGCTGCTGTGCAGAAGTTGTCATTCCCGAAAAAGAGCTTAATGTAGACGATGCCGCACTCAAATCCGAGCCGATCTGATTTAAATTATCCGCAAGATTTTGTGCGATTGCTGCCACTCCGTCCTGATCCGCTACATTCGTAACTGCCTTAAACGCAGTGATCACAGTATCGCTGATCGTCTCTACAAATACCTCATTAACCTGTCTCTGGATCGCACTTGCTCCTTTATCCGTTACTTTTGGTGCGATTGCATTTTCCTTGGCATTCGAATAGTATGTGATACTTGGTTTCTGGATATTTTCAGAAAAAATACTCATCATATTTGAGCTGAAGTCCTTCGGTATCACAATTGCTGCATAATATTTTCCGGACTTTACACCGTCTATGGCTTTTTTTCTTCCGGTAAAAAACCCAGTCAAGCTGCGAATTGCTTCGAAGTGATGTCAGTACCTGATCTCCCATATTGATCTGTAACGGAATCAGGCTTCCCTCATATCCTTCATCAACACTTGCGACTGCAACCTTCAGATTACCGGTATTGCCATACGGATCCCAGCTTGCTGCTATATTGAACCACGCATAAAGGCAGGGTACAACTGTAATTCCCATGATAACAATCATTGCGATTACATTATTTTTTATACGCTTTATATCTCTTCGGAAGATTTCCCATATATTTTTCATTCGCCTCTTTCCTCCTTTATCTCATGGATCAGATCTTCTGTTGTCATACCTGCCATAGCAAGCTGTCTTTGCATCTTGTCATGCAGATATTCTACAACGATCAGATATACTGCAAGTCCGATCAGCGATACGATCCACAATATCAGGAAGACCAGTTTTGACTCCAGACTGAACATCAGTATCAGGAAAACCAGTGGTATGATGATCATTACAAGGAATCCCCATCGGATCATCTTTGGATAACGTTTTTCAAATTTTTCGGATTTCACAAGAAATTCCTGTTTCCATTCATCATCTTCCATAAGTGTCTTCATCATCATTGTCAGTTCCGGACGTTTCCGTTCGACCGACTCCGTCTCCCCAAGCATTAACTCTGTCTCAGACAGACGTTTATCGAACAAGTGATTCAGGTTCATAAGCAACGGACGTAATACCAGACCGATGAAAAGAGAGATTGGGAAAAATATCGCAAGAATCCCCAGATACTTCCAGATATTTGCTCCATACATTCCTGCAATACATTCACGCATGGCACTGATTCCATATGTGAATGGAAGAAGCGGATGCAGTCTCTGGAAAAATGCCGGTGTCATCTCGATCGGATACGTTCCTGCCGATCCAGGAATCTGCAGGATAACAAGTACAACTCCCAGTGCCTTTCCAATGTGTTTAAAGGTCAATGCCAGTGCGTAGATCAGATTAACATAAACAAACGAACAGAATACACCCACACATACAAACGCTACCGGATGTACACACTGTACTTTCAATAATAAAATATCACCGACACATACGATCAGTCCCTGTACAAGACCTACTGCAACAAATAACAGCCATCTTCCAAAGTAGGCCTGTCCGGCTGTAAACTTCCGTACCTTTTCATCTTTATCAACTTCCTGTTTCAGAATTGATACCAGAATCAGTCCTCCTACCCAAAGTGCAAGATTTGTGTAAAATGGTGTCATTCCCGATCCATAATTTTCTACATCATATAACACATTTGATTTGATGCTCACCGGAGAAGACATAAAATCTGCAATTGAATCCGCATCAAGTCCTTCCAGTGAAGTCAGTTTCTGATACATCTCTGAACTCTGTAATGCATTTAAATCCGTCTGAACAGATGCCAGTGACTCATCAACCTGTGTTAACACATCTCCTGTCTGTCCCAATGCAGACGCACTGCTTTTCAGGCTGTCATTTAACTGATTTAAAATCGTCTTTAATTGTTCTACTGTCGGCTCAACTCCGGTCAAAGCCGCAGAAAGATTTCCGCTCAGTGAAGCCAGACTGTCCAGTGACTGATTCAGCTGTGGCAGAATCTTCTGATCCAGATTGGTACGGTAATTTTGCAGACTGTCTTTACTTTCTTTCGCAAGTTTTTCCAGTGAAGTACGTGTATTCTTTGCTGTTGTCACTGCGTTTTGAATCCCTTGATTCCCTGTTTTCAGTGAAGATACCAGCTCCTGTAACGATGCATTCTGGTTCTCCAATTCTGTAATTTTCTGTCCGATCACAGCAGATATCTGTTGTCCCAGTTCTGTATGCCCCTGAATCTTATCATTCAATTCTTTCAGCTGTTCCAGAAGTTCCTGATTTTTATCCAGCAGAGACGAAGCCGTTGAAAGGCTGTTGTCTACTGCTGTCAGTGCCTGTCCGGCTTTCGTCTCAAACACGCCCAGTTTTGCCGATGCCGAGACATACGTGTCATTTAAAAGTGTCTCTCCGTTCGATAACCCATTGGAGAATTCTGTTGAAAACTGTCCAACCGCTGTTCTGGTATCTGCAAGCACATTTCCACTGTCTTCGATTGTTTTTGCTCCTGACTCTGCAGTAACCGTAACCTGATCCAGCATACTTACCGCACTCGCCATGATCTCATCTGACTTATCCACTGCCTTCTGGAAGTTTTCCAATACCTTATTATATTCGTCCAGATTCTTTCTGGTATCTGCGATAGCTTTGATCAGACTTGAATTTTCTTCACTTACTTTTCCGGATAATTCTCCGGCCTCTTTACTCAATAATTCAGAAATGCTCTCTGCAGCTACGGATGTGAATGTATCATTGATTTCCTGCTGAATCGTGCTCGCACCTGTATCCGTGATCTTTGGTGCTATTGCATTTTTCTTTTCATTAATATAATAATCCAGCTTCGGCTGTTTGATATCTCCTGATAAAATACTCAGAAGTGATTCACTGAAATTATCCGGCATCACGATCGCTGCGTAATATTTTTCCGGATCTCACTCCCATTTTTCGCTTCTTTTTGCATCTACAAACTTCCAGCCAAGCTGGTCAATTTTTCTTCAGATTGTCTACAATATTTTGTCCTGCGTCCAGTGACATCTGCTCACTGTCGGCACCTTTATCCTCATTGGCAATCGCAACCTGGATTCCCTTGGTATTTCCATACGGATCCATATTGGCAGCGATGTTGAACCATGCATAAAGAGACGGCAGCACACTGATTCCAACCAGGATCAGTACTGCTGCACGGTTACGGAACAACCGGCCAAGATCTCTTTTGAAAATCTGAAATGATTTCTTCATCCACTAATCCTCCTTTGTTATTGTCATATAGACATTAGTATAACAAAAACACTTCTGAAAATCTACCCAAAAACTGACGAACGGTCATAATTTTTATTGTGCTATTTGCACTTCTGAGATGAAGCGCAAAAATGCATCAGTACAGGTCAATTCCCTATATTGATGCATTTTTATCATTTATTTATTTTACAATGCCAACCATATCTTTCACGGATTCAAATTCACTTTTTCTTCATATATGCTTCTATTCCGTCAATAATCTCGATCGTTGCATTCGGATTATAGAAATTCGCAGTTCCTACAGATACTGCAGACGCTCCCGCAAGGATCATCTCAATGGCATCTTCCGGTGTCGCAATACCGCCCATTCCAATAATCGGAATGTTCACTGCCTGTGCCGTCTGATATACCATACGGACTGCAATCGGATGTACAACTGGTCCCGACACACCGCCGGTCTTATTTGCTACCGCAAATGTTCTGCGGTTGATATCAATCTTCATACCCGTCAGTGTATTGATCAATGACAGGGCATCTGCTCCGCCGGCTTCTGCTGCCTTCGCAATCTCCGTAATATCCGTAACATTTGGCGTCAGTTTCATGATGATCGGCTGCTTTGCAATCTTTTTAATCTGAGCCGTCAGCTCCTCTACATGCTTTGCATCCTGCCCAAAACGCCAGAAAGCCTGCATTAACATTCGGGCACGAAATATTGATCTCCATCATATCAATCGGCTCATCAGCCAGTCTTTCCACCACTGCCAGATATTCTTCCGGTGCATGACCACAGACATTGACGATGATCTTCGTATCATATTTCTTCAGAAATGGAATATCTCTTTTGCAGAACAAATCGATTCCCGGATTCTGGAGTCCGATCGCATTCATCATTCCTCCGTAAACTTCAGCTACACGTGGTGTCGGATTACCCGGCCACGGGACATTTGCCACGCCCTTGGTCGTTACCGCTCCAAGCCGGTTCAGATCCACAAACTCACTGAATTCTTCTCCCGAACCAAATGTACCGGAAGCCACTGTAACCGGATTCTTCCATTCTACGCCGGCAATATTTACTTTCATGTCCATTATAAATCCACCTCCGTAGATAAGAATACTGGTCCGTCTTTACAGATCTCTTATTGTTCACATTACTGTGTGCATCTTTTTTCTTTTGTCTTGCAGACACATGCCAGACAGGCTCCGATACCGCATGCCATTCTCTCTTCCAGGGAAATATAGCATTCTATTTTCTTCTCTTCTGCATAGGCCTTGATCGCACGCAGCATTGGTGTAGGTCCGCATGCAAATATAATATCGGCATCCAGACTCTGCTCACGGATAGCATTCCATGACATTTCCTTTTGTTCCCACGCTTCCATCCTCTGTGGAAATATATAAGGTTCCGTTCTGTTCAAACTCCTCTTTTCAGGAAGGTATGCGCATCTCTATAGCCGACAACAATCTGCTTTTCTTCACACTGCATCTGCTTTGCAAGTTCCAGAATCGGCGGAACACCAATCCCGCCGCCCATCAGGAATACTTTCTTTCCTTCTGCCTTTTCATATGGAAATCCATTTCCCAAAGGTCCGATCACTGGTACAAAATCTCCGGCCTTTAATTCTGAAAACTGTTTTGTTCCGGTCTTTTCTCCTGTCACACGATATACCAGTCTTAATCTTTTTGCTCTTTATCAATTTCACAGATACTGATCGGGCGTGGAAGTAATTTGCTTGCATCTGTCGTGTATACAGACACAAACTGTCCCGGTCTGGCAGTCAGCGCTGCTTCTGTCTCAATCCACAGGCTGTAGATTCCATCTGCCAGCATCTCCTGTGACAGAACTTTCGCCTGTTCTTTTTTTTGCTCTCCATCTTCCTTTTATCTCCTGTCAAGATTACTCTGTCTTACTTTTTTGCGTTATCAGTCTTTTTTTCCGTCTGTTCAGACATTATCTGTTCTCAAGTGCTCCCTTGATGTCTGCGATCATCGTTTCAACTGCTGCTCTGGATGCATCACCAAAATTCTCAGCTCCAAATTTTTCGCATACTGCTCCTGCTTATATGCCGCAATGATTCCTCTGGAAGAGTTTACGATTGCTCCAAGGCCATCTTCATTGAAGAAATGTACCAGGTCTTTTCCTTTTCCTCCCTGTGCGCCGTAACCAGGAACCAGAATGTAAGCTTTTGGCATCACTTTTCTTAATACTTTTCCCATCTCCGGATAAGTTGCTCCGACTACTGCTCCGACATAGCTGTACTCATCGCCCATGACTTCAGATCCCCATGCGGCAACTTTTTCTCCAACCAGTTCATATAACGGACGGCCGTCGATCTTCTGATCCTGGAATTCACCGCTTGACGGATTTGATGTCTTAACAAGTACGAAGATTCCCTTCTTTTCTTCTTTACATACGTCCAGGAATGGATTCACTCCGTCTGAACCAAGGTATGGATTCACTGTTACAAAGTCTTCATCAAATGGTGCGTATGTCTTGCTGCCTACTTTCACCTTACCAATATGACCCACAGCATAAGCTGCTGATGTAGAACCAATGTCTCCTCTTTTAATATCTACCGATGACAACCAGTCCTTTTTCCTTACAGTAATCTACCGTTTTCTTGAATGCTGCAAGTCCCGGAAGACCAAACTGTTCATACATAGCGATCTGTGGTTTTACAGCCGGAATCAGATCATAAGTCTTGTCCACGATTTCTTTATTGAACTGCCAGATTGCTTCTGCTGCTCCTTCCAGTGTCTCACCATATTCTGCGAACGCTTTTTTCTGTACCTGCTCCGGAATATAGTTCAACATCGGATCTAATCCTACTACAATCGGTGCTCCTGTCTTCTTTATGTTGGCTACTAACTGATTAATCAATGTTTTTTCCTCCTACCTTATATGTATAATCTAAATTTCATATTGTTTATATTTTACCATAAGGCATACTAAAAGGGAATGCCAAACTGCATTCCCTTCAAAACTCTTATTTTGCTGTGTCACCATCCACAAACGATTACTTCATCTGTGCTTTTACTTCCTCCACAGATTTATCAAGCTGATTGTCTGCATCCGGATTTTCTTCATTATTTTCGTATTCGACCTTTACATCCGGTGTAATTCCTTTTCCGTTGATGCTTCTTCCCTTTGGAGTGAAATATTCTGCAATCGTAAGTTTTACGGCTGTTCCGTCATCCAGATCAAAAATCTGCTGTACGACACCCTTTCCATATGTCTGGGTTCCGACAATCTTACCGATTCCGTAATCCTGGATTGCCCCGGAGTAAATCTCTGATGCACTGGCACTGTTGCCATTTACCAGAACTGCCAGCGGTTTTGTAAACTGATGTTCTTCGTCAGATTTCATCTCTGTCTTTTTGCCATTTTTATCTTCCGTATACACGATCAGGCCCTTTGGCAGCATCAGATCCAGCATATCACATACTGTACTGAGCGAACCTCCAGGATTATTACGCAGATCCACAACCAGCCCTGTCATTCCCTGTTTTTCAAGATCATCCAATGCTTCTTTGTACTGATCATACGTCACAGTATCAAATTCAGACACTCTGATGTAACCAATCTTATCATCCATCATCTTATACTCAATTGTCTGTGCCTGTACGGTATCTCTTGTTGCAGTCACAGTTACTTCTTTGGCATCTTCACCTCTTAATACGGTGAGTTCTACCGTTGTTCCTTTTTCACCCTTTACCTTACTTACAACTTTAGAGAGATCTTTTCCTGTGACTTCTTTTTCCTTCAACCTTATAAAGGATATCATTCGCCTTAAGTCCTGCTTTCTCAGCCGGAGAATCCTTATATATCTGGACCAGAGTGATCACTCCTGTCTCTGTATTCTGAGACATCACAGCACCGATTCCGGAATATTCACCACCAGTTGATTCGTATAATTCTTTTGTTTCTTTTTTCGTTATAATATACCGAATACGGATCATTCAGGCCATTGATATAACTTTATAGACCCCATCTTCCAGATTCTTTCTTTTTACATCCCCCATATAATGCTTCTCGATCAGGTTCTGCAGTTCTGATATCTTATCTTCTGTTTTTGATGTGATCATCAC
>ENA-OQES01000268-OQES01000268.1-human-gut-metagenome-genome-assembly--contig:-NODE-268-length-23016-cov-5.964830_pt1 | contig 23016 bp, 22 predicted proteins | sample MGYA00242798_ERZ504641 | MGnify/ENA primary metagenome ERZ504641 (study PRJEB26092, sample SAMD00036327) | human gut metagenome | host: Homo sapiens | study: EMG produced TPA metagenomics assembly of...
ACTCGTTGCGGTTCACAGCCTAGCTGAGAATCACAACGATAACTCAAGCCCCGTCGTCTAGCGGTCTAGGACTACGCCCTCTCACGGCGCCAACACCGGTTCAAATCCGGTCGGGGGGTACGACGGACAACTTTTCGAAGTTGCCACGCCTGCCAAATTGGGATGTGGTGTAATTGGCAACACAGCTGATTCTGGTTCAGCCATTCTTGGTTCGAGTCCAGGCATCCCAGCCAATGAGCCCTCGCAGATGCGAGGGTTTTTTGTTTTTCGCACCTGTCTGTTCACGTCGCTTTGGGCGGTGGGTTGATGGATTTTGCCGGATGCGATGTGGCAGCGCAATCTGCTGACGCCCTGCGTGAATCGCACATGTAATCGCCCAATGTTGCATTACCCTAGAAGTATGACCGAATTGCAGCATGCCGCCAAAGCCACGCGCCCGCGCATCCAACCAGCGGAAGAGGGGGACCGTCGACCGCTTTCCGTATCCGCACGGCTTGGCCGCCTGCAATTCCACCAGTCCGGCAAATTCCGCGTATTGCAATTCGCCGACATCCAAGACGGGCCGAAAGTCAGCAAAGACACCATCAGCCTCATCGAGGCCTCGCTTGACGCCACACGCCCCGATCTTGTTATTTTTCAACGGCAACCAGATCGCCGGATATGATTCCGCATACGCGCTGACCTCCCGCAAGCGTCGCTGGGACGCGCGTCCGGCATCCGCATCGTCCGAAGCGTCCGGGGAACGCTATGCGGCCGCATTGGAACACACCCGCGAATTGGTGCGAGCCACCATCGAACAACTGGTCCACCCGCTTGCCGACCGCGGCGTGCCGTGGGCTGTGACGTTCGGCAACCATGACTTCCAGTGCGGGCTCGACAATGACGAAATCGAAAGCATCTGCCGCGAATTCCCAGGGTGTATCAATCCGGAACGCGCTGCCGACGGCACGACGGGCATCGCCGTGAAACATGGTGTGAAACATGATGTTGGCGATATGGAACAGGACTTCGGATTGCCGGAACAGCCCGTGATCGCGTGCGCGCCCGGCACATTCGCGTTGTCGGTGACGGACGTCGATCGCACGTATGACGTGTTGGGCTTGGTCTTGCTGGATTCGGGCGATTACGCGCGTTCCGGCGGCTACGGGAGCCCGTCGGAAGCCGCGCTGCGCTTCCTGGCGGATGCGCCGGGGCTGATGGCGGCGCAATCGCAGCAGCTGCAACAAGACCGGCAAGATGAACAGGACTCGCCGCGCGAACCGCGCAAGACGCCGTCCACGCTGCCATGCATGGTGTTCCAGCATTTCCCGATCGAACAGTATTATCGCCTGCTCAAGCCGGTCGCGGCCACCGCTGCGCGCGCGATTGAAGGATACCGCAACTTCGCGGGGCGGCATTTCGTGCTCAACGAAGACAAAACGCAACCCGGAAGCTATCTGGGGGAGGGCGTCAGCTGCCCGGATGCCGACAGCGGCGAATTCGCAATCCTTGACAAGGCGGGATATTTTGCGATTTCCGCCGGGCACGACCACCGCAACGCCTTCGTCGGTTCCGTGCCGGTCGGAACCGACGGTGACCGGCAGATGATGATGGTCGCCTCGCCGACCAGCGGTTTTGGCTCATACGGCCCGGTGCCGGCCAAGCGTGCCGCTCGACTGTTCGAATTCGACATCCGCCACCCGTACGAGCCGCGCACGCAGCTGTTGGAATACGACGAGCTGGTGGGCAAACCCAGCGCGGGCAAGGCCTACGCCTACGGCATGACCAGCGAATCGAAGCCCGATTCGGAAGGCATGGACCTGCTCCACAGGCCGACGTGGTGGAGCAAGACGTGGAACAAGCTGGTCTCGCTGTTTCGCCGGTAGCTGTTTGTTGACTAGTCGTTCCGCCGGTAGCCTTTCCGGCGGTGACTATTCCTTTTCCCGACTTTTAGCTTTGGAATGAATACAAAAAAAGCGACGATGGGAACTTTCCATCGTCAGCTTTTACGTTACGTATGCGACTGGTCGCGGACCTGTCAGCGGCCGGAAGACGCCTTGATCAGCGCGTCGGTCAGATACTTGCCGGCGGCCATGACCAGCGGCGCGTAACGGCGGCCGGGGTTGGCGCCCATACGGCCATTCGGGCCGGAAATTGAAATAGCGGCGATCACCTGGCCGGACGCGTTGCGAATCGGCGCGGAAATCGAACACACGCCCTCATCGCGTTCATTGATCGACTCGGCCCAGCCGCGCTTGCGGACGGCGGTGAGCTTGGCCGCAGTGAACTTGGCGTGACGCAGACCCTGATGCAGGCGTTCGGAATCCTCCCAAGCCAGCAGAATCTGGGCCGCGGAACCGGCTTCCATGGACAGCATCGCACCAACCGGAATGGAATCTCGCAGGCCGGACGCGCGCTCCACGGCTGCGATGCAGACGCGCTGGTCGCCCTGACGGCGGTAGATCTGCGCGGATTCGCCGGTGCGGTCGAGCAGGGTCTGCAGAATCGGCGCGGCGGCGGTCAACAGGCGGTCCTCGCCGGCTGCGGCCGCAAGTTCCGCGAATCGCGAGCCGAGCACGAAACGACCGTGCTGGTCACGCAAAACGAAACGGTGACGTTCCAGCGCGATCGCAAGACGATGCGCGGTCGGTCGCGCAAGACCGGTCGCGGAAACCAACTGTCCGAGCGTTGCCGGACCGGATTCGAGGGCGTCGAGAATCTTGACTGTCTTGTCGAGCACGCCGACCCCGGAATGAATTTCGTTGCTTTGCGGGGTGGCTGCGTAATTGCCGTTTGCCTCGTTCGTGGCGTTCATGGCCTGCGTTTTGGGCATGGCGTTGCTCGTATTCGAAGAAGAAGTCATACGCTGAATTATGCCATCTCACATATTGAAATGCAAAATGTATGTGGTTCGCGACTGGGGTAAAGCAGAATATTTACCTTGCTTCCACCGGCTGGCGAAGCTGGGAAAATGCTGAAATTTCAACGATTGCGCATATGCCGTAAGAAGACGGGAAGTAACTTTTCCGCGTTTGCCGCGCTCGTCCCTCGTTCATATCTCATATACCGGCATGAAGGACCTCGAACCCGTTTCAAGCCCATAGGCTTATAGCACGAAGAATGCGGCAAGGCAATAGCCGCGAGGAAATTAGTGAGGAAAAATCTGAGGAGGTCCCACAATGGGAACTACATTGGCCGAGAAGGTCTGGGCCGATCATTTGGTACGCAAGGGTAGCGATGGGGCTCCCGACCTGCTGTACATCGACCTGATGCTCATGCACGAAGTGACCAGCCCGCAGGCGTTCGAAGGTCTGCGTCTGGCAGGACGCAAGCCGCGTCACGTCGACCAGCTGATCGCCACGGAAGACCACAACACGCCGACCGTCGACATCGACCGTCCGAATCCGGACGAGACTTCGGCGCTGCAGCTGAGCACGCTCGAAAAGAACTGCAAGGATTTCGGTGTGCGTCTGTGCCCGCTCGGCGACGCTGACCAGGGCGTGGTCCACGCGTTCGCTCCGGTGCTGGGTCTGACCCAGCCGGGCATGACCATCGTGTGCGGCGACTCGCACACCTCCACCCACGGCGCGTTCGGTGCTATGGCCATCGGCATCGGCACCTCCGAAGTGGAGCACGTCATGGCCACGCAGACCCTGAGCCTGAAGCCGTTCAAGACCATGGCCGTGAACATCGAGGGTGAGCTGCCGAAGGGCGTCACCGCCAAGGATATTATTCTGGCCATCATCGCGAAGATCGGCACCGGCGGCGGCCAGGGCCACGTCATCGAATACCGTGGCGAAGCCATCAAGAAGCTGTCGATGGATGCCCGCATGACCATCTGCAACATGTCCATCGAGCCGCGCCCGCGCAGGCATGATCGCCCCGGACGAGGTGACTTTCGAATACCTGAAGGGCCGTCCGCACGCGCCGGAAGGTGAGATGTGGGACAAGGCCGTCGAATATTGGAAGACGCTGAAGACCGATGACGATGCCGTGTTCGACAAGGAAGTGACCATCAACGCCGAAGACCTCGAGCCGTACGTCACGTGGGGCACCAACCCGGGCCAGGGCGTGAAGATCTCCGGCGTGGTGCCGGATCCGGCCTCCTTCAACGACGAGACCGAGCGTTCCGCCGCCGAGCGTGCCATCGCCTACATGGGACTGAAGCCGGGCATGCGCATCAAGGACATCGCCGTGGACACCGTGTTCATCGGCTCCTGCACCAACGGCCGTCTTGAGGACCTGCGCGTGGCCGCCTCCATCATGAAGGGCCACCACAAGGCCGACAACATCCACCGTGTGCTCGTGGTGCCGGCATCCTCCCGCGTGCGTCTGCAGGCGGAAAAGGAAGGCCTCGACAAGATCTTCAAGGACTTCGGTGCCGAATGGCGTAACGCTGGCTGCTCCATGTGCCTGGGCATGAACCCCGACAAGATGGTGGCCCGCGAACGTTCCATCTCCACCTCGAACCGCAACTTCGAAGGCCGTCAGGGCAAGGGTTCGCGCACGCATCTGGCGTCGCCGGCCGTCGCCGCCGCGACCGCCATCCGCGGCACCATCTGCTCGCCGGCCGACCTGTGAGCCTGCTGCGAGCGGAAGCTGCGAACGCAATCGTAAGTAATCGAAATATCGAAATCGAATATCGATAGGCAATCGAAGGATTTGTTGACATGGAAAAACTGACTACCCTTACCGGCGTGGCCGTGCCGCTTCGCCGTTCCAACGTTGATACCGACCAGATCATTCCGGCCGTGTTCCTGAAGCGCGTGAAGAAAAGCGGCTTCGACGACGCCCTGTTCTACGCGTGGCGCCGCGACCCGGAATTCGTGCTGAACAAGCCGGAATACAAGCAGGGCAAGATCCTTGTGGCCGGCCCGGATTTCGGCATTGGTTCCTCCCGCGAGCACGCCGTGTGGGCGCTGCACGATTACGGTTTCCGCGTGGTGATTTCCTCCCGTTTCGCCGACATTTTCTACGGCAACACCGCCAAGAACGGCGTGCTGGCCGCAATTATGCCGCAGGAATCCATTGAGCTGCTGTGGAAGCTGCTGGACGAGGAGCCGGGCCGCGAAATGACCGTCAGCCTGGAAGACCGTACCGTCACCTGCGGCGATGTGACGTTGCCGTTCGAAGTGAACGACTACACCCGCTGGCGTCTGATGAACGGCTACGACGACATCGACCTGACGCTGCAGCACGAAGACGACATCATCGCATACGAGAAGATGCGCGCCGAAAAGTTCCCGTTCAAGCCGAAGACCCTGCCGGTCAAGCGCGAGCCGGAACAGCCGATCGAATCCGCCCGTGAGGGTGAATACCCTGATTGGCAAGGCCCGTTGGCCGATCGCGGCATCATCTGACGCGGTGGCTGGTCGGCAGTGCAGTGCACTGCCGACAGGGCCTTGCCCGAGTCCGAAACGAGGGCAGCAATGAGCCTGCGCGCAGCGCAGTCCGTAATTGCAGGACAGGGCCGTTGGCTGATCGCGACGGTAGCCCATTTCATCATTGGCTGACCGCAACCACATCTAACTTTTCCCAAGCCCGGCACCCAAGCCGGGCTTTTTGTTTACCTTCCATCACCTTTCCGCCAACAGCAAATTCCACAAAGCGGTGGCAAAGCGCGCGCAAAGCGGTGGTAAAATCATAATACGACGGCAAAGTGGCGGCAAAGCGAGCGTAAAACGCGTGGTAGGTAAGGCGGTGATGGCCAATGGACGGTAGCGAGCACGATGATGCCTGGTGGTCCCGGGAGGTTCCTCGGATGCGTGAAGGCAACCGTTTGGAAGCGAAACGTGCCAAGGGCGGCCTGCCCCACAGTTTATGGGAGACGTACAGCTCCTTCGCCAATACCGAAGGTGGGCTGATTCTGCTGGGCGTGTCCGAACATGAAGACCATTCTTTGTATATCACCGGAGTAGATGATGCGCGGAACATGGCGCAGGATTTTTGGAACATGGTGCATGATCCATCGAAGGTCAGTGCCGTTGTGCTGAGCGACAACGACGTGGTGATTCGCCATACCTCGCAGGGAGATGTTATTTCCATCGACATTCCTCGTGCGGCGAGGGACTGTATTCCCGTGTACGTGGGCCAGAATCCGATGACGGGCTCATACCGGCGTAATGGCGATGGCGATTATCTGTGTGATGAGGAAACGGTTCGTGCCATGCTTCGGGACAGTGACCTGCTTCCCTTGGACAGAACGATTGTTGAAGGCATGGGTGCTGACGCGCTCAACGCGGATAGCGTCGCATCATATCGTCGGCAGTTCAAGAACAGACGGCCCGGCCATCCATGGGTCGGATTGTCTGATGAGGATTTCCTGCTTCGCATCGAAGCGTTGCGGCTTGATGGTTCTCAGGTGCGTCCCACACGAGCCGGATTGCTGATGTTCGGTGAGGCGTGGCGAATCACGTCCGAATTCCCCTACTATTTCCTGGACTATCGCGAGGTCATGGACGACCAGGAGCGGTGGAATGACCGATTCACGTCGGATGATGGCACTTGGTCGGGCAACTTGTACGATTTTTGGGGCAAGGTGGTCAATCGTCTGCGGTCGGCTGTTGCCCATCCGTTCCAGCTTGATGCCGATTTGCATAGGATTGATGACAATCTGATGGATAAGGCCGTTCGTGAGGCTGTCACCAACACGCTCGTTCATGCCGATTACTTCATTCGCCGGGGCACGGTGATCATTCAGTATTACGACAGAATCGTATTGTCGAATCCCGGCAGCCTGCGTCTTTCCTCCGAAGAGGTGATGCAAGGCGGCATTTCGGATACGCGGAATCCCACGTTGATGAAAATGTTCAATCTGATTGGCATCGGAGAAAAGGCGGGCAGTGGTTTTGACGTGATGCGTGAAGGCTGCCTGTTCGCAGGAACCGCCGCGCCGGAATTGGAAGTGTTCGACGATCCGGGGCGTGTGCAGCTTACGTTGTATCCGCGCAAGATCGCCGGAGATTCCATGATCGCCGGAGCTTCTGCTGTTCCCGGAGTCTCTGCAGATGGCGGGGGCCCTGTTGGTGCGGAGTCGCCGACAATGCGGAATTCGGAGCATGGCACTGGTACGGTCCATAGGATTGGTGCTCGCGGGGCTGACCGTTTGAACGACATGGTCGGCACATTCGGCAAGAACGTGGCCCTACCTGCCGATTTCGGCAATGCGATCAGGCCGCAAAGCCAGTTGGAGAAAATCACCTATGCGTTGACGGTCGGCGGACCGCAACCCACCTCGTATCTGGCTGTGGTGCTGGGGCTTGGCCTCACCCGTACCCGGGAGATATTGGCCTCACTGGTGAAAGACGGTGTTATTGAACCAATAGGCGTCGGACGCGGACGCAAGTACCGTCTTGCCGAGCATACCGGCTCATGACGGCGTTCCGGTTCTCTGGACTTGACCTGGATCGAGAGCCCAAACTCGTCTGGGGAAGTCCTAGCCAAGGAGGTTTCCAAGGTGAGACGGGGCGTGCAGGCGGGACGTGTGTCGCGTTACAGTGGACATGACATTTCGTGTGTTCGCATCGCATATCCAAAACATGACACGAGAACAATTTCGGGGAGCAGTATGAGCCAGGGTTTCGCGCCGTTTTACGACGTCAATCGCACGTATGAAGACAACTATCTGCAGGGGCCGTTCGGTGCGTTCGCCGAAGTGATGAAGGGCGATTCCGCTGCCGGCGCCTCCGCGCAGTCTGCACAGACCACCCAGTCGCAGTCGTCCGACCAGGCCGAGGAATTCCTCGGCTTCCGCGTGAACCTGCCGTTTGGCATTCCCGCCGGTCCGCTGCTGAACGAGCGGTTCACCACCGCCGCCTTCCGCATGGGTTTCGATTTGGCGGTGTACAAGACGGTCCGCTCCCGCGCGTGGGGTTGCAACGCCTTCCCGAACGTGCTCGCCGTGCATCCGAAGAACGCAGACGGGTCGCTGGTTCCCGGCAGCGCCGAACTGGATGAAGGCGTGCTTGCCGACACCCGATATGAGCTTCCGATTTCGATCTCCAACAGTTTCGGCGTGCCGTCGCGTGACCCCGACGAATGGCAGCCGGACATGAAGAAGGCGATCGCCGCCGCCGGCGACGGGCAGCTGCTCGTGCCCAGCTTCCAAGGCTCCCGCGTGGACGGCATGGACCGCAAGGCGTACATCGCCGACCATGCCACCACCGCGCATCTGGTTACGGAAACCGGAGCCGGACTGATGGAAATGAACACCAGCTGCCCCAACGAAGGTCACAATCGCCTGCTGTGCCACGACCCGCATCTGGTGGGGGAAATCACGGAAGCCGTGAAAAACGAAATCGGCGATCGCCCGCTCATCGTGAAACTCGCCTACATTCCCAACGACACCGACCTGGAAACCATGGTCAGGGAAACCGTCGGCCACGGCACCGTGCAAGGCTTCTCCACCATCAACACGATTTCCGCGCGCCTGGTGGACGCGAACGGCAACCAGGCGCTGCCGGGAGTCGGACGTGACCGTTCCGGCGTGTGCGGCAACGCCATTCGTGGCGCCGGTCTCGACATGGTCGGCAGGCTCGCCGCCATCCGTGAAAAACCTCGGCTTCGACTTCGCCATCGTGGGCGTGGGCGGCGTGATCCGTCCTGACGACTACAAGGCGTACCGTGAGGCTGGCGCGAACGCCGTGATGAGCGCCACCGGAGCCATGTGGGATGCGAATCTCGCGCGCGAAATTAAGGAGACACTGCGCTGAATTCCGTTTTTCCGCGAACATGCTACATGCCTTATGGCAAACTAAGCAGCAGTGTTTTTTGAGCTTGATCCAAAAGGGAATCGAAAGAGGTTGAGCGTGTCTGACAATAAGAACGACATTCTGCACGTCGAAGGCGGCAAGCCGTTGAACGGCACCATCAAGGTGCGCGGCGCGAAGAACTTCGTAAGCAAGGCCATGGTCGCCGCATTGCTGGCCCCGGGCACATCCGTGCTGAAGAACGTTCCGGAAATCCGCGACGTGCACGTGGTGTCCGACCTGCTGCGCCTGCACGGCGTGGACGTGACCGTGGACGGCGCGAACGGCGTGGTGACGATCGACGCCACCAACGTGCAACTCGCCGACGTGGCCGACGTGGACACGCTGTCCGGCTCGTCCCGCATTCCGATTCTGTTCTCCGGCCCGCTGCTGCACCGTCTGGGCGAAGCGTTCATTCCGGCTCTCGGCGGCTGCAACATCGGCGGTCGTCCGATTGACTTCCATCTGGAAACCCTGCGCAAGCTCGGCGCGAACGTGGACAAGGAACACAAGGACGGCATTCACATCACCGCTCCGAACGGTCTGCATGGCGCGAAGATCCACCTGCCGTACCCGTCCGTGGGCGCCACCGAGCAGACGCTGCTCGCCGCCGTGCTCGCCGAAGGCAAGACCGAGCTTTCCGGCGCCGCCATCGAACCTGAGATCATGGATTTGGTGAGCGTGCTGCAGAAGATGGGTGCCATCATCTCCGTGGACGTGGATCGTACTTTCCGTATCGAAGGCGTCAAGGAGCTCAAGGGCTACACGCACACGTCGTTGACCGACCGCATCGAGGCCGCCTCCTGGGCGTCCGCCGCGCTCGCCACACATGGCGACATCTTCGTCAAAGGTGCCACCCAGCCGGAAATGATGACTTTCCTGAACGTGTTCCGCAAAATCGGCGGCGAATTTGACATCACCGACAAGGGTATCCGTTTCTGGCATCCGGGCGGAGACCTGAAGCCGGTAGCCATCGAGACCGACGTGCACCCGGGCTTCATGACCGACTGGCAGCAGCCGCTCGTCGTGGCGCTGACCCAGGCCAACGGCCTTTCCATCGTGCATGAGACGGTGTATGAGAACCGTTTCGGTTTCACCAAGCCGCTGGTGCAGATGGGCGCCACGATTCAGCTGTACCGCGAATGCCTCGGTTCCCTGCCATGCCGCTTCCAACAGCGCAACTACAAGCATTCCGCGGTCATCTTCGGACCGACCCCGCTGACCGGCCGTGACATCGACGTGCCGGATCTGCGCGGCGGCTTCAGCCACCTGATCGCGGCGCTCGCCGCCAAGGGGCCGTCCAACGTGCAGGGCATCTCCCTGATCGACCGTGGCTACGCCGACTTCCGCGGCAAGTTGGAAGCCCTCGGAGCCGACTTCGACTGATTCGCTGCGATTGGTTCGATGAATCGGCTGCGGCTGATTTATTGCGATTGACCAGTCGCGCTGAACGCATACCACCTTTCACCGACACTCGCCTTACGCGGGTGCCGGTTTTGTTTTATCCGCGATTGCCGCCGCCGCAATCGCAAACATGCTTTCCGTGCCTTCCGCATCTTCCGCACATTCCCTTTTCTGCCTTATCGCCCGTCTTTTCTGCATCATTTGACGGCCAAATGATGCAGAAAACGATGGCATGAGGCAGTAAAAAGCAAGATAACGCGGAAAACATCGATGACGAACGTATCGGCGGCCGGTGGCACAATGGGAGCCATGGCATCCAAAGGAAAACCGTCGCCGCGCTCCGCAGTGAAGCCGCTGAGCGACGAGCAAGTCGCAAAACTCGCGCAGAAGCATCATCTTGTAGACCCGACCCACGATTTCCCGGCCGGTCCGCGCAAAGCCAACACCGCGGAAATCGAAGCGCAGAACCCCAAAGCCACGCATCGCCTGCTGACCGGCTGCGACGTGGTGCTGCGCAATCACAGCAAAGTGAAGGCCTGGGGCTTGGAACACGTGCCGGAAACCGGCCCGTTCATCACCGCCGCCACGCATGTGACCATGTACGACGTGTTCGTGCCGATGGTCTCGATGTTCCATCAGGGCCGCCGCCCGCGCTACATGGCCAAGGCGGAAATGGCCAAATGGCCGCTGATCGGCAAATGGTTCCAGCTGGTCGGCATGCAGCCGGTGCAGCGCCGCGCGGGCAAGGCCAAAGCCATCGAGGAAACGTCCGTGGAAATCCTCACTTCCGGCCGCCCGCTGACCGTATGGCCGGAAGGCACCGTGACGCGCGACCCGCAAAAATGGCCGATGAGCATGAAAAACGGCGTGGGCGTGATCGCCCTCGAATCCTCACGCCGACTCGGCTGCCAGGTGCCGCTGTACTGTGCCGTGACCTGGGGCGCGGCCAGCATCAACCACTGGTGGCCGTGGCCGCGCAAGAACGTGGTGATGTGCTACGACGAAGCGCTCGACTACGCGGACCTGCTTGACGGCTGCGATTCCTGGGGAGACGAAGTGCCGACGGACCGCGCCGACGAACTGACCCGCCGCATCCGCGTGCGCATGACCGAAATCATGGCCGAAATCCGCGGCGAACAGGCACCTGACGGCTACTGGGACTACCGCACCATGAGTCGCGTGAAAGACTGATTTTCCCCCACACACCCGTTCCGGCGGCGAACAAAATACGCGTGCGACCGGAACACGCGGCCGGTGTGCGTAGCCGGCGGTAGCATAAGACAACGTCGATTGAAAGCGGCGGCCGATGTGGCATACGCTCGGCCGCAAAAAGCAATCCAAATAATCCAAGGAGCAAAATTCATGGCGAATGTGACGGTACTGGGCGCTGGCGCTTGGGGAACGGCCTTCGGTCAAGTGCTTGCCGACGCGGGCAACAACGTGACCATGTGGGCCATCGAACCGGAAATCGTGGAAGGTATTCGTGACCATCACCACAACGGTGTGCGCCTGCCCAGCGTGGAAACGCTGCCCAGCAACATGACCGCCACCGGAGACCGCGCCGAAGCCGTGGCCAATGCCGACATTATCATCGTGGCCATCGCCGCGCAGTTCGCACGCGTGGCACTGACCGAATTCAAGGGACTCATCCCCGAGACCGCGCTCGTGGCCTCCCTGATGAAAGGCATCGAACGCACCACCGGCAAACGCATGGACGAAGTCGTCATGGAAACGCTCGACCTTCCGGCGGAACGCTTCGCCGCCATTTCCGGACCGAACCTGAGCAAGCAGATCGCCGACCGCGAGCCGGCCGCGACCGTGGTCGCCTGCGCGGACATCGACAACGCGCGTACCATCGCCACCGCCTGCACCACCGACTACTTCCGTGCGTTCGTGACGCGCGACGTGATCGGCTTGGAAATGTGCGGATCGCTGAAGAATGTGGTGGCGCTCGCCGTGGGCATGGCCCGTGGCGCAGGCTACGGCGAGAACACCGCGGCCATGATCGAAACCCGCGGCCTTGCCGAACTGACCGCGCTGGGCGAGGCGGCCGGAGCCGATCCGAAGACCTTCGCCGGACTTGCCGGCGTGGGCGACCTCATCGCCACCTGCGGTTCCCCGCTGAGCCGCAACTACACGTTCGGCTCCAACCTTGGCAAGGGCCTGAGCGTGGAAGAGGCCACCAAGGTGAGCAACGGCGTGGCCGAAGGCGTGCCGACCACCGACGCGGTGGTGGCGTTGGGCAAGCAGTACGGTGTGCCGACCCCGCTCGCCACGGCCATGAGCCACGTGCTGGACGACGGCATCTCCTGCGCGCAGATGCTGTCCGAACTGTTCGGCGAAGGCATCACCGAGGAGTAGCAGCCGGCTTGTATGCTGGATGCTTGGCAAAATCCTGAAAAGTCATAAGAGTTAAGGAATAAAGGCTATAGATATGGCAAAAAAGCGCATTGTGGTGATGTACGGCGGCAAGGCCGACGAGCATTCGATCTCCTGCATCTCCGCTGCGAGTGCGCTGCGCGCGCTGGACACGGACAAGTTCGAAGCCATTCCGGTGGGCATCACCAAGGACGGCAAGTGGATCGTCAACGGTGAGAATCCGCTCGGATGGAGCCTGGACGAAGGCCTGCCGACCGTGGAGAAAACCCCAGGCGCCAAGGACGTGGTGCTTGAAGTGGCTCTCGGACAGGACGGCTTCTTCGCCCGCGAGGATGACGGTACGCTGACCCCGTTCGGCCATGTGGACGCGGTGTTCCCCGTGCTGCACGGGCCGTACGGCGAGGACGGCACCATCCAGGGTCTGTTCGAAATGATGGGCGTGCCGTACGTGGGGTGCGGCGTGCTCGCCTCCGCGGCCTGCATGGACAAGCATTACACGAAGGTGCTGCTTGCGGCCGCCGGCATTCCCGTCGCGCCCGGCATCACGCTCGACGCGCGTTCCTTCGACAAGGCTTCCGAATTCAAGGCCAACGCCGATGCGATCATGGCGCAGGTTAGCGAAGCCGGCTTGCAGTATCCGCTGTTCGTCAAGCCGTCCCGCGCCGGCTCCAGCTTCGGCGTGACCAAGGTGGAGCATGAGGGCGATGCGGCCGAACTCGCGGCCGCCGTGTACGAGGCGTCCCACCACGATTGGCGCATCCTCGTGGAACAGGGCATCGACGCGCGCGAAATCGAATGCGCGGTATTGTGCCCGAAGGCCGGCGAAGCGCCGCAGGCCAGCTGGCCGGGCGAAATCGTACTCGACAAGCGCGCCGAAGGCGACGACCAGTTCTACGACTTCGACAGCAAGTACATGGACGCCGCCGCAAGCCACGTGGAAGTGCCCGCCAATCTGCCGGAAGAGACGCTGAACCTTGTACGCGAAACCGCCAAGAAGGCGTTCGTCGCCGTGGACGGTGCCGGTCTGAGCCGCGTGGACACCTTCGTGACCAAGGACGGCAAGGTGATGGTCAACGAAATCAACACCATGCCGGGCTTCACGTCCATCTCCATGTACCCCAAGGCATGGGAGGCCACCGGCGTGCGCTACACCGACCTGATCACCATGCTCATCGAAGGCGTGCTGCGCTGAATCCTGAATCTCAGCCGAACTGAGCCGAAGCCGTGCCGTATTCCAAGCTGAAAAGCGCAAAGAAAGCAACACGAAGCAACACGAAAAAGGCCAGTTCATCGTAAGTTTGCCGAAGCGAAACGGGAATATTCCTAAAAATCGCTTCGGCTTTACTTATTCTTTGACACTACGTTAGGTAACGCCATTACGTTTCCATGTTGTCGATTCCAAGAACAACAACACAACAAGGGAAACGAAAACGATGAACGCTTTGCGCAAGATCGCCGCCGGCTCGCTCGCCGCCGTGCTCGCATGCTCCATGGCCGCCTGCGGATCAGGCAACGCCAATTCCACCGATAGCGCCTCCAACACCGGTAAAACCGTGAAAGTGGACGAAAAGTCCGCAAAGGCCACTTCGATCTCCGATTTCGGCGGCATGGACGGCCTCGTGGCCGCTGCCGAAAAGGAAGGCGCGCTCAACGTGATCGCGCTTCCGCACGACTGGTCCAACTACGGTGACGTGATCAGCGGCTTCAAGAAGAAGTATCCGAAGATCAAGATCAACGAGCAGAACCCGAACGCCTCCTCCAAGGAGGAAGTGGACGCCGGCAAGACCAACAAGGGCACCGACGCCGCTCCGGACGTGTATGACCTCGGCCTGGCCGTGGCCTCCACCAGCACCGACAACTTCGCCTCGTACAAGGTGCAGGCCTGGGACAAGATCCCGGATTCTGTCAAGGATAAGGACGGCAAGTACTACGCCGACTACACCGGCATCATGTCCATCGGCTGGAACGCCGACAAGTACGGTGACATCAAGTCCATCAACGACCTGACCGACCCGAAGTTCGCCGGAACCGTGGCGCTCAACGGCAAGCCGGCCGAAGCCGGTGCCGCGTTCAACGGCTACCTGATGATCAACCAGCTGGCCGGCGGCGACATCAAGAACCTGCAGCCGGGCCTCGACTTCTTCAAGAAGCTCAAGGACTGCGGCAACCTCACCACCGTCGACGTGACCGACGGCACCATCGACTCCGGCCAGACCGGCGTGGTGATGGACTGGACCTACAACCAGGCCTCCTACCAGAAGAGCCTCAAGGCCAAGGGAGTGAACTGGAAGTTCAAGACCTTCAAGAACGCCCAGGTGGTCAGCTACTACAACCAGGCCATCAACGTGGACGCCCCGCACCCGGCCGCAGCCCGCCTGTGGGAGGAATACCTGTACAGCGCCGACGCCCAGAACGACTGGTTCAAGGGCGGCGCGAACCCGGTACTGCTCGACTCCATGAAGAAGGACGGCGCCGTCGACCAGACCACCCTCAAGAACGCCATCACCATCGACGGCGATCCGGTGAGCTACACCAACGAGGATTCCACCCGCATCACCACATGGCTCCAGGACAACTGGGACAAGACCATCGGCAACTGACATGACCGCAGTGCTTACCTCAGGAGCTCACGCCAAGCGCGCGGGCTCCTCCGCCATCTCGTTTGCCGCGCATAGGCGTGAACTCGGCACCATCGCCGTGTCCATCCCGTTCTTCGCCTACACCGCGTGCTTCCTGCTCGCCCCGACGGTCATCGTCATCGTGGGCGCCTTCCAATCCGCCGACGGCAGCTTCACCGTGGCGAACTTCAACAAACTTTTCGAAGCGAACACCATCGCCGCATTCGGCACATCGATACTCGTATCGGTCGCATCCGCGGTCATCGGCGCCATCGTGGGCGCGCTCGCCAGCTACGCCCTCGTCATCGGCTCCAAGCCGAACGGCCTGCTGCGCCGCATGATTTCGGCCATCTCGTCGGTACTCGCCCAATTCGGCGGCGTGATGCTGGCGTTCGCGTTCATCGCCACCATCGGCATCAACGGCGTGGGCACCATGCTCATCAAACAGCTGACCGGCTACGTGGTGAATCCGAACTGGCTCAGCTCGCTGCCGGGCCTGATCACCATCTACTGCTACTTCCAGATTCCGCTGATGATCATCATCTTCCTGCCCGCGGTCGATTCCATCCGCCCGCAGTGGCGCGAAGCCACGGAAAGCCTCGGCGGCAACACCTTCCAATACTGGACGCGCGTGGCCGGCCCGATTCTGGCGCCGCGATTCATCTCCGCGTTCCTGCTGCTGTTCGCGTCCGCGTTCTCCGCATACGCCACGGCCGCCGCGCTGTTCTCCCAGCGTTCGATCCTCGTGCCGCTGATGATCCAAGGCGCGATGCGCAACGAAATGGACCCGAACCAGCAAGGATTCGCGCAGGTGCTCGCCTTCGCCATGATCGTCGTCGTGGCGGTGGTCATGATGATCAGCCACGCCGTGGAAAAGAGGGCAGGACGATGGCAGTGAACGCAAATGCGCAAACCGTAAGCGCGCAATCGCAGGAAAAGCAGAACATGCAGGAATCGCAAACCATGCCGCCGCAGCTGCGTGCAGCCAGACTCGGCAAGCAACGCATCGTCAAAACCATCATTCTCACGGTGACGCTGCTGTTCCTGTTCGTGCCGCTGGTGTCCATGTTCCTGTTCACCATCCGACACCCGTTGTCCGGAAAATGGAGCTTCGACCCGTGGATCGCCATCTTCACCGGCGACGGCAGCGCGCTCGGCGCCGACCTGAGCACCCTGTGGAGCGGCCTCGGCGCTTCGCTCGCGCTGTGCGTGGTGACCGTGCTGATCATGCTCGTGCTGCTCGTGCCCACCATGGTAATCGTGCACATCCGCTCGCGCAGACTGGAACGCGCCATCGAATGGGTGGCCACGCTGCCGCTGACCATTCCGGCCATCGTGCTGGTGGTTGGCCTGGGACCGATCTACCGCTGGCTGTCCGCCGACGTGCTGAGCACCAACCCGATCTGGCTGTGCTTCGCCTACGTGGTGCTGGTCATGCCGTTTGCCTTCCGCGCGCTTGCGGTGGGACTCAATTCCATCGACGTGAAGACGTTATGCGAGGCCTCACGGTCCCTCGGCGCTTCATGGCCGCGCGTATTCTTCCGCGTACTCATTCCGAACCTGTGGCAGTCGATCCTCTCCGCATCGTTCATCTCCATCGCCGTGGTGCTGGGCGAATACACCGTCGCCTCACTGCTCGGCCGTATGAACCTACAGGTCGCGCTGTATCAGCTCGGCCAATCCAATTCGCAAATCTCCACCGCAATGTCGCTGCTGGCACTGCTATTCGGCGTGATTCTGCTGGTGGCTCTCGATCTGATTTCCGGCGCGATGCGTCGGAACAAGGAAGGTGACAACTCATGACTCTCGCCGAACAGAAGGCGGTGGTTGCCCATACCTCGGAAGCGTTCTCCGATACCGAACCCAACGTGGTGACCGAAGCGGCGAAGGCCGTGCTCAAGGATTCCGAAGCGCGCGGCGGCGGTGTGCAGATGCTTGGTGTAGACAAGATTTACCCCGGTTCGACCGTCAAGGCGTTGGACGATTTCAACCTGGAAATCAATCCGGGCGAAATGGTGGTGCTGCTGGGCGGCTCCGGCTGCGGCAAATCCACCGCGCTGCGCTCCCTGGCCGGACTGGAAGACATTCAGGCCGGACGCATCCTCGTCGGCGGCCAGGACGTGACCGGCGTGCCCGTCAACAAGCGTGACATGGCCATGGTGTTCCAGGCCTACTCGCTGTTCCCGCACATGACCGCGTTGCAGAACGTGGAATTCGGCCTTGAAATCCGAGGCGTGGACCGTGCGGAACGCCGCCGCCAGGCCATGGAGAAGCTGGAACTGGTCGGACTTGCCGACCAGGCGAAAAAGTACACGCAGCAGATGTCCGGCGGCCAGCAGCAGCGCGTGGCCCTGGCCCGTGCGCTGGCCGTGAACCCGCGTGTGCTGCTGCTCGACGAGCCGCTGTCCGCATTGGACGCCAAAGTGCGCGTGCAGCTGCGAGACGAAATCCGCCGCATCCAACTCGAAGCCGGCACCACCACCGTGTTCGTGACCCACGACCAGGAAGAAGCCCTTGCCGTGGCCGACCGCATCGGCGTGATGAACCACGGCCGCATCGAGCAGATCGCCGACCCGCAGACGCTGTACCGCCGCCCCGGCACGGAATACGTGGCCACCTTCATCGGCCTGACCAACCGTCTGCCGGGAATCGCCAACGGTGAGGAGGCCGTGGTGTTCGGCCAGCGCGTCCCGCTGCTGGACGGTTCCGCCACCGACGCCTCCACGGTGCTGGTACGCCCCGAAAACATGACGATCGAACTGACCGACGATGCCGATGCCGTCCACGGAGCAGGCGAACTTGGCCGCGTGGAGATGGTGCATTTCCTCGGCGCGCTGGCCCGCGTGGACGTGCGCGTAGCTTGCGCAGGCATGGGTGGCACGATTCGCGTCACCGTGCAGCTGCCGGCCAACGAGCTGCCCGCAGGACTTGCGATCGGAGCGCAGGTCGTGGTCGCGCCTCGGCCGATTCCGGCGCTCGCCGTCTGACGATTGGTTGCTGCGCGCGATCGTTGCGTACCGTCATTGCGTGCGATCGCCGTGCGTGATTATTGCGTACGGTCGCCCATCGCGTGAGCCGAGCCATTCGCAGGGCTGAGATTCCAAGCTGATATTCAGAGAACTGGTAGTACAGTGCTGAATATCAGCTTTTTTATTTGCTTGCCGTAAGTTCGTAAGGTGACCATGACGTTTCCGCAACAACCGCAACAGCCGCAGTACCCCCAGTATCCGCAGGGACCGGCACAGCAATATCCGCAATCGCAATTCCCGCCGCAGCCGCTGCAGTATTCGCAGCAGTTTCCGCAGCCGAATCGCAATCCGTTCTTCGAATGGCTTCAGCGGGCGAAACGCGACTTTTCGCGCATCGGCGCAAGCCTGTGCCTGATGGTGATCATCTGGTACGCGGGCGTCTTCCTGCTCAAAGGCGTGGTGCGCGCGGTCGCGGGCGGTGTAGGCGCCGGCGGCGATATGCCGAATTGGATGACGTTCCTCATTTCCGACGTGCCGCTGTATCTGATCGCCATGCCGGTCGCGGTGGCGCTCATGGGCAAATCGACCGTCATCGAAACCCGCAAATTCAACATGAAACCGGGCATGTTCTTCAAGCTGCTGCTCATGTGCCTGCCGATGATGTGGGTCGGCAGCATGGTCGGCAGTATGCTGTCGCTGGCGCTTTCCGACGGTGAAGCCACGAACCGCGTAGCCGATCTTGCCATGCAGACGAACATCTGGAATGTCGTGTTCTTGGTGATTCTTGGCCCGATTTTCGAAGAATGGATGTTCCGCAAGCAGCTGATCGACCACACCCGCAAATACGGTGAGAAGACGGCGATTGTGCTGTCCGGATTGGCGTTCGGCCTGTTCCACATGAACCTGTTCCAGTTCTTCTACGCGTTTCTGCTGGGAGTCATGTTCGGCTACATCTACATGCGCACCAGCAAACTGCGCTATTCGACGGCCATGCACATGATCATCAACTTCAACGGCGGCGTGCTCGCGCCGTGGATTCTGACGCGCGTCGACCTGGACCAGCTGGACAAGGTGTCTCAGGCCGCGGAAAACGGCAATGTGGCGGCGATGGAACAGTGGGCGTCGCAGAACGCCACCGGGCTGGCGATCATGCTCGTCTATTTCCTGCTGTACGGTGCCGTGATTCTCGCCGGATTCGTGCTGCTGATCCGTAACTTCAGGAAAGCCGAATTCTACATCGCGCCGGAGGAGCTGCCGCGTGGGACCGGCGCCAGAACCGTGTACGGCAACGTCGGCATGATCACGTTCATCGTGCTCACGGTGCTGCTGACGGCGATCAGTCTGTTCCTATAGCCGCAGTCGCGCGGATTATGAAGGCCGGCCGGAGATACGTTCCCGGTCGGCCTTTCTGTTGCCTGCATAGCTTGTGTTGCGTGCGTTGCGTTGCGCACGCCGCTGCCGCTATTCGCCGCTGCCGACCGCGCGGTGCTCAAGATAATCGGCATGCGCGATCGACTGCGCCACCGCATCCGCCATCGTGGACAGCAGCAGGTCGTTTTTCGCGAACGCGTAGATCGTGCCGTCGATGCCGTACGGGGTGAAGCCGTTGAGCTTCACCACCGGCTTGTATTGCGGTTGGCAAGCCCCACGGTCGCATGTTCCACGGTGCTGACGATGTCGGCCTTCATACGCTCCACATCCACGCCCGCCTTCGCGGTGAACGGCACCGACACCAGGCACTCGTTCGACGGGTCAAGCTTCTCCAGCGAGGCGGTGTTCAGAATGGAATTCGGAATGACCATCTCGTTGCCGTTGCGCTCGCGCACGATGGTCTGACGCCAATTGATGTCCTTGACGGTGCCGGTGATGCCGGCCACCTTGACGTAATCGCCCGGCTGGATGACGCGGCCAAGCATAAGCCCGAAGCCGCCGATCACATTGGCGATCGTATCCTTCAAACCCAGCGAAACCGCAAGACCGCCGATGCCAAGCGCCGTGAACAGGGTGGTCGGATTGATGCCGAACACCGGTTGCAGCAGCGTGCCGATGGCGAACACCCACACCACCACGCGCAGGATGTTGACGAAGATGGATGCGTTCGGCACCTGCGATTTGTCGAGCATGCGGCGCACCACCTTGGTGAGCGCCTTGTCGATAAGCGCGGCGACGATGAGCACGACGGCGAGCAGGATGAGCTTGCTGTAGATTTTTGGCAAGCCAGTGCATGAGAATTTCAACTGGATCCATGGCTGCCTAGTCTACACAGGGGACGTTGCACAACGCTTGCGATTGACTGGATGATTCCTGATCCGCCGGCTGGCCGCAGCGGAGCATAATGGATTCCGTAGGATGCGTTGGCCAGCGAAAAGGGGTGCGACATGGGCAATGTCGTGGATTATGTGCGGCGCGAGTTTCATGGATTCGCGGAGCTGCCGTTCGGCGATGTTGATTCGCTGGTGCTGGCTGAGCTCTCATATATGCGGCTTTCCGGCTTGGTTCCGGCGTTCGGCGAGGCGAGGTCGGTGGCGACGGTGCCGATTCGAGAGCTGCTGCGTGCGGAAAGCTATGACGACATGTTCGTTTCGAATTCCTCCGATATGAACGAGTATCGGCTCGCGTTGCTGCGTGCCGTCTGCGAATCGCCGCGTTTCCGCGCGTTGCGTGTCGGCGAGTACGCGGAGCGTCTGAGCGAGCGCGAACAGCAGCAGTTCGCCGCGATGACGTTCGACGTGGGTTGCGGACCCGTCGATTCGCTGTATGTAGCCTTCCGTGGCACCGATGGCACGCTTGTCGGATGGAAGGAGGATTTCAATATGGCGGTGCGTTGCCCGGTGCCGTCCCAGGAATCCGCGTATCGGTATGTGAACTCGATTCTGGACAGGTCGGAAGGTTTCCTTTCGTCGGGCGATTCGCCCGCGGTCATGCTCGGCGGGCATTCGAAAGGCGGCAATATGGCCGTGTATGCGGCCATGCGTATCGCGCACGATGACATCGAAGTGGCTGGCGAGCGCGCGCGGCGGCTCGGATTGCTGCCCTCATTGGGTGGGCCGAGTGCGGGGTGCGCAACAGACGGGATCTCCCGCATCTTTTCCCATGACGGGCCGGGCCTTCCGAAATCGACGGTGCGCGGTCAGGCGTACCGTGCAATCGAATCGCGTATCCGCAAAATCCGTGCCCGAATCGTCCGTCGTGGGCATGCTGCTGCAATCGAATGCGCCAGTGCGCATCGTCAAAGCGGATGCCATCGGCATCATGCAGCATATGGGAAACAGCTGGCAAGTGGCGGAAAATGGCGATTTCGAACAGGTGGACGAGCTGACGGCCGGCGCGCAGCTCATCAAAGCGAACCCTCGACGGGCTGGCTTGACACCGTAAGCCAGGAGCAGCGCGAGCGCGCCATCGACCAGATATACGACATCTTCGCAGCCGCGGGGTACGGTAATATCGCTGATCTGGTGGCGCATTGGACGGATTCGCTGCCGAAGATTGTGGAGGCGGCGCGCAATACCGATCGGGAGACGCGCGGACTCATCAGGGCGGTGATCAAGGCGATTCCGGTCAGCGCGGCGAAGGCGGTGCGCGAGGGCTGAAGCGGGTTGAGTGCCGAGGCGGGCTGAAGCGCGTGCCGAGGCGGGGCTATGGGCGGATGCAACGGCTGGTCGGGATGGTTGCCGAGCCGCATTTCGGCCGATTCATGTGTCACGATCCTCGAAAAGGCGTGAAAAATGGAATTGTGACACATAAGTGCCGCACAAATGACACATAAGAAGGGCAATGGAGGGCATCGGGGCGCTGATGATCAGGATGCATCCCCGTTCGCTGACGTAGGATGGTGCGGTGCGGACGCATAATTGTGGAAGCATAATGGAATGCGGAATGTCGACGGCTGCGAAAGGGGTGTGCAATGGGCAACATCATCGATTACGCGCGTACGGAGACGCGCGATTTCGGCGAGCTTCCCTTCCGTGAGGCCGACGCGCTCGTGCTCGCGCAGCTTTCGTACGACGAAGTGCCGGAATGCGTGCCGCGGCTTGACGACATCGAATCGCGATACGGCACGTTGCATGACCGTGTGAAGCAATTCGACCCGCGCCATCCCATACGCTCCGTGCGGATGCTGCGGAAACCTCCATTCGACGGTGTGACGATCGCGCGCGCCGACGACGAGCTGCACCATGGAAGCGCGGTGCCCGACCATAATGTCGAGAACGTGGGATTGGTCGATCCGCAGGTGACGCACGATTTCTACCATGCCATCGCCGCGAATCCGCGCTTTTTCCGGCATTGAGATGGGCGCGTTTTCTCGAGCAGTTCGACGGCGAAGAGCAGACGCAGTTCGCCGCCGCGACCTATCGCCTGCCGTCCGGCATGCTGGTTGTGGCGTTCCGCGGTACCGACGATTCGCTCGTGGGTTGGAAGGAGGACTTCAACATGGCCTTCCAATACCCGGTGCCGGCGCAGGTGACCGCCGCCGACTATCTCGCCAGGGTGGCCGAGTTGTGGAAGGATGTTCCGATCGTGCTCACCGGCCATTCCAAAGGCGGCAATCTGGCCGTTTATGCGGCGATGAACGCTGAGGACGGGGTGAAGGACCGCATCGAACGCATCTATTCGCTGGATGGGCCGGGATTCCCCGAATCTGTGGTGAACAGCTTCGAATATGCAAGCGTGAGCGACCGCATCGTCAAAATCGTTCCGGACTCGTCGGTGGTGGGCATGGTGCTGGAAACCCCCGAACGGTGCATGGTGGTCAAATCCGACGTGGAAGGCATCATGCAGCATTTCGCGTTCTCCTGGCAGATGCACGGCGGCGAATTCGACAAAGTCGAGGATGTGGCCAACAGTTCGGTGACTTTCAACAAAGCGTTGAACAAGTGGCTGTCCAACCTGTCCAAGGAACAGCGTGAACGTGCTGTGGAC
>ENA-OQES01000269-OQES01000269.1-human-gut-metagenome-genome-assembly--contig:-NODE-269-length-22984-cov-3.667367_pt1 | contig 22984 bp, 28 predicted proteins | sample MGYA00242798_ERZ504641 | MGnify/ENA primary metagenome ERZ504641 (study PRJEB26092, sample SAMD00036327) | human gut metagenome | host: Homo sapiens | study: EMG produced TPA metagenomics assembly of...
ATACATATAAAAAATATAGCATCGATGATTTTGCGAAACGGTTCGGCGTTTCTCGCCGCACAATCAATTATGATATTGTTTACCTTATGGACTTTTACGAAATTGACACGAAGCCCGGTCCGCATGGAGGAATTCTCTTATAGACGCAGACCATCATCATACAGCATACTTAAAACCGATAGAAATTGAGTGGCTTCGCAGGAAGTACAATGAGGCAGAAACAGAAGAAGATCGTATGGCGGCACACTCTATTCTCCGACGCTTTTCTCTTTAGCGGATATAGTCCGTTCCCCAGCACCTTGACAACTGAATACCCAGCATAACAGGTACGTTCCTTTTCCGGCAGACCCGATGGGCGGTTTGGCAAAACCATATGTTGCCAAGGAAAAGGCTATAATGATACACCTGCAGCCTCCCGCGTCAGAGGGGGTGACCGAGCCGGAGTTGTAAGCAGTAAGACTCCGGCAAAGTCAGTGAACGGCCATTGCCAGTGGCCTGCCTGTTGTGTTCCCGGTGTCAGGGGTGCGGGCGGCAAATGTGGCACAGTTTCTTAACTATCTACTTTTGCCGTTTAGGGCAAATCGTGGGCAGCAGGAACCCAAGCGCCTGCTGCCCATCATTTTGCTTTAAACGGGATGGAAAACAGGGGTGTAAAATGCAAACCTATCCAACGGGCTATGCGGAATCCCACCACATAGCCGAACAGATTTTCCGGGAGATTTTACCCCGGCACGGTATGGCAGTGCGCGAGGAACAAATCGCGCTTTGCCATGAAGTTTTAGATACCCTATATAATAAAGAAATTTCCCTGTGCGAAGCAGGCGTGGGTACCGGCAAGACGCTGGCCTACCTCGTGGGCTGTATTCTTTGGCAGATGAACCGTCCCGAACGGATGAAACTGCCTATCGTTATCTCCACTTCCAGCGTTGCCTTGCAGGACGCTATCCTTACTGAGTATCTGCCCGACCTGTCCGCTGTCTTGCTGGACGAAGGTATCATTACCGCACCCATCACAGCCGTTGTCCGCAAGGGCAAAGAACGCTTTGTCTGCGATGCCCGCCTTGCCGAAAGAGCATCGCTGGTGCAGCCAAGCAGAAAACGGCAGACCAACAGCCTGAACATTGCTGCGCACATTTTGGACATGGATCATATCCCGGAACTTTCCCGGTATGACCGCTGCCGAATTTGTGTGCCGAAGTCCTGCCCGCGAGATTGCTTTATGCGCTTGGATTGCCGCTACCAGCAGTATCTGCGGGATTCCATGAAACCCGACATCCAAATTTGCAATCACAATTATTTGCTGGCAGACGCATCGCACCGACTTGAAGATAGGCCGCTGCTCCTGCGCAGCTATCAGGCGCTGGTGGTGGACGAGGCACACAAACTGCCCGATGCCGCCCGTCAGATGTACACGGAAACACTATCCTCGCGCGCCATGGATGAATTGTGCCTTTTATTACAACAGGCGCACTACAAGGATTTTGCCAGACAGCTGCGGACGACGTTCCTTACGCTGTCGTTCTCCTGCACGCAGGGGTTTTCCAAGCTGCGAAGAAAAGTGAGCGAACCGTTCGTGCTTACACCGTTCCGCCGCGCTGCTCTCATCGACTGTATAGCACTGTTGCAAAATGCTGGCGGATTGCCGGATGTGCCGCGATACCTGCTGAACAGGCTGGGAGAAGCAGAAAGCCTCCTGCGCCTTTTTCTTTTGGAGGTGCCGACGCGCATCTTATACATCGACTACGATGCCGATGGCCAGCCCACATTCTGCGCAGCCAGCAACCGCGTACCGCAGTTGCTCCGCAGCGCCCTGTGGAACACACGCGAACCCGCGATTCTGACCTCCGGCACGCTGGCTGCAGCCGGAGATTTCAGCCACACCGAACAGCTTTTGGGGCTGACAACCTACCGGCCGTTGCGCCACTTCCGCGCGGATTCTCCGTTTAACTACAAGGAAAAAAATGTCTGTTATACTTTCCGCCGCGCACAAAAACGCGAATGGACAACCGCCGAATGGCAGAAGAAATCGTTCGGTTGGTTGGTGCCTGTCACGGTCATGCGCTGGTGCTGTTCACAGCGTACCGCCAGATGGCGGAAGTCCGCGCGCTGACGGACGGTCAGTGGCAATACCCGACCTATCAGGCATGGCGCAACGGCGGCAAAATCATCCAGAAGTTCAAGCAATCCGGCAACGGCGTTCTGTTTGCGGCAGGCTCCTGCTGGGAGGGCATCGACTTTCCCGGTGACATGGTGTCTTTGCTGATCATCGCCAAGCTGCCGTTTCCGATACCCGACCCGGTCAGCAACTACGAACGCCGGCAGTACCCGAATCTGCGCGACTACATAAACGCCGAAATTATCCCCGAAATGCAGAAAAAACTGCGGCAGGGCTTTGGTCGTGCCATCCGTACCGAGCAGGACTCCTGCGTGGTGGCGATTCTGGACGAACGTGCGGGCATCGGCGGCAAGTACCATGATGCCGCGCTGGCAGCGCTGCCGACCTGCCCAATCATCGAGAAAATTGAAGATGTGCAGCAATTCATCCGGGAGCAGAAGAGCCCGGATTACTTTTTGTGAAAAGAGGAACCTGAGATGTACCTTATGCGAAACCACGATGTCTGGATTTATGTGCGCTGCGCCAACAGCGATCCGCGCATTGCCTTTGACCGGCTGTATGACCTTATCGACGAAGCCGCCGGACACGGTTTTCTTGTGCGCGGCACATCTTTTGACCATTGCAGCGGAAACACCTTGAAAGACCGCATCGGTCTGCGCACCATGCTGGACGCAGTAGAGAACAATCGGGTTGAAGCCGTGATGGTGCGCGATTTGGAGCAAATCAGCCGCAACAGCTACATACTGGTGGGAGTTATCGAAATTCTGCGTCAGAATGATGTCTATCTCATCACCACCGAATGTGACCTGAACACCGAGCTCATTAACAGTGGTCTTGAACGCTTTGTCGGTGACCGCTTCACGCGGGCTTCGTTCGGTAAGCCACGCTTTGATGTTCGACTCCCGCTTATGGATCAATTCTGAGGTGCACCCATGAAAGAATACAAAATTTGGGCGTTCGCCCGCAGTGCAGCACCGAACCTGCCCGCATTGGAAGAACAGCTTGCGGATGTCATGCGCGAAGCCGACAGGCGCGGCTACATCATTGTCAACTCCTGCATGGAGCAGAAGTACGGCACCGAGTTCTGGCGACCTGATTTGTTCGCCATGCTCACCGCCGTGCAGCAGGGTCGCGTCAACGCCGTCATGGTGCAGAGCCTTGACCGGTTGAGTCACGACATTACAACCTTATACCGCATCCTGCGATTTCTGCAAAATTACGGCGCAGCACTGATTACGACCGAAACCAATCTACGATATGAACTCTATCTGACGGGGCTGGACGCACGCTTGCTGCGCCGCCACAACCGAAAACCAATTTACTATGTGGAGTGTGAAGAACGATGAAAGAACCTGTGCAAATGCCGCTGCAGGCATCCGCCTGCGAAATTGAAAAAATTCACCCTGCCGCAGATTGTCAGCATCAAGCAGGCAAGTGAGATTATGAACCTGCCGCCGTACTATCTGCGGCGTGTCTGCCGCGAAAACCCGGATTTGGCATTTCAGTCCGGTGTTAAGTGGTACATTAACCTTGGTAAACTGGCGGCCTACTACAACAATAAAACGGAGCAATCGGAATAATGGCATCGGCAAAACTTATGATACCCAAACGCAGCGCCCCCTATTATGTACTGACCGCTAATGTGACCGTACATGGAAAAAGGGTGCGGCGATATGGGCGCTTTGACTTTGACCCCACTGTACTGAAAACCCACCGCCAGCGTGAAAACGCTGCCATTGAAGCCGCACTCGTTTTTGAACGCGCAGAGCAACAGAAAGCCGACGATGAAAAAGATGGCAAAAACACGCCCTTCCGAGATGTAGCAAGAGCATACATTGATTCCAAAAAATCGATGCTTGACCCCTCCGTTCGTCTGGAGGGCGACTACGAACAGCATAAGAATAAAGCCAACACCACAGCAGGTAAGGAAACCATGCTGCGCCGAATCTGCGAAATCAGCCCGGCATTTGCAGAAATGCCGATTTCAAAGGTAAATAAGCGCGAATGCGAGAAGTTTCTGGATCTGCTGGGTGAGGCCGATGTGCGCAGCGTGAAAGGGTATGCAGTGCTGAAACCTAACGCAAAGCAATATAAGAAACTATCCTGTCCCCAAATTGCAGCACAATGCTCCATACAGACAAAATCTGTAGAGCGAGTGTTCCGCGGAGAGCGTACCACACTAAAAACAGCACAGGAAATTGCAGCAGCTCTCAAATGTAAGCCCGAAAAGCTGTTTCATATTGAACTGGATCACCGCCCTATTGCACGAAAAACCATCAAGGAGTATGCCATCTTTCTGCGGCTCGTAATGCAATATGCCGAACGCGAGTACGGCATAGACAACGATACCCAAACACTCGCGGTTAAAGGTACGCGCAGCCGCCCGGTAGACTGCCTGCACCCGGAAGAAGTAGAGGCTCATTTTTAAGGTGCTGCCGCGCTGTTCCACACTGGAGCAAGTCATCGTTATGGGGCTGCTGAATACCGGAATGCGGCGCGGTGAGTTAGCCGGGCTGACATGGGAAGATATTGACTTCGACCACTGCACCGTCCATGTGGATAAGTCACTGCTCATAGTGAACAAAGGCTATCACCTAACGACCACGAAAGAGGACAACGTCCGTGACATAGATGTAGCACCCGAATTTATGGAATATCTGAAAACCTACCGTGACCAATGGCTTGCACAAAAGCACCGTATGGGCAGTGCTTGGCAGACCTGCATGGACGGAAAGTGGGAATCGTACCGGGAATCCCTGCAAAAGCTGCGCGGGAAAAATTTTATCGTTATCAATGATTTCGGCTGGCCCATCAGCCCCGACCACTATGGCAAAATTGTTGACCGCGTGGCCGAGAAAGCGGGCATCCGCAAAATCCACCCGCATATGTTTCGCCACACCTTTGTCAGTATCCTGCTCTCCAACCCGGATATCGGTGTCGCTACGGTGGCGGCCGAGGCGGGCCATGCCCAGCCCAGCACGACACTGGCAATTTATACGCAGGTCTACCACAAGCGGCAGGATTCCATCCGCAGCCAGATGAGCGAGACGCTCTACAAGAGAAAAACTCCCGAAAGATGAAAAGAGACGTGCAAACTTTACGCTTGCACGTCTCTTTTTGGTGGGCCATGCAGGATTCGAACCTGCGATAACTCGGTTATGAGCCGAGAGTTCTAACCGCTGAACTAATGGCCCTTATGAAACAACCCAAACAAGCAGTTGCGAACCGCCCGTAGATGGGTTGTAGATGAAAGCAAAAAAGTCAACTATGGAAATCGCAAATTTTACGATTTATCGAATTTTTTACGAAGAGAAAAATCCTAACATCCAATGTTTATGAGCCGCCGGCTTTAACCGTTAAGCTAACGGCCCTCACAGATGTATAGAATAGTATAGCAGAAATTTCCCTGTTTGCCAAGAGGTTGCGGGGCGGAATTTTTAAAATCCGAAAAAATAAAAAAGCGCCCCGCAAAATTCGCAGGGAGCCTCCCCTTTCCCCTTTTGGTTGGATATGGTATACTGGTAGCAAATCAACGCGAAAGAAGGCGCAGCTTTGACCATCAAGGATATTGCCCGCGAGTCCGGCTATGCCGTGGGCACAGTGTCCCGCGTGCTGAACAACAACCCCCGCGTCAGCGAGGACGCACGCCGGAAAATACTGGCCGTTGTGGCGCAGCACGGCTACCAGCCCAACGCCAATGCCAAGCATCTGAAGCAGCAGGTGCCGGAGGGGCTGGCCCTCATTGTAAAGGGCACGCAGAACGCTCTGTTTGCGGACCTGCTGGACAAGCTGCAGCCCTGTCTGGAGGCGCGCGGCTATACGCCGACGGTCTACTACAACAACGGCAGTACCGACGAGCTGGCCTGCGCACAGACCATCTTTGCCGAGCGCCGGCCCTGCGGCCTCTTTTTCATCGGTGCGCACCCGCAATGCTTTACCCCGGCGCTGGCGTCGCTGGGCATCCCCTGCCTGCTGCTGACGAACAACGCCGCCGGGCTGGGCATTGAGAATCTGTCCAGCGTCAGCGTGGATGACCGCGCTGCCGCTGCCGTGATGATCGAGCAGTTATATGCCAAAGGCCACCGTGTCATCGGCATCATCGGCGACAGGCCCGAAACCTCCCGCCCGAGCCAGCAGCGGCTGGACGGCTGTCTGGATGCCCTGCAGCGGCTCGGCGTGCCGTTCGACTTTGACCGGCAGTACCGGCTTGCGGACTTCTCGATGCAGGGCGGCTATGCAGCTGCCGAGCACCTGCTGGCCCACTGCCCCGGCCTTACGGCGATTTTTCGCCATGTCGGACCTGATGGCGGTGGGAGCCATCCGGGCCATACAGGACCACGGCCTGCGCGTACCGCAGGACATTGCCGTGGCCGGGTACGACGGCATTGCGCTTGGACGGTACACCGTGCCGCGGCTGACGACGATCCGGCAGAATACCACCGTCCTTGCCGAGCGCGCCGCCGACATTTTGCTGCGCTGCATAGAGGAAAACGCCTCCGCCCACCACGAGACCGTACCCTTTGAGCTGGTCAAGGGCGAGAGCGTATAACAACAGACCCGGAGCCCGTTTGGTTGGGCTCCGGGTAATTTTTGGTGCGTGTTTATGCCTGTGCGCTTTCAGGCGTGGCCATGCCGGTTCGTTCGGCAAAGCGGCGCTCGGTTTCCTCGTTCAGGTATTTCTCGTCGGGATAGGCACCGTCGTGCCGGTCGGCGTACTCGTCGGAAATCTCATTCTGCAGCTGGCGGCGGATGTAATCATCCCGGTCTGCTTCACTGGAGAAGCTGTTATTGTCATAGTGGTAGCTAGCCTGCACGCGCTGGGCCACCTGGGCAGCGGTCAGCCCCGCCGGGTAGGAGGCGACGCAGTCCAGGTAGTAGCTGATGCCGTCGTCGGTGTCCTCATCGGCGTTAAAGTGGTAGCATGTAAAGCCGAGACCGTCGTCTGCGGCCCGCTGCATAACGGCCATACAGTCGGCGGCGAACGTCTCGGCATCGGCGTAGGGGCCCTGCAGCGCGGCGTACAGGATGCAGTCGTCGCCGCTTTGCAGCGTGTAGTCGCCGTCGGCCTCGTGGAAGAACCGGACCTCGACATTCAGGCTGTTCAGCTTGGCTTTCAGTGCCGGGTCGGCGGTCAGGGCGCTGTACATCGCGTCCGCTTTCTGCGATTCAATGCGGTTCCGGGCGTAATCGCGGGCCGGGTTCCACTCGCTGATTGCCAGGGGCAGCAGCGCTGCCGTGCCGACGATGCAGAGCGTGAACGCCGTACCCAGCATGGCGAGCCAGTCAAATTTCACCTTTACGTCGGGCCTGGCGCTGTAGACGAGCATCTCGATGCCCAGCGCAATGAGGATGACCGGGGAGAATTTCAGAATTTTCAGCAGGTCGAACTGCGGCACAAGCTGATAGACGATCAGCAGAACACCGGCTGCAATCAGCACCAGCGCAAACGCAATGCTGCCGACGCGGCGGACCTTTTTCGGGGTAGTTTGTTCATCCATAATTTTACCTCATTCTATTTATATTGAGTGGTAGGGGCCGGGCATGCCCGGCCCACGCGTGTATGGCGGGCACAGCGGCGGTGGGTCAGCGGCGGGCGGAACATATCCCGCCCCTACCCTGCGGCAAAAGGCAGACGGGCGGCGTCCGTAAGGCCGCCCCTCATCCGGCGCTGCGGCGCCACCTTCCCCCAATGGGGGAAGGCTTAGCGTTATTCATGCGGATACGGCGGAAGCTCGTCGTCGCGGCTTTTTTCGTTTTCAGGGTGCAGACCCAGCAGCTTGAGGCCCGCGAAAATCAGCAGTGCCGCAATGACAACATTCGGTATGCCGGTGATGATGTCGTAGGCGTAGCCGTTGCCAACAAGATTGCACAGCAGCGTATAGAGCCAGTTTGAGATGAATGTGTCATACAGCGCCCAGACGCCGATGCCGACCAGACCCCAGCCGATCAGCTTGTTGTGCTGGGGGAGCAGCTTTTTGATCTCCTCATAATTGCCCGGAACCAGCAGGGAATCCTCCTTCGGCTCACCGGCTGCCATGTGGCGGATGAGGTCATAGGTGTCAAAAAAGCTGTACATCCAGATGACAAGGCAGAGGAACAGCAGCGGTTGAATGACGGTGGCCGCCATCACACAGAGTATCAGCATCATCGCAATCGACAGGCCGCGCTGCATATAGCCGTAGTACATCTGCCCTGCGCCCGGGATACAGGCGAAGATAAAGGTCAGAAAGCCGTTCTTTTTCATGGTTTATTCCCCCTTGGCGGTGCTGCCGCCGATGCTTTGTGCTCTGATCTGGTCCAGACCGTTTTCCGCGGTCAGGGTAAAGCTCTTAAAGGTGTCGTCCAAGCTCTTGTAGAAGCCGTTGACGGCGGTGTTGAATTTGGTGCCGAAGCGTTCCTGCCGGACGGCGGGCTGCTGCGGCAGCAGGGCGGCGGCATTGGGCACGCCAAAGGTGCTGACCGCGCCCCACATCACAAAGCCCAGCACCACCGCGGCAGCCGCCGAGACATAGCGGTTTGTCATAATGCGGAAGCTGCGCAGCCGCATAAGGCTCTGCACCTGCGGGATCAGGTCACGCATCGGCTGCTTCATGCAGTCGGGCGCGGCGTCGATCATGGCCGTGTAGCGCAGCAGACAGTAGTCGCAGAAGCTCAGATGCTCGGCGGCCTCCAGTGCGCCGAGGTCGTCCAGCGTGCCGTCCTTAATGGCGTACAGCCCCTCGTCGGTCAGGTGGCCTTCGGCGTCAAAGAGTTTGTTGTTATCAAAATAAAGGCTCATTCCTTCTGCCTCCTCTCGGTGATCTGCTGGCGAAGCAGCAGCTTTGCGCGCCACAGCTGGCTGTTGACCGTCGCGGGCGGACGGCCCACCAGCTTAGCGATCTCCGCCGTTTCCCTGTGCTCCAGAAAGTACAGCACGGCAATTTTGCCGTAGGGCTCGCGCAGACCGCGCACCAATGTTTCCAGCTCGGCGGCTCCGGCGCGGTCTGCCACACTCTGGGCCGGGTCGTCGGCGTCGCTGCCGGGCGCACCGCGCGGCTCCGGCAGGGCGTCGTCCCCGGGGGCGTCCACCTTGCGCACCCACGCGCTTTTCAAGTGGTCCTTGCATTTGTTGGCCGCCACGCGGACGAGCCACTGCTTGTAATACTGCGGCTCGCACCGGTCTATGGCCGAAAACGCGGAGAGGAAGGTGTCCTGGGTCAGATCCTCGGCGGTGTGGGGCTCATGCACAAATTGCAGGCAAACCGTGTAGATGAGCTTTTGGTATTGCTGCATCAGACCGGTAAATTCTTCATTTGTCAGTTCCCACACCTCCTCTCGCTTTGACCTTCTGTATACTAAAACGAATTCCCCGCGAGCGATATTGCAAACGCGGGGAAATTTTTAAAAATTTTCTTCTTTGCCTTCCCCAACGGGGGGGAAGCTGTCTGCCGCTTGCGGCAGACTGATGAGGGGAGAGTTCACCGGTATCGCCCTTTCATGGGTAATATCCGGCAGGTTTTCCCTCATCCGTCTGCGGGCGGGGCCGCAGACACCTTCCCCCAAGAGGGAAGGCGCTCACGGGTTGAGCTCCAACAAAACCGGGCAATGGTCGCTCCCCATCACATCCATCAGGATCTCTGCTTTCTCGATCTTATCGGCCAGGCGGCTGCTGACGAGAAAATAGTCGATCCGCCAGCCTGCGTTCCGCTCACGGGCGCGGAAGCGCATGCTCCACCAGCTGTACATGCCGGTGGCGTCGGGGTGCAGGTGGCGGAAGGAATCCGTAAAGCCCGCGGCCAGCAGCTCGCCCAGCTTGCCGCGCTCCTGGTCAGAGAAGCCCGCCGCACCGCGATTGGGGCCGGGGTTCTTTAAGTCGATGTCCTCATGCGCCACGTTCAAGTCGCCGCAGAGGATGACAGGCTTTTCGGCGTCCAGCTTTTGCAGATAGCGGCGCAGGTCGTCCTCCCACTGCATACGGTAGTCAATGCGCGCCAGTTCGTTCTGGGAGTTGGGCACGTAGAGATTGACCAGATAAAAATCCGGGTATTCCAGCGTGATGGCGCGGCCCTCGTGGTTGTGGACGTCCTCGTCGAGGCCATAGCGCACCGAGAGCGCAGGCGTTTTGGCCCAGATGGCCGTGCCGGAGTAGCCCTTTTTGTCGGCGCTGTAGATGTACTCGGTGTAGCCCGCGGGCGCAAAATCCGCCTGTCCGGGCTGCATTTTGGTCTCCTGAATGCAGAAGAAGTCCGCGTCCAGCGCGTTGAACACGTCCTCAAAGCCTTTTTTCAGGCAGGCGCGCAGACCGTTGACGTTCCAGCTGATGAATTTCATGGGATGGTACTCCTTTATGTATGATTATCCGCGAGTATTTTGTCAGCCACGCAGTAGGGGCCGCACATGTGCGGCCCGGCACTTACCGGCAAATGAGCGCTTATGGGAAAAGCCGCGGGCCGGGCATGCCAGGCCCCTACCTCTCGGCAAGGTTTTTCTACGCTGCCTTCTTCACCGCGTTCTTTTTCCAGCCACCGCTGACGAACCGGGCCACAAAGCATATAATGCGGCAGATCCAGTCAACGACCATGGCGTACCAGACGCCGACGGCACCCATGCCCATCTGCACGCAGAGCACCCAGCTCAGGCCCATGCGCCAGACCAGCATCGAGGCCGTGGCAACGACCATCGTGAACCGCACGTCGTTGGCGGCACGCAGGGCGTTGGGCAGCACAAAGCTGGCGGGCCAGAGAAAATTGACATGCCGTTGTGGATCATGACCAGCGTCCACGCCAGTGCGCGGGTCTCGGGCGTCAGGGTGTACATGCTCAAAATCTGGTTCAGAGACAGCAGCACCACAACATTGACCGCGCCCTGGGCGATATAATCCCACAAAAGCAGCTTTTTTGTATAATAATTTGTCTGTTCAAAGTCCTGCGCACCGATGCAGCGGCCAATGACCGTGATCATCGCCAGGCCCATGGCATTGCCGACAATGCAGCCGATAGCGTCCAGGTTGTTGGCCACCGCGTTGGCCGAGATATGCACCGTGCCGAACAGCGAGATCATCGAGACGACAAGCACGCGGCCCAGCTGGAACAGGCTGTTCTCAACGCCGACGGATGCCGATGTACAGAATGCTTTTGACCGTGCGGCCCTCAAAGCGGGTGACAGATTGCGGCGTGATGCGCAGCTGGTAGTCCTGCCGCGCGGCCAGCGCCAGAATGATGCACGCACCGACAGCGCGGGAGATCAGCGTGGGCACGGCGACGCCCGCGACACCCATTTTCAGCACGAACACGCAGAGCGCGTTGCCGCAGAAGTTGATACCGTTGACGATGACCGAGACCTTCATCGACACCGCACTGTTGCCCGTGGAGCGGAAGATGGCCGCACCCGCGTTGTAAAGTGCCAAAAATCGGAAACGACAGCGCCGTGATCGTAAAGTAAGTCAGGCACGCCTGCATGACCTCGTCGGTGATGGTGCCAAAGAAAAGCCGCAGCTGCGCCGTGCGGGTGATAAGGCAGAACACTGCCACACCGACGCCGAGGATCGCGCTCAGGCCCACGAGCTGGCCCGCGCTTTTGGCGGCATCCTCGGGGCGTTTGGCCCCCAGATGCTGGCTTGTGACGACAGCGCCGCCGGTGGCCAGCGCACCGAACAGCGTGATGATCAGCTGGTTGATCATATCGACGAGCGACACACCGGAAATTGCGGCCTCACCCACTGACGATACCATAACGGTATCCGCCATGCCGACGAGAATTTCCAGCATCTGCTCAATGATGAGCGGCCAGAGCAGCGTCAGCAGCTGGCGGTTGGTAAACAGCCTTTCCTTTTTCACTTTTTACAAACATCTCACTTTCCCAGCTTCGAGTATAGCACTAAAAAAAGCCCCCGCGCAATGCGGGGGACAAAAAGGCTTGCCCCCGAGGGGGAAGCTGTCACCGAAGGTGACTGATGCGGGCAGAGCTTGCCATGGACCGGGCAGTGTTGTAAACTCCGCCCTCATCCGGCCCTGCGGGGCCACCTTCAGTCTTCGCGTTAAGAGCCGCCTGCGGCGGTTACGCTCCGACACGCGCCTGCGGGCGCAGCCCCTCGGGGGAAGGCTAAGGCAATTTACTCATACCGCAGCGCTTCGATCGGGTCGAGCTTGGCGGCCTTGTTGGCGGGATAATAGCCGAAGAACACGCCGATGGCCATACTGAAGCCGACGGCGATCAGGATCGCAGCGATGCTGGGCTTGGCGGCATAGCCCACCACATTGCTGAGCACCGTGCCCAGCGCCAGGCCCAGCACAATACCGATGAAGCCGCCGATCAGGCAGAGGATGACGCTCTCGGTGATAAACTGCATACGGATGGCCGACGCAGGCGCGCCCAGCGCCTTGCGGGTGCCGATCTCGCGGGTGCGCTCCGTCACGGAGACCATCATGATATTCATAACGCCGATGCCGCCGACGAGCAGCGACAGCGCCGCGATGGCCGAGATGCCGAGCGAAACCGTGCTCATCATGCTGGTCATCGAGTCGAGCAGGCTTGCCAGGCTCGATGCGCTGACTGTCCAGGAGTCGTTGCGGGTGTAGTAGCTGGCGAAGAAATCCCCCACCGTGTTGACGAAGTCCGTGACATTGACCGTACCGCCGTTGGCCACAACGGTGATGCTCTGGTACCCTGCCCCGCCCCGGCGATGGCCTTGGCAACGTCCAGCGGGATGTAAAAGTCTGTCTGGATGCTGTCGTCGTCGCTGCCGCCGAACATGCTGGAGTAGCTGTCCTCTGTGTATTTGTATACGCCCTGTATATAGAACGTGTACAGATCCTGGTTGATGGTCAGCGTGACCGCCTTGCCGATGGCGTCCTGCGCACTGCCGCCGATGGCCTGCTCGACGAACTTTTCCGACACGCAGACGACCTTGCGCCCGGCGTCCCTGTCGTCGTCCAGCCAGCGTCCGTACAAAATCTGCGAATCATCGTCCCTGGCTGCCAGTGCCGCATGATTGATGCCGCTGACAGTGGCCGTGATGGTCGTGGTCGGGTCACCGTATTTGGCAGTCGTGCCGCTGCCCACCTGCTGGGTCAGTTCGATGTGATGGACCTGGGTCGGGAAAGCGGCTGTAAAATCGTTTATCATCGCATCGGTGATAAGGTCTGCGTCCGACGGGTTTGGAATCCATAAACCGGCGCAGCCGGACGCCCTGGGACGTGCCCGACGTGTCGGAGCTGCTTTTCTGCGTTACCGTGACAGAAATGTTACTGGCACCCATGCCGGACATCGAGTCCATGACCGAGCCGGTCATGCTGTTGCCGACGGTCTCGATGGCAATGACCGCCGCAATGCCGATGATAATGCCCAGCATCGTAAGCAGACTGCGCATTTTATTGCTTCTGACGCTGGTCAGCGCCATGCCGATATTCTCAAAAAGCTGCACGTTCGCCGGTCCCCTTTCGTTCGCCCACGATCAGGCCGTCGCGCAGCGTCAGCACCCGCTGGCATTCCTCAGCCAGCTCGGGGTTGTGCGTGATGAGCACGATGGTCTTGTGGTATTTTTCATGCAGCTCGTGAAAGAGATCCATCACGACGCGGCTCGTCTGGCTGTCCAGTGCGCCGGTAGGCTCGTCAGCCAGGATCAGCGCCGGCTCATTGACCATGGCGCGGGCAATCGCGACGCGCTGCTTCTGTCCGCCGGAAAGCTCGTTGGGCTGGTGGCGCATCCGCTCGCCCATGCCGACGCGCTCGAGCCATTCCTTGGCGCGGCGGGTGCGCTCCCCTGCCGGGACGCCCGCATACAGCATCGGCAGTTCGACGTTTTTTAACGCGCTCTGGCGTCCGATCAGGTTATACGTCTGGAACACGAACCCGATTTTACGGTTGCGGATGGCCGCCAGGTCGTTGTCGTCGGCGTCGTGGATGTTGACGCCATCCAGCACGTACTCGCCCGCCGTGGGCTTGTCCAGCACGCCGATAATGTTCATCAGCGTGGACTTACCGGAGCCGGACTCGCCCACGATGGCGACGAACTCGCCGGGGTAGACGGTCAGGTCGATACCGTGCAGAATTTCCAGCTCGTTCGGCTGGCCGATGTAGTAGCTCTTGCGGATGCCCTGCATCTGGATCAGGGGCTGCGCGGGGTGCGCGGCCTCCTCCCCTATCAGGCTCCTGGCAATATTCTGCGCAAACTGTTGTGTTTTTTCCGGCATTATTGACCTCCCGGGCCGCCGCCGGGACCGCCCATGACGACGGTGCCCTCGGGCATATTGCTGCCGTCGCCGACGTAAAGGTCACCGTTCTCCATCATCTGCACATCGCTGTCGGACGTGCCAGACTCAATGCCCTGGGTCAGGTCCGCCGTGGCGCGGATGACGTCGCCCTCGTTCAGGTCGCTGCCGGTGATCTCCACATAGTAGTCGTTGGTGTCGCCCTCGGTGACGGCGACCTGCTCAAAGGTCATATCGACGCCCTCTCCGCCGATCTTGCGCAGCACGTAGGTGCTGCCGTCGTCGTTGGTGCCCACGGCGTCGCGCGGGACGGTAAAGACGTTGTCCTTGGTGCTGATGACGATCTCGACCTTGGCGGGAATGCCCGACCAGCAGACCGCTGTCCTGCCCGTTGACCGTGACGGTAGCGCCGAAGCTGCCGTTATCGTTGGCGACAGGGTCGATACGGGTCAGGGTACCGGTGACGGTGTCGTCCGTGGCGTCGCTGGTGATGTTGCACTGCAGGCCGGTCTTGAGCCTGCCGACGGAGCTGGCCGGGATCGTGACTTCCACCGTCAGGTTGTCCACATCCTGAATCGTGGCCACCGTGCCGCTGCACACCGCGCCCACCGTGGCGTCCAGCGCGGTGATCGTGCCGTCCATCGTGGCAGTCAGGGTGCAGTTCTCCAGCGCGGTCTGCAGATTGGTCAGGGTGTCGTCCTCGCGCTGGGACTGCGCAAGCTTCGTCTCGGCGTTGTCCACGCTGCGGGACGCGCTTGTCGCGCTGTTCTGATAGGACTGCTGCGCCTGCTCCAGCGCCTCGCGGTACTGCTCAATTTTATTGTAGGTCTGGCTGACGGCGTCAAAGCCCTGCAGGCCCAGCTCCGGGATGCTGCACTGGCCCTTGGCGATATTTTCCCGGTTGGTGTAATCCGCGATCTGGCCCTGCAGGCCGTCTGCGCGGGCCGTGTCGCCGTCCTGCTGCGCCTGGGTCAGCTGAATGTTCAGGTTGGCAAGGGTGTTCTCGTACCCGGCGATCTCCTCGGCGTAGCGGGTGTACCAGTCGGTGACGATCTCACGGTTCGTCTTGCCGCTGTTGGCGGCGGACGCCATCGAGGTATAGTAGTCATCCATGCCCAGCGTGTCGTAGTTCTTCTGCGCCTTATCGAGATTTTCCTGCGCCGTAGCCAGGTTTGTCGTCTGATCCTCAACGGCCTGGGTGTAGTTCTTCCGGGCGTCGGTCCGGGTGTCACTGAGCTGCAGCTGCGCGTTGGCGATCTGCTTTTCCACGTCGGTGGTGTCCAGCGTGGCGATGACATCGCCCTTCCTGACCGTGTCACCGACAGCGACGTTGACTGCCGTGACCTTGTAGGTCTTGACGGAATCCGACGCCGTGACGCTGGCGCTGCTGCCGGCCTTGACCGTGCCGGTCACGCTGACCGTATCGCTCAGGGTCGTTTTGGTCAGCACGGTGGTGCGCACGAATCTGATAGCTATCGGCGGCGGCCTTGTCGGTCTTGCCCAGCACGTTCACGAGGACGAGGGCCGCGACCAGCAAAATTGGCCAAAAAGGATCGTCAGCTTTTTGTGGCGTTTGACCCAGCCGAGCGGGCCGCGTCGGGTTTGTGTTTTTTCTGCCATACCGGGTTCCCTTCTGTTTTCGGAAATTTTTTTGACAAAATTTTAGTATATATTGCAAATGTGTTGGATTTTTCGAAAGAAACATGAAAAAACGGCGGCACATCTTGGAAAGATGTGCCGCACGGACTTTTCTATAAGGCTTCCCCCTCGGGGGAAGCTGTCGCCCGCAGGCGACTGATGAGGGCAAAGCTTACGGCCACTTCCCATTCACGGGCAACAGCCACTAGGCCGCCCCTCATCCGGCCTCGGGCGGGGCCTCGGCCACCTTCCCCCACGGGGGAAGGCAACCTTACCGCTCCTCGCGGAAGTAAGCCAGACCCAGATGAGCCGGGGGCTGGTTTTCCTTCTTCTTGCGCATCGAAACGACGATCAGGACGATGATCGTGACGACGTAGGGCAGCATCTGCACAAGGTCGGTGATGTGGCTGGCCATCGTGATGCCGAGCAGCGACGGCAGAAACTGGTACAGCCAATAGAGCATACCGAACAGGTACGCGCCCCAGATGGCGTTCAGCGGCTTCCAGGTCGTGAAAATGACCAGCGCCACGGCCAGCCAGCCCAGCGCCTCGATCTGGCCGGTGGTCGCCCAGATGCCCTGGTTGTAGTCCAGTACATAGTACAGGCCACCGATGCCGCAGATGCCTGCGCCGATGCAGGTGGACAGGTACTTGTACAGCGTAACGTTGATGCCCGCGGCGTCCGCGGTGGCGGGGTTCTCACCGACGGCGCGCAGATTCAGGCCCGCACGGGTGCGGGTCAGGAACCAGTGCAGCACCACAGCCAGCAGGATGGCCGCATAGACGAGAAAACCGTAGGAGAACACGACCTGCCCGATGTCGCCCAGACCCGACAGCACGGGAATTTTTGGCGCTGAACGCCTTGTTGGCGATGGGAGCGGCGGAGTAGCTGGCGCCGTTCAGGATAAACACGCCGAAGAAGTTTGCCACACCCATGCCGAAGGTCGTCAGCGCCAGACCGGTGACGTTCTGGTTGGCGCGCAGGGAGATGGTCAGGAACGCATAGATCAGGCCGCCCGCCATCGAGGCCAGAATGGCGCAAGACAGGGCGATGAGGACACTGACAAAGCCGTTGGGGTTGGCAGCGCTGTTCTCATAGGCCCAGGCGCTGGCAAAGCCCGCGAAGCCGCCCAGGTACATGATGCCCGGCACGCCGAGGTTCAGGTTGCCGGATTTCTCGGTCACGGTCTCGCCCAGCGCACCGTACATGATAATTGTGCCAAACGGGATGGCGCGCATGATCCACGCAATCAGACTGCTGTGCATATCACTTGCCCTCCTTGTGTGCGCCGCGGGGGATGACGCGGTAGTTGATGAAGAACTCACTGCCCAGAATGAAGAACAGGATGATGCCGGTGATGATGTCGGCGGCGTACTCGTTCAGCGAATACGCAGACGCAATCTCCGACGCACCGCGCTCGAGGAAAACCAGCAGGAACGAAATGAGCGCCATATAGAACGTGTTGAACTTGGCCAGCCATGCGACAATAATGGCCGTGAAGCCGCGCCCGTTGGCGGACGCCGTGGAGATGGTCTGATCCTTGCCGGCCACGATCAGGAAGCCGCACAGGCCGCAGATCGCGCCGGAGATCAGCATCGTGCGCACCGTAACGCGGCGGACGTTGATGCCCGCATACCGCGCGGTGTTCTCGCTCTCGCCGACAACGCTGATCTCATAGCCCTGCTTGGAGAAGCGCAGATAGGCGTACATGACGAAGGTCAGCACGATGACCACAATGATGTTGATGGTGTAGCGCTGGCCCATAATGACCGGGGAACCAGCCGGCCTTGGTCGCCTTGTTCAGCGTGCCGAGGCTCGACGCCTGGCCGCGCATGATGTTGGTCATGCAGGCAACAATGGACGTAGCAACGTAGTTCATCATCAGGGTGAACAGCGTCTCGTTCGTGTTCCAGAGGCCGGTCACGAAGGAGACTTTTAAGTTGAAGCAGTTTACTATTGAAAATCTGGACAAACGTGTTGTAGGACCTGTTTATGAAGCAGTGAAGGATTGGGATGAGCCTGTGGCTATCGCCGTGCTTCCGGATCATCCTACGCCTTGCGAACTCCGTACCCATACGGCCGAACCTGTGCCTTTCCTTATCTATTATCCCGGTATAGAACCGGACTGTGTGCAGACCTTTGATGAAGTGGCATGTGTGGAAGGCAGTTATGGAATATTGAAAGAAGATGAGTTTATAAACGAATTTATGAAGGGATAATGTGGCAGTTTGCTAATTTGCCCCAATGGCAACCCTCCATGCAAAGCCCTTGGCACATTAGCACATTGACGCATTGAAAAATTGTTTACTATGAAATATTACAGTACGAATCACCAGGCTTCCGATGCTTCTCTGGAAGAAGCTGTAGTGAAGGGGCTGGCTTCTGACAAAGGTTTGTATATGCCCAAGGCCATCAAGCCATTGCCGCAAGAGTTTTATGATCAGATTGAGAATCTGTCGTTTCAGGAAATTGCTTATCGCGTGGCCGATGCTTTCTTCGGTGAGGATGTTCCTGCTGAAACACTGAAGCAGATCGTTTATGATACATTGAGTTTTGATGTTCCTGCCGTAAAGGTAAAGGATAATATTTACTCTTTGGAACTGTTTCATGGTCCTACATTGGCATTTAAAGATGTAGGTGGACGTTTCATGGCCCGTTTGTTGGGCTACTTCATTAAAAAAGAAGGGCAAAAGCAGGTGAATGTACTGGTTGCGACTTCGGGGGATACCGGTAGTGCTGTAGCCAATGGCTTCCTCGGAGTGGAAGGTATTCATGTGTATGTGCTTTATCCGAAAGGAAAAGTCAGTGAAATTCAGGAAAAGCAGTTCGCTACTCTGGGGCGGAATATCACAGCGTTAGAAGTGGACGGTACTTTTGATGACTGTCAGGCATTGGTTAAGAATGCGTTTATGGATGCTGATTTGAATGCGCACATGAAGTTGACTTCTGCCAACTCCATCAATGTGGCTCGTTTCCTGCCACAGGCATTTTATTACTTCTATGCCTACGCACAGTTAAAGAAAGAAGGAAAAGCGGATCATCTGGTAGTGTGCGTACCTAGCGGAAACTTTGGTAATATCACCGCCGGACTATTTGGTAAACGCATGGGCTTGCCTGTCAAGCGTTTTATTGCAGCCAATAACCGGAATGATATTTTCTACCAATACTTACAGACCGGAAAATACAATCCTCGTCCTTCCATAGCTACTATTGCCAATGCAATGGATGTGGGAGATCCAAGTAATTTTGCCCGTGTACTGGCATTGTACGGTAACAGTCATGCTGCCATAACAGCGGATATCTCTGGTGCGACTTATACGGATGAACAGATTCGTGAAACGGTGGGTGAGGTATATCGGGAAACCGGTTACTTGCTCGATCCGCATGGAGCCTGCGGTTATCGTGCTTTATCCGAAGGATTGTCCCCCAGCGAAACGGGTATTTTCCTGGAAACGGCACATCCGGCTAAATTCCTGGAAACTGTGGAAGGTATCATTGGAGACAAAGTGGAGATTCCCGCCAAACTGCAAGCGTTTATGAAAGGAACCAAACAAAGTGTTCCGATGGAAAAAGACTTTGAAAGTTTCAAAGGCTATTTGATGAAAGAATAGCTTTTAGAAATAGATATCTGATAAGAAAAGAGAGGGTAAAAGTCCAAAGTAACTATCCAATGGTTCACCGTAGGGGCGGATTGAATAGTTACTTTGGGCTTGTTTACATAAAGAACGAAAAAAGTTCCGTCACAGCAACGTGCTCATTACTAGTTACTTTCTGTGTAAAAGAATCTCAAACCTCCTTCAATCGGTATGCTTCCGGCTATCGAATCCTGTTACGTATGTAACAAAGTTTGTTCCTACCGTATCTTTCACTCCGTTTCATTTTCACTCCGTTTCATTTGATATTTCACTTGGGTGAAGCAACTGTTTCACTTAGGCGAAAACGGCTGTTCATCTAAGTGAAATCGCCTCTTCACTTGGGTGAAGCAACAAATGCAGATGGGCAAAATACGCCTTATGACGCTCTCCTGCAAGGAAGTAACCGCAACTATGGCACAGGAATTAGAACAACCGATATACGTCAAGCCGAATTTGATAGCGGAGAATGGAAAACCGTTTTGGGGGAATTTAGAATGTTTTTTGCACATTATATTGTTGATTTACAGAGAGATACTGCGCATGATCCGGAATGGTTGATGCGTGTCTTTATTTTATTTCTTCCAGCAACTTCCCGAACGAAGTGAATGTCCGTTGTTTCCCGCCCCAGGTGAGGTACAAGGTATCGGGAGCGATGACTTGTAGATGGGGCAGACCGGCAGGAGCTGTTTTGGGTTGCAGACAAGTATATCCGTGACGGTTCAGTGCGTTGATAGTCCAGTGCAATAAGGTTTCGTCTGTCGCTTCCACCGTTATTTCCTGCTTTCCATTCACGGTTGGATAGTAGATGCCATGATCATAATCGAACCGGATATTACTGTGTGAGAACAGCGTGTCCATCCGATGGTTCAGAATCATATCTTCCGTCACTCCGCATTGCAGTCCTGTTTCTTTGGACAGCAGCCAAAGCTTGTCCGACAGTACCAAGGCTTGTTCTATGTCATGGGTGGATAGCAGGATGGCCTTGTTTTGCTCCACCGCCAGCTGATGCAGCAAAGTCATGATTTCTATGCGGCTCACCACGTCCAGAAAAGCGGTCGGCTCATCCAAGATGATAAGCGGACATTCCTGAACCAATGCTTTGGCTATCATTACCTTTTGCCGTTCTCCGTCTGAAAGTTCGGCGGTGTAGCTTTCGGCTTTGTGGGCAATGCCTACGGCATCCAATGCCTCTTTGATAATGAGATGGTCTTTGGGATGGAGCCGTCCGAAGAAGCCTGTATGCGGCTGGCGTCCCAAAGCTACCAGTTCATACACGGTCAGCCCTCCGGCTTGTGTCTTGTCTGTCAGGACTACACCGATGGTGCGCGAACGTTCCTTTTCCGAATACTGCTGCAAAGGCTTGCCCAGTAATTGCAAATCTCCTGCCAGTGAAGGTTGCGAAGCGGACAGGGTGCGGAGCAAAGTCGACTTTCCGGCCCCGTTTGCTCCAAGCAGACTGGTCAGTTCTCCCGGATAGAGTCCGAAAGAAAGGTGTTCGTGCACTTTCTTTTCTCCTTTGTGGGTACGATAACCTATGCACAGGTCTGTGGCGGTGATGACAGCTTGCTTTTCCATCAGTTGAAGTACTGGATTTTACGTTGGTTCACAATGACATAAATAATAATGGGCGCACCAATGACCGGAGTGACGGCATTCAGCGGAATGATGCCTGCTTCGCCCGGCAGAATGCAGATGAAGTTGCAGAGCAGGGCAATGGCTCCTCCCGTCAGCATGGTGACAGGTAGCAGAGAATTATGGTTGGAGGTTCCCAGCATGAGGCGGGCAATGTGCGGCACGGCCAGTCCGATAAAGGAAATCGGGCCGCAGAAAGCGGTGGTCGTCGCTGTCAGTAATCCGGTGGCGACAAGCAGCAGGTTACGTGTACGGCGGATGTTGATTCCCAGGTTTTCGGCATAGCGTGTTCCCAGCAGCAGGGCATTCAGAGGCTTTATCAGCAGTATGGTAATCAGCAGTCCCGCCGCTGTGACCAAGGAGAAAAAGGGAAGCTGCTGCAAAGATACTCCTCCAAAGTTTCCCATTCCCCAAATCATGTAGGAATGCACCCCTTCTGCCGTGGAGAAAAAGTTGAGCAGGGAGATGGCAGATGAAGTGATATACCCTATCATGATACCTATAATGAGCAGCATGATGCTGTTTTTTATCAAAGTGGAGAAGAACAGGATGATTCCCATCACCAGCATGGAGCCTATGAATGCTCCGATAATGACGGACAGGAATCCGGATAAAGTGAATACTCCGGCAGTAATCGTACCTGCGCCTGCCAGCATGACCAAGGCGACTCCCAAACTGGCTCCCGAACTGATTCCCAGTATGGAAGGGTCGGCCAAAGGGTTATTGAATGTGGTTTGCAACATCAGTCCCGATGCTGCGAGTGCCATTCCGCAAAGGAGGGCGGTAATGGCTTGCGGCAGGCGGGATTCCCAGACTATGAAACTCCAACTCGCCTTTTCTACTTCATTGCCTGTAAGGATATGCCACACCGCCTCGGCAGGGATGTTTACCGAGCCGAACAACAGGTTGGCTCCTGTCAATGCAAGGATGAGGAGGAGCAGTATGATACCGTATTTTGTTCCTTTGTTATTCATTGATACTGTTTGGGGTTACGCCCACTGTAGGGAGTGTGTCAAAACTAACCCGGCCTATCCCATCGTCAGCTGTAGGGGCAGCATTATCCACGTTTTGACATAACCCTACGGTGATTTACTCCGCTAATTTAGTGAAATATTTTAATTCATACCCTTCTAAAAGCGTAGGATGGAATATTTTTATCAAATCTTTCAGTAATCGGTCGGGATGGAAAGGGGAATCTTCGTAAAAGTCTACCTTCCCTGTGTTGCATCCATAAATGTTGCGTTCCTTGAATGCACGGAAACCGGTGTATGGAGCATAGTCCTGCTCCAATTCCTTATAAGTCTTGTCAATGGCCTGATTATATTTGATGAGCCAGAAATCTGCATTCTGACCTTTGTCAAACACGGTTTCGAAGGCTAGGGGAACAGAACCGCTATGCTCGTCATCGGCAAACACATAATTGGCCCCGGCATCCGCATAAATCCGCGCGGAGGTGCTTTTCCCTCCCGGAACATACCAAGCCGAACCGTTCTTCAGTTCGCTGATAACGCTCGGTGCGTATGAAAGGGGAGCAACCAATGCTTTCAGCTCATTATAGCTTTTTTTCCACCTCGGCAAACAAGCTGTCCGCTTTTTGTGCCTCACCGAACAGAAGGCCGTAGAAACGCATCCATTCGGCACGTCCCAATGCCGAAGTTTCCATGTAGTCTGCACATTCGATAATGGGGATGTTGAGTTTCTCCACCCGTCCGTATCCGCCACTGTTCTCGAAAGGGGAGAGCATAATGGCATCGGGGTGCAGGTCGATTATCTTT
>ENA-OQES01000270-OQES01000270.1-human-gut-metagenome-genome-assembly--contig:-NODE-270-length-22959-cov-2.915557_pt1 | contig 22959 bp, 26 predicted proteins | sample MGYA00242798_ERZ504641 | MGnify/ENA primary metagenome ERZ504641 (study PRJEB26092, sample SAMD00036327) | human gut metagenome | host: Homo sapiens | study: EMG produced TPA metagenomics assembly of...
TCACCACCAACCAACACCAGATCCGGCTCCTGTTCCTTTGAGAAGATGAAAAATCCTCTCCCCATCCTCACCCGTAACCTGATCATGAAGGTCCGTCAGAAAAGCAATCGTCAGTTCCTGTTTTCCTTTGATACAGGATGATGGGAGCTGATACTCCCGCACTATCGTTTTCTTCATTTTTTATTCCTCATCGGGGTAATTATTGTTTCGTTTCTCACCTGGTACATCGTCTTCAAATAACTGTACCAGAGATTTGTTGCCCGTACTAAAAAATTCCCCTGGTCTAAAACTTTCGTTTTACACCGGGGTGTTGTTGACTTTTCTCGTCGGCCGGATGCCACAAAAAGTTATTTTTCGCGTAATCTACAACACGACTTTCACGGATTACACTGACTTTGATCTGTCCAGGATATTCCAGTTCAGCTTCAATCTGCTTGGAAATATCTCTTGCCAGCAATACCATGTCAGAATCGTTGACATGATCTGGCAATACCATAATTCGAACCTCGCGGCCTGCCTGAATCGCATAGGATTTGTCTACTCCCTTGAAGGAGTTTGTAATATCTTCTAACTGTTTCAATCTGTTGGTATATGTTTCCAATGTCTCTCTTCTCGCACCCGGGCGGGCAGCTGAGATTGCATCTGCAGCCTGTACAATTCCGGCAATCAATGATTCCGGCTCTACATCACCGTGGTGAGCTTCTACTGCATTGATGACAATTGGGGATTCTTTATACTTTCTACATAAGTCAACACCGATCTGAATATGGGATCCTTCCACTTCATGATCGATGGATTTTCCTATATCATGTAATAAGCCGGCACGTTTTGCCAGACGGATGTCCGTACCGACTTCTGCCGCCAGAAGGCCTGACAGCTGTGCAACTTCGATGGAATGCTTTAATGCGTTCTGTCCATAACTGGAACGGAATTTCATACGTCCAAGAAGACGAATCAGTTCCGGATGGATACCGTGAACACCTACTTCCAGAGCAGCGTTCTCCCCCTCTTCCCGAATCATGGTTTCTACTTCTTTCTGTGCTTTCTCCACCATTTCTTCAATACGAGCCGGATGAATACGACCATCCACAATCAGTTTTTCAAGAGCAATTCTTGCCACTTCACGGCGGATTGGATCAAATCCTGATAAAACAACAGCCTCCGGTGTATCGTCAATGATCAGATCTACACCGGTCAGTGTTTCCAGTGTACGGATATTTCTTCCTTCACGACCGATGATTCTTCCTTTCATCTCATCGCTTGGAAGCTGTACAACGGAGATGGTAGATTCTGCCACATGGTCAACCGCACATTTCTGAATGGCTGTTACCACATATTCTTTTGCTTTCTTTGCAGCATCTTCTTTTGCTTTGCTTTCCAGTTCTTTGTAAAGTTTTGCAGTATCAATTTTCACTTCATCTTCAACAGATTTTAAAAGATAATCCTTTGCCTGTTCGGAGGTCAGTCCTGAGATTCTCTCAAGTTCCTGTACTCCCTGGTCATGTAATTCGTCAACCTTTTTCTCTTTCTTCTTTAACTCTGTCTCTTTTGCTGAATACTCTGCTTCCCGTCTTTCCAGCGCATTCGCCTTACGATCCACAGATTCTTCTTTTGCCAGCACACGCTTTTCATACTTTTGCAGCTCGCTGCGTCTCTCTCTGGTCTCTTTTTCCAGTTCATTCTTGGTTTTCAGAGATTCTTCTTTGGCTTCCAGAAGAGCTTCGCGTTTCTTAGTTTCCGCCGTTTTCAGGGCTTCATCTATGATGTTTCTTGCTTTTTCTTCCGCAGTGCCAATCTTTTCTGCATCCTGCTTTACTTTCTTGGCAACGGCAAGCTTACAAGCCACAGGAACCGCTATTACCAGCGCAATGACTACAGCAATAATTGGAATTAATATATTGATTCCGTTTGCCATAGGAGCACCTCCTTATTTAGTTTTCATTGTACGTTTACAACAGTATAATTCTATAATGATTTCACAAATTTGTCAACGGATTACCTGATTTTTTTGTAGATATAGTTACCGTTCATATTACTGCTCACTGATAATATCCCGCAAGGTGCTTTTTTGTGAGCGAAGAGCACAGTTACACCTCTCATTCCCTCTGTGAAAAATATTCCCGGAACACTGACTGAATCTCTGAAGAAGAAAAACCTTTCCTCATCAAATACCCATAATGTCGTCCTTTTTTCATTTTTCATCTGCCTCTTTCGGATGTTTGCACCGTTTTTCCAGAAGCTGACGAATCATGTCAGTTTCATCCACACACCCTTCTTCTTCGTCCAGTGCTTCCTGTCTTCGTTGGATCATCTCCCGCGGAATCCCCTTTCGTTCCAGTTCAAACTGCATCTGGCGTCTGCTTTTCCTGCCCTGATAGGCAGACAGATATCTCGCTACGTACCGTTCATCATCAAGATAATGGTACGAACGTACATAATCCATGGCCAATTTTTACCGCCTGCGGTGTATATTCGCCCTTCATTAGTTTCTTTTCCAGTTCTGCTTCCGTGTAATCCATCCGTGTCAACAGATGCATCGCCCTTAATTTTGCCCTTTTCACCAGAATTTCCCTGAAGATTTCCTGGAAAATTTCTGCTGATAGTTCACCATTTTCTTTCAATCGATAACGGGAAAGCTCGCCCTTATATAACATAAAGGCGAGCTGTTCATCTGTCACAACACGATACTTTTGTTTTTTGTTACAGGGACAATCTCTACGATTCTCATACTTCATCATCTGATGCATCTGTCAGAACATCCTTTGCTTTATCCACATCATTTTTCTGCATCCTGTGGACCATCTTCTCCAAGTCCGTAATGGGCTCTTACCTGACGTTCGATTTCTTCCGCAATCTCCGGATTCTCTCTCAGGAATATCTTTGCATTCTCTCTTCCCTGACCGATCTTGCCATCATTGTAGGCAAACCATGCACCACTTTTCTGGATAATTTCCCAGATTTACAGTCCAGATCCAGAATATCACTTTCTTTGGAAATTCCTTTTCCGAACATGATATCAAATTCTGCCTCTTTAAAACTGGGGGGCGCCACTTTGTTCTTTACGACTTTCACACGGGTACGGTTACCGATCACCTCTCCACCCTGTTTGATAGTTTCTGTTCTTCTCACATCCATACGTACAGACGCGTAGAACTTCAGCGCACGTCCACCGGTAGTTGTCTCCGGATTACCAAACATTACACCGATTTTTTCACGCAACTGATTGATAAAGATTACAATACAGTTAGACTTGCTTACCACACCAGTCAGTTTTCTCAGTGCCTGAGACATCAGTCGCGCCTGCAGACCCATATGAGAATCTCCCATATCGCCCTCGATTTCAGCCTTTGGCACCAGAGCTGCTACAGAGTCTACAATGATAATATCCATCGCACCGGAACGCACCATTGTCTCAGTGATCTCCAGAGCCTGCTCACCGTTATCCGGCTGTGAGATATACAGTTCATCAATATCTACTCCGATATTTTTTGCATATGCCGGATCCAGTGCATGCTCTGCATCCACAAATCCGGCAATCCCACCACGTTTCTGTACCTCTGCTACCATATGTAACGCTACTGTTGTCTTACCACTGGACTCCGGTCCGTAGATCTCGATGATTCGTCCCCGCGGAACGCCACCAAGTCCAAGTGCAATGTCCAGACTCAGAGATCCGGTAGGTACAGTCTGCACATTCATGTTCTTACCGGAATCTCCCAGTTTCATTACAGATCCTTTTCCAAACTGTTTTTCAATCTGTCCCAAAGCCGCATCAAGGGCTTTTAATTTATCTTCTTTTGCCATAATGTCTCCTTTTTTCCATATACGAACTTATGTTCGTTCCACTGTTTACATACTATTACAAATTAGTTTTGTTGTCAACTGCTATTTTTGTTTTTAAAAATTTTCTGAGAATTTCGGCGATCTGCCGGATGAATAAAAAAAGATCGGGAATGTGTCCTGCCACGTTCTTGCGGATCGTTTTACCTTTGCATGGGAACAAGCTTCCTCTAAAGTAAGAAAGCAGGTAACTATTCAGCAGTTAGTATCCCGCGAGGCGTTTTGGCATGTTTTTTCGCCAAACTCCCATCACTGAAGGTGATTTTAAATGCATTTTGGCTCGTAACTGTGAAAGACTGAACAGTTACGAAAACAGGATATTTCACCGGCGGAAGCTCCGCCGGTGTTTCCTGTATTGTATTTTTCTTTTGTTTCGGAATATCGGATGTTTTTCACATTTTCTCTGCCTGTGTCAGAGTATCCCGATAAATTCTAATAACCTGCCAGCCAGGTGTACATCTCTTCATACTGCTTTGCAGAATTGTTCCAGGAATAATCCTGTGCCATGCCACGATCGACGATCTTGTTCCATTCGCGTTTTCGGTCATAGTATACCCGTTCAGCATAGCGGATCGTATTTAACATCTCATGGGCATTATAGTTTGTAAAACTGAATCCGGTTCCGGTTCCTTCAAACTCATTGTACGGCTGTACAGTATCTTTCAGACCACCGGTCTCTCTTACGATCGGCACAGTGCCATAACGAAGGCTCATCAGCTGGCTCAGACCACATGGTTCAAACAAAGACGGCATCAGGAATGCATCTGCCGCCGCATAGATCTTATGTGACATTGCTTCTGAATAATAGATATTTGCTGAAACCTTTTTGTCATACTTCCAAGCAAAATGCCGGAACATATTTTCATATTTTTCTTCTCCGGTTCCGAGAACCACCAGCTGGATGGCATCCTGGCACAGTTCGTCCATCATATAGGCAATCAGATCAAAACCTTTCTGATCTGTCAGGCGCGATACCACACCAAGCATCATAGCCTTCGGATTCACTTCCAGTCCCAGTTCTTCCTGAAGAGCTGTCTTATTTTTCACTTTTTCTTTTCGGAATGTCTTTGCATTATAATTCATTGCGATCATGGCATCCGTTTCCGGATTATATTCGGCATAATCGATTCCGTTTACGATACCACGCAGGCTGTTGCTTCTCGCCTGCATCAGTCCATCCAGACCTTCCCCATAGAATGGTGTTTTGATCTCTTCCGCATAAGTGTTACTTACAGTCGTGATGGCATCTGCATATACCAGACCGCCTTTCAGATAATTGGCATCTTTATTCGCCTCCAGTTTGTCTGGTGTGAAGAAGTAATCAGACAGACCGGTTATACTTTTTACAGTCTTAATATCCCATACTCCCTGGAATTTCAGGTTGTGGATAGTCATAACTGATTTGATACCACGGTAGAAATCACTTCCCTGGAAACGTTCTTTCAGATATACCGGGATCAGTCCGGTCTGCCAGTCATGACAGTGGATGATGTCCGGTCTGAAATCGATCACCGGAAGAATCGACAATGCCGCTTTGGAAAAAAAACTGCGAATTTTTCCTAGATCTCCCGGCATACCATAATATGGCTTGTCCCCGCTGAAATGTTCTTCATTATCGATAAAATAGAATTTGATCCCTTCATATTCCATCTCGAAGATTCCTACATACTGCTGTCTCCAGTTCAGATCCATATAAAAATTAGTTATGTAATGAAGCCGATCTTTAAATTCCTGTTTCATACAGGCGTATTTTGGAATAACAACTCTTACATCGAAATATTCTTTTGGAAAACATTTTAGGTAAAGAACCTACAACATCCGCAAGCCCTCCGGTCTTGATAAACGGTACTGCTTCCGATGCAACATATAATACCTTTTTCATGCGAATAACCTCCTGTTTTTACCTAATAACAACATCTGTTTTATATTATATCGCATTTTTTACCAAACATGAAAAAGGGGGTTTATACCTGTTTTTTTCATGCATTTTTGCATTCTCATTCTATCGATGAAGTGTACCATTTTTCATATTCCAGCCGGATTTTTCGTCCGCAATCAAAGCTATAAACTCAGAATTCGTCGGTTTTACCCTTTCCATTGCTTACTGTATAACCGAAAAGTGCATCGATCGTATCCATCTTTCCGCGGCTCCATGCCACCTCGATGGCATGACGGATCGCTCGCTCCACACGGCTCGGTGTAGTCTGATGTTTCTTGGCAATGGTGGGATACAGGATCTTGGTAATAGAATTGAGCATCTCCATATCTTCTACCGACATCATGATCGCATCCCGCAGATACTGATATCCTTTGATATGCGCCGGCACACCGATTTCATGAATAATATCGGTAACATCAATCTGCAGATTTTTTCCGATATTTCGCCCGCTCTCCCCAAATTGCCCGTTCCCCGGTTCTCTCTGCGGATTCCTTTTCCAAACTTGCGGAACTGTTTGATCCGGTTTAGCACCATGTCGTTATCAAAAGGTTTCATAATATAGTAACAGGCACCCGGTCGAAAAGCATCTTCGATGATCCGTTCCTGGCCGACTGCCGATATAATAATAAAAGCCGGTCGTTTTCTGACAGACGGATCTTCATTCAGCTTTTCCATAACTGTGATTCCATCCATCTTGGGCATGATAATATCCAGCAATACCACATCCGGCTCTTTCTCTTTTATAATTTTGTATATTTCCTGTCCGTCGGCTGCCTGACCGACGAGTTCCAACTCTTTATCTCCTTTTACCAGTGTACTGAGAAGATCTACCATTCGTTCATTATCATCTGCTATGGCTACGTTTAATTTTTCCATTCTAACTAACTCCTCCATCTACTTAGTATTTTGGAAATTATGGGCCCTACCACAGATTACTGTGTTCCAAATGTTGATTCTATTATAAAAAAAAAGCTTTTTTTCGGTTCTAAGATATGACAACAGAGTTTTCCCATTTTTACGTTCGATCAAAGGAACACATAAAATGACGATTTTCTGTATTCTCACCACATATTCATATGCAAAGAGCTGTTATCGACAGTTTCACATCCTCTTTCCCGGTATTCCAGACAGTTCTGTGTAAAAACTACACGAAAAACGGACTGCAGCTTTCGCAGCAGTCCGCCCGTCTTTTATGATTTATTCTGTAAACAATGGTGTGGAGTAATATCTGTCACCGGTATCCGGAAGCAGTGCAACGATTGTTTGCCTTTGTTTTCCGGACGTTTTGCCAGTTCAATAGCTGCCTGAAGGGCTGCACCGGAGGAGATACCTACCAGGATACCCTCTTTCTTTGCCAGCAGTTTTGCTCCTGCGAACGCATCGTCGTTTTCTACGGTAACAACTTCATCGTATACCTTGGTGTTCAGTACATCCGGTACAAATCCTGCACCGATTCCCTGAATCTTATGAGCACCGCTCTTACCCTGGGAAAGCACCGGAGAAGTTGCAGGCTCCATGGCGATCACTTTCACGTCCGGGTTCTGGGACTTCAGATATTCGCCGGTTCCCGTCAGTGTTCCGCCGGTTCCCACACCGGCAACAAAGATATCCACTTTTCCGTCGGTATCCTTCCAGATTTCCGGACCGGTTGTCTCACGGTGTACCTTCGGATTGGCAGGGTTTACAAACTGCCCCGGGATAAAGCTGTTCGGAATCTCTTTGGCCAGTTCGTCTGCTTTGGCGATAGCTCCTTTCATCCCTTTTGCTCCTTCTGTCAGCACCAGTTCTGCACCATATGCTTTCAGGATGTTTCTTCTCTCCACACTCATGGTCTCCGGCATGGTCAGGATGATACGGTATCCCTTGGATGCTGCGATGGATGCCAGACCGATTCCGGTATTACCGGATGTAGGTTCAATGATTACGGAGCCTTCTTTAAGAGTCCTTTTTGCTTCTGCATCTTCGATCATTGCTTTTGCGATACGGTCTTTGACACTTCCGGCCGGATTTAAAACTATTCCAGTTTTAACCAGAAGAGTAGCTTCCAGACCCAGTTCTTTTCTACGTTTACCACTTCAACCAGCGGGGTTGTTTCCGATCAGTCCTAAGGTTCCCTTATAAATATTTCCCATAATACATTTCCTCTCTTTTCTTTTTTTCATTTCGCAACTGTTCGATCCCCTTGCAGCTACGGAACTTGTTTTGTTTTGTTGAGTGTATTATAATTCCCTTATACCTACTTGTCAACTATGTTTTTTATGCTTTTTTTGAAAAAATTTTACTTTTGTCCCCTTTTTACCTGTTAATGCATCTACGGCAGTTCTTACAATATCAGTTTTATATATCGCAGCGCTTTTCCTCGCGTATGGCTTTTTATTTAACAGGAAAACAATCTCCTGCAAAACTATGAGAAACTTGCAGAGCGTGTTTTTCAAGTTAACGCGGCAGTCGCCAAGGTCTTGTGCAAGCACGGACTTTGGCTCGTTGCTCACTTCTACACTCGCTGACGCTCGTTAACGCGGCAGTCGCCAAGGTCTCGTGCAAGCACGGACTTTGGCTCGTTGCTCGCGTAAATAAAAAAGGCTTCCGCAGGCCGGGTGCATTGCATTACCGATTGCGAAAGCCTTTTTACTATTATTCATTTTATTCAGGTAAATCTCTGTCCGATTATGCCGCTTTTTCCTGTGGTTTTTCGAACAGTTTCTTAATGCCCTGTACTGCTACGATCACACCAAGGATCAGAAGCAGAACTGCGAAGATCAGCTGCAGGGTATTTCCAAGATCCAGACCTGTGGTCATCAGAGCACCGGCCAGTTTGTAGATAGTAAGACCCAGTGCACTGAAAGTAACAGCCATCATGAATACTGCAGGAGCCCACAGCATAATTCCCTGACGTTTTGTTTTCTTCAGGAACACGGCACATGCTACCAGCGCAAGTACAGACAGCAACTGGTTGGCAGAACCGAACAGTGGCCAGATCTCAGCGTATCCTACTTTTGCCAGCAGGTAAGCCAGTACCAGTGTCAGGATTGTTGCAAAATATTTGTTTACCATCAGTTTACGGAATGGTGTGTAATCTTTTTCATCCACATCGTTATCCTGGAAGAATTCCTGGAAGGACAGACGTCCGACACGGGCTACAGAATCCAGAGATGTCAGTGCGAATGCAGATACTGCCAGATTGATCAGGGTAAATACCAGAGTATGCGGCAAACCGATCACTTCCAGGAAGTTTGCAATTGCTCCTGCGAAGATCTGAGGCTGTGTGGTCAGACCCTGTGCTGCTGCTTCACCTTTTGCAAAAGATGCTACAGCAATCAGAGCGATGATAGCCAGCATACTTTCCATCAGCATGGCACCGAAGGATACCGGCAGCATGTTCTTTTCATTTTTAATCTGTTTGGATGCGGTTCCGGAAGATACCAGTGAATGGAAACCGGATACGGCACCACATGCGATGGTTACGAACAGGATTGGGAATAAAGTCTGTCCGTCTACGTTAAAGGAAGTAAATGCTTCCAGATGGCACTGTGGGTTTGCAACAAACACACCTACGATAGCTGCGATGATCATAAAAATCAGCAGGTAACTGTTCAGGTAGTCACGAGGCTGCAGCAGACTCCATACAGGAGCTACGGATGCGATCAGGATGTAGATGAAGATGATCACATGCCAGGTGGTTCTCGGCAGATACATCGGGAAATTCATACCCAGTGCTACTGCTCCAACCAGCATCACGATAGCGATTGCTGTGTTGACCCATTTATGCAGTTTTCCGTAACGAAGAATCATGCCCAGGCATACAGCTTCGATGATGAATAACATGGAAGTTGTTGCTACTGCACCATTTGCAGTGATCTTGGATACGGTTCCGTCATCTGCTGTCAGGAATCCGTTGAAAGTTCCTGCTACAACATCAGCGAAAGCAGCTACAACCAGGATACAGAACAGCCAGCAGAACAGCAGGAACAGTTTCTTTCCTGTCTTTCCGATATAAGTTTCAATGATTGATCCGATGGAACGTCCTTTATTTTTTCACAGAAGCATACATTGCAGAGAAATCCTGTACTGCTCCGAAGAATACACCACCGATCAGGATCCATAACAGTACCGGCAGCCATCCGAAGATTGCAGCCTGGATCGGTCCGTTGATCGGACCCGCACCTGCGATGGATGCGAACTGATGACCAAATACGATATTGGTATCAGCCGGCACATAGTCTACGCCGTCTTCCATTTCATAAGCCGGAGTTTTCGCGTTGGGATCAATGCCCCATTTTTTCTCGAGGTAACGGCCATAGAAGATATAGGCTCCGCCTAATACCACAATGGCAATTACCATCATCATAATACCACTCATGTTTTTTTACCTCCTTTTTCTGACTCATTCAGAAAACATGAACGACTTCCCCATCGCATAAAGGATACCCTGAGTTTTTCACTCTTTCAAAATAAAAGCCCTGCAGCTTTATTTGCTGCAGGGACGAATCTTTTCCGCGGTACCACTCTGCTTTATTGTCATAGCGACAATCTCTTTTGTACTGTCAGCCGGTTTTCCGGTGATAACAGTTCTCCGATAACGGTGAGTGCCGTCTGCTCTTACTCTATTTTCAGAGCGGATACTCCGAAGGGATATTACATCAGGTTTTCTGTTGTCTTGCACCAGCCGGCAACTCTCTGAAAGAAATCTTCCTGTGTAATCTGTCTTCATCAATGTTTTCTTTATCTGAGCTTATATTAGATTTTACCACATTTTGATTTTTTTCACACAATTGTCGACTTTTTACTAAAATTCATGATTTTCTTTGTAAAGATTTTATACAGTTTTTTACTTTTTCTGTCGGTTTTTCCGTCAGATTCTGCAACGCATTCCACATCCGGTGGGTGTTCCCGCGCATCCGCCGATGGCTGTTTCACGCAGTTCAAACGGAATGCTCTTTCCTACTTTGTACATCGCATCCACCATCTCATCAAACGGAATCGGATACACCACGCCGCTCAGTGTGATCTCCGCACAGGTCACAGCATTGACCGCACCTGCCGCATTTCTGCTCTGACAGGGAACTTCCACCAGGCCTGCCACCGGATCACAGACCAGACCGAGCAGATTTGAGATTGCCATAGCTGCTGCCTGCAGACACATCTGCGGTGTACCTCCCATCAGTTCCGTCACAGCTGCGGCAGCCATCGCCGATGCAGCACCAACCTCTGCCTGGCAGCCTGCCTCCGCACCTGCCACAGAGGCATTCCGCATCATCAGATAGCCGATGGCCGCCGTATGAAACAATGCATCTGTCATCTGTTCATCGCTGAATCCTTTTTTCCTCCTGCAGTGCCAGAAGCACTCCCGGAACCACACCGGAAGATCCTGCAGTCGGTGCCGCAACGATGACCCCCATCGAAGCGTTGACTTCCAGAACCGCCATGCTGTAAGCGATCAGTTTGTTCATAAACGTTCCGCAGACATTTGTCCCGCTCTCTCTGTATCCGGTAATCTGCTTTGCCTCCCCGCCGATCAGTCCGCTCATGGACGGTTTCGGGTCTTCCAATGGCTTTCTTACTGCCTCTTTCATGATGGCGAGGGCTTTTCGCATCTTATCTTCCACTTCTTTTTTTCGTGGAGGATGTGCCTTCGATCTCCCGCTGTTTCATCACTTCGGAGATCGAACACTGCTTTTTCTTACATACTTCTAATAATTCCTGTCCGGTTTTTAAAATCTGTCATCTGTCCGTCTCTCCTATATCTGAATCAGCAATATTTCCTGCACATACGGGTTCTGTCGAATCTCTTCCAGAATCTCATCCGGGATCCGCTCATCTGACTCCACAACAGAATAAGCCGTTTTTCCCTTGCCCTCACGGAACAGCCGCATGAAAGCAATATTTACATTCTGATTGCTCAGACACTGCGTAATATGTGTTACCACACCCGGTTTGTCGATCTGTTTTACCACCAGCGTACTGTATTCTCCGGTAAATTCCACATTAATACCGTTAATCTGGGTGATCTTGATCTTGCCGCCACCGATGGACTGTCCCTGCACCTGCATCTTGGTGCCGTTTTCTCCTGTCATCCGGATATCCACAGTATTCGGATGATCCGGAACAAACTCCTTATCAGCGATATACTGATATTTCACTCCCATCTTCTCTGCCCAGGAAAATGCATCCCTGATCCGCAGATCATCGGTTGCAAATCCAAGCACGCCGCCAAGCAATGCCCGGTCTGTACCATGCCCTTTATACGTTCTTGCAAAAGAACCATACAGAGTGAATGTCACCTCTGTCACTTTTTCTTTGAAAAGCTTTCTTGCCATCTTTCCGATAGATACTGCTCCCGCTGTATGGGAGCTGGACGGTCCCACCATATTGGGGCCGATCACCTCAAACGCACTGATAAAATTCATCGTTTCCTCCTAGTTGTCTTTTCGCGATACAAAAATGCACACGATTGCCGTGCCGATCATGGACAGTCCCAGACCGGTTGCAAGCATTGCCTTTATTCCGGCAAAATCCACAAGCACACCACCGGACAGACTGCCAAATACCCCTCCCATGGTACTTGACGCAATCAGCAGCGACTGCCCCTTCACTCTGTCCTCCACAGCCATCGTTTCATTTACATAGTATACCGCAGAAGGCAGACATAATGCAAATGATAACATCTGCAGCATCTGCACTACATACAGGAACGATATACTGCCACACACCAGATACCCCATTGCTTTCACAGAAAACATTACCGCTGCAAACCGAATCAGTTTTCTACTGTCCCATTTGCCAACCAGCCTGGAAAACAACAACATCGTAGGAAGTTCGCTCATTGCAGATACTGTCAGCAGTGTTCCCATCCGTTTTATATCTCCCCCGAGGCTTACCACAATATTGATCAGATAATTGTTCACATATGTACTTTCTACATAGATTAATATCATTCCCAGCAATACCAGCATATAATTCCGATAGCGACGTGCAAATTCCAGAATCCCGCCACCTCTCTGTCTGTTTGCAGTATTTTTTTGGTTCTTCTTTTTTACTTTCATTCGGATTCTTCACAACCGGCATGGAAATTAAGGTAACGAACATCACCGCAAAAGACAGACATCCAACACCCATAATTGCCAGACCATAATACCTGCCGATCAAGATCCCCAAAAATGAAGCTGCTACCGCATAGGATGCAGAGCCCACTCCTCTACCGATTCCAAAATCCACATAGATACCATGATTCACATAATACAAACTGATAGAATTGATCAGTGGCTGTACCACCTGTAATAACATATTGACAATCAAAAATGACAGCACGATTCCCGGTACCATTTTTGACATACACTGCATCAGAATCAGCAGCAGGATTATGGCAATTGCCATCCCTGCAGTCATCTGTTGTAAAGTTACCCGTTTTGCACGGTCCGCCGCCGCTGCAACAAACGGCTGTAATATAACTCCCAGAATATTTCCAAGAGCCAGCACGACTCCTATCTGAGAACTTTTCAATCCGATATGTAATAAAATACCGTTGCAAACCCATTGATCGCACAGACCGCCACCCAATAACTCCCCTGTAATACAGCACACTGTGCAGTTAATTTTTTTGAATTCATCTCCTGTTCAATCCTTTCCCGTCTGAATCCTGTCTTTATTTTGCTGTTATCCCCATAACAGAAACAATCTCAGTATACTATTTCCAGCTAAAAGTGACAGTGTCAATTCCGACTTTATTTCGGTCAAAATCGACTTAACTAAAAAAGGTCCACCGGACCATTTTTGTCGTATGCTTGGCAACGCGAAAAAAAGCTATCCTGAACAGACTGTTGCTGTCAGAATAGCCTTTTTCTTAATATATTACAACAGGAAACTTATACGACACAATATCATATAATTCTTTTACTTTATCCAACGGTGTATTCACACACCCATGAGATCCATTATCCAGATACGCAGTACTGCTCCAGTCACTTCTGGTTGTCAGATCATGGAATCCAATGGTATCTTCGGCTGCAAAAGGTATCCAGTAATTACAGTGTACCTGATACGACCAGTTACCACTGGCATTTTTCTCACCGCGCATGGTATAATCTGTGGTTTTCCCCCGTTGACTTTATACACACCTTTGGGCGTTTCCGTTCCTTTATTCCCGGCATCCGGTCACCACTTCTGAGTCCATAATCCGTGTTTTCCGTCCTACATAGACCCAAAAATGCTGACGGACAAATCTCAGTTCTACGTAAGAGTTTCCGATATCATTCTCATTTCTGCTCAACGCAGTGGATGTATACACAATTTCAAAATCACCCTGTGTTCCGTCATTGATTGCCTGCATCAGATTTGACTCTGTACCGGACTGATCAATCTCCCATCCATAGTCTCCCGGTGTCAGCGTTACGGTATTACCGGCTGTTGTGGTAAATGTCCATTTTGCTGTTGACCGTATCATACTTTTTTTGCAAGACCGGCCACATATTCTTTCACTTTTTCTTCATCTATGGAAAAACTTCCATCTTCTGCTTCTACCACCCAGTCATTTTAAGGTATTCTTATCCAGTACCTCTTTTCTGTCTGTTCCAAAGTCCATGGTGAGGTTTGCAGATAATTTCTGATTAATTGCATCTGCTTTTGCCTTTAGTTCTGCATCATCCTGCATGATCTCCGGTTTTACATAACAGTCACCGGCATCCAGATCAAAGGTTATCTCCCCGTTCGTCAGAGCCTGATGAAGTCCGGCTATTACTTTTTTCTTCGTCCAAGGTTGTTCCTTCTTCCTCCGGAATCACCGCATAGCCGTCATCTGTTATGCCCACATAAGCATCCTTCGGAGCCTGCATATTCCCCGGCTGCATACAAGTCAGTCCTTCCACTGCCTGTTTCAATGCTTCTTCATTGACCGCCACCATGTTCTCTAACTGTACATGAACACCGGTAAACCGCATGAATCACCCACGCCCAGGCCGCTGGTCTTCCATCAGTTTATCAATTTCTCCATCATCCTGGTAGGTCAGTTTTAGCTGTTCTCCGGTCAGTGTTTCTTCCTGCCCGTTTCTTTCTTCTATTGTAATCTGATAAGACGGTATCTGATCCGCGATTTTTTTCCTTCATCTGCGCAACGGTCATCTCCCCGTAATCAGTACCGTTGATCTCCGTATGTGAATAAAAATTGACTGCTGTAATAATATGCTGCCGCACCATAGCCGGCTGTCGCAGCCACCAGAAGCACACCGGCAATTCCTGTCAGAACTTTTTTCTTCGTTGTCATCGTTTTGTCATATCTCTCCCCTGTAACGTTCCGACTACTTCCTTCTGCTATCTTTCATCGCATCGTTACTGCTTTTTACTTTCATGTTATATCATATCATCTCATGAAAGATTTTCAATTATGACCTTGTATAAAAAACGACAAAGTTTTCCTTGTTTTTTGTCTATTATTTCAGTTTTTCTTCTACCTGCTTCAAATACTCCTCCGTGTGAGCACGCAATACGCAGTCTGCCCGATGCAGATATCCGAAGCAGACTTTTGTACGGCTTTTTCGGATCGGGATCATACGGATCAGGCTGTCCCTTTCTTTTTCCTTCTGCAGATTGCAACTGAGATTGGCAAGATCCGTCTTTCTTAAAAGTTCCTGCATCAGTGAGCTGCTGTTTACCGTAACGATCTGTTGAAAATCTCTGCTGTCAATCAGATCTTCCTGCAGATGTCCGGAAGTATGCAACAGGGAAATCTGGTCTTCTTCATGCTGTACATAGCGAAGATTTCGCAGTTCTTCTTTTGTCACATACTCCTTTTCATAATATGGGTGGTTCGGTCCCACATACAGTGCCATATCTTTTTCTTTTAACGGTGTGAACGTCATTTTTCTTTTCTGTATCATCCGTTCAAAAGCCTGCCGCTGCATCTTGGAGATAAACACAAAACCAACCTCCACCTGTCGATGACAGATATGATGAATGATCTTCTCCAGTGTTTCCTCATAACACACCGCATGCAGCTTCGGATGTTCTGCAAGAAATGTGGCAAATTCTTCACTCAGAAGACTGCTTGGCATAGATGCGATACGGATCGTACTCTCCTGCGTCTCCATCTGAATTCTCTGGATTTCTTCCATGGAACTCAACATTTTTCTTGCCTGATCGTATACTTTTTCTCCCTCTTTGGTAAGTTCCACACCTCTTTTGCTTCGTTCGAGAAGCTGGTATCCAAGTGTCCGCTCCAGCTTTTTGATCGTTTTACTTACATGTGGCTGCGTCGTATACAAAATCTGCGCAGCCTGACTCAGACTCCCTGCATCCACACTTACAACAAAGAACTGTAATTCTCTTAATTCCATACGATACTCCCATCTTTTCCAACAGGTATGCCCGGAGTCTTATATTTTCCTGTCCCGGCTGTTTTTTCCCGGATGCATTACCTGTTTTTTCCTGTAATTTTTGCTTCTGCTCTTATACCAGAATAATTCCGATAAAAGACAGACCTGCCACGATCCAGGAAGCAATATAGATCCAGATGATACATTCCATCGTCTCAAACTTCGGAAGAATCACCCAGATACTGCATACCCGGAGCAGACAGATGCTGAGAAGCGTCGTAATCATCGGTGCAACGGTCTCCCCTAAACCGCAGCTTGCACCGGATAATGCTTCCGCAATCGCATAAAACAGATAAAACGGCGCCATCATCTGCATATATTTTACCACAAGTGGAATCAAAAGTTCAGCATCTTTTTTTATCAATAAACCACGGGCCGACCCATCCGGAGCCAAAAAATCAGGAACAGACTGACGGCTCCCACCGCACAGACCGAGATACCGGTTCCGATAACCGCTCCTTTTTTTGACTCTTTCTGTCTGTTCTGCACCAAGATTCTGTGCAACATAAGTCGTCATCGCCGGTCCCATGGAGTCGGCAAGCAGCCAGATCAGCATACTCAGCTTATCGCAGATGCTCCAGGCTGCGATGCTGTCGGTTCCCATCGTGTTGACACTCGCCTGTACGATGGAATTGGCGATTGGAAACAGCATGGACTGCAGGGCAAGCGGAAATCCGGTACGGATCATCATCACCATATGCTCTCTGCCAAAATGCAGATGCCAGACATGCACTTTTCCGCGAAGATGTTCTTCTCTCGCCAGAAACAGAAAAGTCAGGATCACACTGACGATCTGTGCCGCAACCGTGGCAGCAGCCGCACCGCCTACTCCCAGGTGCAGAACGCCTACCAAAAGAAGATCACCTAAAATATTCATGCAGCTGCTCACAAGCAATACATACAGCGGACGTTTCGAATCCCCAAAGGCACGCAGGATCCCAGCTGCCATATTATAAAGGATCAGAGACCACAGACCACCGAAATAAATCGTGCAGTATGTCAGCGTATCCCTGTAGATATCCGCCGGAACACGCATCAGTTTCAGCAGTTGCGGAGCAAGCAGTACGCCTCCGAAAGAACTGATGATTCCCAGGACAAATGCGATCGTGACCGCCGTACGGATCGAACGATGCAGATGCTCTGTAGCTTTCGCTCCGAAATACCTGGAAATAATAATCGTTGCTCCTGCCGCCAGACCATTCATAAAGTTGATCGGGAACTTAAACAGCGTATTGATCGAATCGATCGCTGCCAGTCCCACTTTTCCTGCAAACCGTCCTACAATGATCGCATCTACTGTCACATACAACTGCTGGATCAGGCTTCCCGCGATCAGAGGCAGTACAAAGAATAAAATTGCTTTCCCAATGTTTCCTTCAATCAGACTGTTACTCTTATTTTCTTTCACCTTACTTTTCTCCTGTTTTATTTATTTCTGCATATTTTTTGGTATACAGATGACAGGCGACCTGATGATCCGGTGTAAGGCTGACCATTTGCGGAGCTTCTTTTTTGCAAATCGCCATACATTTGGTACATCGACCCTGGAACGGGCAGCCTTCCGGCAGCTCCAGCGGGCTTGGCGCTTCTCCTTCCAGGTTCTCGATCGGTTTAGAAAAATTCCATGTTGATATCGAAGACAGACCCCATCAGTGCTCTCGTATACGGATGCACAGCATCTTTGGAAAGCTGTCCGCCCGGAAGTACTTCCACCACATTTCCCAGATACATGACTGCGATCTGATGGGCACACTGCTCGATCAGTGCAATATCATGGCAGATAAATCCGATCGTAATATTCTTTTGCTCTCTGTAATTTCGTGATCAGCTCGATGATCGTCTTCTGCACCGATACATCCAGTGCGGAGGTTGCTTCATCCATGATGATCACTTCCGGTTCCAGAGCCAGGGCACGGGCGATCGCCACACGCTGTCTCTGGCCACCGCTCATATTGTGTGGATACCGATCCGAAAATTCTGCCGGCAGCTCTACCAGTTCCAGAAGTCTGCGACAGTTTTCTTCTTTTCGGAATTTTTGATTCTCCCGAAGTTCAGTAACGGTTCGCATATGATATCACGGATCTTCATTTTCGGATTAAAGGATGCGGTCGGATCCTGAAAAACCATCTGAATATTCTGGCGGTTCTGACGCAGTTTTTCTCCCTTTAATTTTGTGATATCTTTTCCACGGTACAGGATCTCACCCTCGGAAGGGATATCGAGAGATACCAGAAATTTCATAAAAGTACTTTTTCCACAGCCGGACTCTCCTACCAGTCCCAGTGTCTCTCCTTTATAAAACTTCAGATTGACATCGTTGTTGGCAAGCAGTGTCCGTCCGTCTGTAGTACGAAAACGCCGGGTCACATGTTTTGCTTCTAGGATTACTTCTTTTGATTCAGACATATCTCTCACCTCCCACGGAAGGAACGGCATCCAGAAGGCTTCTGGTATATGCATTTCGGGTCTCATGCAGAATATATTCTCTCGTTCCCTGATCTTCCATTTTTCCGTCTTTCATAACCACGATATAATCAGACATATACGCTGCGATTCCGAGGTTATGCGTCACCACGATGATACTGGTTCCGTAATTATCGCGCAGTTCCATCATCTGGCGCACGATCTGTGCCTGTGTTGTCACATCCAGTGCGGAGGTCGGTTCGTCCGCAAGCAGCAGTTTCGGCTGATAGGACATACCCATCGCGATTCCCACACGCTGGCGCATACCGCCGGAAAGCTGGAACGGATAGGATTTCATCACGTTATCCGGGCTTGGAAGATTCATTTTTTCCAGCATCCCACAGCCTTTTGCCCAGGCATCTTTTTTGAGATTTTTGCGTGGTGCGCAGATATTCCACAAATACATCTCCAACCTTTCTTGTCGGGTTCATCATCGCACCGCTGTCCTGAAAGATCATGGAGATCTCACTGCCGCGCAGGTTTCTCCACTCTTCGCGGTTATAGGAAAGCAGATCCTTTCCCTCAAACGTAATGCTTCCCCCGGAAACCACTCCACCTCCTGCCAGAAGTCCAAGAACGGCACGGATCACGGTAGTCTTTCCGCTTCCCGATTCACCTACCAGTGATACGATCTGTCCCTGTTTCATATCCAGGTTAAAATTCTGCACGGTAGGTACATTCTTATAGGAAACGGTCACATTTTTCAACTGTAACATATTGCCATGTTTGCCCTCCTTACTCGTCTTTCGGATCCAGAATATCCCGGAGAGAATCTCCCAGCATATTAAAAACTACAACTACAATAAAATTGCCAGACCGGGGAAAATCATCATCCATGGCGCAGACTGAATACATGCTCTTCCTTCGTTTAACATATAGCCCCATTCCGGTGCCGGAGGTTTTGCTCCGAATCCCAGGAAGGACATTGCTGCCAGTTCCAGCATCATACCACCGATATCGGTAGCTGCCGTGATGATCAGTGTCGGCAGTGCGTTCGGCAACATATAACGTAAGATCATATACGGTGTTTTCGAAAAACCGGTTACGATCGCTGCTTCCACATAGTCACAGTGACGGATCTTCAGAACCAGGCTTCGTCCGAGACGGGCGTACTTTTGTCCAGTTTACTACGACAACGGCTACAATTGCACTTTTTCATGCTTGCTCCCATGATACCGGCTACTGCAAGTGCCAGAACCAGACCCGGGAAAGACAGCATCATATCAGCGATTCGCATGATCACGCTGTCCACGATACCGCCAAAATATCCGGCGATCACGCCAAGTGTTGTTCCGATAAAGAAAATCAGTGCAACTACACCAAAAGTTGCTGTCAGAGACGCTCTCGCTCCGTAAATCACACGTGCAAAGATATCACGTTCCCATCTTATCGGTTCCGAAGATGTGTGCCATTGCTCGGAGCCAGAAGGGCTTCATCCAGGCTTCCTTTCAGCGGATCACACCCCGCTCACAAACCGGGGCAAATACTGCAATCAGAATGATCACAACAGCCAGAATAAGAAAAAAGGTAAACTACTTATACTGTGCCAAAAAAATTCTTCTTTTTCATACTCATTACTCCTTTAATCTCATTCTCGGGTCAATATATACATAAGAAGCATCCACGATCAGATTGATCACCATATAAATCAGCGCCAGCCACAGTACATAACCCTGAATCAGGTTATAATCGCTGGAAGTGATCGCAGACACTGCAAGGTTTCCAAGCCCCGGATAGGCAAAAAATAACTTCTACTACTGCCGTACCACCAAGCAGAGATCCGATGGACAGACCGAACATGGTGATCAGAGGAAGCAGAGAGTTCGGGAATACATTGAACCAGACGATTCTGGACCATTTTACTCCTCTCGCCTGGGCGCCGATCACATAATCCTGGCTCAGTTCATCAAGAACTGCTGTACGCACCTGACGGGTGTATTTGGAGGTCATCGCGATCGCCAGTGTCAGTGCTGGAAGGAACAGACTCTTAAAGTCTCCCGCAGAACTGATTACCGGAAAAATCTGGAAATAGACACAAAACGCCATCATTAAGAGAAGTCCCACCCAGAAGTTCGGCATCGCACAGCCGATAAACGTGATCCCCCGTACCAGATAATCGATCCAGGTATCTTTTTTCAAAGCAGATGCCATACCGAGGGGAATAGAAAGTACCAGCATCAGCAGCATCGCCATCAGTGTCAGTTTTAAGGTCGGCCACAGTCTCTCTGCCAGAAGTTCTGTTACCGGTTTGTTCAGGGAATAGGATTTCCCGAAATCTCCCTGCAGACAGTTGCCAAGCCATCTTCCATACTGTACAAAAAACGGATCATTTAATCCCATCTCTTCTCTTGTCTGCTCTACCATCTCCTCGGTCGGCATTACACCGTTGGCGGAATACATGTTTCGCACCGGATCTCCCGGTGACATATAGGTCAGACCGAATGTAATAAAACTGATACCGAACAGTACCACGATGATCTGCAGCAGACGCATGAGTATTTGCTTCTTATTCAAATCGTTCACACCTTTCTTTTACAAAAAATACATGTTACCTTGTCATGCAACGGCAATAACGCCGGTTGTAAAAATCAACCAGGCGTTTCCAGAGTTTTTCATTCTGCGGAAACAATCTCCGTACTTAACCAGTAATAATCTGCGGTATGAATCTTCGCATATCCTACATTTTTGGAATAGATCATACTGGAGTTGTAGTATCCGTCGATCAGAACTGCCGCATCATCGATCAGAATCTGCTGCATCTGGAAAATCAGATCTGCACGTTTGTCCTCATCCATCTCACTTTTCAGTTCCTGATATAACGCATCGTATTCCGGATTGGAATATGCACAGTAAGTGCTTTCTGTTGCCCAGTTTGCCATGTAAGCGAACGGATCTCCGGTTCCTACGGTAATCCAGTTGTTGTTGTTAAAATCATAATCCAGTGCTGCCAGCTTACTCCACTGATCATCAGAACTTCCGTACTCGGAAGTAACACCGATTCCGATCTCTGTCAGATACTGGGTATGTGCATCAGAAAATTCATTCAGCAGACGGTTTTCATAAGAATATAACGCAGATTGATATTTTCTCCATCAATCTCACGGATACCATCTCCGTCTGTATCTACAATACCCGCATCATCCAGCAGTTTCTTCGCACCTTCCGGATCATAGGTGTATGGGTTGTTCAGTTTCTCATATCCATAGGACAGGTTGGATGGAAGTACGGAAAATCCCGGTGTATACAGTCCTCCGATTGTCTTGGAATTACAGATAGTATCATAATCGATCGCCATCAGAATCGCCTGGCGCAGTGTCTTGTTACCCAGAACGCCATCAAAGTTCATCCAGGAGAACCCGCAGCGCACACCTGTTGCGATGTCTACGGTATAATCATCAGAATCCTGGAATTTCTGGATATCTGCTACGTTGGTGATGTTCTCTACCAGGTCAACCTGTCCACTTTCCAGTGCCATTGCTTTCGCAGAGTTATCACCCATATACAGCAGGTTTACTTTATCATAAGGTACTTCTTCACGGAAGTTCGGGTTTGCGACCAGTGTATAACCGACACCCACACCGTTGAAAGAATCGATCATGTACGGACCGGTTCCGATAGTACCGTTATCAAAGTTCTCCGTATGCTCTACGTCTACGATACCCATGGTCGGATGACTGAGCTGTCCCATCAGGTTAGCGTAAGGCTGTGTGGTCTTGATTGTCAGTGTACCCGCCTCATCATCTGCATCAATGGTTGCCTCGAACTCCAGATATTTTTCCGGTTTTGCGGAACCGGACGGTCCTACTTCTTTCAGATGTTCGTATGCTTCTTTTACTTTGCTTGCGGTAAGATCACATCCGTCAGAGAACTTCAGACCTTTTTTCAGAGTAACGACCCATTCGGTATGATCATCATTCACGGTATAGCTTTCTGCCAGCCATGGTTCCAGTTCCATGTTATCGTTGAACTTGAACAATGTCTCTGTGATTCCGTAACGCATCGCGTTCCAGCCACCGTTCTCGTCACCTGCAGTGTTGACGCTTCCGTCGGTGTACATTGCACATCCGAAGTTCAGAACCTTCTCATCGGATGAAGCTTTTGATGATGAAGAAGAGCTGTCACTTCCTTTGCTTCCACAGCCTCCCAGTACCGTTGTTGCCATTACGCCTGCCAGTAGCAGTGCCAGTATCTTTTCTTTTTTCACTGATTTTCCTCCTGTGTTTTGTTGTAACTGTTCAGTACCTTCACAGTTACGAGCCAAAATGCATTTAAACGATAAAAACACGCTTTGCGAGTTTTTATCGTTATCGCGGCACTCCTCAAGGTTCCGTGCAAGCACGGACTTTGACTCGT
>ENA-OQES01000271-OQES01000271.1-human-gut-metagenome-genome-assembly--contig:-NODE-271-length-22865-cov-4.100361_pt1 | contig 22865 bp, 32 predicted proteins | sample MGYA00242798_ERZ504641 | MGnify/ENA primary metagenome ERZ504641 (study PRJEB26092, sample SAMD00036327) | human gut metagenome | host: Homo sapiens | study: EMG produced TPA metagenomics assembly of...
ATGCCGAAAGAACTGGATCACTATACCACGGGGCAGATTCCTGGGAATAGCAGATCGCATGATCGGCGAGAAGAATATTTCAGCGGATTGAATTTGATTTTCGAGACACCGGATTCATGGACAGCTCAGGGATCGGAGTGATCATGGGACGGTATCAAAAGCTGCGGCTGCTTGGAGGCAGTGTGGCAGTGACCCACGTCAGCGATCGAATCTGGAGAATTTTTGCATCTTGCAGGAGTGACAAAGGTGATTGAAGTAGAAAAAGAACGAAACTGGAAGGAAAGCAAATAAGGGGGAGAAACGATGGAACAGAAGAATGAAATGATGATTACGTTTGACAGCAGATCCAGTAATGAATCATTTGCAAGAGTGGCAGTAGCGGCGTTTACGACACAGTTAAATCCCACACTGGAAGAGGTGGCTGATATCAAGACCGCTGTATCTGAAGCAATTACAAATGCAATTATTCACGGATATGACAACCAGGTGAAAAAGATCCGGATCCGCTGTCGAGTCAGTGACCGGACCTTGTATGTAGAGGTGGAAGATGACGGAAAGGGAATTGCAGATGTGAAAAAGGCGATGGAACCCATGTATACAACAAGACCGGATCTGGATCGCTCCGGGATGGGTTTTGCTTTCATGGAAGCATTTATGGATCAGGTGGAAGTGGAATCGGAAGCAGGTGTGGGAACAATTGTCCGGATGAAAAAGACAATCGGACAGACACAGCAGCCATTTGCATAAAAGGAGGCCCTATGGAGCGTACCCTCAGATTGATACAGAGAGCACACGAAGGGGATAAGGAGGCGAGGGACATACTGGTGGAAGAGAATGTCGGGCTTGTCTGGAGTATCGTTCGCCGATTTCAAAACAGAGGTGTGGAATCGGAAGATCTGTTTCAGATCGGAACCATCGGGCTGATCAAAGCGGTGGATAAATTCGACTGCAGCTATGAGGTTTGCTTTTCCACCTATGCAGTTCCGATGATTGCCGGAGAGATCAAACGGTATCTGCGAGATGACGGGATACTGAAAGTAAGCCGTTCCCTGAAAGAAACAGCGGGGAAAGCCTACCGGATCCGGGAGCAGCAGGAAAAGCAGACGGGAAGAGAGCCGACTGTCCGGGAGATTGCCGGGATACTGGGAATCCCACCGGAGGAACTGATGGAGGCGATGGAGTCTTATGCGCAGGTGGAATCCCTGCAGCAGACAATTTACCAGGGAGAAGGCAATACCATCCTTCTGATAGACAAACTGGAAGAAAAAGTGAACCAGAGTGAACAGGTGCTGAACAGGTTACTTTTTGGAAGAAATCCTTGGGAAAACTGGAAGGTGAAGAACGGGAACTGATTTATCAGCGGTATTTTCAGGAAAAAACACAGAGTGTGATTGCAAAAGAGATGGGAATTTCACAGGTACAGGTCTCGCGGATGGAAAAGAGAATTCTGAGAAAAATACAGGAGGAAGTATAGAGGATTTCATTTTGACACATACTACTTACAAAAGAAAGGAAGTGGTAGGATGGCAGGAAAAAATTGGTGGATCTGGCTGCTTGCGGTTCTCACAGCAGCCGGAGTACTGGTGGTGCTTCTGATGCAGCAGAATATGCCGGAGAAGCAAAAAGGAGGAACCCTGGTACAAAGACAGGAGGCAACGTGCTATGGGTGATGTACTGTATATACAGACAGATAAAAACCGGAAGATTACAGATCCACATGTCAGGCTTGGTGATATCTCAGATCTTACAAGCAATAATCCGGAAGTATTGCAAAGGTGCAAGGTGCTTCGGGTACTGACTCTGGAGTCGGGGAAATATGGCAGATATGCGGTTTCGGTCATGAAACTGATAGAACTGATCCAGCAAAAAAGAGAAACAGGTGGAAGTGGTTCATGTCGGTGAACCGCAGTTTATCCTGACGTACGAGGATCCGGCTGGAAAAATGTGAGAGGATGAGCTGGTTGAAAACTGCGTTTGTGTGTCTGGTCACATTTTTTGGGCACGATGTTTTCTATTATGACTTTCAATACGGATGTAGATATTCCAAAATTGTTTGAGAGAATCAGCAGCCAGTTTACTTCAGATCCAAGAGGACTGGCGATTCTGGAAGTGACGTATTCTGTGGGGATCGGTATTGGTGTTGTATTTTTCTTTAATCATTTTGGAAAATGGAAGATCACCGAGGATCCGACACCGATGGAAGTGGAGATGCGTGCGTACGAAGAGCAGGTAGATCAGACGATTCTGGAGATGGAGAGCAGAAAGGAGAACAATTCCGGATGAGAGAAATCTTTCTTGGCATGCTGGGACTTTGCATGGGAACAACGATTGCAAGTGGCGTGGTGGCATTTATTATAAGCCTTGGAATTGTTCCAAGGTTTGCCGGGATTACCGGAAGTGCCGCACAGGTGCGTCTGTATGAGGAATGCTCCATGCTGGGGGCGGTGCTTGGCAATGTGGTTTTTGCTGTATCAGCGAGCATTGCCACTGGGTAATCCGGGACTTGCAGTTTACGGAAGCTTTCCGGAATTTTTACTTGGAAGCTGGGTGGTGGCACTGGGTGAGGTGGTGAATATTTGATGCGATTTTGATTCGAAGAATCGGTCTTGTGAAAGGAATTGGACTGGTAATCCTCAGCATGGCACTTGGAAAAGTGGTGGGTTCTCTTTGGTTTTTCTTTTTCTGACGAAAGATCCATAACCGAAAAATGATAAATCCGGGATAAACCAGAAGCCCGGAAGATACTGAGTGTGTAAGAAATGAAAAACAGAAAAAAGACAGGTAAAATTACCTGGATATGAGGATGAAACGATGCAGAAAGACAGAGAAAAACAGCAGTTATATGAAGAATATGTCAAAAAGGTGACTCCAACGCACAGTTTGCCTGCCAATATGGTAAAAGCCTTTCTGGTGGGCGGTCTGATCTGTGTGTCAGGACAGGCGGTCACTGAATGGGCACTGGCAGCAGGTATGGATGAGAAAACAGCTGGAACCTGGTGTTCCATTGCCTTGATCTTTCTGAGTGCCCTGACTACGGGTATGAACCTTTATCCACGGCTGGCAAAATGGGGAGGAGCAGGCACCCTTGTGCCGATCACAGGATTTGCCAATTCTGTGGCGGCACCGGCAGTGGAATACCAGAAAGAAGGACAGGTATTCGGAATTGGTAGCAAAATATTTACCATAGCGGGACCGGTGATACTTTATGGGGTGCTGACCTCATGGGTGTTGGGACTGATACAGTACGTGGCAGAAAGGTGGTAGCAGATGGAGATCGGGAAACAGAGTATTCGGTTGGAAAAGCCGGTCTATGTGGAAAGCTGGGCATCGGTTGTTGGAAAAAAAGAGGGGGAAGGTCCACTGGCTCCTTTCTTTGATGAAATTGAGACGGATGATCAGCTGGGACAGGATAACTGGGAAGAAGCAGAGAGTATGCTGCAACAGAAGGCGGCGAGGCTGGCAATCAAAAAAGCAGGATGCTACCCGGAAGATATACGAATCATCTTCGCGGGGGATCTGCTGGCACAGTCCATCGCTTCTTCCTTCGGGATCGGCGAACTGGAGCGTCCAATGTACGGAGTATTCGGGGCGTGTTCTACGATGGGTGAAGCACTGAGCCTTGGGGCGATCACAGTTTCGGCAGGCCACGGAGAACGGGTTCTGGCAGTGACATCGAGTCATTTTGCAACGGCAGAGAAAGAATTTCGTTTTCCGCTGGGTTACGGAAACCAGAGGCCATTGTCCGCTTCCTGGACTGTTACGGGAAGTGGTGCCTGTGTGTTAAACAGGAAAAAAGGGAAGGGTGAAGATCACGGGGCTTACCATTGGGAAAGTGGTAGACTATGGATTAAAAGATTCCCAGAATATGGGAGCATGTATGGCACCAGCAGCTTGCAGCACCATAGTACAGAACCTGAAAGACTTTGGAAGAAAACCCGAAGAGTATGATCAGATTATTACCGGAGATCTTGGTTATATCGGACAGCAGATATTACTGGACCTTTTGGAAAAAGAAGGGTATCAGGCAGGGCAAAAAATCACAAAGATTGTGGAAATTTTGATGTACGATCAGAAAACACAGGATACCCATGCGGGAGGAAGCGGCTGTGGCTGCAGTGCTTCTGTACTTGCCGGTTATATCCTGCCAAAGATTGCCTGCGGTGACTGGAAACGGGTACTTTTTGTGCCAACAGGGGCGCTGATGTCAAAAGTGAGCTTTTCAGAAGGAAACAGTGTGCCGGGAATCGCCCAGGGCGTAGTACTGGAATGGGAAGAAGGGGAGGTGGAACAGACATGCTGATGAATTATATCCATGCTTTCTGGGTAGGCGGACTGATCTGTGCACTGGTGCAGATCCTTCTGGATAAGACCAGACTGATGCCGGGAAGAGTCATGGTTCTTCTGGTATGTACGGGAAGTGTGCTGAGTGCACTGCATTTGTACGAACCGTTGGTGGATTATGCCGGTGCAGGTGCCAGTGTTCCGCTGATCGGATTCGGACATTTGTTATTTCAGGGTGTGAAAGAAGAGATGGAACAGGTGGGTGTTCTGGGAGTATTTACTGGAGGGTTAAAAGCCAGTGCCGGAGGTATCAGTGCTGCGCTGATTTTCGGATATCTTGCGAGTTTGTTTTTCATCCGCAGATGAAAAAATAAAGAAGAAAGAGACCTTCAGCTCTTGCCACATATGGAAAAGATATAGTATAATAATATAGTTTATGTGTAAGTGCCAGCGGGATCGATACAAAGATCCCGCAACAGAAAATGAAAAGGTGATCAATTTGAGAGAAGAAGTAATCAAAAGACTGGAACAGACAGTGGGAAATGATCAGTTTCTGCGGAATGAACCAATGAAGAAACATATTACTTTCCGTGTAGGAGGACCGGCAGCATGTTTTCTGACGCCATCCACAAAAGAACAGATTGAAGAAATCGTACATATCTGTCAGGAAGAAAAGACGCATACTTTATTCTTGGAAATGGCAGCAATCTGCTGGTGAGTGATCAGGGATATGACGGAGCTGTGTTGCAGATCTATCAAAAATATGAATCAGGTTGCGGTGAATGGAGAACAGTTGCAGATACAGGCAGGAGCGCTGTTATCCGCTATAGCCAGAAAGGCACTGGATGCAGGACTTACCGGCATGGAATTTGCAGCGGGAATTCCGGGAACTCTGGGAGGCGCTGTAGTTATGAATGCAGGCGCTTACGGCGGGGAGATGAAAGATATTCTGGAATCCGTCACTGTGCTCACACCAAAGGGAGAACAGAAGAAACTGTATAAAGAAGAACTGCAGCTGGGATATCGGACCAGTGTGGTAAAAGAAAAGGGTTATATTGTTCTGGAAGCGGTTCTGAATCTGACAAAAGGAGATCCGGAAGCGATAAAAAGCCGTATGGATGAACTGAAAGCGCAGCGTGTGACAAAACAGCCATTAGAGTATCCAAGTGCAGGAAGTACCTTCAAAAGACCGGAAGGATATTTTGCCGGAAAACTGATTCAGGATGCCGGTCTTCGCGGTTATCAGGTTGGTGGTGCACAGGTATCGGAAAAACACTGTGGCTTTGTGATCAATAAAGAAAATGCGACAGCGACAGATGTGGTGAATCTGATTCACGATGTACAGCGGATCGTATATGAAAAATTTCAGGTGCAGCTGGATACAGAAGTGAAATTTCTTGGGGAATTTTAAAAGCGAAAGAGGAGCAACATGAGATTTGTAATTGTTACGGGAATGTCCGGTGCGGGAAAAAGTACTGCACTGAAAATACTGGAAGATGCAGGTTATTTTTGTGTGGATAACCTTCCGATTCCACTTCTGGAAAAATTCGCACAGTTTATTGTGGAAGGAAACTCGGGAAGTATCCAGAAGGTGGCTCTTGGAGTAGATGTGCGAAGCGGCGGCGGGATGGAAGGAGTGGAAAAAGCGCTGGAAGAGATCCGGCTGACCGGACTTGAATATGAGATACTGTTTCTGGATGCCGAAGATGAGGTACTGGTAAAACGCTATAAGGAAACCAGAAGAACACATCCGCTGGCCGGAAGCGGCAGAGTGGAGAACGGCATCCGGGAAGAACGCAGAAGATTAAAATATCTGAAAGAGCATGCGGATTATATTCTCGACAGCAGTCAGCTTCTGACAAGAGAACTGAAGGCAGAACTGGATAAGATCTTCGTGAAAAATCTGGGATTTTAAAAATCTGATGATCACCGTTTTGTCTTTTGGATTTAAATACGGAATTCCATCGGATTCAGATCTGGTATTCGATGTGAGACTTTTTGCCCAATCCATATTACATTGATGAACTCCGTCCGTTAAGTGGAAATGACAAACCGGTCAGTGATTATGTGATGAACTGTGAAGCATCCAGAATTTTCTGGATAAGCTGGCAGACATGGTTTCATTCCTGATTCCGAACTATATTCTGGAGGGAAAGAATCAACTGGTTGTCAGCATCGGATGTACCGGTGGAAAACATCGTTCGGTGACACTGGCAAATGCATTGTATCAGCGTCTGGAACAGTCAGAAGAATATGGAGTACGGATTGAACACAGAGACATTGGTAAGGATGCTATCCGAAAGAAAATGAATGAAGTGAGGTAAGAGTGCATGTCCTTTTCCGGTAAAGTGAAAGAGGAATTATCCCGGCAGATATCCACGGCACGTCATTGCCAGATTGCAGAGATCGCTGCGATCTTAAGTGTCTGTGGTCAGGTCAGTATCTCGGCCAACGATTACTTTTGCGTGACCGTACATACAGAAAATGTGTCTGTGGCAAGAAAGTACTTTACATTAGTAGAAAAAATCATTTAATATAGAAGCTGTAATTCACGTTCGGAAGAATGTTTACCTGAAAAAGTCCAATGTATATAGGGTAGAAGTACCTTCCCATGAGGATACGGTTCGAATTCTTCAGGCCACCAAATTTATGTCGCCGGAACAGGAGATTGCAGATGACCTGTCTGTTATGAGCCGTCTGGTGATACAAAAAGAATGTTGTAAAAGAGCATTTTTGAGGGGAACGTTTTTAGCTGCAGGTTCTATCAGCGATCCGGAGAAAGGATATCATCTGGAAATTGTCTGCTCCACTATGGAAACGGGCGGAAACAAGATACAGTCTATCATGAAAAGAAATTTGAGCTGGATGCGAGAATTGTTACAAGAAAGAAAAAACCAGGTGGTTTATCTGAAAGAGGGATCCCAGATTGTAGATTTTCTGGGAGTGGTAGAAGCAGGAAGCGCTCTGATGAATCTGGAAAATATTCGAATCAGGAAGGAAATCAGCAACAATATTAACCGTAAAGTGAACTGCGAGACTGCCAACATCGGGAAAACGGTTTCGGCAGCAGTAAAACAGATAGAAGATATCAGGTATATTGAAACACATGTGGGCTTCTCACAACTCACGGAGGAGTTGGAGGAGACCGCAGTTTGTCGGTTACGTTATCCGGAAGCGACTCTGAAAGAACTGGGAGAGATGATGAATCCTCCGGTGGGGAAATCAGGAGTGAATCACAGACTTCGTAAACTTGGAAGAATTGCCGATGAACTGCGGGGAAATAAGGAGGATTATAATGATTAAGAAACCAATTACAATTCAGATTTCCAATGGATTAGAAGCAAGACCGGTAGCGATGCTTGTACAGGTTGCCAGCCAGTATGAAAGCAGAATCCAGGTGGAAAGCGGAGATAAACATGTCAATGCAAAAAGTATCATGGGTATGATGACACTTGGGCTGAATGTAGGTGAAAGCGTTACAATTTGTGCAGAAGGTACAGATGAAGAAGCGGCTATCGAAGGAATTGGAAAAATATCTGACAAGTAAGTAATAGATAGGCAATTTGCCAATTATATAGCGAACAAGTAACTGTTCAGTACCTTCACAGTTACGAGCAAAAATGCATTTAAACGATAAAAACACGCTTTGCGAGTTTTTATCGTTATCGCGGCACTCCTCAAGGTTCCGTGCAAGCACGGACTTTGACTCGTTGCTCGCGTAAATCACCTTCGGTGATGGCATTTTGACTTGTATGTCTCGGGATTTTGGCATATTTATGCCAAAACACCTCGCGGGATAATGGCTACTGAATAGTTACCCTCGAATAAACAAATCGACCATCGAAAAATAAATTTTCAGTGATCGACTTGTAAAAGTATTTTTGTTTTTACTTTAGCAGACAAATTTTGTCCAAGATACCTTTTAATTGAGCGATTGCTACACCGTAGTTGGTCATTGCCACGCCCTGGCTTTTTTGCCTGTTGGATGCGGTGGAGGACGTATTTGCGGTTGAACATGCAGGCGCCGCACTGGATGATCAGGTCGTATGGGGTCAGGTCTTTGGGGTAGTCGGTGCCGCTTACGACAGTCACTTCCAGGGTTTCGCCGTAATTTTTTCTTCAGCATCCGCGGGATCTTTTCTCTGCCGATGTCTTCTTTCAGTGGTGCATGGGTGCAGCATTCGGCGATCAGGACGCGGGAGTCGGCGGATAGGTTCATCAGTTTTTGGGCCCCCTCTTTGTAGTAGTCCAGATCGCCTTTGTAATCGGCGAAGAGGACAGAGAAAGAGGTGAGCAGACTTTCTGTAGATTTGTGATCATAGACGTAGTCGAAGACCTGAGAATCGGTGATGATCAGTTTTGGGGGCATTTTTCAGCTGATCCAGGGCTTCCACCAGTTTGTCGGTGGTGGTACTTAAAACAATACATTTTTTATCCAGCAGTTCCCGCATCGTCTGTACCTGTGGGAGGATCAGGCGACCTTTGGGTGCCTGGATGTCCTGGGGCATTACCAGGAGGACAACCTCTCCCTCGGATACCAGATCCCCGGTGATCGTCCGGCCGCCGAAGCCTTCGGGAACCATACGGATCATCCACTCTTTCAGTTCTGCGATTCCCGCACCGGTTTTTGCGCTCACGATGCAGACTTTCTCTTTCGTCTGTTCTCTGAGTTTTTCTGCAAATTCCTGATTTTCTTCATCTGAACGAAGATCGCTTTTACTTACCACCGGAATCACCGGTGTCTTTTTTTGCCTGAAAATACCGAAACCACTCCAGTTCCTTTTCCATATCTTCGGATGCAAATACTATCAGTGCCAGTTCCGTTTTCTGTGCAGCCAGCGCCGTCTTTTCCATCCGCATGGCTCCCAGTTCTCCCTCATCGTCAAATCCCGCCGTATCGATCAACACGCACGGACCAAGCGGTGCGATCTCCATCGCCTTGTAGACCGGATCGGTGGTGGTTCCCTTTACGTCTGCCACGATGGAGACAGACTGTCCGGAAAATGCATTGATAAAGGCAGACTTTCCGCTGTTTGTTTTTCCAAATATACCTATATGAAGCCGGTTGCCGGAGGGCGTTTCCTGTAATGTTGTTCCCATCTGTGTTCCTCCTTTTCCTAAATTGTAATTTCCATATTTATTTTTTAACATTATGTAAACTTGTTTTTTCACAATAATCTGCACACCTTTATAGTAACGTGCAGACTCAAACTCCTGCTCATCATTTCCGTAACGAGATAAAATATGCTTCGTGAATTTTACTCGCGTAAATCTAACAGACACAGCAAACAACCCCTGCGCCTTTGCAGTTGCTATCTGCTGTGTCATATTTTCCGACTGTGTTTCCCGCTTATTTCAGTGTTCAAACAGTCGCTTTGTTCTTTTTAGAACCGGAAATCTCTCTGTCCGTTTTCAATATCCCGCAGGTGTTCTTCTGCGATTCTGCGGACTTTCTCACTCGGGATATTGTCCAGTTCTTTTTCGATCAGTTCCATACCGATTTCTTTTGTCTTTGGTGAAGCATAATCCTGGAGATACTCCATCAATGTCATCAGTGCATTCGGATGACAACAGTTGAGGATCTGTTTGCTCTTGCACAGGGACATAAAACGGTCGCCGGTTCTTCCGGCGCGGTAACAGGCAGTACAGAAACTCGGGATATCTCCCATCTCCATTAACCACCGTACGATCTCATCCAGTGTCCTCTGGTCACTGACATCAAACTGTGCGGAAGTCACTTCATCTTCCGTCTCCGGTGTATCGTATCCACCAACACTCGTCTTTGACGCACCACTGATCTGAGAGACACCCAACGGAAGTACTTTTTCACGAACTGCCTGACTCTCTCTGGTAGAGATGATCATACCGGTATACGGCACTGCGATACGGATCAGCGCGCAGATTTTTGCAAAAATGTCATCACTGATACTGTTATCAAATACCGTTGGATCGATATCGTCCGCATGTTTGATACGTGGTACACTGATCGTATGCGGTCCCACACCGTGTACAGCTTCCAGATGTTCTGCGTGCATCAAAAGCCCTGCAAATTCATAACGATAAAGCTCCAGTCCAAACAGCACACCAAGACCCACATCATCGATACCGCCTTCCATCGCACGGTCCATGGCTTCGGTATGATATGCATAGTTGTGTTTCGGTCCCTTCGGATGCAGTTCTTCGTAGCTCTTTTTGTGATATGTTTCCTGGAACAGAATATAAGTTCCGATTCCGGCTTCTTTTAATTTTCGATAATTTTCCACGGTGGTCGCCGCAATATTTACGTTCACACGGCGGATGGCTCCGTTTTTATGTTTGATACTGTAAATCGTTTTGATAGATTCCAGAATATATTCGATCGGATTGTTTTCCGGATCTTCTCCTGCCTCGATCGCCAGTCGTTTATGTCCCATATCCTGCAGAGCTGTCACTTCTTTTACAATCTCTTCCTGGGTCAGTTTTTTCCGGGCGATATGTGTATTCTTTTTATGATACGGACAGTATACGCAACCGTTGATACAGTAATTGGACAGATACAACGGTGCAAAAAGCACGATCCGGTTTCCGTAAAATTCTTTTTTAATCTCTGCCGCAAGTTCATACATTTCCTGAATCTTGTCCGGCATCTCACAGGCCAGCAACACAGAAGCCTCTCTGTGTGTCAGGCCTTTACATTCCTTTGCTTTCGCAAGGATCTGGTCGATCAGTTCCACGTTGTCTTTATTTGCATCTGCATAAGCCAGGGTTTCTCTGATCTCTTCATCTGAGATAAATTCCTCGGCTTTTAACGATTTCGAATTATACATAACGTCTCTCTTCCTTTCTTTTTGGTCAGGCTACCGGGTCTTCTGTGATTCCATTCGGATCCCGCAGACAGATTTCCGCAATCTTCCCAATTAGTATTTCTTGTTTTTCATCGGCACATTGCACTGTCTCCGCGATCTGTCACACACTGATAACCAATCGCAGCTATGCGCCGTTCCAGACAACCGCGGCACTCTGCCGCTTCTTCGCCCGTACAGATCTTATTGTCATACAGCTGGTATTTGTCCCGTACCTGAATCGGTGACAGGTTTGGCATCACCACGTTGGCTCCTGCCAGAATTCCCTTTTCTCTTCCCATCGGATGGATCGTTCCGAGTGCAGTGGTGGATGGCAGCAGTACCATCGGATGAATCAGCCGGATGATTGCCAGAAGCCGTAAGGTATCTTCCAGCGTTCCTGCCTTTTCTTCTGCAAATGGGGTATCCTGATGGGGAATAAACGGTCCGATTCCCACCATCTCCGGTTGGAGTTCTTTGATAAACACCAGATCCTCATATAAGGTATCCAGCGTCTGTCCCGGCGATCCTACCATAAAGCCACACCCTGTCTGATATCCGATCTCCTTCAGTTCCCTCAGACACTCTTTTCTGTGTGCCAGTGACATCTGTGACGGATGAAGTTTCTGATAATGCACCTCATCTGCCGTCTCATGCCGAAGCAGATACCGGTCAGCCCCCGCGTCAAAATACGCCTGATAGCTTGCCCGTTCTTTCTCCCCGATCGATAACGTCACCGCACAGTCCGGATATCGTTTCTTGATTTCTTTTGTGATCGTACAGATCCGCTCATCGGTATAATAAGGATCTTCTCCTCCCTGGAGTACAAAGGTCCGAAAACCAAGTTCCCATCCGCTTTCACAGCACGAAAGGATCTGATCCATGGTCAGCCGATATCTCTGCGCTTTTTCATTGCCACAGCGGATCCCACAGTAATAACAGTTATTTTTGCAATAATTGGTAAATTCGATCAGCCCCCTCAGGTAGATCTCTTTTCCATAATATTTCCCGGCTGTCGCTCTCGCCCGCCGGTACAGTTCCTCGATCAGTTCCTGATCGGTTGTCGTCAGCAGTTCTTCCAGCTCCTCACGGCTGATCATCTGCTCCTGTTCGATCTTACTCAGTATGTCTCTGTTCATGCATGTCTCCTATTTCGAGTAAACTGCTTTTGCAGAAATTCCTTCCAGTCTTCCGATCTTTCCGGTCAGGGCATTGATCGTATCCTGCGGTGCATCCATCGCGATGCTGATCACATGGATCTTTCTCTCCCGGTAGGGAATCCCCATTCTTCCTATAATATAACTTCCATATTCATGAAGCAGCTGGTTGAGTTTCTCGACTTCCTGTGGTTCTTCCACGATAATTCCAATCACGGCAATTCTGTTCATGTTCCACCTACTCCCTTATATCTGCACTTTCTGTGCCTGCTTCTTTTCAATACAGAGAGCAGAAAATTCTGCTCTCTGTAGCTGTAGTATCTGTATGTTATTCCACATCAAACTTTTCCAGACTCTCCAGTCTTGACTGATATTTGGAGTCAGAAGATTCTGTAAAGGATGCTTCACCTTTCATCTTTTCCAGCGCTGCTGCTGCTTTCTTTACCACCTGCAGCGTACCTGCTCCGGCCACACATCCTCCAGGACATGCCATTCCTTCCAGCAGATAGCCATTGTACTTACCGGCTTTCGCCATCTGAAGCATCTTCTTGCAGTTCTGCAGACCTTCTGCATTGACCACTTTGACTTCCCGTTCCGGATCGATCCGTTTTACCGCATGTACGACAGCCTGTGCAACCCCTCCGCTGACTGCAAAACCGCGTCCATCTGCGCTTGCACGGAATAAAGGTTCGCCTTCCGGAATATCCTTCCAGTCCACACCTTTCGCATCAAACATTCCGGCAACTTCCTCAAATGTCAGTACAAAATCCACATAACTGCGGATACTCTTCCGGCTTGCCTCCAGTTTTTTCGCTGCACACGGACCAACAAAGACGATCTTGCAGTCCGGTTCTTTCTGTTTGATCAGTCGCGCAGTCAGAACCATCGGCGTCAGCGCCATGGAAATGCATTTTGCCTGTTCCGGGAACAGTTTTTTCGCCATCATAGACCAGGACGGACAACAGGATGTTGCCATGAACGGCAGTTTTTACCGGAACTTCTTCCAGAAAATCCTTTGCTTCTTCCACCGTACACAGATCCGCTCCGATCGCAACTTCTCTCACATCGGTAAATCCCAGTGCCTGAAAAGCGCCACGGATCTTTGTATTTTTCATATCCTGGAACTGACCTGCGATCGCCGGCGCAAGAATCGCATAAACCGGTGTCTCGCTCTTTATCGCCATGATCGTCTGAAAAATCTGCCCCTTATCCACAATGGCACTGAACGGACAGCTTACCAGACACTGACCGCAGGATACACATTTCTCCTGATCGATCTCCGCTCTTCCATATTCATCAGAACCAATCGCATTCATTCCGCATGCTTTTGTACATGGACGCTCCTGTTTGATGATCGCATTATACGGACAGGCTTCCACGCACTTTCCACATTTGATACATGAAGACTCATCAATATAAGATCTTCCACCTTCCATATGGACAGCCTTCTTCGGACAGACCTCCACGCATGGATGTTCCAGACAGCCCTGACATCCTTCTGTTGTCATGACTCTCTTCTCCGGACAGGCATTGCAGGCGAATTTGATCACATTGATAAGCGGCGGTTCGTAATATTTTTCTTCTATAATACTGGGTTCCACACCTTTGGAGATTGGCGCATGCTCTGTGAATTTTTCTCAGCGACATTCCCATTGCCACACGCAGACGCTCACCAACGACTGCCCGCTCCAGAAAAATACTGTCTCTGTAAGTTGCAACCTCTCCCGGGATGATCTTATATGGAAGTTCTTCCAGTACCTCCTCCGGAGATTGCTCTTCGTATGCCATACGGGCAATCTCCGTAAATATTTTGTGTCTGATTTCTGTCTTGGATGAATACAGTCCTCTCATTTTTCCTCCTGATCTTCCGTTATACATTTTTCATAGGTTTTCTTTTTGATAGTACTCTTAAAAATGATAGCATTCGCCCTGTCAGAATTCAACAGTTCCGACTACATCTACATATGCAAATACGGAATAGTTCCAGGAGTTTTCCTATAATATTATGATACCAGTTTATTCATAACTTTCGTTATGTAACAGTTCATGCTCTTTGCCTTTTAATAATCCGACATACAATTCCTGAACCAGCGGGTTCTCATCGGATTTCTTGATGATCGTTGTATTATCTGCGTTGTACAGACCTTTCGCACGGAGTGATTTTGTTCTGTCACCGGCTCTGGTCGGCTGTCCGCCTCCCATGATACAGCCACGACGACAGGCCATGATTTCGATCAGATGATATTCTTTTTACTCCGTTCTTTACCTGATCCATAACTTTTCTCGCATTGGCAAGACCACTGGCTACACAGATCTTGATTTCGGTTCCCTGATAATCTACAGAGAACTCTTTGATACCTTCTTCTCCACGGACACCGCTTTCTGCGATCTCATGCATCGCTTCTTTGCTGTGGTCATTGGTCAGGCGACGAAGCACTGCCTCAGTCACACCACCGGTCACACCGAAGATCACACCACCGCCGGAACCGAATCCAAACGGCATATCACAAGCTTCCGGTTCGAGAACCGCAAAATCAAGACCGAAATTATCGATCATACGAAGCAGTTCCGTAGTTGTAATAACAACATCTGTATCCTGTTCTCCCTTGGTAAAGCTGTTTGGACGAACAGCTTCCGCCTTCTTCGCAGTACATGGCATGATGGAAACCATAACAGTCTTCTTGCCCTGTGCATGTTCCGGATCCCGGAAATACTCTTTGATGACCGCGGAAAGCATTCCCTGCGGGGAACGGCAGGTGGACAGGTTCGGAATATAATCTTTGTACTGATCGGTTACGAATTTGACCCATGCCGGACAGCAGGAAGTCAGTAACGGAAGTTTTTTACTCCTTTTTTGATTCTGTCAAGGAACTCTGCACTCTCTTCCATGATCGTCAGATCCGCACTGAAGGAAGTATCGTATACTTCATCAAATCCCATCAGATGCAGAGCATTGACGATCTTGCCCATCACGCTTCTTCCTTTGGTCAGTCCGTAATGATCGCCGACTGCAACACGGACAGCCGGTGCTACCTGAGCTACCACGCGCACATTCGGATCTGCCAGAGCTTCCCACACTTCATCCATATTGGTTCGGATAGAAATAGCTCCGGTCGGACAGAATACTCTACACTGACCACAGTTTACACAGTCCGTTGTGGAAATCTTCCGGTCAAACGCCGGCATAACCATCGCTTCGGTGCCACGGAATGCAAATCCAAGAGCACCGATACCCTGCAGTTCTTCACAGGCGCGGACACAGTTTCCACAAAGGATACATTTATTCGGATCTCTCACCAGAGACGGGGAACTCAGATCCAGTTCTCTCTGTTCTCTCGTATTCTGGAACCGGACATTTTCAACCCCCAGGCGATGTGCCAGTTCCTGCAGAACACATTCTCCACTCTTTACACAGGTGGTACAGTCACGGCAGTGTGCTGCCAGAAGCAGTTCCACGATGAGTTTTCTGTATTTTCTGATACGTCCGGAATTGGTATGGATCACCATGCCGTCTCTCGGCTCTTCCGAACAGGATGCAAACATCTTTCCTCTGTCATCTTCCACGGTACACAGACGACAGGCACCAAATGTGGAAAGCTCGGAGTGGTAACACAGTGTCGGGATATTGATACCCGCCTTTCGGATCACTGACAGGACATTTTTCTCATCCGTAAATTCAACTTTTCTTCCATCGATGATCATATGACTCATAAGACACCCTCCTTCCTACATTTCCACATATACAGCATTAAAGTTACAGTTATCTTTACAGGCACCACACTTGATACACAGATCGTTGTCGATCTGATGCGGATGCTTGATAGCTCCGGTAATCGCTCCTGCCGGACAGTTCTTCGCACATTTTCCACATCCGATACAGAATTCCGGATTGATATGGAACTTACGGAGTGCTGTACAGACTTTCGCACGGCATTTTTTGTCCCGGATATGCTCTTCGTACTCATCCCTGAACCGGTTTAATGTACTGATGACCGGAAGCGGTGCACTCTTTCCAAGACCGCACAGAGCCATACTCTGTACCATGTGCGCCAGTTCTTCCAGCTCATCGAGATCTGACATCTCACCCTTGCCGTCTACGATCCGCTCCAGGATCTCCAGCATACGTTTGGTTCCCTCTCGGCACGGAACACATTTTCCACAGCTTTCACGCTGGGTAAAGTTCATAAAGAAACGGGCTACCTCTACCATACAGGTGTTTTCATCCATGACTACCAGTCCACCGGATCCCATGATGGCATCCAGTTTCTTTACCGAATCAAAGTCCAGAGGCGCATCCAGCTGATCCAGGATCAGACATCCGCCGGACGGTCCGCCGATCTGTACGCCCTTGAAAGCAGCACCACTCTTGAGTCCGCCGCCGATATCATAAATAATATGACGAAGTGTTGTTCCCATAGGCACTTCGATCAAACCGGTATTTTCAATGGCACCGGTCAGAGAGAATGTCTTTGTTCCTGGGCTTCCCTCGGTACCGATGGTACGGAACCAGTCTGCACCTTCCAGAATGATCTTCGGTACATTGGCATATGTTTCTACGTTATTCAGCACGGTCGGTTTTTCCCACAGACCTTTTTCAACGGTACGCGGTGGTTTTACACGCGGCATACCTCTGTTTCCTTCGATGGATGCCGTCAGAGCCGATCCCTCACCACATACAAAAGCACCTGCACCACGGTTGATATGCAGATGGAAGTTCACATCCGAACCAAGGATATGATCACCTAACAGACCATTTGCCTCTGCCTGTTCGATCGCCATGCGCAGACGTTTTACGGATAATGGATACTCTGCACGCACGTAGATATATCCGTCTTCTGCACCTACTGCATAAGCGGCGATGGTCATACCTTCGATCATCTTATACGGATCACCTTCCATTACAGAACCATCCATGAACGCACCCGGATCACCCTCATCACCGTTACACACCACATATCGTACTTTTTCTTTCTGACGGGCTACCTGTGACCAATTTTTTTCCTGCAGGGAATCCCGCACCGCCACGTCCACGAAGTCCTGATTTTGTAACTTCTTCGATAACATCCTGCGGGGTCATGGAGCTAAGTGCTTTGGCCAGTGCCTGATATCCACCGGCTGCGATATATTCGTCAATCGACTCTGCGTCGATCTTTCCACAGTTTTCCAGAACGATACGTGTCTGCTGATTCAGGAACGGAATATCGTCCGGATGCGGACAGACGATCTCATGATCACGGTAGAACAGTCTCTCTACCGGCTGTCCTTCCAGGATCGTGCGCTCCACGATCTCTTTACAGTCTTCCGGCTGTACATGTACATACTGATAGTTATATGGTTCGATACGCATCAGAGGTCCCAGTTCACACAGACCCTGACAACCTGTTTTGATGACTCCGATATGTGGAACATCTTTCTGCATCTCCACGGTGACACCGTCGATATCACGACACAGGATTTCCATTTCTTCATAAATTTTCTGAGCACCGGATGCGATACAGCCGGTACCGGAACAGACAAGAACGCGACAGGTATACGATTTGATTTCTTCATTTACCTTTGCCTGTCTGTTTAACAGATCTTCACGGCAATTTATACTCATACGCTTTCTCCTCTCAATTCATTTAACAGCTCGATAGCTTTTTCCGGTGTCATCTTCGGATGTACTTCGTCATTCACGGTCAGAGTCGGCGCCAGTCCACAAGCCCCCAGACAGGATACGGTCTCTACGGTAAATAACATATCATCCGTTGTGTGTTTCTTATTACTGAGTCCCAGTTCTTTCATCAAAGCTTCTTTTACCGGCATGGATTTTCTTACATGACAGGCTGTTCCGTCACAGACCTTGATCACGTATTTTCCCTTTCGGTTCAAAGGAAAAGTTTTCATAGAATGTCGCCACACTGTAGGCTTTGCCTCTTTGACTCCGATCTCTTTCGCCACATAAGTAAGCAGTTCTCCCGGCAGATAACGATATTCTGCCTGAATATCCTGCATGATCGGAATCAGGGAAGCTGCCTTGCGGCCGTAGTGTTCGATAATCTCATCCGTTTTCTGGTAATAAGATTGATCCAGCATGTAGTTTCCTCCTTTCACTTCATTGCCCTTTTCTTTTTTGATTTCGATAACTTTCCGTACCTGTTCAGTTTCCCCTCTGAACAGTTTTGCGCAAACCGCAGTTTCAACCTCCATATTGCTGCCGTTCACTTTTGCATTTTATACAGATGTCATTATCACTATTATACTTTACTTTATCATTTTGCACAATAAATATTTTATTTTAGTGCTATTTGTCGTTATTTTAACGAACTTTTCTCATATAACAATATTTTTTATCAACATATCGTGTTTCATCTTTCTATGTCACTACATCTGGTATACCTGATGTGACTACTTAATAACAAAGAAAAGGCCTTTTTCCTGCCAATTCAAAAAGCGCCATTGCTCTCTGTGATGTTCTTCACATAAAAGCAATGACGCCTCTTTTTCAGGGGCAAAATACCTTTTGACTGCAGCATCTGAAACCGCGCTCTGCCCACACATAACAGGTTGTGCCGATGGAATAATACGGCGTTCCGTCTTCGTAGGCAAAATGATAGGTATTTGCCACACGGATCGGTCCGTGATTTTCCTCGCTCGCCGGTGTTACCTGAAATTTTCCAGTGAGCACTTCCCCTTCTATCGCGCTCCCTGTCACTTCGAATGTATATAATTCCACGAAAGACGGCATATATCTTACTTTGTACACACCTTCTCCGTCATAAAATCCGTCCACAGTTACTGTCTCATGTTTTCCTGTAAAGATTCCTTGAATCTCATAATCTACAAATGGGTTCTTATCAGAATGACCTTCTACAGTCACTTCCAGAACATCCCATTTTTCCACCTGTTTTTCATAATTGTATCTTCTCATATTCTTCCTCTTTTATTTAAATTCATGTTTATTTTTGTTTATATTTTAAACTTTTTCGTTTTTATTTTCAACTTTTTCTATAAATATATGTCTTTGCTCATTGTCCATAGAACTAAGAACGTGCCTCGGTACATCCTCGCGGAGCGTTTCTTACTTTACAGGAAAGCAATTTCCTGTAAAGTAAGAAAAAATGTTCAGCTTCCCACACGGAATCTGAACTTTTTCACTTGCTGTTCTCTTTTATCTTTTCTTAACTGTTTCACCATCTACAAACACACAATTTGTATACAACTTACATTTTTCTTTTACCGGGTGTTCTATTTCCTTCAATAACAACTGTATTGCCCAGTATGCTCTTTCTGTATGGGGGACACGGATACTTGTCATATCAATGCCTCCGGTGAGAAAACTTGGCAGAGCATCAATACCGATCAGACTCACATCTTCCGGAATACGAATATTCAATTCATTCATTGCCATAATCGTTCCCATGGAAACATGATAACTCTCCATAATATATGCCTGAGGCAGCTTTGCTGTTTTTAGATACTCTCGCATCATCTGATGAACTTCTTCTATACTGCTTCCCGTATTGATGATACGATCAGAAGCATCTCCCAGCCCCTTCTGTTTCATAATTTCCTGAAAACCTCTGCGCCGGCTCAGATAATTATACATCGGTAATGGATTACACAGATACTGAATATCTGTATTTCCTTTCGCCAGAAGTTCGTTCACCGCAAGTTCTACTCCCTGACGGTTATCGATCAGAATCACCGGATATTTTTCAATATCCGGCGCCGCATCGTAAATCACCAACGGTTTTCGGATTCCGTCAAGCAACGGACTGTTTTCCTGTTTTAAATTCCGTTCCGAAAACTAATTACACCCGCCACATCATCCGCATTACATTCGGCAATCATGCGGGACTGATCTTCCTCCCTGAAATCTGCATACAGTAATCCAAGCGAATATCCATTTGCTTGCAGACTTTTTCTCAAATACCTGATTCACATCTGTCCAGAGATCCAGCTCAGCTCCCTGTATAATTTTTCATTCCATTTGTAATTTTGACAATCTTGATCTGCTGTCATTTTTCTTTGTTCCGGCTGTCTCGAAAACATTCCCGGCGGCACTACCCCATGCTCTTCCAGCTGTTTCTTACATGCGAGGACTTCCTGCCGTGTCTGTTCACTCACGCCCGGTTTTCCATTCAATGCCAGAGATACAGTGGATTTAGAGATGCCAAGTGCCCTGGCGATATCTATGGATTTTACATTCATGTAGAAGCCCCCTGTCTGTTCATCACAACGGTTTTTATAGTTCAGTTGACAACGGTTTATTTTAAACCTTTTAAACATTTTATCTCAAATCTGTTTTCTGTGCAAGGATATAATAATCAAAATTGGTCCACTGGACCAATTATTGATATGCACTGTAACAAAAAAGGAAAGTTGTGCCACAAGAATATTATCAACAACTTTCCTTTTTTTCAGTTTACATCTTTACATTTACCACACCAGATTCTTCACTCCAACTCCATACAACTCACACGCACACCCGTCTTTCATCTGTGGCCAGCGTTCCAGGAATCTTGGGGCGTCTTCTTTCAGGGGGTAGATCTTTACCTGCAATTCTTGTGGGAAATCAAAGTAGCGCAGGCTGATCTGTACCGGCTCGCCGGTGTAGTAGCTGTCGGTGAGCATCTCGCCATCCCGGAAAAGCTCTATTTTGTCTCCGCCGAAGTCCAGAGAGAGTATCGTATCTCGCCAGGTTTCCGGTGAAGTTATTTTCAGGTTGTAGATCCGTGAATCCTCGCCAACAGTTCCTTCTGTCACGGTTACCCTGGTATCCTCCGCTTTTTCTCTTCTCCGATACAGGGTAAACTCGTGATCCAGACCACACGCTTCGAAACCATCCGGAAGAACCGAAAAATCTTTCAGTTTCGGATAACACCGGATCACCGTCTCCTTCCCTCCTTCTATGTGTAGCTTTCCATCTTCCTCCCACACATAGTCATCCGAAAGGATCAGATACTCCCGATCCAGCGTCACTTTCCACGCCTGCAGTGCACGTTCCCGGTCCAGATGAAGCACCGGAAAATGTTTTCATCCTTCCACACAAATGCAGGATCCCAATCACCGTAAAATACCACGCACGATGTTCCGTCTTCTCCCCGCAGTCTGCAAAGCGGTGTTGCATTTGCCGAGAGCAGTTCCCCGTCTCCTTCCCGGAAATGATATGGGAAAAAGTCCATAGCTTCCCGGCAAAAGATCCAGCTTCGGAAACTCCACCGGTGCTTCTTTGCATCTGCCTTCCAGTGTCACACCGTTATGCGCATCCATCCGGCGTTTTCTCTGATAGTTATTAAAGAACACATACCCATGATCGTCATCATGCCGCCAGGACAGACGCAGCGTGTGCATATCTTCCGGGTCCACACCCACCAGATCGATTTCCGCCGGAAGTGTCACCAGATCCTGTCCAAAGTCTTTCGCAAACAGTGCCAGCAGCTTAATCTCTTTATAAGTATCTGAGACCTGCCCGAACTGTCGGATCGGTGCACGGAAATCATAACTCAGTACCGATACATTATTCGGATATCCTGTAGCCTTACTCTCTTCCAGCGTAGAGAATTTTCCTTTGGGATTCGTTCCTCCGTGATACATATAGTACCCAAGCATCGCCACCCCGGAACCAAGTTTTGTCAGTGACATTGCTCCGATATCGGTTCCTACCGGAACCGGTCTTCGGTGCTCCGTAGGCTGCAGTCCGCCACCAAGTTCTGCCGTAAGATAAGGAAATTCTGCCGGATCAAAGGTCAGCTGTTCCGAAACATGATGATCATTTGCCACCAGTGTATCGTTTCGGTTGCCGGTAAATACATAGTTCTCATTTGCTTCCAGTTCCGTCAACCGGCTGTCCCACGGTGCCTCACAGTACCCCGCCATCACCGGAAGCATACCGCCCGTCACCGCACCGCCCCAGCCGGTCGCTGTATACAATGGCACGCAAAAGCCAATCTCTTTTGCCATCTTCTGTAAGGTCCGCATATGCTGCTCACCGGCTTCTCCGGTCTGACCGCCTACATGACCATATTCATTTTCAATCTGGATCCCGATGACCGGTCCGCCGTCCTCATACATCTGCCCTTTTACCTGCTGATACAGCGCCTCCCAGTACCGTCTCGCCAGCGTAAGATACGCCGGATCATCGCAGCGAAGCGGGATCTGCTTTTCCAGCAGCCAGTCCGGAAATCCACCGTTTCGCACTTCTCCATGGCACCATGGTCCGATCCGCAGGAACACCGGAAGATCCAGTTTCTTACAGATAGCCAGAAACTTTCCAACATTCCGGCATCCGGTAAAATCATATACGCTTTCCTCTTCCTCATGGTGGATCCAGAATGCATAGGTGGCAACTACCGTAACTCCGCCTGCTTTCATCTTCCGCAATGATTCCTCCCAAAGATCATCCCGGTAACGACTGTAGTGAAACTCTCCCATGACCGGGAACCAGGGTTTGTTATCTCTCATTAAATATTCTTTATTATATGTATATTCCATCTTTTTGCTCCTTTTTCTGATCTTGCTCAAATTATATCTTTACTTTTGTAAATCCACTATAGCGGATATTCTTTCTAAATAAAATAAAAAACTTTTTGCCCGTTTGATAGGATTATCTTCCATCTTTTTT
>ENA-OQES01000274-OQES01000274.1-human-gut-metagenome-genome-assembly--contig:-NODE-274-length-22692-cov-8.270685_pt1 | contig 22692 bp, 38 predicted proteins | sample MGYA00242798_ERZ504641 | MGnify/ENA primary metagenome ERZ504641 (study PRJEB26092, sample SAMD00036327) | human gut metagenome | host: Homo sapiens | study: EMG produced TPA metagenomics assembly of...
AATTACCGTTCTTACTTCGGCGGAAGCTGCTGGAGCCGGTTCCGGGAACGGATCTGTACTACCTTCATATGTTCGCCAAAGAGCAGCCGGATCTTAACTGGGAGAATCCGGTAGTCAGAAAGAAGCTTTATGAAATGGTGAACTGGTGGCCTTGGAAAAAGGGTCTCGCCGGATTCCGTATTGACGCGATCATCAATATAAAGAAAGACCTGACTTTTTCAGATCTTGATCCGGACGGACCGGATGGGCTTGCAAACTGCTGGAGGATGGTAGAAAACGTAGATGGTGTCGGCATTTTTCTCGAGGACTTAAAGAAACATACTTTCCAGAAATACGATGCCTTTACTGTCGGTGAAGTGTTCAACATGAAAGAAGGCGAACTTGCAGACTTCATCGGTGAAAATGGTCATTTTTCCACAATCTTTGACTTCAGTGCTCACATACTCAGTGAAGGGGAACACGGATGGTACGATGCCCCACCCGTAGACTTTAAAGAATGGCGGAAAGCCATCTCTGACTCCCAGCTCAGAGTGCAAACTTGCGGACTGGAAGCCAATATCATTGAAAATCATGATGAACCAAGAGGTGTATCCCGCTTCTTACCAGATTATGCGCAGAATCCTGCCGGAACCAAAATGCTCGGAACCGTCAGTATCCTTCTCCGCGGCATCCCATTCATCTATCAGGGACAGGAAATCGGTATGCAAAATGCGGTATGGAACAGTGTCGAAGAATATAATGACATCAATACCATTGATCAATATCATACTGCAAGGAATGCCGGTCTTACCGATAAAGAAGCACTTAAGGCTTGCAGCAAACTAAGCCGCGATAATGCCAGAACCCCCGTACAGTGGAATGCTCAGGAAAATGCCGGATTTACCGCAGGAACTCCTTGGCTGAAAGTAAATGACAATTATAAAGAGATCAATATGGCTGATCAGGATCAAGATCCAGACTCTATATTAAATTATTACCGGAGACTGATTGCGCTTCGAAAATCTCCAACATACAAAGAAGTCTTTACTTATGGTAAATTTCTCCCTGCTTATCAGGACACAGAGGATGTCATGGCCTATTACCGGAAAGATGACCATACACGTATACTGGTCGCCGCTAATTTCGGAAAAGAATCTGTCGAACTTCCGTTAGATTATCCGGTGAAACAGGTTCTTCTTTCTAATCAGCACAAGCAACATAATTATAATACCGAATCCCATCTTTCACTTGAAAGCTGCGAAGTAATCGTATTCGAATTATAAGTTCAAAAACCCCCGGCACATTTTATATCTTGTGTCGGGGGCTTCTTTTACTATTCCTCTTCCGGATAAGTAAACTTCCATGACTTTCTGAATTCCGTCATCATATCCATAACATCTTTTGTATACTCAAAATGCATGCATTCTTCGTCTCCTGCTATCGCTTTTTCCATATCCGCAAGTTCATAAGCAAGCGCATCGGCATTCTCCCCGGCTCTTACGACTTCTGTATCGCCGGTTTCTACGTATGTAATTCTTGCCTCCCATGCTCTTGGATACTCCATAATCTCAATATATCCCTTTTCACAGGAGATCATTCCTCTCTTTGGCTGTTTGGAATGAAGCGACAACATGACCGTTGCCATCTGTCCTTCTGGGTTCATGAGCAGAAGTCCCGCCTGTTCATCTACTCCGGTCGGTGCTGCTTTGACCTGAGACAGTAACTGATCCGGCTTGGAATCCATAAACCAACGAATGAATGAAAGCGCATATACCCCGATGTCCAGCATTGCACCACCGGCAAGATTACGGTTAAAGAAGCGGTTATTCATATCATATTCTTTGAAGCTTCCAAAATTCATAGTGATCAGATTCACCTTTCCAAGTTTCCCTGACTCAAGAATTTCCTTCAGCTTTTTATAAATCGGCATATGATAAATCGTCATGGCCTCACCTATGACAACACCCTTTTTATCCGCCAGAGCAATTGCCTCATCCAGTTCCCGGCTGTTTAAGGTGATAGATTTTTCGACCAGAATGTGCTTTCCATTCTCAATTGCCCTGCGCATAAAATTAATATGGGTATTATGGGGAGTTGTGATATAGATTACATCAATATCCGGGTCTGTAAACATGTCATTATAATTATCATATACCTTTTTTGATCCCATATTTTTCTGCAAATGCAACCGCTTTCTCATGGGTTCTGTTACCCACCGCATCGATGTTTCGCCCGTTTTTCTTTAAGGCCACGGCCATTTCATTTGCAATCACTCCGGTTCCAAGAACTGCCCATCTGATGTTCTGCATGTATCTCTTACCTTTCTTTATCCAACTAGCACTCCACCGCTACCTTAATCACTCCATCTTTCTTGTTCTCAAAAAAGCTCGTATGCATCTTCGATCCGGCTAAGCGGATAGGTATGGGTAATAAGCGGTTCCGTATCGATCTTGCCCTCTGCAATGAGGCGAAGCGTCTCCTCACAGTCGCATCCATCTACACCGCCGGTTTTAAAGGTAAGATCTTGCCATACATATCCGGAAGCGGCAGCGTCTGGGCTTCGTCATAGAGCGCTACCACTGTGACGATTGCCATTAGGCCTTGCACATTCCCAGGCTAACCGGAAAGTAGATGGGGGCTCCTGCCACCTCAAGGACTACATCGGCTCCGCCATGATCACTGGTTTTTCTGAACATATTCCAGACATTCCTCCGGTAAAACGGTGTATACATCCGGATAGTGCTCCGTTTATAAAGCGGACGCGGTTTTCATCTTTCTCGCAGACAATAATTCGTTTCGGTTTCTTTAACATTACGCAGAGAAGGGTACAGATACCCGTCGGACCGGCACCGATGATCAGAACTGTATCTTTCTCCGTGATCTCAGAGATTCTCGACGCCCAATAACCGGTCGCCAGCACATCTCCCACAAACAGTGCCTGCCGGTCTGTCACTCCATCCGGAATCTTATTTAATCCCTGATCTGCAAATGGAACCCGCACATATTCGGCCTGTCCGCCATCGATACGGCATCCCAGGGCCCAGCCGCCATTCTCGTCCGTACAGTTATTTACATATCCATTTTTACAGAAAAAGCATTCACCGCAGAAGGTCTCTACGTTTACAGTGACCCTGTCCCCCGGCTTCACATGGGTCACCGCTGCCCCAACTTCTTTCACAATTCCTACCATCTCATGGCCGACTGTAATTCCAGGGACCGCCCGCGGCACACTTCCGTGTTTGATATGCAGATCACTGGAACAGATGCTGGCCAGTGTTACCTTTACAATCGCATCCCGTTCGTGCATAAGCACCGGCTTTTGGTTTTTCCACTAATTCAAACTTTCCCTTAGAAATATATGTATATGCCTGCATTGCTTAACCCCCTTCTTTCTATTATTCATATTGAATCCTATTATAGGCGAAACCTGGGGTTATTAGCAAGAGTTGCCGTAAAAAACATGCTTCTGCTTCATTGAAACATTCCGCGTACATGATGGCTAGTTCCAACTGCTGGCAGGCTCCGGTATCATATGTCATTTTTTTCAGAAGAACGTCCAAAGCGAGTTGCCTGCGCAAGGTTCCATTTTCAAGGATCACCTGCATCTGCTGGTTTGTCCGTTTCAACTCATCCGTAAGAACAGCCAGCTGGCTACGTAATTCTTTTTCCTGCTCCATGCTTTCAAGCAAGAGCTGCAGGATATCTTTTTATTCAGTTTTGCCAGCTGTTCTTTTGATAACGCAAGTGCCATACGGACGATCAGTCTCCTTCGCTTTTATGGATCCAGTATAACAGAAGAAGCGAAAAACACAAAAATCAGACCGATATCTTTTCGGTATTTTGACGGTGGAAAACTCCTGCTCCAAAAGCAGTTCTTTCTGTAGAGAATACCTTCCAGGCTGCCTGAAAACAGGTGGATCCGGCTTACTTTTCATGTGGCAGAGAAGACTGTCCACAATTCATGTTAAGCGGATAAAAAACAGAACTTTTATCCCCATACAGGCTTTCGAATCAAACAGAAAACTTCTCTGTTTTGTACAAAAGTCACACTGGATGTTTTGGATCGATCTTATGGACAGATGGATCTATGGAGTATCCGCTCATGAGCAGATGATACTGCTCCGAAGTGATGTTCCGGGCTTCCGCTTCCGATCGGGGCCATTGAAAAGTTCCCGCCTCCAGCCGCTTATAAATAAGCAGGAAGCCGTCTTCCTCCCAGACCAGCCCTTTGATCTTCCGGTTACTGGAACCCCAGAAGAATTTGAGCGTTAACATTTCATTTGGATCAGCTGTTACAGACCTCTGCACAGGGAACTGCTTTGGCTGCGTTACTTCAACAAAGCCGCTTTCTACAAGCAGGGCCTCTTTCACTTTGCGGAGCCAGTAATAATAAGAGTCTCATGAAAGCTGATGCTGTGCACAATAATCTTTGACAGACAGACCAGATTCGTTGCGCTCCTGAATAATAGCAACCCAGTTTTTTTACACAGATCTGTGCTGTGGCAAGTTTGGTGTTCATAATTGACCTCCTAGTGTGAAAAATGGGAAAAGTGTATTGTACACTTTTTCCAACATTATCTCAAACTTGGAGGTGTAGTTCTAGAGATGTGTGGTTTACTATTTACGGTCGAAATGTTCCAAGACAAACTCAAACCAGATAAATAAGCACGACAAAAGCCCTTAGCTATGAGTTTTATACCCACAGCTAAGGCTTTTTAGATAAATATGGATTTATTTGTTGCACAACCACCTGTCAATCATTCTCTAACCCTAAAACCACTGGATTACAAGAATAATGGCTCTCATGCAACCGTTATCAAATTGTTATCAAAAGACATTTTAAAAGTGCTGCAAACCCGCATAAACGCTGGATTTACTAAACATTTTTGTTTATTCAAACTCACAAATAAAATCTTGTCACTATACTTTTTAGTATTGGCATTATGGTTCTATTTGGTTTTATATGTGTTCAACTGTCCTAAATCCATAGGCTGTACTGAACGGTGTTATCAATTTGTTATCACATCTCTGTTATCAATCAAAGATTCTCGTGATATCCTGATATCGGTTAACTACACGATAAACCTCTACATATTCTTTACTGATCTTGTAGATAATCACATAATCTTCCCATATCGCATATTTATAATCTGTCCGAAAGCTGACCCGTTTGGAGAGATCTGACCCCATTCCCGGAAACATCTGAAGATTTTCAAATTTACCATAAATCTCTTTTATCGTCTTTGCAGCATATTCTTCATTATCCTCAGCAATGTAATCCCGAATATTCTTCAAATCCTTTGCAACAATCGGATTGATCCGCAGTTTTAACATCTTATTCCCCCACAAGAGCTTTCAATTCATCCAGATCCAGCCAGCCTTTTCCGTCTTTCACTGCTTCTTCGGCTTCCTGCAGCTTCATCAGAAGCTTTTTCTCTGCCCGGTCACGCTCATAATCTTCAATATCCATGACAACGAAACGTCCTCTGCCATTTTTGGTCAGATATACTGGTTCTCCTTTATGGCAGTTTTTCAGGACTTCATTATAATTTCTCAAATCAGATACTGGTAAAATATTTGCCATATTCTTTCAGCTCCTTCCTTTGATTTTAAATTGTTTCTGCTACTTCTATTATACACAAAAAGCTGTAAAATTCAACGTGGATTTTTACAGCTTTTATCTATTTCTATATATTTTCATCACAAGCTATTTCAAATATTGAGCAAAAATTCGCCTCCAGTTCTTTATTTCCTTTCAAGAATTCATACTCTTCTTTGTTTTCAATTTCTGCAGCTAATGCACGAACAAAATTATTTCCGACGCCTGAAAAAGATTTTCCCTGTACTGTATCCGCATATCTGTAATATAAAGGTGATTCCACCATCTTCCATGGCTTCTGTGACTCTATCAACACTTCTTTTATCAACTGAATACATTTTTCTACATCCTTTCGATACCCGGCAATCAATAGATGTGGTACTACTTTACCATAATCCCACAGACCAAATAACGATATCATATGTTCTGTGATTTCGGCAATCTCCTCTGCTTTACAATGATTTCCGGTTTCTTCTTCCATTTCTATCAACTTATACAGATAGTTTTGTATATTCGTAACTGTCTGCATCAGTTTTCCCTCTAAAAAGAACGCTGCAATATCTGTCCCTTCCTGGTGTGCTAGTACATTCGTTTTCATAATTGTGGCATCTATCACAGTATCTGGAATTTTATCCAAAAATGATATTTGCTTCTTTATATTTTTCCATTTGTATATATTTCGCTGCAAGCATAAAAATTACTGGAAATCCTTACCTTTTCATTCGGACTTTCAGCAGTTCGTTCCAGCCATTCAACAATCACATTATTGCATTCCAACTTTTTCTCATCATCGACATCGGATAAAGTTAACGCCGCATTTAAAACAGTAGCAATTGAATAAATCAACGAATCACAATGAGGATATTCCTTTATTTTATTTTTTCCCATCTCAAAAGCTTTTATAAAGCTATCCAATGAAACTTCCGAAAGTTCATTCACAAATTGTCCAATCTCTTTTTCTGTCAATTCTTCACGAAATGAAAATAGTTCATTCATATCAATTTTTAATAATCGAGCAATTGCCGGAAGTAATGATATATCTGGATATGTGTTTCCTTTTTCCCATTTATTTACCGCAGGAGTAGAAACGTCCAAATAATCCGCCACCTGTTCTTGTGTTAATCCCGCAGTTTTCCGATAGTTTTTTATCTTCTCACCAATTTGCATTGTTCCTACCTCCTGTTTATATTCTCATTATAGTATTTCTAATATGTGTTTACAATTGAGCCTTCGTTTAATTATGGCTTCGATTTCTTAACTACCGGTTAAAATCTGCGAGCAAAAATGCTCTATTTTATAATTCTACAAATCAAAATATCCTTAAATTTAATTAATTCAAGAATACGTGCATCAGTACTCCAATTAAGAAGCAAATCATCGCTGTAACACCCGCACTGATAATAACCTTTAATATATTTTGATAAGGACGTTTTCCCACTTCAACTGCCTTATGAAGTTCATCCAATTTTTTTGCCCTCCGTAAATGCAACAATTTCCTTATAGGTTTGTATATCATTTTCTTTTTTAGTTTTTCAACCTTTAACGCCCAGTACATTGTAATAATAAATAAAATCCCAAACGGAATATACGCATACCTTCCGATCCACATAAACAAAGGTACTGCCGATATAATCAACACGACCAAATGAACTGTATAGATGGAACCATAATAATTAAACTTTTTAATTTCTTGCTCGCTAATAATTTCTTTCATTTTCTCTATATCTCCTTTAATTAATTGATCGAGAGATACATTAAACAATGAACTAAGAAGTAACAAGCTATGAATATCAGGATAACTCTTTTCGTTTTCCCAATTAGAAATTGTCTGTCTTGTTACATATACCTTTTCTGCCAATTCCTCCTGTGATAGATGAAGCTCTGTTCGGTATTTTTTTATCTGTATACTCAGCTCCATATAATTTCCTCCCTTCGCAAGTAATTTGTTCTCTTGATCTGAGCCAAGAATAATCATTTTTTCATTATCTGTCTATCAAAGATATTTTACTTAACGGAAAACACAATGTCAAAAGAGTTTTACACTACAACACTCATGCCTTTTCAGCAATTTTTATTATCATCTTTGTAAAGAGCAGCCTTTCGATCACCCTTTCTACTCACATATATACCCTCTCTTTCAACACAATTTCTTCTGCACAGGCTTTGATGCTATTCATTAAACCAACCCATTTCATCTGATCCTGCATTTTCATTTGTTCCGTCACACCCTGTTTTTCCGCCATCTGCTTCAGCATAATTTTCACCTGTTCTCTGGCTTCCTGATCAACTCGATTCAAGTGTGCCGTCAGCTCCCCCGTCATCAATAAATACTGATATCGTGCCGGTCTATGCACTTTCAGAAACTGTTTTCGCAACATTCCGTATTTACCATATGTCGGTTCTTCCTCATTCACTACCAGATCCGGCAGATAATAATCTCCATGCATTGTGTAGCTCAATCTATTACTTTCTTCATAAATATGCTTTTTCATCGTCTCATCTCTCCATTCCTCTGTTCTTTGTTTTATTTTTCTTACGTTGCTGGTTCTCCATCTCACTTTTTCTGGCACCCCAAGCCAATCTTTCGTGAATACTTCCTTTGGGCATTTGCTCCACTTGCCGTTTTTCTTCTAATGCTTTCTGCTCCTGTATATCTTTCTGTACCGCATCCTCTACAACATTTTCTCCAAGAACACGCACTACCCGGTCATATCTGTCGGAAACGCCCTGCAATTGTTGCTTTTCCTCAGATAACTGCTCTTTTTCTTCACGCATTGTATCTAACTTTCTCTGCATTCGGTTATATGCCTGCTTTGTTTCCTGATATTTTTGTTTCCATTTTTCTACTTCTTTGGTAAGTTCTTTGACCAGGGCTGCCATTGCCGCAATTTTATTTTTCATCTGGGTAAACAGTGGTTTTATCTTTTTATCCCGGTAAGTTGTTGCACGTTCTAATGTCCCTGCTTCCGGAAGTAAGGTTTTCACTGCCCCATATTCCTTTATTTCCTTACTGACATTATCCATAACAGGCTGTAACCGTTCTCTGCGTTCTTCCAGACTGCACAGATCTTTCTCAGCTTTTTCCGCACGCTTCTCAGCTTCCTCTTTATCTTTAACTGCCTGCTCCTTATCATCTTTTAAAAGCTGGATATCAGCTCTTGCTTCCGCAATCTGTGCAGTCAGTCCTTCATTCTCAGCAGTGAGATATTCTTTCTCCCGTTCCAGTGCCTGTACTTCCTTTTTACGCTCTTTCTTCTTAAAATTATAAACATCCAGATGTTCCTCATGTGTCCCTTTCTGCTCCCATTCAATTCCATATTGTCGTGCAATCTCTGCAAGCAATTCTTTTTCATGGTTGATCCACTGATTCAACTCTGTATCGTGTTTGTTCCCGCCTTGAAATCCCAGACTTTTTAATGCCTGCTTCAGGGAAACCCTGGTATCCATTCCTTTCCCTTTCCAGCCAGTTACATAAGGGACAAAATTCAATGTGCAGATGTGGTGTAGCTTCATCCTGGTGCAGATAACAGCTAAATACATGAAGCGTTGGATTTCGTTGCTGAAAATTCTTTACATACTCATCCAGTACTTTTACCGCCAGGTCTCCTTCTGTCGTTCCCACAGCCATATCTTCTCGATTTCCAATCTGGAAAATCACTTCGTGGAACAGCTTTTCCTGCTTTCCCTGACGAATTTTTTCATAGTAATTTGTAATCTGCCGATCCTTTCTTTTTCCCACATTGTACCGTTCCACAGAATCATCAAACAACTCTTTATATACTTCTTTCAGGTTTTCATTCTGGTAACAGATATTCAGATGTACTCTGTCCGGGTCTACATTTTCAGCTATAAAATCCCGTCTGTTATGGGCCAGCGATCCAGTTCCTATCATGCCGCTAATCGTTCTTCTCATCATTATGCTCCTCACCTCTCCTTCTAAAAAGAGTGCCAGATATGGCACATAATTTGTATTTCCGCCAATTATGGCGATTATAAGAAATCTTCGCCGGATACGGCGGTTTTGTTACTTTTGTCAAAAGTAACGCAAAAGCACTTTCGACAGCCGTACCGTCCATCAAAAGTACCCTTGCGCCCTACCGGAGGACGTCTGTTCTGCACCGACTGAAGCGGAGCGGAGACCATTATTCCTTCCGTTGGTCGGATTACTTCTGCGTTACTCACTTAACTAATCTATTACTGTATTCTTGCCCGGATATATTCTAGGTCATCACAATACGGTGTTCCTACAAGATACCATTGTCTTGCCTTCGGCTATATCCTTCCCACTACCGGGTGGATTCGGGACTTTAACCCGTTAGAAACGTGCGCCGCTAGGCGCACATAAAAAAAAGGCCTTACCAAATTGATTTCACTCAATTCAGTAAGACCTTTTTGTTGGTTTCACACATATTACCTGATAACCACAAGATTCCGGATAAATAATGCCAAAATCTCTTGTGTTATCATTTTGTTATCAAATAGAACTTTATCTACTCGGAAACGCCCTATTTATAAGGCTTTCCAGAAATTTTTAATTATTCAAACTCCTTTGCGGACTGCGTTTCATGACACGCAAAGGCTGTTATTAGAGGTTTATATTTCGAACGTGCGTTCTGTTTTTGTGTTTTTCGCACCGCTTATGAAGAAATAAACTCCAAAATAACTCCATTTTACTCTTTATTATTTTGTTGTTCTTCTCTTGCGTAAAGAATGTCCAACGCCTGGAATATTACATTACTCATAGTCTGATAATGTCTCTCTGCATAAGATACTAGCTTTTCTTTTTGCTCTGGTGACATCCTAATTCTCAGACTAGAATCTTTGCCGTCTAATGATGGTTTTCTAGGCATCTTTCTCTCCTCCTTACATTTCATAGTTTAACACGAATTGATACAAGTGTCAATCTCGTTTTGTTAATATCACCCATTTCCCTTTTTGGCTACTTCCCTGCCTCTTCAGATAATTCTTTTCCTTCAATTTGGTTATATAATACTTCACACTAGCAAGATTCCAATCTAACGCATTAGCCATTTCTTTCTGCGTGATTGAAGGTTGCATACGTACAAGATTCAGAATTTCTATTTCTTTCTCACTCAGTACATTTTCATCTTCCACTTGGTCTAATCTCTCTAAATCTTGGTTAGCTTGGTTAGTAGCTTGGTTAGCTTGGTTAGTAGCTTGGTTAGCTTGGTCAGTTATTGGATTGACTCGGAACAACTCTACCCGAAACATATTATCAAATTCCTGAAATCTCGGCTTTGGAAGTCCATACTCTTCTGCAGCATTAAGGATTCTTTTTATTCCGCTTCCCCATGCCTCTACAAGTCCCATCTGACTGAATATATTGGCAATGCCTTTATTCCTGATCTTCGAATGACCATTCATGACTTCCTCATAAGTTAATCCGTTATATAATCCACCCGGAGATGTCACCTCCAATCTGTCATCATAAACTGCGACCTGAATACAGGATTCATCTAATAGGTTACGGTGACAATGGGCATTAATAATCATTTCCCTGATTGCTTCCGGTGGTAACTCATATTTCTCTTTTCGCACCAATCCGTCAATTGTTGCTCCAAGCCGAATATTTCTCAATACAAAATCTACTGCTTCTTCGATTTGTGTATAGATTGGTCCTGTAAATTCTCTCTTATCCAGAAACATTGCACGATCTGTTCCCTTGAATACCGCACATTGTGTTTTGGAGAATGAAAAATAATCCGATGTCAGCAACGCATAGGCATTCGTTGCCAGAAGCTGTCCCTCGCTCTGCTTCAAAATTTTCCAGTTTATCAGCTGCTCTTTCTTTACAGAATGTTCTGACATTCCTGCTTTCTTCCGGAACTTTTCAATATCCTGACAAAGTTTCTCTGTTGCTTCCTCTGAAACAGGATAACCCACACAAGTAAGCTCATCCCATGAGATTCTGGCCCCTTCCATTTCCAGTTCTTTTATCTTCTCCGGAAATGCCTGTCTTGATGTACCTGCTACACGGATATAAGTGCCATTATCTTTTCCCTTTGATTTTAGATAATACGGTCTGTTCTTTCCAGCTTCTACTGATACAACAATGACCGTTTTCCCGTCTACTGTCTGTGGCTCAATATCAGGAATGATCTGTGGCACACAGGAATCAGAAACTGCATTGGCAATTCCATCCATCAGCTGAAACAACACATCATTTTCCACACCAACAATCTGGTGTGTTTTATCATCTACTCCAACAATCAGCTTGCCACCTTGTGTATTGGCAAAAGCTACGATTGTCTTCATGTACTTTTCACTTTTATCAGGTAAGGATACCTTGTACTCAATATTTTTCGATTCCCCGGAAAACATAGTATCTTCTACCATTCTTTCACTCCTACTCTATACTCGCACCACTGGTACGAATAATTCTATTTCCAGAGCAATCTTCTCTGGATCATTAACACTATTATACGTTCTATTCTTCTTTTCTATCAAGCAAGAAAACAAAACAGTTCATTTCTTCTTACCATTTTCTTCTGTTCTTTTTTGATGCCAGATAAAGTCTCGTCATCTCATCCATGAAAATAGTTTTGTCCTCATTGGTCATAGTTCCACTGGCAAATAAAGCAGCTACCTGTTCAAGAATCTGCCTTGCCTGTTTAGCACCAGCATATTCACTTGGCTCATCATTACCCAAGCACACGGTTTCATTATCATTCATAAGATAAGAAACCTGACACTGAAATGCATCTGCCAGTTTTTGATATAAACTACTCTGCTTCGGATATCGTCCTTCAACTTCCCAAGATCGAATTGTTCTATGAGAAACGCCCACCATATCACCCAGCTTTTGTTGAGTCATTTTTTTCCTCTTTTCGCAACTTCCTAATTTTATCACCAAATGTTGTCATAAGTATACATCTTTCTCCTATGAGTTTTGTACATGCTTTATTTTTCTAACCACAATAAAAGTATATCATTATGCAAATAAAAAGAGAACCCGACATCACAAGCAAATTTGATGATGCGGGTTCCCTTCCCTCTTTATAGATCAATACCTTTTATTTTTTCATCTTATGATCCGATGGCAATCTCACTTCTTAATGACAACTGTGGCTTCCACATCCATGCTCGCCACATGTATGTCCTTCCCCGTTGTTGTGCTCGTGATGAGAACATTTCACATCCGGATTATACTCAAGTGTTTCATTGATAAAAGCTTCTACTGCTTCATCCGCATCTCCGGAAACTCCTCCGAAAAGCTTGATGCCTGCTGCCGCTAACGCTGTCTGTGCGCCGCCTCCAATTCCGCCACAAATCAAAACGTCTGCATTCAATGCATTAAGAACTCCTGCCAATGCGCCATGTCCACTTCCATTCGTATCTACTACTTCTGAATGTACTACTTTTCCTTCCTCTACATCGTAAATCTTAAATGTCTCTGTGTGTCCAAAGTGCTGGAAAATCTGTCCATTTTCATATGTTACTGCTATTCTCATGATACCTTCTCCTTTTTCTGCTGCATATTTTTTGTAAATTTCCTGTTTGTAACATCCTCCAAAGCTGCAGTTGCCGCTCTGACCGTCACAGATTCTGAAATCTCCGCCCTCAATTTTGAGTGGATGCCCGTCGATAAGTGCATCTGCGATCTTTTTCCTGGCGATCTCGTAAATTCGCTGGACCGTTGTTCTTGCGACTTGCATAGATGCTGCACACTGCTCCTGACTGTAACCTTTCTTGTCCAAAAGACGGATTGTCTCGTACTCATCTACCGTTAGAACAATGGGTGTTTTTTTCCTCAGTATCATCTGCCGGAAGAAATTCTAAAACATTGGGGAAATGACAGACTTTTCTGCATTTTACTGGTCTCGGCATAAACTGCTCCTTTCTCGCTTTTCTTATATAATAGCCCTATAAAAGGCATATGTCAATAATTGTTTTGACATATGCCTTTTATGAATCACCTTATAGTATTACTTCTTTTCATTATTTTTTAATTTACAGATACCCTGCGTCATTGTTCCCATTGGACAAAATGTACACCAGGTTCGTGGCTTATATAACACCATTACGATCAACCCTAACAACAAAGATGTAAGCATCAAACTATAAAATCCAAAACTAAACTGTGCCACCCAATCAGCTACTGTTCCGGCAGTGTATGTCCATCCCCACGGAACACGGAAGGTCCAGAATAATTTGATGGCTTCACGCAAGGATGATGATCCGGCACCAACTAAATATGTCTGAAATACCATATTCCCAAACATTGTAAGGAAAAATATCAAAAAGCCGTATCGGAACCATTTTGAACTCATCCATCGCGGGGTTGGTTTATTTCTTGAGCATTTTAAATCCCCACCGAGCTTACTAAAAAGCTGGCCACGTCCACACAAATGATTACAGAAAAATTTATTTTCACCGAATATCGCTATTCCTAACGGCAACAGGAAATCAATCATCCCAAACCAAGCAAACAAAATATTAAAAAAACCGAGAGCAAAATAAAGGATCGCCCATATCCATAAATAATCATACCAATGTTTCTTTTTCTTCACATCGCTGTCCTCTCTTTCATTTCAATACAACCTGCCGGACAGGACTTTGCACATTTTCCACATCCTACACACACTGTTTCTTCTACCACAGCATAACATCCATGGTAAACTTTGACAGCTGCCAGCGGACAAGTATTTTCACATACTCCGCAGGCAACACATCTTTTTTTATCGACACTTGCCATTCTTTTTGCCAATGCTTTGTTCCCCTTTCAAATTTTGTATCTCTATTGTACCTGAAAAAGGTAAATCCTTCTGTGATATTATTACATAAGAATTTACCTTGAACGCTAATCATTACAATGACATATTTTTATTATACATTACCTTTATATTTATATATGATGTTTAGAATTTCCTCAGTTGTTCGAATAATTTCTTTTTGTTTTTCTTTCATTGTTATAGATTTGCTTTCTTCTTCAGCTAACGAAGAGTAAAGGTGAATGGTATTAGCATGATTCCATATCTCATCGTAAATTTTCTCGATTTCATCAGCACTCCGAAATGCCTGGTCTGTTTGCATTTGCAAGTGTTCTCGTTGCTCTTCCAGATGATTCATCCGTTCTTGTAACTGATCCCTTTCTTTCTGCAATCGATCATGTTGTGCTTGCAGTTGATCTATTTGTATTTTAATTTCGCTCATCTTTTCTTTCTGTCTCCGCATAAGCATCATCAAATATACAACTACAAATACAAATAATAGTATTATGTACAGCATAAACTTCTCCTCACGACACATATATTTCGACGGTTTTCCGCAAATCAACTATTGATAATGGCATAGAAAGAACAGTTAGTTTTCCTGAATTCTTTTTAATTTCAACAGCATCAGGATTGCCTGTGATTAAAATTACAGGTGTTGTCCTGTCCGCACGCCATGGCTGATTCGGTTGGCTCGTCATATCTTCGGTAACAATCCAAAGATCCGGCTTATGTCTGCCTAATCTTGTTTTAGCACTTTCCGGTGTGTAAAACAGCATGATCTGATCTGAAATAAATTGCAATGTTTCTTTTAATCCTTTTGCATAACGTTCACTGCCACAGACCAGTGCAATAATAGAAGCAGCTTTCTTTTTTTGTGTTACCTGAATAAAATCCAAAACTGGTGTATTATAGAGACTAAAGTCTTTTTCCAAATGAACTTTATCATAATAACTCTTTGCTGCCTTGCACATCCTCAGACAAAACTGTTCTATGTCTATACGAATATCGTTTCCGTTCTCCTGTATGTTCATACTTTCCAACTGACAAACTGACATTCCACAGTTTAGTCCAAGATGAAAGCGTATATTATTTTCATCATTCAAAAATCCTTTATTTTGATGAAGATATTCACATCGAAGCTGCCAACAGCGTTCTCCGCAAATATATGGCTTTTCATCGGATTGAGATAGTTTAAAGTAGTCCCCTGCATATTCATCAAACCAGCGAATATACTGGGTTCCCACATCACGGGTCGGATTCTTTTGCCGATCCAGCATAACCCGGCCATCTCGATAATGTTTAACAATTTTCGGGAAAGCAATACCTCCGCAAATATCTGGCAAAGTCAATGCCAATGCCAGTGCAGACTGCCATCGTCTATCTACAATATTCAGTTCTACTTCTTCAATTCGGTCCAAAAATGTAAAACTGACATCTCCCTGCATTATTTATCCCTCCCTCATATTCACAACAGTCATGTACTATAGTCAGTATATTTTTATTTATGGCATATGTCAATTATATAATTGACGCATCTAAAAAAATGTAAGTATACTATGTTCGTAAAGGAGATAACTGTTATGAGCTTCGAAAATTATTTTCCACTATGGAATGACTTAAATACAGCACAGAAAAAATGTAATTTCAGACAATTTGATTACACGGGATGTCAAAAAAAGGAACGATCATTCACAACGGAAACCTGGATTGTACTGGATTATTACTGGTTAAATCCGGGCAGCTTCGAACTTACATACTTTCAGATGAAGGACGAGAAATTACACTTTACCGCCTGTTCGATATGGATATGTGTCTTTTATCCGCCTCATGTATCATGCAGTCCATTCAATTTGAAGTAACCATTGAAGCAGAAAAAGATACTGATCTTTGGATCATCCCTGCTGAAATCTATAAGGACATCATGAAGGAATCGGCTCCCGTCGCAAACTATACCAATGAATTAATGGCTAGCCGTTTTTCTGATGTCATGTGGCTGATTGAACAGATCATGTGGAAGAGTTTGGATAAGCGTGTTGCTTCATTTCTTTTAGAAGAGACCTCTATCGAAGGAACAAATGAACTGAAAATCACTCACGAAACTATCGCAAACCATCTTGGTTCCCACAGGGAAGTGATCACTCGAATGCTTCGATACTTTCAGGGCGATGGTCTCGTCAAACTCTCACGCGGCAAAATCACCATCCTTGATTCGAAAAGACTGGAAACACTACAAAGATCATAAAACTGTTTTTCTATGACATCTAAAGAATCCTCCATTTATCAGAATTGTGAAAGTCATTCTAATAAATGGGGGATCTTTTTACGCTACAAGTAAATTATAAAATTATTGTGATTAATTTTTTAATAATCCATACCACATGCATATGCCCTTTCAATCAACGCACGGTCATTAACCACTGCATCATAGAAGCGGAATCCACCGGAGAAGTTGTATGTTTCATAACCGTTTCCTTCCAGAATACGGCTGGCAATGTAGCTGCGCAGACCACTTTGGCATATCAAGTAAACAGGCTTTCCCTTCTCAATTTCATTGATACGTTCCCTTAGTTCATCTACAGGAATATTTCTGAATCCATCCATATGCCCCCTGTTAAACTCACCTACAGTTCTCACATCCAGCAATACAACACTTTTATCTTTAGAAATCTTATCCATATCTTCCAGATGCCATTGTTTTAAGGTACCTTTTGCTATATTGTCTATCATGAATCCTGCCATATTTACAGGATCCTTGGCAGAGGAATACGGCGGTGCATATGCAAGATCCAGATCTTTCAGCTGGGTTGCCTTCAGCCCTGCATGAATTGCTGTTGCCAGCACATCAATACGTTTATCAACTCCTTCATATCCAATAATCTGAGCACCAAGCAAACGATAAGTCTCTTTTTCAAAAACCACCTTCATGGTCATCACTTTTCCACCAGGATAGTAACCGGCATGACTCATAGGAGAAAGAATTACTGTATCTACATCTAATCCTGACTTTTTGGCATTGGTTTCATTGATACCTGTAGTGGCTGCTGTCATATCAAATACTTTGATAACGGAGCTTCCCTGACTGCCCAGGTAACGGCTGTCACCACCACAAATATTATCAGCGATGATCCTGCCCTGCTTGTTGGCTGGTCCGGCCAAAGAGATCAGCGCATCATCACCCGTAACATAATGTTTTACCTGAACTGCATCACCTGCTGCATAAATATCCGGTACAGAAGTTTCCATTCTGTCATTCACTACGATACTTCCCTTGATGCCAAGTTCCAGACCAGCTTCTTTTGCTAATGCTGTGTCTGGTGTAACTCCGATTGCCAGCACCACCATATCAGCCTGAAGGGATGGATTATCTTTTAATAGAACCTCTACTCCATTGTCCTTTTCTTTAAATCCTTCTACTGTATAGCCCAGTACCAGTTTTATCCCATGCTTTCTCATTTCATTATGGATCATGGATGCCATATCCGGGTCAAATGGGTTCATCAGCTGCTTAGGCCGCTGGACAATTGTAACATCCATGCCAAGCTCCCTCAAATTTTCTGCCAGTTCCAGACCAATAAAACCGCCACCTGCCAATACAGCCGATTTTGGATGATTCTTATTTATATATTCCTTTATCCGAAAAGTGTCTTCTACAGTACGAAGTGTAAAAAGTTTATCCATACCTACTCCGGGAAGTCTCGGCTGTGTTGGCTTTGCACCTGGAGAGAGGATCAGCTTATCATAGTTTTCTTCAAATATCTCACCATTCTCTAAATTTTTCACTGAAACCGTTTTTCGTTCCGGATGTATGGAGATAACTTCATGATGAATTTTCATGTTAATACGGAATCGTTTAAAAAAATCTCTCTGGTGTCTGTAGTGTAAGTTCTTCCGGGTCTGTGATCACGTCTCCGATATAATATGGAAGCCCACAATTCGCATAGGATATGTATCCGGATCTTTCAAACACAGTAATTTCTGCATGTTCATCCAATCTTCGTATTCTTGCTGCAGCTGTAGCTCCTCCGGCTACACCGCCTACGATTATTACCTTCATCTTATTTTTCCACCTTTCCTGAATAAGCAGCAATGCCACCAATATTATTTACTTTAGAATATCCCATTCGTTGCAACATCCCAGTTGCTTGACGACTTCGGGCTCCGGAATAACAGTATACAAACAGCGGTATTTCTGTATTCTTCACTACCGAAACAACATTGTTAAGTTGTTGCAATGGCACATTTTTACTTTCTGGTATATGCCCTTCCTGATATTCCTGCGGCGTACGAACATCCAGCAGAACTGCACCAGCAGTCTTTTTATATTCCTCTATCCCTTGATTAATATTCGCCTGTTTTAAAAAATCAAAAAATCCCATTAACGCACCTCCTTAAAGCATCTCTAAGATTGCCTTCTTAGGTCTTGCCCCTGAAACTTTTGTTACAATCTTCCCATTCTTCATAACCACCAAAGTTGGAATACTCATAATACCAAATTTACTTGCCAGTTCTGGCTGCTCATCCACATTGATCTTTCCAACTTTGATATCAGGGCGTTCACTTGCTATCTCCTCTATGATAGGAGCCACCATACGACAAGGAGCACACCAAGGAGCCCAAAAGTCTAAAAGAACGGTTTTCTCGGAATCCATTATTTCATTCTGAAAATTATTTTTATTGATATTAATAGCAGACATTTTACAGTCCTCCTTGTTTTTTCTTTTGTGGCTTTATTATAATCTGAAATTCATTTGTTTTCTGTGATATCATCACATTATTATCATGATTAATTTTTAACTAATTTATTTTTTCATCTTATGATCTGATGGCAGTCTCACTTCTCCGGTCCTTTTCTTCATAATCGAGTTCTGTGTCTCCATCTGTGTTGGAATATAATCGCTTTCCTGCAGAAATGCACCTGCCGCCTCAGCATATGATTCATATCCAGCTGCTTTCATCCTCTTCAACATTTTTGCCAAAGCACTGTTCTTGTCTCTACTCACCTGACGTGTGCTGATGCCCAGTTCCTCTGCTGTTTCTTTAACCTGTTTTCCCATGATAAAATAATCGCTCACGATTTTCTTTTCTTTCTCTGTCAGATCGCTGAAGAGTTCTTTAAAGAAGATCTCAGTTGTAATATCCGATGCAATGTCACGTCCACTATCTGCGATAAAGTCTGTCGCACAACCGTTTTCTGATTCTAATCCACAAAATAATACTGTATTATTTCTCTGATGCTGCTGATCAAACATATAATGTTCCTTATTATAAAAAACTATTAAGAACTTCCAGCTCTTCTGCTGTAATATTAGCGTATTTCACCTTCTGATATCTGTCGTAAAATGTGTATTTTCTTTCTTCCATGATTGTTTCTCCGATTTGTCGTTTTTGTTGATTTGTGACAAATCGAAAATCATGGATATCTGGCATAATGCCTGCCTCTTCCCTGCATCTTGATATGCTCTTCCTTTCCGGCATCTACCTGTTAAAAAGGAAGCTTTTTCAAATCTGCAACCTGTTTTTGGGTATTAAAAAAAGGCCATGCCCTTCCGGGCACAGCCTGACGCCTTAAAATTTGAGAAAAGAAAAACCTCCGCAAACATTACGTCTGCGAAGGTCTATTTCTCTCAGCATATCAATTCTAACATGCACGTATTTTCATTGTAATACCATTCACATGCCAGTTTACTGTCAGTTCACTGCCACTTTACTTCCACTTTTCTTCCAGTTTATTTCCTCCATCTTATTCTGTATCTTTTCCGGACGTGTAAATGCCCAGAGCATTGTTGCATACAAACGGATTGCTTTCTTACGGTTTCGATAATAAGTAGTGCTTGGCATATCATCCAGCATCAGCATCACATCTTCATTGGTATTTCCTGCTTCAAAATATCTATATTTCAAAAGCCGATAATACAGCTGTCCATTTTTTGGATAATCCCTCAAAGCTATCAGGGAATCTCTCATGATTTCCAGCAAACAGAGATTCATATCATTATTCAGAAGCTTTTCCTGGATTCTGCGTTTCTCTGCAGTCGCATCGAAATCTACCAGATCATATAACATTTCCTTCAGATGCTTCCCTTCCTCTGCATACATTTCATAATCTATATCCACAAGGTTCTTCTCAATACGGAACATTACTTTAGTATACTGACTCAGCAATAATTCCGTATTCTTATAAGCATCCTCTGCCACTTCTTCCATATTGATAAACATATCCTGTATTCTCTGCATAATTGTCCTCCTTCCCGACCGCTTCCGCAGCCAGACCAATCATTGTTTTGTTTGTTCCATTCACAGTCTGTCACTGTCCTAACATCTCTTCATGCAGATTCCGCAGAAATATCCGCTGTGGGATGGCTTCTATTTCTGGCTGACCGGCAACTGTATGATCTATTGAAAGCAATCGGTTCTCACGGGAAAGGATGTATCCCCGACTGCTGATGTTCTTATCGAATATCTATCTCTCCAAAGGGGGCCCTGATTCAGGGCTCCCTTTTAGGGCGCCATTATTTACGTTCCATAAACCATTTATAATTTTCCTCATAAGTCAGATGACAGATTTTCCCGCCCACCTGACAGGTATAGCGATATCCGGTTCCGCCAGCTTTTCGACTGGCACAACGTTCCGGTTTTGAAACCTTATCAATCGCATACTTACGTCCATCTTCCCAGACAAACGCTGTAGGGATCAATTCTCCTTCCCGGCTAAATACCGCCAGGACATCTACATACACTTTAGCTGTCATTGCAAAACACCTGCTCTCTCCTATCCATGAAAATATGCTTGTGGATGAACCGTGTGTTCCTTTGCATTCAGCTGTGCCAGTATCTTATCCTGATACATAAATGCTCTCTGAATACTCTGATAACCGAATCTTCCACGAATCTCATCTACCACCTGGTCCATCTTTTTGATTTTTTCTCTTTTCGTTTCATCCATAAATAAATCAAGCTGATAAGGCATCTCTTCTGATACCAGATCACATCCTCGAACGCCAAGACTACGAATTGGATGTTCCCAATTATAGTTTTTCTGAAATAACTCAAATGCTGTTCTGGCAATTTCTTCTGTAAGATTACTTGCCCTGTCCAACTTGCACTGTCTCGTGAAATGATACAGTCCATTATCCCGAATCGAGATTTCTACTGTCCTGCATTGAAAACCATTTTCACGAAGCCTGGCTCCTACACTCTCTGAAAGAGCCATCAAAATAATCTTCACATCCAATTCACTAACAAGATCTCTTGGAGTTGTTGTGCTGTTCCCGATAGACTTGATTGGTGCTTTGTATCCTTCTACTGAAACTGGAGTTTCATCCCATCCATTTGCAAAGGTATGAAGTACCAATCCCATCTTTCCAAGATATGTTTCTAATATAGAAGGTTCTGCTCCTGCCAGATCTCCAATCGTACAAATACCAAGTTTCTTCATCGTCCGTTCAGTACTCCGTCCGACCATGAGTAAATCTCCTACTGGAAGTTTCCATGCAATATCCTTGTAATTGTCCTTGGAAAACTCTGTGATGGCATCAGGCTTCTTATAATCAGAACCGAGCTTTGCAAATATTTTATTCCAGGAAACACCAATACTTACTGTAACACCCAGTTCATATTTAATCCGACTGCTAATCTCTTTCGCAATCTTCATTCCGTCTCCCTTGATAGAAGTACTGGCAGTCACATCTAGCCAGCTTTCATCAATCCCAAATGGTTCTCTCTGATCCGTGTATTCACTGTAAATCTCCTGTGCCATTCTGGAAAACCTCAAGTAAAGATCCATGCGAGGCGGTACAAAAATTATTTCTGGGCAAACTTGCCTTGCCTGCCACAATGCCATGCCTGTTTTACTCCGGCTCGCTTTGCAATATAATTCGCAGTCAGCACAATTCCATGTCTTGCCTCCGGATCGCCCCCAACTGCCATCGGCTTTCCGGCAAGTTCCGGATGATGCAACATCTCGACACTTGCGTAAAAGCAATTCATATCTGAATGAAGAATTGTCCTGCTCATAACATTCACCTACCAGTCTAAAAATCGTAATAAAACTTCTTTGCTCCATATTGACTTTGTGAAGTTTTTGAATTATAATTTCTACTAACTTCACGAACGTTTGTTTGTATTCTATACGTGATAATGAACTCTGTCAATAGTTTTTATGAAGTTGATGAAGTTACGATTTCAAAAACTTGGAAAGGATCCCACTATGAATTTTTCAGACAAGATTAAATTTCAACGAGAACAAAATCATCTGACACAGAAAGAACTTGCAGAACTGGTCGGCGTATCCCAGCGTGCAATCGCAGCTTATGAAAGTTCCGGCACAATCGCACGAATCTCTACTATGAGAAAACTCGCTCATGCATTAAAATGTCTCTT
>ENA-OQES01000276-OQES01000276.1-human-gut-metagenome-genome-assembly--contig:-NODE-276-length-22612-cov-13.923682_pt1 | contig 22612 bp, 28 predicted proteins | sample MGYA00242798_ERZ504641 | MGnify/ENA primary metagenome ERZ504641 (study PRJEB26092, sample SAMD00036327) | human gut metagenome | host: Homo sapiens | study: EMG produced TPA metagenomics assembly of...
AGGTATCAATGAAACCAATGCCAAAAAGTCAGGATTAGAGGTAGATACAGTAATTCTTTCTCCTATGAGTCATGCCGGTTACTATCCTGGTGGAAAAGTGATGACCATGAAGGTGGTTTTTGAAAAAGAGACCTATCGTTTGCTTGGTGCTCAGATTATTGGATATGAAGGAGTTGATAAACGTATTGATGTGCTGGCAACAGCAATCCATGCAGGGCTGAAGGCAACCCAGCTGAAGGATTTGGATCTCGCATATGCACCGCCTTATTCCTCTGCCAAGGATCCTGTAAATATGGCAGGATTCATGATAGACAATATAGCAAAAGGTGCCTTAAAACAATGGCATCTGGAAGATATGGATAAGATTTCTAGAGATAAAAGTGTTGTGTTGCTGGATGTGAGAACTGTAGGTGAATTTAACAGGGGGCATATGGATGGATTCAAAAACATTCCTGTAGATGAACTAAGGGAACGTATCAATGAAATTGAGAAGGGAAAGCCTGTTTACCTGATATGCCAGAGTGGGCTGCGAAGTTATATTGCCAGTCGTATTCTGGAAGGAAATGGATATGAAACATACAACTTCTCCGGCGGATTCCGTTTCTATGATGCAGTTGTCAATGACCGTGCGCTGATTGAAAAGGCATATTCATGTGGTATGGATTATTAAAAATAATCATAATATTTTTATAATTTTCTCGTAATATAAAAAGATCCCCCATTTATTAGAATGACTTTCATAATTCTGATAAATGGCGGTTCTTCTTTATATGTTACAGAAAAACAATTTTATGACCTTTGGAGTGTTTCCAGTCTTTTTGAATCAAGGATTGTGATTTTGCCGCGGGAGAGTTTGACGAGACCCTCGCCTTGAAAGTATCGAAGCATTCGAGTGATAACTTCCCTGTGGGAACCAAGATGATTAGCAATCGTCTCATGAGTGATTTTCAGCTCGTTTGTTCCTTCGATAGAGGTCTCTTCTAAAAGAAATGAAGCAACACGCTTATCTAAACTCTTCCACATGATTTGTTCAATCAGCCACATGACATCAGAAAAACGGGTAGCCATTAACTCATTGGTATAGTTTGCAACGGGAGCAGATTCCTTCATGATGTTCTTATAGATCTCAGCAGGGATGATCCAAAGATCAGTATCTTTCTCTGCTTCAATGGTTACTTCAAATTGAATGGAGCGTATGATACATGAGGCGGATAAAAGACATATATCCATATCGAACAGACGGTAAAGTGTAATCTCCCGTCCTTCATCTGAAAGTATGTAGGTTCGAAGCTGCCCGGATTTAACCAGTAATAGTCCAGTACAATCCAGGTTTCCGTTGTGAATGATCGTTCCATTTTTTTACATCCCGTGTGATTAAATTGTCTGAAATTATTTTTTTGCTGTGCTATATTTAAGTCATTCCATAGTGGAAAATAATTTTCGAAGTTCATAACAGTTATCTCCTTTACGAACATAGTATACTTGCTTTTTTTAGATGCGTCAATTGCATAATTGACATATGCCTTTTATAGGGCTATTATATAAGAAAAGCAAGAAAGGAGCAGTTTATGCCGAGACCAGTAAAATGCAGAAAAGTCTGCCATTTTCCCAATGTTTTAGAATTCCTTCCGGCAGATGATACGGAGAAAAAAGCACCCATTGTTCTGACAGTGGATGAATATGAGACAATTCGTCTTTTGGACAAGAAAGGTTATAGTCAGGAGCAGTGTGCAGTATCTATGCAGATCGCAAGAACAACGGTTCAACGAATTTATGAGACTGCCAGGAAGAAAATAGCAGATGCACTCATTGATGGACATCCACTTAGAATCGAGGGTGGAGATTTCAGAATTTGTGACGGTCAGAGCAGCAACTGTAGCTTTGGGGGCTGTTACAAACAGGAAATTTACAAAAAGTATGCAGCAGAAAAAGGAGAAGGTATCATGAGAATAGCAGTAACATATGAAAATGGACAGATTTTCCAGCACTTTGGACACACAGAGACATTTAAGATTTATGATGTAGAAGAAGGGAAAGTGGTACATTCAGAGGTAGTAGATACCAATGGAAGCGGACATGGTGCATTGGCGGGAGTTCTTAATGCATTGAACGCAGATGTTTTGATCTGTGGCGGAATCGGAGGCGGCGCGCAGACAGCATTAGCGGCAGCAGGCATTAAGCTGTTTGGAGGAGTTTCCGGAGATGCAGATAAAGCGGTGGAAGCTTTTATTAATAAAACACTGGATTATAATCCGGATGTGAAGTGTTCTCATCACGAGCACAGCCACGGGGAAGGACATACATGTGGTGAGCATGGATGTGGAAGCCATAGCTGTCATTAAGAAGAATAGCAAAAAAATAATAATACGAAAGGATGTGTCAAGGCAATGGAGAAGTTACCGCAGCACATCCTTTTTGTGTTATTTTACAGAAAGACAGATTGTATTTTAAAGGAACAGATCGTGGAACAGATCGTGCAGTATTTCTTGATAAGAGAGAATTTACAGGACCAATCTACACACAAATCAAAGAAGCTGTAGATTTTGTATTGAGAAATATTCGACTCGGAGCAACGATTGATGGATTGGTGCGAAAAGAGAAATATGAGCTACCGCCGGAAGCAATCAGGGAAATTTTGTTTTTAGTTTGTATTCGATTGTCTGTGGTGGAAATGGGATTAAAAAGTAACACCTGGATTCTGTAAGGGGAAATGTTTGAGCGAGCATTATAAAGATACCTTTTTGGAGAATATTATGTTATAATCACTCAGGAGAGAGGTACGATAGATGAGTGGTAAGAAGAGAAATGCAATGTTGTTCGTTCTGCTGTTTACCTTGCTTCTGGGAGTAATCGTTCCGGTTCAGGCACAGTCGTACGGCGGGACAAAGACAATACGGGTGGCGTATCGTGAGGACGCAGACTTTATTAATAAAAGCAGCAGTGGAGTATACAAGGGATATGGAGTGGAATATCTGAATAAAATATCCCAGTATACCGGCTGGAGATATGAATATATCAATGAATCATGGGAAAATCGGCTGGCAGATCTGAAATCCGGAAAGGTAGACCTGATCTGCAATGCGCAGAAAACAGAGGCCAGGGAGGATTCCGTATTCTGATGGATGATTTTGGAAGTGGATATTCTTCCCTGAATATGCTGAAAGAAGCTCCTGTTGATGAGATCAAACTGGATATGCGTTTCTTAAGTGCAGCAGATCCTTATGGAAGAGCAGAAGAAATCCTGCACATGATCATTACTATGGGAAATCATATGAAGCTTTCCATTATTGCGGAAGGTGTGGAGACCGAACAGCAGAAGGTAATGCTTCAGGGGTTCGGCTGTAACAAGGCTCAGGGATATTTCTATGCCAGACCTATGAGGGAAGCAGAATATACAGAGCTGCTCAGAAAAGACAAAGCAGAAAATTAGATGTACAGAAGGTTGAATAAAGGGCTGTCCGGGAATCATCAAAAACCGGCAGCTCTTTGTCATCAGAAGACCAATCATATAAAAACTAATCATATAAACAAAAAAAAAGGAGAAAATTAAAAGATGTATTATGTACCAGACGGCACGAAAGAGTGCGGATATTATGAATGTCAAAAAATGTGGCAACCGTTTTCTGTCTATGCAGACGATGAAGAGGATTCCATGCCCGGACTGTGAGGCTGAAATCGACTATGAGATCGGTCCGGACGAGTCACTGGAGGATGTGCTGGATACAGCAGAACTGATCCAGAAGATTGAGGGTGAAGAAGAGGTAGAGAAGATGGACACACTTCTGAGCCTTGCGCTGACCGGCGGAGATTACAGCTGGATCTAGTACAGCGAATATTAAGTAACTGCTATAACCTGAGTCCATAACGAATCCTGAAAAAATTTTTATAATCTTATTTATTGACAGAGGAAATTATCGGTGTTATTATGTTTATTACAAAACATACTAATTCGATAGGAATAATAGGTGTAAAGGAACTGACGATATGAAATATGATGTAGGTATCATTGGAAGCGGTCCGGCGGGTTTGAGTGCGGCAATCTATGCAAAGAGGGCTAATCTGTCAGCCGTAGTGATAGAAAAAGAATATGAAGGGACCGGACAGATCGCAGAGAGCGGACAGGTAGATAACTATCCGGGATTTCCGGGCATCAGCGGTTATGATCTGGGTGAAAACTTCCGGGAACATGCAGTGAAGCTTGGGGTATCCTTCATGGAACAGGAAGTAACAGAGATAAAGAAAGAAGCTTCATCAGATTTTGAACTTGTATTTGCAGAGGGTTCGCAGGTGGAAGCGAAAACCGTAATCTATGCGGCGGGAGCCACACCGCGAAGAGCGAATATTCCGGGAGAACAGGAATATGCAGGAAAGGGTGTCTCTTACTGTGCAATCTGTGACGGATCATTTTACAGAGGTAAATCAGTCGCAGTTCTTGGTGGTGGAGATACAGCACTTGATGATGCTGTTTACCTGGCGGATGTGGCAGAGAAAGTATATGTGATCCACAGGAGAAAGGAATTCCGAGGAGCCGCTGTTACAGTGGCGAAACTGAGAGAGAAGGAAAACGTTATCTTCGTACTGGAGCATCAGGTAAAAGAGATCATCGGAGAGCAGAAAGTAACCGGAGTAGTTCTGGAAGATGCAGCTGTGATAGATGTGAACGGTGTATTTGTTGCTTATGGATCAGTACCACAGACAGATCTTCTGCAAAAAATTTGCAGTACTGGATGATTCAGGTTATGTCAGAGCAGGGGAGACAGGAGAAACCGCTCTGGAAGGGCTGTATGTGGCAGGAGATGCAAGAACAAAGAAACTGCGTCAGGTGGTAACTGCGGTTTCGGATGGTGCCAATGCAGCAACCGCAGTGGCAGAATATCTGAAATAGAAGAAACTGAGAGAGTATTACGATAATTCAACCGGCTGTAAGGATACCGGACAGTCGCAGATCTGGAAAAAATATTTGAAAAAAATACGCTCTAAGAACATAAAGGAGAGACAAAAATGGCACAGAAAGTAGATTATGCGGCCTTCAAAAAAAGGCGGATATATGAGACAGAAACAGAAAGGTTACGGCTCCCTGAGACTGGCAGTGGTCGGTGGAAACCTGACTGCAGAGAATATTAAGACAGTAGCAGAAGTAGCAGAAAAATACGGCCGCGGATATGTACATATGACTTCCCGCCAGGGCATTGAGATTCCCTTTATTAAAGTGGAAGAACTGGCAGAGGTAAAAGAAGCACTGGCAAAAGGCGGTGTGGGAACCGGTGTGTGCGGACCACGTGTACGTACAGTTACAGCCTGTCAGGGTTCAGAGGTCTGTCCAAGTGGATGTATCGACACCTACACACTGGCAAAAGAGCTTGATGAGAGATATTTCGGACGGGAACTCCCGCATAAATTCAAATTTGGTGTTACAGGATGCCAGAATAACTGCCTGAAAGCAGAAGAAAACGATGTTGGAATCAAAGGCGGCATGAACATCGAATATAAGGAAGACGACTGTATTTCCTGTGGTGTGTGTGTGAAAGCCTGCAGACAGGATGCACTGAAGATGGTGGACGGCAAAATAGAACTGGATGCGCAGAAATGTAATCATTGTGGCCGCTGTGTAAAGAGCTGTCCGGTGGATGCATGGAAAGGAACTCCGGGATATATCGTATCTTTTGGAGGAACCTTCGGAAATAATATCTATAAAGGAGAAGAACTGCTTCCTCTGATCCCGGATAAAGAAACACTGTTTCGTGTGACAGATGCGGCAATTAATTTCTTTGAAAAAAATGCAAATCCAAGTGAACGTTTCCGCAAAACATTGCAGCGTGTGGGAGAAGAAGATTTCCGCAGTCAGCTGAAAGATGCGTATGAAGGACAGTGAAAGGAGAACATAATGGCTGAATTAGATTTTGAAGTAACCGATGAGGTTGATATTACCGATAAAGTATGCCCCCTGACATTCGTGAAGGCAAAAGTAGCAATCGAAGAACTGGAGGATGGAGAGATTCTGGCTGTCCGCATGAACGATGGCGAACCAGTGCAGAATGTTCCGCGCAGCATGAAAGAAGAAGGGCATAAGGTACTGAAATTAACCGATAATGAAGATGGTACTTACACCATGTATGTAAGAAAGGTGGAAGACTGATGGCAGTACGGGTAAGCAAGACGGATTTTGAAGAGAAAGTCCTGAAGGAAAAACTTCCGGTTCTGGTGGATTTTTATTCAGATTCCTGCGTGGCGTGTAAAAAGCTGGCACCGGTTCTCGGAAATGCGGAAGATGATTATGAGGATAAGATTAAAGTATATAAAGTAAATACGAACTTTGATGTGGAGCTGGCAGAGCAGTATGAAGTGCAGACAAATCCGACGTTGATCCTTTTTAAAGACGGACAGGCGAAAGACCGGAAAACAGGAGCACTGAAACAGGTAGAGTTAAACAGCTGGATTGAAGGATTACTCTAAAAAGAGAGCAGGCATAAAGGAGAAAAATATGTTTATCACAGTAGCAGGAGAGAAAAAAGAAGTAAAAGACGGACTGACACTTCCGGAACTGATCGCACAGGAAAATGTAGAGATGCCGGAATATGTAACCGTTTCTATTAATGAAGAATTTGTTGCATCAGAGGATAAAGAGTCTACCGTATTAAAAGAGGGAGACAATGTAGAATTTCTGTATTTCATGGGAGGTGGATGCTAAATGGCAATGACAGATGAACAGATCGAGCGTTATTCCCGTCACATCATCTTAAAAGAAGTGGGTGCAAAGGGACAGAAGAAGCTCCTGAAAGGAAAAGTACTGATCATCGGTGCAGGCGGTCTTGGTGCACCTGCGGCAATGTATCTGGCAGCAGCAGGTGTGGGAACAATCGGTATTGTGGATGCGGACGAGGTAGATCTTTCCAATCTGCAGAGACAGATCATCCACAGCACAGCAGATATCGGAAAAGCAAAGGTAAAATCAGCAAAGGAAACCATGAATGCCATGAATCCGGATGTGGAAGTAAAAACTTACCGGATGTTCGTAGACGCATCCAACATCCGCGAACTGATTCGAGAATATGATTTTATTATTGACGGAACTGATAATTTCCCGGCAAAATTTCTGATCAATGATGCGTGTGTACTGGAGAAAAAATCCATTTTCCCATGCAGGTATCATTCGTTTTAAAGGTCAGCTGATGACCTATGTACCCGGGGAAGGTCCATGTTACCGCTGCGTATTCAAGAATCCGCCGCCTAAGGATGCAGTTCCTACCTGTAAGCAGGCAGGTGTCATCGGAGCAATGGGAGGTGTCATCGGTTCTCTACAGGCAATGGAAGCAATCAAGTATTTGATCGGTGTAGGTGATCTTCTGACAGGATATCTTCTGACTTTTGATGCGCTGACAATGGAATTCCATAAGGTTAAACTGCCGAAGGATACTCATGACTGTGCAGTATGCGGAGATCATCCGACAATCCTGGAACCGATTGACTACGAGCAGGAGGTCTGTGAGGAAACAGCAGGCCGATTTGCCACAAGAGATGAGCAGTAAATACAAGAAAAACCTGATGCAAAACAGGAGAAAAGTATGGCTATAATAAGAATGAGAGATCATCTCTATGATGAGATCGTTAATTATGCAAAAGAGCATCTTCCGGAGGAAGCCTGCGGGCTTTTGGCCGGAGTGGAAACCGGGGAGGGAAGGGAAATCCGAAAGGTATATTTTCTGGAGAATAAAGATCATGCAGAAGATCACTTCACCCTGGATCCCAGAGACCAGATAAATGCGATCAGGGATATGCGTGCCAATGGATTGAAACCGCTGGGAAACTGGCATTCCCATCCGTCTTCTCCATCCCGTCCGTCAGTGGAGGATATCCGTCTTGCTTTTGATTCAAAGGCAAGTTATCTGATCCTGTCACTGATGGCGGACTATCCGGTATTGAACAGCTTTCATATTGAAGGTGGGGAATGGACAAAAGAGGATCTGAGGATTTATTCAGAAGAATATTATTTTTAAAGATTTACAGACAGGACAACAGAGGCAGAAATGTTTGAAGCAGGATTATTTGTGGAAACATTTCTGCCTCTGTTTATACTGTCAGCATATAAAAATTCCGTACATTGTAAAAGTATAGAGCAGTCCTCGTAAATAATGCATCTTAATCCAGTCCATCAGAGCGCGAAATTTCCATAATAAAGTCGTGGCAAAATCATGTCAACTGGCAGAATAAGACTTGAAAGATTATGCAAAATAATGTAAACTCAAAGAGTTAAGATACGTAGACATTATGTCTGCCTGTAACGTTTAAGTATAGTATATTCCCATAATGGCTGGACGGTTGCAGATAACAGATCGGTTACTATAATAATTTGAGCATCTCCGGTTCGGATATCCGGAGGTGCTTTGCTTTGGAAATTGTGTGTGAGGAGTACAAAAGAAGTATGAGAAAAGATTCTGACAATGCAAAACTGTTGGAACCGGGGGAATTACCGTCCAAAAGAAAAATCCTGGTCGTAGAAGATAATGAATTAAACAGAGATATCCTCTCTTCTTTTCTGGAAGAGAAATTTGATGTTTTTCTCGCAGAAAACGGGGAAGAAGGACTGGAACTTCTTTCCGAGCATTACAGAGAATTATCAGTAGTGCTGTTGGATATCTGTATGCCTGTGTGTGATGGATTTGAATTCCTCAGACGCAGAAATACAGATAAATTTCTGTCAACCATACCGGTTATCGTTATGACAGGAAGTAATTCAAAAGATGCAGAACTCCAATGCCTGGATCTTGGTGCAGTTGATTTTATTCCGAAGCCCTATAACTTTAAGCTTGTAATGGGCAGGATCAACAGTGTGATCAAGCTGAGGGAGTCCGTAATGGCACTGACTGCAGTAGAACATGATGAGCTCACCGGAGTTTATACCAGACAGGCGTTTTTCTATCATGCAAAATCTTTTATGAAAACCAGACCGGGGGAGAAAATTCATCTTGTAATTGCTGACATCAGGGATTTCAAACTGATCAATAGCAGTTACGGGGAGAAGGTAGGAGATGAAATCCTCTGCTATCTGGCAGGAATTTATACAAAGATGCTGAAAACAGGTCTGGTATCCAGATATGGGAGTGACCAGTTCGTATGTATGACGTGTGATGACTGTGATCTGTCTTTGGAAACAGTGACAAAGATAGAAGAAGAAATCGCAGAGCATGCACCTGTTCCCAATCTTATGGTCAAATATGGAGTTTATCAGGATATTGATAAATCTTTACCTGTTTCTGTAATCTGTGACAGAGGATTTATGGCGATCAGAAGTATCCGCGATAACTATGAGTGTAACATTGCCTATTATACAGAGAAAATGAAACAGAAGCAGATGCAGGACCGTTTGCTGGAGAACAGATTTGAATCTGCGATTAAAAATAAAGAATTTGTGGCATATTTCCAGCCGAAATATGATGTAAAAACAGAAAAGATCACAGGAGCGGAATCACTGGTGCGATGGATCAATCCGGATGGCTCCATGGTAATGCCCGGAGATTTCATCCCGTTATATGAAAAGGACGGACTGATCGTAAAGCTGGACGAATACATATTCCGGTATGTCTGCGAATTTCAGCGTGAACTGATGGAGAAGGGGCAGGAGCTGATTCCGATTTCTGTAAATCTGTCGCGTACAAGCATCCATCATTCCGATCTTGTTGAACGTTATATGAAGATTGTAGAGGAGAATGGGATCCCGTTTTCCAGTGTGCCTGTTGAACTGACGGAAACAGCTACTTTGAATAATGTTATGATCAGAGATTTTACAGAGAAACTGGTAAATTCAGGATTTTCACTGCACATGGATGATTTTGGTTCAGGATATTCTTCACTGATCACATTGAGTGAATTACCGTTTAATACACTGAAGATTGATAAGAGTCTGATTGACTGTATTCACCAGCAGAAGGGAAGAATGGTCGTGCAGCAGGTGATCATCCTGGCACATGGACTTGGCATGAAGGTGGTTGCAGAAGGTGTGGAGACTGCAGATCAGGTTGAACTTCTGAAGGAGATGGAATGTGACAATATTCAGGGATTCTATTATTCCAGACCATTGCCGAAAGCAGAGTTTGTTAAGAAGTCAGAAGAGAATTAGAAAAGAAAACAGAAAAATCATCATAAGGAACTTCCTGATAATATTTATCGGAGTTCTGTATGATGATTTTGTTATATTATAGGAAATTACTCCGTAATGTTCCTATAACATAACAAAGCCCTGCAAGCAGGATTCTTTCTTGTAGCACTCCTCCTGAATGTATTATTGAAGAGGAGTGCTATAGTTTGAAACCGCTTTTTGCGGTTGGATCTTGGCTTGTGTAATTTTTTGCTTTCTGATGAAATCAGATGTTTAACAGGTCACTGTATACTTTCAGTGCTCCGTCAGTGTCATGTGCAAGAACACGTTTTGCAAGGACTTTACCAAGCTGAACACCTTCCTGGTCGAAGCTGTTTAAGTTCCATACGAATCCCTGGAACATGATCTTGTTCTCGAAGTGAGCAAGTAATGCACCCAGAGATGCAGGTGTAAGTTCTTCACCTGTGATGATGCTGGAAGGACGTCCGCCCTTGAAGTTCTTGTTCAGGTTCTCATCTTCTTTACCGCATGCAAATGCTACGATCTGAGCAGCAACGTTTGCACAGAGTTTCTGCTGGCTTGTGCTGTTCTCGATATCTACGTCTACACCAAGCTGGCTCTTCTTAAAGCCGATGAACTGAAGCGGAATGATGTCAGTTCCCTGATGTAATAACTGATAGAAGGAATGCTGTCCGTTTGTACCTGGTTCACCGAAGATAACAGGTCCTGTTACATAGTCTACAGGTTCACCGAAACGGTTTACGGATTTACCATTGGATTCCATATCACACTGCTGTAAGTGTGCAGGGAAACGGCTTAATGCCTGAGAGTATGGGAGAACTGCTGTAGCAGGATATCCCTGTACGTTTCTCTCATAAACACCGATCAGTGCATCCAGCATATCCGGGTTCTCAAGGATATTTTTATTTGTAGCAAGCTTGTCCTCGGCAGCAGCTCCATCGAGGATCTGTGCAAATACTTCAGGACCGAAAGCAAGAGAAAGGATCGCACCGCCTACACCGGAAACGGAAGAGTAACGTCCGCCGATATAGTCATCCATAAAGATTGCTGTAAGATAATCTTCGCTCTTTGCCAGAGGTGATGTCTCGCTTGTTACGGCAAGCATATGTTTGGATGGGTTTAATCCTGCTTTAACCAGAGCATTCTTTACGAAGGCTTCATTTGTCAGTGTTTCAAGAGTTGTACCGGATTTGGACACAACGATGAACAGAGCATGAGCAAGGTCTACGGAAGCAAGAACAGCAGCTGCGTCATCAGGATCTACGTTGCTGATAAATTTAGCTTCCATCTTGGATGTGTTGTTTGCTTTAGCCCAATTCTCAAGAGCAATATATAATGCACGAGGACCTAAATCACTTCCACCGATACCGATCTGTACAACAGTTGTGAATTTCTCGCCGTTTTCGTTAGTAATCTCACCTGCGTGAACTTTATTTGCAAAGTCTGCGGCTTTCTTCTGCTGTGCAACGTAGAATTCACGTTTGTTGACACCATCAACTACTACGTCTTCGCCAAGCTGTGTACGTGCAAGGTGATGAAGAACCATACGTTTTTCTCCTGTGTTGATCACAGCACCGTTGTATAATTCCTGGAATTTGTCAATAAGCTCAGCCTCATCTGCCAGTTTTGCAAGTGCATCCAGAACTGTCTCATCAACCTGTTTTGCAGCGTAGTTGTAAGTTAAGCCGGCTGCCATCGGTGTGCTGTATTTCTTTACACGTTCAGCACCTTTCTCGCCTGCCATGGCATCTGCAATATTTACATGACCTTTCAGTTCGGCAAGCTTGCTGTAGGAAGCAAGAGTGTCGAGATTTTTTCCATGTTGCCATAATAATATTCCTCCTTTAAGTGACTGTAGCTGTATGGCCACAGTTATTAACTATAATTATACTGAATAATTGTTCTAATTTCAATGCACGAATGTATGTGATTCAGAGATATTTCGGCACTGCTGCGCGAAAATTTTGTGAATATTTCTCTGTCCCGCTTTCGTTACTGTGAACGGAGTGAACAGTAACCCGCTTTCCTGACAGCACAACTGTAAAATCAGTATATATTTGCAATAAGACCGGCAAAATGATATTATGTATAAAGTTACAGGCAGACAGTAATTTTACAGGGAGATAATTAAAAATGGAATTTTGGGATATTTATGATGAAAATAAGAAACCGACAGGACGCACAATGAAAAGAAATGACTGGTGTCTGAAGGACGGGGAGTATCACCTGACCGTACTTGGTGTCGTCGGCAGACCAGATGGTACATTCCTGATCACCAAACGTGTGATGACCAAGGCATGGGCTCCCGGCTGGTGGGAAGTATCAGGGGGTGCAGCCCAGGCAGGTGAGGAATCCTGCGAGGCTGTCCTTCGTGAAGTAAAAGAAGAAACAGGACTGGATGTACGAAATGCGGAAGGCGGATATCTGTTTACTTATAAGAGAGAGAATCCGGGTGAGGGAGATAACTACTTCGTGGATGTGTACCGTTTTGTCATGGATATTGATGAGAGTGACCTGCACCTGCAGACAGAGGAAACAGACGGATATATGTTTGCCACTGTTGATGAGATCAAAGCCTTTGCAGTAGAAGGGAAATTCTTGCATTATGACAGTATAAAAAAGGCGTTTGAGATGTAAGGTATGGGTATAACAGAGTAACAATAGTAATGGAAGCACAAAATAAAAACCATCATACAGGAATGATTTGACCTGTATGGTGGCATTTTTTGGCAATTGCAGAAAGCCTTTTTCAGACACGCTCTAAGATTATTTCATGGCGTTTCTGATTGCAGCCAGCAGTTCGTCATATTCTTCGTATGCCGGGATCTCCGGATAATCTGCCTTGATCTTGTCTGTACTGCGGAAGAGAAATCCTGCCTTGCTTGCCTGGATCATACCCAGGTCATTGTAGGAATCACCGCTTGCAATGGTATCGAATCCGATAGACTGTAAAGCTTTTACAGTAGTTAACTTGGATTGTTCCACTCTCATCTTAAAGCCTGTGATATCACCGTTGTCTGCAACTTCAAGAGTGTTGCAGAATAAGGTAGGTCTGCCAAGCTTCTCCATGAGCGGTGCTGCAAACTGTGTGAAAGTATCGCTGATCAGAATTACCTGAGAGAAAGAACGAAGTTCATCCAGGAATTCCTTTGCGCCCGGAAGCGGATCAATTTTTGCAATCACATCCTGGATCTCTTTCAGTCCGAGACCATGCTCTTTCAGAATACCAAGTCTCCAGTTCATCAGCTTATCATAGTCCGGTTCATCACGTGTGGTTTTCTTCAGCTCCGGGATTCCGCTTGCTTCTGCAAATGCGATCCAGATTTCAGGTACCAGTACGCCCTCTACGTCAAGACATGTAATATACATAATAGAAATCCTCCTTTGTGTAAAACCTCTTTATTTTTGAAAATCCTTTAATGCTTTATTTGGTGAAATCATTCTAACATATTCTGAGAGTCCTTGCAAATTTAATTTTTGGTTACTGTTCACTGGTAATATCCCGCGAGGTGTTTTTTGTGAGCGAAGGTCACCTACAGAACCTGCCACTGGCAGCTTCTTACGGATGCTTGGCAACAGAAAACCCGAGATATACCGCGCGAATTTATGCGATTAGCATAAATTAAGTTTGCGAAGCAAACGATACTCCTTGGGCATTGCACAAGGAGGTTCATATTTCCTGCATCGCGAAGCGTGTTATTGAAAACGGAGTGAACAGTAACAATTTTTTGAGTAGCTCAAAAGGAGAAATAAAAACGAGTATTGACATCAAAAAAACTAAAGCCATATAATAGTTAGGCAACTAATGGATAGCGACCTAACTATTATATGGCTTTGCAATAGTATGGGTATTGATTTTAGGAGGTGCGGCGAGATAGACGAGGAAATGAAACAGAAGCTGAATGAGATGTATGTAGGCAGGCTGATACATATTTTATCCCATACAATGAAACGGCATAATCCGGCAGAGGTGATGGAGAATGACGATCTGACGACCATGCAGAAGCATGTGCTGAAATTTATCCTTCTGGAAACCATGCACAGAGATCTCTATCAGAAAGATATTGAAGAGGAATTCCAGATCAGGAAACCTACAGTGACAGGGATCCTGAAGCTGATGGAGAAGAACGGTTACATTTACAGAGAGAGTGCGAAACAGGATGCACGCCTGAAACAGATCATTCCCACAGAGAAAGCAGAGAAGATCCGTCCTGCAATCTTAAAGAGTATTGAAGAAGGCGAAGCCAAAATGCTCCGGGGAATTCCGAAGGAGGATGTGGAACTGTGCAAACAGGTTCTCTGGCAGATGTATGAAAACCGGAAAAAATCCTGCGATAGCAGGAATGATTTTTAACAGAAATAACGAGACATAAGGAGGACATTGACGAAGATGAATAAGAAACTTTTACGTTCAGTCCGGGAATACAAGAAGCAGTCTGTACTGGCTCCGATCCTTGTAATCCTGGAAGTACTGATGGAAGTTCTGATTCCTCTGGAGATGGCGAAGATTATCGACGTAGGTATTGCAAACGGAGATATGAGCTATATCATCCAGCGTGGAGTCATCCTTGTTGCAATGGCAATGCTTTCCCTGTTCTTCGGCGTACAGGCCGGAAATATGGCGGCAGTTGCAGCAGCAGGATATGCGAAGAATTTACGACACGATATTTTTTGATAAGGTGCAGGATTTTTCCTTTAAAAATATCGATCACTTTTCAACATCAGGTCTGGTCACACGACTGACCACTGATATCACAAATGTACAGCAGGCATACATGATGAGTATCCGCCTTCTTGCCAGGGCACCGTTTATGATCATCCTGTCATGGATTATGACACTGACGATCAACAAACCGATCGCAATGCTTTTCCTGATAGTTGTTCCTGTCCTTGGCGGTACACTGATCTTTATTGCGAAAAAGGCACATCCGCATTTCATCAAGGTATTTGATGAATATGACAACCTGAACAATTCCGTTCAGGAGAATGTAAATGCCTCACGTGTAGTTAAGGCTTTCGTAAGAGAGGACTATGAGATTGAGAAATTCCATGGAATTTCCAGATATGTTTATGATCTGTTTACTAAAGCAGAGAAAATCGTTGCATGGAACTCACCGGTTATGATGTTTGCCATGTATACTGTAATCATTATCATTGTTGTAATTGGCGGAAGAGGAATTGTTCTCGGTGGCATGGAAACCGGTGAGCTGACAAGTATCATTGTCTACGCACTTCAGATTCTCATGTCCCTGAACATGGTAACTTTCGTGTTTGTTATGATCATGATAGCAGAAGCATCCACAGACCGTATTGTAGAGGTTCTGGATGAAGTTCCTGAGATGCAGGATAAAGCTGATGCAGTAAAGAATGTGGCAGATGGTTCCATTGACTTTAATCATGTAGATTTCAGCTATGCAGGAGAGGGAGGAAATCTTTCCCTGAAGGATGTAAATCTTCATATTAAATCCGGTCAGACAGTAGGTATCATCGGCGGAACCGGAAGTGCAAAGTCTACCCTGGTGCAGCTGATCCCCAGACTCTATGATGTCACAAAGGGTAATGTCCAGGTGGGAGGCGTGGATGTACGCAACTACAATCTGGAAGTACTTCGTGACCAGGTTTCCATGGTACTTCGAAAAAAATGTGCTGTTCTCAGGAAGCATCTATGACAATATTCGCTGGGGTGATGAACATGCCAGTGAGGAAGAAGTTCGGAGGGTCTGTAAGCTGGCCCAGGCAGATGGATTCGTCAGTGAGTTCCCGGATGGCTACGATACAATGATCGTTCAGGGCGGTAACAACGTATCCGGCGGTCAGAAGCAGCGTCTGTGTATTGCAAGGGCTCTTCTCAAGAAACCGAAGATCCTGATCCTGGATGACTCTACCAGTGCAGTAGATACAAGAACAGATGCCCTGATACGTAAGGCTTTCCGCGAGGAGATCCCGAACACAACAAAGATTATTATCGCACAGCGAGTTTCTTCTATTGAAGATGCAGATCAGATCATCGTACTGGATGACGGTAAGATCGCAGGTGTGGGTACTTCAGAAGAACTGCTGAAGACAAATGATATTTACAGAGAAGTATATGAATCACAGGTCAAAGGAGGCGGAGACGATGAATAAGAAGAAAAAATTAGATCAGAACACCATCCAAACTGCCAAAAGACTTCTGAAATATATGACAGGAACCCATAAGATACAGTTTATCATCGTATTTATCTGCATCTTTATCAGTTCCGCAGCAAGTATTGCAGTATCCCTGTCCCTGAAATTTCTACTGGATGACTTTATCATCCCGCTGATCGGACAGACAGATCCGAACTTTGCAGAACTCTATAAGGCACTTGCAGTCCTTGGCTGTATTTTTGCACTTGGTGTGATTGCCACATTTATTTATACCCGAATGATGGTTTATATCGGTCAGGGTGTGCTTAAAAGTGTCCGTGATGATATGTTCGAGCATATGCAGACTCTTCCGATCCGCTATTTCGACCAGAATACAAACGGATCTGTCATGAGCCTCTATACCAACGATACAGATACCCTGCGACAGATGATCAGCCAGGCGATCCCGCAGGCGCTGATGGCGCTGTTTACGATCGTGGTTACCTTTATTTCCATGTTATTGTTAAGTCCGCTGCTTACGATTCTGGCAGTTGTGATCATTTTTATTATGCTGAAGGTTACCAGTAAGATTGGTTCCAACAGTGGCAAATATTTCATCCGTCAGCAGGTATCTCTGGCAGATGTGACCGGTTTCGTGGAAGAACGAATGAATGGTCAGCGTGTGGTAAAAGTTTTCAACCACGAAGATAAATCAAAAGAAGAATTCGACAAACTCAATGAAGCACTTTTCAAGAGCTCCGCAAATGCCAATAAATACGGAAACATGATGGGACCGGTGATCGGTAACATCGGTAACCTGCAGTTCGTACTGACAGCAGTACTTGGGGGACTTCTCTCTGTAACAGGTGTGGGCGGCATCACCCTCGGTGTTATGGCTTCCTATTTACAGTTCACCAAGAGCTTTACCCAGCCATTCATGCAGGTGGCACAGCAGTTTAATGCCATTGTTATGGCACTTGCAGGTGCAGAACGTATCTTCAGGCTCATTGACGAGAAGCCGGAAGAGGATGAAGGTTACGTAGAACTTGTTAATGCAAGAAAGGATGCCAACGGCAATATCACAGAATGCAAAGAGAGAACAGGCATGTGGGCATGGAAACATCCACATTCTGCAGATGGTTCCGTTACTTATACAGAACTGACAGGAGATGTCCGATTCGAAGATGTTACATTCGGATATAACCCGGACAAAGTTATTCTGAAAGACATCAGCCTCTTCGCCAAGCCGGGACAGAAACTTGCTTTCGTAGGTTCCACAGGTGCAGGAAAGACAACGATCACAAATCTGATCAACCGTTTCTATGATATTCAGGAAGGTAAAATCCGTTACGATGGAATCAACATTACCAAGATTAAGAAGGATGACCTGAGACGTTCTCTGGGAATCGTACTTCAGGATACTCACCTGTTTACAGGAACTATTAAAGAAAACATCCGCTACGGTAAACTGGATGCTACAGATGAGGAAGTATACGAGGCAGCAAGACTGGCTCATGCAGACCAGTTTATCAAAATGCTTCCAAAAGGATATGATACCATGTTAAGCGGAGACGGTGAGGAACTGTCCCAGGGACAGCGCCAGCTTCTCTCCATTGCAAGAGCAGCAGTAGCCAATCCGCCTGTACTGATCCTGGATGAAGCAACCTCAAGTATTGATACCCGTACAGAGAGTATTGTACAAAAAGGTATGGATAACCTGATGAAAGGCCGTACTGTATTTGTGATCGCCCATCGACTTTCAACCATCAGAAACAGCGATGCCATCATCGTACTGGATCATGGAAAGATCATTGAAAGAGGCGACCATGAAGACCTCATTAAGTTAAAAGGAACTTATTATCAGCTTTATACCGGTAAGCTGGAATTGTCATAAGGAACTATCAGAAAGACTGCAATTATTTCAGAACATGAATAATTGTGGTCTTTCTTTGCGGGCGTTGCGTTTTCTGCGTTATAATGCTATGATCGTACAGGTATGTGGATCACAGATGATGAAGTTCCGGTTTACGGATAAAAAAGAAAAATTATGCAGCAGCAAGGGAGAGATATACGATGGTAAAGATAGATCTGATCACTGGTTTTCTTGGTTCAGGGAAGACGACGTTTATCAGGAAGTATGCGCAGTATCTGATGGATGCTGGTAATAATATTGGGATTCTGGAGAATGATTACGGGGCTGTGAATGTGGATATGATGTTGCTTCAGGATCTGATGGGAGAGAACTGTGAGCTGGAGATGATCTCAGGAGGGTGTGATAAGGACTGCCACAGGAGGAGATTTAAGACGAAACTGATTGCTATGGGTATGTGCGGTTATGACCGTGTGATCGTGGAGCCGTCTGGGATTTTTGATGTGGATGAGTTCTTTGATATTCTTCATGAGGAGCCGTTAAACCGTTGGTATCAGATTGGGAATGTGATTGCAATTGTGGATTCTAAGCTGGAGCGTGATCTGTCAGAGGAGGCGGATTTCATTCTGGCTTCTGAGGTGGCAGATGCCGGATGCATTGTGATGAGCAAGAGCCAGGACGCATCACCCGAGGAAATCCAGGGTACGATTGAGCATGTGAATCAGGCGTTGGAGAAGGTTCATTGCAGCAGGAGATTTTGCTGTGAAATGGATGATGTGGATACAGTTAATATTATCCACAAGAACTGGGAAGAAATGTCGAAAGAGGACTTTGACAGAATCGCATCCTGTGGATATGTGATGGCAAGCTACAGGAAACCGGAGTTTGAGGCAGAGGATGCCTTTATTTCGCTGTACTTTATGAATGTGAAGATGACTGAGAAGGAGCTTCGGGAAGCGGCTGAGAAGATTCTGTCTGATCCTGAATGTGGGCGTGTGTTCCGAATGAAGGGATTTATGAGAGTAGACAGTGACAGCGAAGACGGTTCTGGAAAGTATGCTCAGACAGATAGCGAAGAACAGCAGTGGATTGAATTAAATGCTACCAAGAATGAAATTACAATCCGTCCGCTTCATGTAGGGCAGGAGGTTCTGATCGTGATCGGGGAAGAACTGCAGGAGGAGAAAATCAAGTCTTACCTGAAGATCTGAGATTTGAACGCAGGTCGCGAAGTGACTGCGTTCATGAGCAAGTAGCGAAGCGGATTGCGAATGTCGTTACTGTTCACTCCGTTCACAGTAACGTAGCCAAAATTCATTCCAGATTGCCTGCGGCAATGGAATTTTGGCTTGTATATCTCGGGATTTTGGCATATTCATGCCAAAACACCTCGCGGGACAGTGGTGTGTGAACAGTAACCGATTATATCAATTATCCATAAATCACCTCTGATAGTTATTGATATTCACTAATTATTAGTATATTCTATTATTAGTGAATATCAATAAGAGGAATACATTTTATGGAACAAATAACTATAACTGCAAAAGTTCAGATAGTTGCAACTGATACAGATAAAGTTTTGCTTAATAAAACAATGTCTGTTTATTGTGATGCCTGTAATTATGTTTCAGATTATGTATTCCGCACACATGACCTAAAGCAGTTCTCACTCAATAAAATTTTGTACTCTACTCTAAGAGAAAAGTTTAGTCTCAAATCACAAATGGCGCAGTCTGTTTTTAAAACGGTTATCGCAAGATATAAGACCATTCTTGAAAATCAGAATGAATGGATAAAACCATCTTTTAAAAAACCTCAGTACGACCTGGTTTGGAACAGAGATTATTCTTTAACTCAAAACTGCTTTTCCGTCAATACGCTTAATGGTCGTGTGAAACTTCCTTACTTTGCTGAGGGTATGTCTAAGTATTTTAACCATTCTATTTACAAGTTTGGTACTGCCAAACTTGTAAATAAACATGGTAAATACTATCTGCATATACCAGTTACCTATGAGGTTGAAGAAAGTAATATTTCTGATATTTGTAATGTTGTAGGTATTGACAGAGGTATTAACTTTGTTGTTGCAACTTATGACAGCAAACATAAGTCTGGGTTTGTTAGTGGTAAAGCTATTAAACAGAAACGGGCTAATTATTCCAGGCTTCGTAAAGAACTTCAAATGCGACATACGCCATCCTCAAGGCGAAGACTAAAAGCTATCGGTCAGCGAGAAAACCGTTGGATGCAGGATATTAACCATCAGGTATCGAAGGCACTCGCCACCGGTAATCCAAAGCATACTCTCTTTGTATTAGAAGATTTGACTGGTATTCGCAATGCTACAGAACGTGTCAAAACAAAAGACCGCTATGTTTCTGTATCATGGTCTTTTTATGACCTTGAGCAGAAGCTGATTTACAAAGCGAAGCAGAATCAATCTTCTGTAATAAAGGTGGACCCTCGTTATACCAGTCAATGCTGTCCTGCTTGTGGACATACTGAAAAGTCTAATCGTAATAAGAGAATACATTTGTTTACTTGCAAAAACTGCGGTTATACGTCTAATGATGACCGTATTGGAGCTATGAATCTGTATCGTATGGGAATAAACTATCTTGCTGATAGCCAAGTACCTAATACAGTTGTAGCAGAGTAAACTCTGCTACAAAGGGTGCTGTCAACCACCCAATGATGTAACGCCACTTTAGGCAGCAATGCCTATTGGGGATAAAAGGTCGGAGGCGTAAGCCGTTACTACGACTGGGCAGTTACAAGCCCATTACCTTTAGGTGATGGGTAGTTGACATACGGCGAATACGGAAGTAATGTGGAACGCAGATGTTTTCGTCCTTTTCTCCAGAATTCTTCTGTTCCCTGCATCCTTCTTACTTCCGGAAACTCATGTACCCGGACTGTAATCCAAAAGCTCAATGAAACAGATGCTGAACTATCTTAATACGCATTTTGAATCCATCATCTCTCTGCAGGAACTGGCAGACCAGGTTCATCTGTCCAGAGAGGTCTGCTGCCGCATAGATATTATATTAGAATTCTGTGTCAGAAACCATTCCGGTATTGATTTACATGATACAGATATTGACTTTTTCAGACCTATTGTTTTCCAAAAAAGAACAGCCCCTTTGACTTATTATGCGTCAATGAGACTGTTCCTTTTTTATTATTTGTGTTCAATCGAAGCCAGGGACTTACTTGATTTAGTTACATCCCAAGTGTGTCATTTACCAGAATCACATGGATTCTGTCTTTATGTCTGGAATATCTGGTGATCAGGAACTGACAGCAGATGGTATCCGGGGATTTGCAGTCAAAGCATTTTCCGGTTTCCTTACATGGAGTTTTGATATCAAATCTCTGTGCATTAGCTGTAGCTGCCACATTTCTGGCACGCTTCATTGCGCTGTCAAGATCCGGACAGACTTTGTTTATACCTACAATAAAGATTACATTTTTTCGGGCCCTGGGCAATGCAGGATACACGGTTGGAATTGCCGTCAATATTGACAAGAACACCATCATCTGTGACTGCATTGGCACTGGATAAAAAGAAATCTGCATCATAGGCTGCCATAAGTCCCTCACGAGGTTCAAGCTTTGCGCGGTCAATATAATTATAATCTCCATCCTGCAAAGCTTTGACCAGACCGATCTCATGTGCACTCATGCATCCGCCCATGGCGATCGTGCTTCCGTTTGGGATCAGTTCCAGGGCCTGCTTTAATGCCGCTTCTCTATCTTGTACATAATACCCGGACATATTGCGGGATTCCAGTCCCTTGATCACTGTTTTTGCCAAAAGTTCATTTCTTTTTTTCATGTTTGCATCCATTGTTGTGTCCTCCCTCTGATAAGATTTAACATTCCACTTCTCAGTTCGTAATTTACATAATAAGACACAAATTTCATAACTGTAAATCTGTGCATCTCATAAACTATTATACCAGATATTTATTTTGCAGAAAATCATTTAATCTGAATTTTTATTTTCTGCTTCAGGATTTATTCATAATTGTTGTCTGGTAAGTTGTGATATTTTCTGATAAAATGGGCATATAAAAGAGGACTATACTTAACGAATAAGGAAGTACCTAACCGATTTATCTGAAAAACAAAAATACAGATGAAGTATTCCGGGCTCTTTCCCTGACACCATTGATGTCCGGAAAGATGAGCTGCAAGGATATATTTAACAACCGTAGCAAGAATTCCCTCACCTCTATAGGGACGCCACTGAAAAAGTCTTTATTTTGCATAAAGCAGTACAATATAAAGTGATTTTTATTTGTTTTAATCTACTATATAATGTGTATAAAAATAGTTTTTCAGTGGCGTCCTATAGGTGATGGGATGAATTGCACATTCGAGCATGTCTGCTCAAATTCATAAAAAATCGCAAAAACACTTGTTCTGATACAATAAATATATTATAATAAAAAAGAACAATATGCTCTTGAAATTTGGACGGTCGAAATAAGCAATAAGTGAGTGTACATAAT
>ENA-OQES01000277-OQES01000277.1-human-gut-metagenome-genome-assembly--contig:-NODE-277-length-22391-cov-3.271200_pt1 | contig 22391 bp, 23 predicted proteins | sample MGYA00242798_ERZ504641 | MGnify/ENA primary metagenome ERZ504641 (study PRJEB26092, sample SAMD00036327) | human gut metagenome | host: Homo sapiens | study: EMG produced TPA metagenomics assembly of...
AATCGCTTCTGCAAGCATACGAAGCTGCTCCTGTGTATAAGGCTGTCTTCCTCTGCGTTCCAGCCAGTCCTCTGTTGCAACAGACATTCCATGTACGCCTTCTGCAAAATACATGGTGCGCAAATGGAACTCCTTCTTCCAGACATTTCTGGGCTAAAAGATAGCTATTCTGTACCGGAACGGTTCCATCCGTTGCTGTCTGCCAAATGAAACATGGTGGTATTTCTTTGTTACATACTTTTCAATTGACATATATTCTAACTCTTTCTTTGTTGAATTCTTCCCTAAAAGAGCTACAAAAGAATCTCTGTGAGCATATTTTCCTGAAGTAATTACCGGATAAGACAGCACAGCAGCATCCGGTTTGTTTGAAAACTTCTGATATTTTTGCATCAGGATCCTCGATATCCGCTCCATGCACACACAGACTCGCACACAGATGTCCTCCAGCTGAAAATCCACAAACCACGATCTGATCCGATAAAATATGCAGCTGTTCTGCACGAAAACGGATCATTCGCATTGCTCTGGAAATATCTTTCAGCGGCTGAAGCTTTAATGGTGCTTCATCCAGTGGATTCACTGTATATTCAAGGACGAACACATTATAACCGGCCTGATAAAATTCCATAGCAACCAGATGTGCTTCCGAAGGCGATACAAGTCTGTAACCGCCACCCGGAACCACCAGCATCGCCGGATGCATCAGCTCATCCTCATGAATATAGCTGACCATAATCGGGATAAACCCATGCGCCGCCGGGTAATGATATTCTTCTTTGTGCCATAATTCTATTCTTTCGCCTATCATGTGTTAATTCCTCCTGTGTGATTTATAATTTGTGCTTTTCTGTTATTCTTTTGGGAGCACGGACTTTGCTCGTTGCTCGCGTAAAAAAGCCATGAAAGACAAAATCCCCCAACCTTGTCTTCCATGACTCCCATTACATACACTCAACTTGCTTTACAGTTCGAATCCTTCCAGATATGGATTCTCTGCCTCAGAAAACTTCTCTTCCTCAACCATCTGCGCGATTGCCGGGTCAAGTGGCATCTTTCCGAGAACCGGAACATTAAGATCTTCTGCAATCTCATCAATGTGGCTTTCTCCAAATACTTTAATCTCTTTGCCACAATCCGGACACTTCACATAGCTGTAGTTCTCAACAATTCCAAGAACCGGAATATTCATCTGCTTCGCCATTCCATATGCCTTCTTCACGATCATCTGTACAAGATCCTGCGGAGATGTAACAATCACAACGCCGTCAACCGGAAGAGACTGGAATACTGTCAACGGAACATCACCTGTTCCAGGTGGCATATCAACGAAGAGATAATCAAGATCTCCCCACATAACATCTGTCCAGAACTGCTTTACAACACCTGCGATCACTGGTCCCCTCCAAATAACCGGTGCTTCCTCGTCTTCCAAAAGAAGATTGACAGACATGATCTTTGTTCCATCTGCTGCTTCACATGGAAGAATTCCCTGCTCAGTTCCTACTGCCATCTCATGAAGTCCATACATCTTTGGGATAGATGGACCTGTAATATCTGCATCCATGATACCAACATTATATCCTTTTGGCTCTCATCATTCTTGCAAGGGATGCTGTCACGAGTGACTTACCAACACCGCCCTTTCCACTGACAACGCCGATCACTTTTTTTAATAGATGAATACATGTTCATCGGTTCATGCATATCAACTTTCTTACTTGTGCATGTTCCTGCACTGGCACAGCTTGGCGCAGGATTCCTCTGAACATCCTGCTGTTTTTCTGCTCTTTCTGCCATAATACCATAACCTCTTTTTCTACAAATAAATAGTGGTATCATTGTAGCACATTTTCTCACAGAATGATAGGCTGAACCTATGCTTTTATTTTTCTAAGTGTTATACTTATGTCAATTGTTATGTTAATTCTTAATTCATTCTAACTTGAATACAATTAGAAAGGAGTTTTTCCTATATGCCAGTAATATCCGAACAACTTAAGCCGATTGACACTGTCAATGGATTCCAGATCCGTCCCGGCTTTTTCCGTGAATTTGGTGCAGTCGCTATCCCGGGTGGTGTCAACTTTACGATTCATACACACGGTGCTACCTCCTGCGAGCTTCTGCTGTTTCACCGCAAAGCCGAAGAACCATACGCCGTGATTCCATTTCCGGAAAGTTACAGGATCGGATTCTGCTATTCTATGATCGTCTTTGATCTGGATATCGAAGAATTTGAGTACGCCTATCGATTGGATGGTCCTTATGATGAAAAGAAAGGACTCCGTTTTGATAAAAACAAAATCCTGCTGGATCCTTATGCGCGCGCCGTCACCGGACAGAGCCAGTGGGGGCATGTAAATAACGCCCAGCATGGTTATCGTGCCCGTGTGGTACAATCCAACTTTGACTGGGGTGACCAGCGTCACCATTCTATTCCTATGGAAGACTTGATCATCTACGAGCTACACGTCCGCGGATTTACCATGGATGAAAGTTCCGGTGTTAAGCACCACGGTACATTCGAAGGCCTGCGCGAAAAGATTCCTTATTTGAAAGAACTTGGAGTCAATGCTGTTGAACTAATGCCAATCTTCGAATTTGATGAGATGCGTGATGTACGATTGATTGATGAAAATGAACTTATTGATTTCTGGGGATATAATCCAGTCAGTTTCTTTGCACCAAATACAAGCTACTGTTCTTCTATGGAATATAACCGCGAAGGACTGGAACTCAAGACACTGATCAAAGATCTCCATGACAATGGTATAGAAGTAATCCTCGATGTCGTCTTCAACCACACTGCTGAGGGAAATGAATTCGGTCCGTGCTTTTCTTTCAAAGGCTTTGACAACAACATTTACTATATGTTGACTCCGGACGGACATTATTATAATTTCAGCGGATGTGGAAATACACTGAACTGCAATCACCCTGTTGTACGAGACATGATTTTGGAGTGTCTGCGTTACTGGGTCATCGAATACCGTGTAGACGGATTCCGTTTTGATCTTGCTTCCATTCTTGGGCGAAATGATGACGGAACCCCTCTAAGCCAACCACCGCTTCTGCGAAGCCTTGCATTCGACTCGATCCTTGGAAATGTAAAACTGATCGCTGAAGCATGGGATGCCGGCGGACTTTATCAGGTCGGTTCTTTCCCTTCCTGGAAGCGCTGGGCTGAATGGAATGGGCGCTACCGTGATGATATGCGCCGCTTTTTAAAAGGAGATGACTTCCTTGCCCAGACTGCTGCAGCAAGAATCACAGGTTCTCCTGATCTGTACGATCCTGCTTACCGAGGTGGAAATGCTTCCATCAACTTTCTCACCTGTCATGATGGATTCACGCTTCATGATCTGTACAGTTATAATCAGAAGCATAATGAGGCCAACGGTTGGGGGAACACTGACGGAGCTGACGACAATAACAGCTGGAACTGTGGCGTAGAAGGCGAAACAGATGATCCTGCCATTCTGGCACTTCGTAAACAACTGATGAAAAAGTGCCTGTGCCGTTCTGCTTTGCAGCCGCGGAACTCCAATGTTCCTCTCCGGTGATGAATTCGCAGACACACGTTATGGAAATAATAACCCTTATTGCCAGGATAACCTGATCTCCTGGCTGGACTGGAGTCTCCTCAAAAAAAAATAAGGATCTGTTCGATTTCTTTCAATATATGATCCGGTTCCGCAAAGATCATCCTGTCATCCGTAAGGATCTCGAACCAAGTTATCTTGGTGTTCCGGCAATGAGCACGCATGGGCTCACTCCGGATGAGACAAATTTCTCCGGTAACAGCCATGTTGTCTGTGTACGATTCGCAGGTTATGATGAAGCAATACAAGAAGAAGATCTTGTTTATCTGGCTGTAAATTCCGGATGGTTTCCGGTCACACTCACTCTGCCGGAACTTCCTGAACATTACAAATGGAAAGTTGCGGTCAACACCGGCGATCCTAAATGTCAGATTTTTTCACAAAAATTCAATGCCTACGGTAGAATCTAAATATTTTTAGGTGAACGCTCTGTTATCATTTTCGTTGCTACCGCTATATGAATTAATTTTTTAGCTGTTTCTCAATACTTTTTTAGAATAATTTTTGTTTACTTTTTGACAAGCTTGTTGTTTGTATAATATATAACAAGCTTGTCATTTTTAAACTTTTCTTGATAATTTTTAGATTTATTTGTAGAATATTACTAAATGAAACTTTACTGGTTTGAAGATAGGATTTTTTTCAAATACATTTCCTACTTTTTAAAACCAGTCAGTAATGAACGTTATGGTAAAAGGAGAGGTTTAAAATGAGTAGACTTGAAATCCCAGGTCCAGATAAAGGCCAGCTCGTCGTTGAAGAGCTGTACAAAGATCTGGAACGTAGAATTGAATCCAGCCCTCCGGGATTATGTCCGGTTGACATGACTCGTGCATTTATCGAGATGTGTCAGACGCAATCCTGTGGAAAATGTACCCCGTGCCGCGTTGGGCTGTGGCAGTTGAAGAACCTTCTGACAGATGTTATGAACGGGACTGCTACAATGGAGACACTTGATCTAATTGACACATTGTCTGAATCCATCCGCGAAGGTTCTGACTGTCCGATCGGATATGAAGCCGGTGCTATGGTACATAAGAGCTTAAGAGACTGTCGCGAAGATTATGAAGAACATGTCCGTCAGGGACGCTGTACCTGCCACTATACACAGCCTGTACCTTGCGTTTCTCTCTGTCCTGCACATGTTGATATCCCTGGATATATCGCACTGACCGGAGAGGGCCGTTACGCTGACGCAATCCGTCTGATCCGTAAGGATAATCCGTTCCCGACAACCTGCGGTTTTATTTGTGAGCATCCTTGTGAGGCCCGCTGCCGTAGAAATATCGTAGATGATGCCATCAATATCCGTGGACTGAAACGAATGGCCGCTGATTATGCAGGCAAGGTTCCACCACCGGAATGCGCACCTTCCACCGGAAAGCGTATCGCTGTCGTAGGCGGTGGACCTGGTGGACTCAGTGCTGCTTACTACCTGCAGTTGATGGGACATCAGACAACCGTATTCGAGATGCTTCCAAAGCTCGGCGGAATGCTCCGCTATGGAATCCCGAACTACAGACTTCCGAAAGATCGTCTTGACGAAGACATTCAGGCAATCCTTGAGACAGGAGTTCAGGTAGAATTTGGAAAACGTATTGGTAAAGATATCACAATTCAGAGTCTCCGCCAGGAATATGATGCTGTTCTTATTTCCATCGGTGCAAGCACTGATAAGAAGCTTGGTATCGAAGGCGAACATGCAGAAGGCGTGATCTCTGCTGTGTCCTTCCTTCGTGATGTTGGAGAAGACAAGAGCCCTGATCTTACCGGACAGGAAGTTGCTGTCATCGGTGGCGGTAACGTTTCCATGGACGCCGTCCGCACAGCAAAACGTCTGGGTGCGAAAAAAGTAAGTATCGTTTACAGACGCCGTACTGCAGATATGACTGCTCTTCCGGCTGAGATCGAAGGTGCAGTTGCAGAGGGAATTGAAGTACTCACACTGAAAGCACCATCCAGAATCGAGACTGATGAGAACGGACACGTTTCAGGTATCTACGTCACACCACAGATGATCAGCAAGATCAAGGACGGTCGTGCAAGTGTCTGTCCGACAGGTGAAGAAGATTTCCTTATCCCTTGCCAGACACTCATCGTTGCAATCGGTCAGGATATCGAATCTGAACACTTTGCCGAAGCCGGCGTTCCGGTTTCTCGCGGTAAGATCATGACAGAACGTTATGGCGGTTTCGATAACATCCCTGGTGTATTCGCCGGTGGAGACTGTGCATCCGGACCTGCTTCCGTAATCAAAGCCATCGCCGCTGCAAAGGTTGTTGCAGCCAATATTGATGAATATCTTGGTTTCCATCATATCATCAGCTGCGATGTTGAGATTCCGGAGCCGCGCTTAAGCGACCGTGAACCTTGCGGAAGAGTTGAACTTACAGAACGTGAAGCCTGCAGCCGTGTCTGTGACTTCGAAGGCGTTGAAAACTGTATGACAGAAGCCGAAGCAAAACAGGAATCCCACAGATGCCTGCGCTGCGACCACTTCGGTTATGGTATTTTTAAAGGAGGTCGGAAAGAAAAATGGTAAATATTACAATTGATAATCAGAAAATATCCGTACCTTCCGGAACTACTATCATGGAAGCTGCGGCAAAGCTTGGAACTCCGATTCCGAAATTATGTTATTTAAAAGATATCAACGAGATTGCGGCCTGCCGTGTCTGTGTTGTTGAGATTGAAGGGAAAGATCGTCTGGTCACCTCATGTAATAACGTCGTAACCGAAGGCATGGTGATCTACACCAACAGCCCAAAAGTACGCATTGCAAGAAGACAGACTGTACAGCTTATCCTTTCCCAGCATGACTGCAAATGTGCAACCTGTGTCAGAAGCGGGAACTGTACACTTCAGCAGGTTGCAAATGACCTGAACCTGATCGATCTTCCGTTCAAAGAACGTTTTGAAGAAACTCCTTGGGACAAGACATTCCCACTCATCCGTGATTCACGCAAATGTATCAAATGTATGCGCTGTATCCAGATTTGTGACAAGATCCAGGGACTGAACATTTGGGATGTTACAAGTACAGGTTCAAGAACAACGATCAATGTAAACGGAAATAAAAAGATCAACGAAGTCTCCTGTTCTCTCTGCGGGCAGTGTATCACACATTGTCCGGTCGGTGCACTTCGTGAGCGTGATGATACAGAAGACGTATGGAGTGCAATTGCTGACAAGAAGAAAGTTGTTGTCGCACAGGTTGCTCCGGCAGTCCGTGCCGCGTGGGGAGAGGCTCTCGGCCTGTCCAGAGAAGAAGCAACAATCGGAAAGATCATGGACGCCTTGAAAAAGATCGGCGTAGACTACGTCTTCGATACTTCTTTCTCTGCTGACCTTACAATCATGGAAGAAGGAAATGAATTTCTGCAGCGCTTCACCAAAGGAGAATTAAAGTTGCGTCCGATGTTCACTTCCTGCTGCCCTGGCTGGATCCGTTTCATCAAATCACAGTACCCGCATCTGGTGCCACAGCTGTCCACAGCCAAGTCACCACAGCAGATGTTCGGTGCTGTTATGAAGACTTATTTTGCACAGTCCATCGGTGTTGCTCCGGAAGATATTTACACCGTATCTGTCATGCCTTGCGTAGCGAAAAAAGGCGAACGCAACATGGAACTTTTCTACGGTGAGTATGCCGGACATGACATTGACACAGTTCTCACTACAAGAGAGCTGACAAGAATGATCCGTGCTGCACATATTGATCCAAAGAGCCTGAAAGACCGCGAATGTGATCCGCTTATGAAAGAGTGGTCCGGTGCCGGTGTTATCTTCGGTGCTACCGGCGGTGTTATGGAAGCTGCACTTCGTTCCGCACACTATCTTGTAACAGGACGTAACCCGGATCCGGATGCATTTAAGATCGTCCGCAGTCCATCCTTTGAGACGGATGTTGTAGAAGCTGAAGTCCAGATCGGTGATGCTACGATCCGCGCTGCTGTTGTCAGTGGTCTTGGAAATGTACGCAAACTGCTTGAAGCAATTGAACATGGAGAAGTACACTACGACTTTGTGGAAGTTATGGCCTGTCCGGGAGGATGCGTCGGCGGAGGCGGCCAGCCGATCCACGACGGCGAAGAACTTGCACACACACGCGGTGCAAGTCTCTACTTCCTTGACAAGAACGCAAAGATCCGTTTCTCCCATGAGAACCAGGATGTTATGAAATTGTACAACGATTTCCTTGAGAACCATTGTCACACAAATCTCATATGCTGCTTCATACAGATCATACAAAGTGGGATATGCCTAGATAATAATTCCTATATAAAAAACCAAGAGCCAGAACAGTGGGAAGATGCGGTGCCGTTTCTGGCTCTTGCCAAAATCCAGGCAGGACGGATTCATTTTCCCGACCTGCCTGATTCATCATATTCTTATTCTACTGTTACACTCTTTGCAAGGTTTCTCGGCTTATCTACATCAAGTCCCTTTGCAACACTTACATAATATCCGAGCAGCTGCAGCGGAATCACTGCGAGGCTTCCCATAAAGTGCTCATCCACCTTCGGAACATAAACTGTAAAGTCTACCTTATCTTCCATCTCATAATTGCCATAGTTTGTCACACCCATCAGATATGCGCCACGGCTCTTACATTCCATCATATTGCTGACTGTCTTCTCATACAGCTTGCTCTGTGTCAGAACTCCGATTACGAGAATATTGTCCTCGATCAGACTGATTGTTCCATGCTTTAACTCACCTGCCGCATAAGCCTCAGAATGAATATAAGAAATCTCTTTCAATTTCAGACTTCCTTCCAGACACACTGCATAGTCAACTCCACGGCCTACAAAGAAGACATCATGTGCATTCGCATATTTGGCTGCGAACCACTGGATTCTCTCCTTATCCTGAAGAACCTTTTCTATCTTCTCCGGAATTGTCTGAAGTTCAGCAAATGTAATAGCTGTACTGCTCGTCTGTGATCAGCCCTTTCACTTTTGCAAACTGAACTGCAATACAATCAAGAGCTACAAGCTGTGCGCTGTATCCCTTTGTTGTAGCAACCGAAATCTCCGGTCCTGCCAGTGTATAGAACACCTTATCTGCCTCACGGGCAATACTGCTTCCGATTACATTTACAACTGCAAGTGTAGCAAGTCCTTTATCTTTCGCCATACGCATAGCTGCCAATGTATCTGCGGTCTCTCCGGACTGGCTGACCACGATAACCAGACCATCCTTCACAAGCGGCATCTCACGGTAACGGAACTCAGATGCAAGCTCTACTCGAACCGGAATCTGAGCCAGCTCCTCGATCACATACTGAGCCTCAACTCCTACATGCCATGCAGAACCGCACGCAACAATGTAAATCTGGCTGTATTTCTTAATCTCTTCCTCTGTAATATCAATATCCGTAAAGTCGATCACTCCGTCTTTTACAACAGAATTCAGAGTATCACGGATTGCTTTCGGCTGCTCATAGATCTCTTTCATCATGAAATGCTCGAAACCGGCCTTCTCTGCTGCCTCTGCATCCCATTTGATCTCTGTTGTCTCTTTCTCGATCTCGTCACCATTAAGATCATAGAAATGAGCCTCTCCCGGAACAAGCTTTGCAAACTCAAGGTTTCCGATATAATATACGTTTCTTGTATATTTCAAGATTGCCGGTACATCAGATGCAACATAAGTCTCGCCATCTGCAATACCGATAATCATCGGGCTGTCTTTTCTGGCAACCCAGATCTCTCCCGGATAATCCTTGAACATCAGCTCAAGTGCATAAGAACCACGTACACGAACCATAGTCTTGGCAATCGCATCGATCGGTCCTAAGTTATATTTCTTATAATAGTAATCAACCAGCTTGATCACTACTTCTGTATCTGTATCACTGTAGAATGTATAACCATGCTTTAACAGTTTCTCTTTCAGCTCTGTATAGTTCTCGATAATACCGTTATGTACTCCGACAACCTCAGACTCAACTGTACCGGATCCACTTCTCTCACAGTTTCCGGATACATGCGGATGTGCATTGATCTGACTTGGCTCCCCATGAGTCGCCCAGCGTGTATGACCGATACCACAAGTTCCCTTGAGTGCCTTACCACTGTCTGTCTTCTCTGAAAGATTACTCAGACGTCCCTTCGCCTTAACAACCTGTGCAAGATGCTCTCCGTCACGCACTGCAAGACCTGCTGAATCATATCCTCTGTATTCCAGCTTGGACAATCCGTCCAACAGAATCGGAGCTGCCTGATGATTTCCTGTAAATCCTACGATTCCACACATAAATAATTCCTCCTATTAACTATCTGCAGTTACTGTTCACACGATGTGCGACCAGCAACGCATCTCGCCATTTTAAATCGCCTTTGGCGATGGGGCGAGATGCATTCAAGCCAAAACATGCATCCTCCGTGTCAATCAGCGAAGTGATTGACACGGGAGTGAACAGTAACTATCTGTATCCCACTCTACAAATAGTTATATGCATTTCCATGTTGTTTTCCCTTTTCAATGAGCTTATCACTTTCGTAATTGTTACAAAAAATGTTAAATAACTCATTCGTTAGTGTAACACAGATAGAAGAAATAGGGAAGCAAAAAAGTGCATTTTCTTAATCACTTTACCCATCACTACAGTGGCCAGTCAGGGAACCTTCCATTCACGATTGCATGCATGATCCTGTCCTTCGCCCCTGGCGTCTCCCTGTTGATCTTCTCCATCAACTGCTTTTGCATACGCTCCTTTTTGTTGAACCGTCTACCGGGCACGTATTCTTAACCACACGGATTCCCTGGTCTGCAACAAAGTGTGCTACACCTCGCTCCGGAACATACATCATTGGACGGATCACCGTCACTCCCGCTTCCGGCAATTCTGTCACCGGTGGAAACGCATAGAACCGGCCTTCATAGATCAATGACATCAATGCTGTCTCTATCAAAATCATCCTTATTATGTGCATATGCCATCTTATTGATTCCAAGCTCTCCCAGCCGTTGATACATCGCACCCTTCCGAAGCTTTGCACACAAAGAACACGGTCTTGTATCCTTATTCTCCTGAAATACAATCCGGGCAATCTCTGTATCGACCTGTTCATAAGGAATCTCCAGGTGCTTACAAAACTCTGCTACGCCCGTAAAATCCATCCCTTCAAATCCTACATTGCAGGTAATCGCAGATAATTCGAACCTCTTCGGATAAAATTCCTGCAGCAGCTTCATCGCATAAAGCAGAGTCAGGGAATCCTTGCCGCCGGAAACACCTACTGCAATCCTGTCACCGTCTTCTATCATGTTATAATCTTGTATTGCCTGACGGATCAGGCTTAATAATTTCTGTTGTTTCATACTTTCTTCATTTTTTCTTTCACTTTATCCGGTACATCGATCAGTCCAAATCGATAAAACATTCCATAAATGTAGGTGACGCCCCTGATATCTCCAAGAGCCTTCGGCCTTTCAACTATTTCTCCTGTCTGCTTTATATTATGAAATGCCATCCTCACCGAACTCCAGGCCAGACATTTTACCTTTTTTCCCTGCGGTCAATCCAAAGTTCCTTTTGTATATTCACCATTTCTTCCATTTTCGCACTTCATAGGTGAACGGCAAACCGGAATATGATTTTAAACGTTATATTTTGATAACTGAGGATCATATCCCATAAATGCTCCTCACTTAATTCTTCCTGCTGTTTCGTCATTAGATCATAATTCATATCAGAAGCTTTCCTCAACTACTACTTTGCATCTTTCTATGTTCATCACATAACCTTCCAAATATTAGTTTCATAATATCACTTTTTCATAATACTTTACAACAATTTTTGCGAAATTCAGGTTGCGGATTTTGTAAGCATCTCTTATACTTTATTATTATGTATGATACAAGGGTCAAAAGGTCATGCGTTTCTTGCTTGCATGAAATGCGAAGCAATCCGTGTATCATAGGGGTCAAAATACCTTTTGACCCAACATCTTATGTATGAATTCGGAGGGATGAAAGCATGAAGATACTTCTGATCAATGGGAGTCCTAAAGGTAAAAGAAGTAATTCATTAAAGCTTGCATACAGTTTTATTGAAGGATTTAAAAATGGATGTACTGATGATGAAGAAAGCATCTCCATCGATGAACTCCATGTAGCTTCAATGAATATAGCTGCGTGTAAAGGATGCTTTGCGTGCTGGCAAAAATCACCTGGCATATGCTGTATCAAGGATGATATGCAAAAGGTTATTGGAAAACTGATTGATGCTGATCTTATTCTGTGGTCTTTTCCACTGTACTATTTTAATGTCCCAGGTATCTTAAAGAATTTGATCGACCGTCAGCTTCCTATGAGCCTTCCTTTTATGAGTTCAAAACAGAACGGATACGGAAGCGGAAGTCATGACTCCAGATATGATATGGAAGGTAAAAGGCATGTTCTGATCTCCACCTGTGGCTTTTATTCTGCTGTTGGAAACTATGACAGTGTATTGCGGATGTTTGATCATTTTCTCGGCAAAGGAAATTATACGACCATCTTTTGTGGTCAGGGAGAATTATTCCGTGTAAAAGAATTGTCTGCAAGAACAGATGAATATCTTTCCACTGTAAAATGTGCCGGCTCAGAATATGCAATAACCGGAACAATCTCTGAAGAAACAGATGCAATACTCCACACGCTTTTATATTCCAGAGATGTGTTTGAAAAAAATGGCAGATGCCAGCTGGGGCATCAGCAAAACAACCGGAGAAAAAAGAAACCGGATGATCTTGTATTTACCCGGCAAATGGCCGCTCTTTATAATAAAGATGCCTACGATGGAAAAGACCGCGTGCTTGAGATTCACTTTACTGATTTGGATCACACCTACCAGATTCAGCTTAGCAAGACAGGAAGCGAAGTATTTACTGATGGACGTCTTTCTCCAACTACTCGCATAGATACGCCTTTTACTGTATGGTCAGCTATTTCCCGTGGAGAAATCGGTGGCGCAGAAGCATTGGGGAAACAGATGTATACGGTATCCGGCGACTTTTCCTTGATGATTGATTGGGATAAAATCTTCGGAAGCGCATCTGTGGTCCAAAAAAACAGAGAAAACGCCTCAAAATATAATTGAACAGAAAAAGCCTTCCATGACGACAATGCTGATACCATGGATTACATTCTGGATCGCTGTTTCTATTCATCCGGAAGTCGGAGCTATGATAACACTACTTGTGGTCGCAACAGTACCGTTTATTATGAGAAAACATAAATTTGTCATCTGGGATCAGCTCTCTATGGCAGCTGTTGCTATACTTTCTGCAGCGGCAAATATAACCGGAAACGGAGTTCTTCCAACAAACATCGGATATCTTGTATTTGGACTCTTCTGGCTGCTTTCATGCCTGACAAAAGAACCTTTATGCGCTGCATATGTAAAATATAATTATGGGGGTGAAAATGCACATCAGAAACCCCCTCTTTATGAAGACAAATTATATTCTTGCCGCGGCATGGGGCACGCTATATGTACTGACAGCAATCTGGACCTTTCTGTTTAAGAAAGCCGGGTTTGGAAATGTACTTATCCTTGTGAATAATCTGATTCCTATATTGATGGGGCTTTTCACAGCATGGTTTGAAAAATGGTATCCTGCACGGATGGCAAGAGGCAAGAGAAAATAGTATTTTCTCTTGCCTCTTGTGATTCTTAACTACCTCTTTCAATATATCTTCTGTACGCCCAATCTTTGACAATTCTAAGATAACATCTCCATGTTTAAATCTACAACTCTTTCAACAATTCCAACAGTTCTTCCTTACTGAAACTTCCACTTCCCATTTCTTCTCCGCCAATAATCTGATCAGCAAGAGCCATCTTCTTTTCCTGCAATTTTACAATATTCTCTTCTATTGTTCCCTTGGCAATTAATTTGTAAACGGTTACTATATTCTCCTGGCCAATCCGGTGTGCACGGTCTGTTGCCTGATTCTGCACAGCAAGATTCCATATATTCCAGCAATACAGTGTTTGCACCCCCATTATAACTGTAATACGCAGGGCACTCACATGTCATCTCATAAACTTCCTGATCTGTATAATCATATTCTTCTGTGATCATATCTCTCCTGCATTTCCGTTACATATTATTGATATCTCTGGCACTATTACAATACTGCTCTGCCTCAGTATGCTTTGCTCCATTAATATTTATAACTCAAACTCTTTCAACAGCTTTTCCTGATATTCCTTGTCAACTGCCGCTTTCAATATATCTTCTGTACGCCCAAGCTTTGACAATTCAATATTTAACTGGTTAATTCTGTTTACTCCTTCTGTTCGTCCCTTTTCTCTTCCTTCCTCCATTCCAATCTTACGACCAGCCTCAATTCCCCGTCTTTCTGCTGTTAACATTCCTATATTGTAATCTCTGATCGCTCTTTGTCTTGTCTCGTATTCTAACCTCTTCTTTTCATCTGCGCTTAATTTATCCAATACGTCATATGCTTCTTCCAATTCAGAATTTTTCTTTGCCATTTCTTCAAAATCCTTTCTGGTTTTTCCTCCAAGAAAGCGCATCCACTGCAACAGACTTGTCTCATTCTTCTCTTCCGGCGGAAGTTTCGACAATTCTAAGATATGCATCTCCATAAGATCTGTATACTCTTTTCCTGTCTTCGTATCACAAAATGCAATTCTTCGATAGCACTCTTTATCATCTCGGAAATGATCATATGCAAGAATACTCACATGGATACACTTCTTTAAGCAATCGTATCCTTCACCTTCTTTGATCTCACCTGCATACATCTTACTCAGATAATAAACAGAACGATTTGCCCAGCAATCAAATGCTTCTACCTGCATCTCAAAATCGATCTGTTCTCCGTCCTTCAGTTTCACCCGGACATCTAAGATTCCATACTTATCATCTTTCGATTCTTTTCTGAGAATCGTAGGCATAAGTTCTGTGTTCTCTACCTCACTGGGCGGAACATTTAATAACGCTGCAATGATGTTCTTGCGAATGTTGTCATTCTGCATCAATTCCTTGAAACAGAAATCTACCGTTGGAAGCATGATAAAGTCTTCCTGCTTCTCTTTCAATGTTTTGCATTGTGATGTTGCTCTCTTAGTTGATACACATTTCTTGTTTTCTTTCATAGAATTCTCCTCTCTTCTGTGCAATGAATGATTGCCTGAAGTAGAGGATTCTAAAGTTATATTTATCTTAACACAAGATAGTTTTCTATGGAAGTAACTATCTCTTAAAATCAGACATTTGAGAAACAATAACGCGAAACTTACTCCATCACATAATCTTCAAACAATATTCATCTTTTTGGTTTGTCATCGGATTATCTGTTCGAAAAACTGAGCTTATTGAATAATTACCGATTTGGTTCATAGATCTTTTTGCAGTTCATCAGAATGATGACTGCGTGGTATTAGATTAACATGAGAATTCTATTATTGCGAGCTGAATTTTTTAATGATTTGGTGTTCGCAGGTGTTGTGTTACTGTTCTCATTACGTGTGGTCAGTAGCGTACCTTCCGCGTCAATCCGCACATAGAAGAAGTGCCGGAATATCTATTCCAACACTTCTTCTACTTCTTCACTGTACTTACAACGCTTTGTCCAAATCCATCTTATCGTACATTAATAAAACTTTTATATGTTTTTTCATCTTTACTTTATGGGGCAACTTATTTATTGATCAATTTCAAGCAATGCGTCTATAAATTTCTTCATATACCGTTCTTCTCCAATTGATACACGTAAGCAATTACCAAACTCACCAACATTTGGATAAGCCTTAATCAAGATTTTCTTTTCTGCTTTCATTCTATCCACGATAGCCTGTGCATCTGTCTTAGGTTCAATAAAAATGAAGTTGCCAGCTTCACCCTTATGGCGATACCCATTTTTATCCAAAGAATCAACAAGATACTTTCTTCCATCCTCAAATTTTCCAATCAAAGAATCCAGCATTCCCGATGTCGTTAATACTTTTTCCTGCAAATAACATAGCAAATGCATTTGTGTTATGTGGTGTGCACATCTTCTGCACCATTTTAACACCATCAGACCAACCAACAACGTAACCTAAACGACAACCAGCCATAGAGAACAATTTGGAAAATGTTCTAGTGATAAACACATGATCCTCTGTCAATGCATATTTAATAAATGTCTTCGGATAAAAATAATGGTATGCCTCATCAACTAATACCGTAATCTGCTTTTCCCTTGCCACCTTCATTATAGATTCGAACTCATCATCCGAATATACATTTCCCATTGGGTTATTCGGGTTTAATAAAATTAAAAGCTGTGTATCATCTGTCATTTCACGAATAATATCATTAACATCCATACTCAAGTCTTCTTTGTATGGAACCTTTACAAAATTACGTCCATACATTTCAGAGTAAACCTGGAACATAAAATAGGATGGTACAACACCGACAATACGTCCATTTACTGAGGTAAACGCCTGAATGATGTAACGGATGCCCTCTGCCGAACCATTTGTCAGGCAAATATGAGAAATGTCCGTTCCGAGATGATTCGCCAGAACTTCAGTGAAATGTAACGTTTCCGGATACTGTGCAACAAACTGCGGTGTAACATTTTTAAGAACATCATCAATAAACTCCTGCGGAAGACCACCAGGATTCTCATTCAAATCTAATCGAAGATAATCCTTCCTTGCATTCTGATCAAAAATTTCTATACAGATTTTCTACCCTACTATCCAAATAATACATTTTTCATATCCTCCTCAATTTTTGAATTGCAATAACATCTATACCATTATGAAAATCACTTACAATCGAAGAAATCGCTTCAGAAACATATTCTTCAATATATCGTGCCATACGACCATTATCAATTGCTCGTACAAAAGCGACTAATTCATACCGAATTCCTTCCCCATCCAACTGGTAGAAATATCGCCGATTATCCGCTGCATTTTCATAACGTAGTTCAAAATAGTCTGTTTTCCACCACGGAGCTGGAACATAAATATATCCTTTGGTACCCGATACAATCAGTTCTCCTTCTGACTTCACTCCCATTCCAACCTTAATTGATGCAACCGCATTATCATATGTGAAATCCATTTTTGTAAAATCATCAAAATTTCTTTCTTTATCAATGTAATGTGTTACAATCCTTTTAAGCTTATAGTTTGTACCTAAAATTTCAAAGACCGGCAACATAGCTGTAGGTCCCCAGTCAAACGCACTATTCCATACGGTAAGTTTTTCAACTTCATTTGCCGCAAGTTCTTTTAAACTAGTGCAGGTAGCATCAACGGATACAATATCTCCAATTTTTCCACTTTTAGCCAACAGTACAAGACGTGAAAATGCAGTATTATACGCAGTTTTTATTGCCTCCATCAGAATGCAGCCTTTTGCTTGTGCCAATTCAAAGAGTTCTTTACACTGCTGCTTATCTAGTGTAATAGGAGATTCACATAAGACATGTTTTCCTGCATTTAATACTTTTTTATCTGCTCATAATGTTTTGTAGGAAAAGATCTAATATAAACTGCATCAACTGCATTTATAAAAACATCTAAATTGTCCGTTACCGTCTTAGGTTTTTTAAGTTCAGCCGGCACATCATCCAATGAATCAGAATAAATTGCCTCTATACTCAATCCATTTACATATGTGCTCTCTTTGAGTAATTTACACAAATATTTCGATTCACCAACCAGTCCCATGCGAAGCTGTCTCTTCTGTTCTCTAATTTCTGTACTTGATACACCTTGTGTTCTTTCCAAATAGACAACTTTGCAATATTCATTCAGATAATCAAATTTACCCTTCCAGTCAGAGCCAACCGTAAAAATGTCAACATCATACTTTTTGATGTCATCTATTTTTTGCCCTTCATATTCCTCAACAATAATTTCATCAGCCAATCCTGTGGACTTTACTCCATCTATTCTCTCCATCAAAGATTGCTGTACATTAATCTTTCCTCGAGTTTTATCAAAATCATCAGCTTTGACACCAACAATAAGATAATCACCCAATGCTTTTGCTCTTTCAAGAAGTCTAATATGTCCTCTATGCAACATATCGTATGTTCCATAGGTAATTACTTTGACCACTGTTTCTCCTCCTTTCGTTTATTTTATCCAAGCCTATAATACCAACGCTCGTCTGTTTCTCTTACCAGTTCTCCACTACATTTTTCCATCACACGTTTTGATGCGTAATTATATTTTTTCCACAGTAGCCAAAATGCTCCGGACAATTTCCAGATTTTGCAATATCAATAAGTGACTTTAACAGTATTGTTCCATATCCATGTCCGCGATACTGTCTTGAAATCGCATATCCAATATTACCGCCTGCTTCTCGTGAGGTTTCTGTAAGTTTCCAACGTATTTTTCCAACACCTACAGGTTCTCCATCAATATACAGCCAATAAATACTTTGTGGCACATACCCGGCCGGAAGCAACCTTCCATTTGCATACTCATACTGCAATTTGCACCATTCCGGGAATTCCTCATAGGGCATATCTTTCACATCATTTGTAAAATCATTTTCTCTTCTATCAATGCCCTGTAGCATATCATAAATCGTTTGATTTTCCATTTTGGAGCAATGGGGCGTAGTATCCCCCCCCCGTTTAGTTTCGTAATCAAGCTTTTTCCCTTTCTGACTGTTATATGATTTAAATTCTTCATAGTGATACTTGTCTCTCAAAACTTCCATATATGACTTTGATACATCAAAATCAATGCCACTATGCATCGCCATTCCCTTTTCAAACATTCGCCAGTTACCATATGTTTTCGTCAGGATTTCGTCAGCAGCTATCGGAACCGTAACATTTAAGAATTCAAATGGAGCATTCGCACAATTCAAGACCCATTCTTTCTTCCAGTAATTTCGTCGATTATTATTGAATAGAAAGCTAACCAGACCTATTTCATTGCTCGATTCAATACTGACTTTTCTAAATATGTCATTTCTCTTTTTATCAATATTTTGGGGACCTACAATCTTATAAATAGCATTCGAAACATAGTGCTTTATTTTTCGCTTTTCCAGTAGCATTCGTCTTAAAGGCACTTCCATAAACTCTTCTGATAAATTGCTGTTGCTTTTCCTGCTTTTGCAATACTTCATCTGATCCAACCCCATCAATCGGAAAAATATCAATAAAAACTCCCCTGATTAAATGTATTATGATCGTCAACATATCTCAAATCGATTGCTGTTGTTGCACTGTTTCTAATTTGAACATAGTCTATATTTCGACCCGGATCTGTCAAAGGTGTTTGCAAAAAAAATTGGTGCTTCCAACTCATTTTTTTCGCCAATTGCACAAAGCGATCATAATCAGGGCGGAGCATTCCTACATCAATATCATCATCCCAAGGAATAAATCCCTTATGACGGATCGCTCCCAATAGACTGCCTCCCACTAATTGGTATGACAAACCATGCTTATTACAAACATCTATAAATTTTTCCAGCAGCTGCAACTCTGCAAACCACACCTGTTTCATTTCAATTCCTATATATGTATCGCACCTAACTTCCGGCTGCAAGAATTGTTCTTTATATTTCTCACATAACATCATCCAATACCCCTATTTTCTTAAAGAAGCTCTACTGAAATATCGCCATTAAAGTATTTCTTCAATATCTCACTATCTTTATATTCCAGATAAGATCTATCTGGATCGTAAAAAACAATAAAATCATGATGTGTTCCGCGCTTTTCAAGCGGCGGTAGTTCCATATAATCCCCATATTGTTGCCGCAAACACGTATCATTTCCTTTAGGGATATTCAAGTCTATAAATTCATAGCTATGTGAAACTGTTTGCTGTACATCTGTTTTCTTATAGAAATGAATTCCCTGTTTCGCATAGGATGGCAACGCTACAGTATCCACATATTCTGTTTTTTTGACCAGAATATTTTGTATTATTTTTTTGCATACATTCGCCAAACAGATTCAATCGGAAACATTTTTAGCCCACTGATAATCAATTTCTTTATTCCACTAAAGTTTTTTTTACGATTCCAATTATTCAATGCTAGAAAAATGCATACTAGATTTTGCCAACTGCACTTTTCTTTTTATACCAGTTGGAACATTATCAAATGGATATAACTCAATAAAAAGTACCACCACCAAGTGCATTTTGCTCATATTCATCAACAATAATTCCGGTTGTATCATTATTGCGAATTCGCAGTAACGAACTAAATACTTTGTTTTTTGAATACACCATATTCGATTTTATAGTTGCTCGGAAGCTCTCTTATCGACACTTTTCTAAATTTATCAAAGTCACTTCGTAGCATACCGATATCCAGATCATCATCCCATGGAATAAATCCATTATGACGAACTGCACCAATTGCACTTCCTCCAATCAGGAAATAACTCAAACCATATTTTCGCATACATTGCAAAACCATGTCGCCATTTCCAGTTCACACAACCAAACTTTTTTTGCTTGTAACTGAAACCTGATATCCATCTCTGATTTCAGTTCTAAGATAATCTTCTTTATTCATTATTCTTTTCTCCTACTAATCCCTTGAGTTTTCCCGTTTTATACAGCTTCAGCAACAAAAGGCACATTTACTGACACAAAAATGTATCATAAGAGTCCATCTAACAACCAAGAGATCCAACAATACATAGCAAACTGCCAGTACTGCAAACAGCAGAACTGCTAAAATTGCAATAATTTTTGTATCAAACTGTTGAAATCCGATCAGTTTCTTTGCCATCAGGTAGTGGAATAAAAAGTAACAGATATAGCAAAACAAAGTTGTATAAGCACCAGCAATATACCCAAACTGTTTAATAAAGAAGTAGTTCAGAATAATATTCAGCACAGCGATACAAGATGTTGCAAATGCATATTCCAAGTTTTCTTCAAATAATACTCTGTTGTCGATGGAAGTAAGTACAAAAATGTAAAGAAGGTACATGCTAACAACGGTAATACAACTATTCTCGACTCGTAATATTCTTTTCCTCCAAGAATAAGTACTACCTCTGGAGCCACAAGCATTACTGCTACAATCACGCACCACATAGCATACATATAAATCGTAGATACTTCTTTAATTTGCTTGAATTCCTTTTTGTCGGCCTTTTCGTAATACCATGGTCCATAAACTGTATCTAGCGAATTAACCAGTATTTGTATAATGGTATTAATATTAAACGCAAAACTATAGATACCAGCTTCTGCAACGCCAACCATATTGTTAATCATGATTCTATCAAACTGTGAAAGAACAATTTGAGATAATCCATGTGGAACAATCGGCAGGCTATACTTAACGCCAAACTTCCAGAATGTCTTATTATATTTAGGTTTCTCTGAAGAAAACAGCTTAAACAAAATATAGATGCATATTAAAACAAGTGGCACAACACACCCTGCTATTCTTGCTGCATATCTTTTGCTGCTGAGTACCGTTGTCATCAAAATCAAAGATATCAGCACATTCGCTATAGTGTTGAAAATGCAATTTTCAAAAAGAAGTATATTTATAATCTATACTAAGATCCGCATTATAAAACTGAAGTAACGCACTGCAATAGCTATGAATCATCAGTAGATCCAATGTCAGAAGATTTAATCCCGTCACCTGTGTAACCGAGCCTGAAAATAGATTTACAATCAATAATGCAACCGCCAGCATTATCATAGGAACAATCTCAATTGATGATACATATTTTCTATATTCATTTTTGAACTCATATCTTGCACTTTTCAAGCTACTATGCAGTGTCACTCCTATCAAGATGACAAATATTCCCTCATAAGACATATATATGTTAAACAGACCATAATCTGTTTTATTCATCAGTCTGGCAAATATGGGCAAGGTAATTAGATTGATTCCCTTTAATAAATAATTTCCAATCGTGTACCCCATGCCAGCTTGAAGTACTTTGTTTGTTTTTATTTTTGATTTCATACTTTTCTTTATTAATATAATTCACTTTTCTCATTATATTTGCTAACACCATTTTTAATCCGCAAATATAAAGCACCATACAATCCATTCAAATGAAAGATCTTGTGTCAAAATTTGTTGAAAACGCTGCAGCAACAACAAAAATCTTCAACCACCTATTGGATGTTAGCCTAGAAAACATTTTGCTGTATCCAACTAAAGCGTATCCCTCGATAACTATTTCCATAAAGCATCATCCAATTTAATGGCGTAAAACGTTGCATTATACGAATCTTCGATTCCTCTTGCAGCTACACCTAACAATGGATTTTGAAATAATTTTTGAAAGCGCATAACTAATAGCATTAGTTCGATCGTAATAACTTCCACTTGTTTTAGTTGATGAGAATTTCATAAACACTCTGCTTCCGATTATGCCTTTATCTATTAAAACGACCAAAAATTATCGCAATTACTGATAGCAGTACAAGAAATCCTACTTTTTCTATATATTTTATCTCTATTTTCAGAGCCTAATATCACCAAAAAGTCCGTACGCGAAAAAACACCCAAAACTATACTAATATATCCATTTGTAGACAATGTCGTAATCACAGCAACCGTCAACACAAGAACTCTAAATACATTTACTTTTTTTGTTTGAAAAGAGTTCTATTAACAAGGCTATATTTAAATAAAATTGAAAAATGCCGGGTTCATAGAAAATACCAAAGTTTCTGAAATAATCCTGCATACCAACTGGCACAACAGAGAGCCACAAATTGACAAATAAAACGCTATGATTTCTCCAAAGATGTCGTGGAAATGCTCCAAATGCTCCAGGGGCAACTTT
>ENA-OQES01000278-OQES01000278.1-human-gut-metagenome-genome-assembly--contig:-NODE-278-length-22341-cov-7.077744_pt1 | contig 22341 bp, 26 predicted proteins | sample MGYA00242798_ERZ504641 | MGnify/ENA primary metagenome ERZ504641 (study PRJEB26092, sample SAMD00036327) | human gut metagenome | host: Homo sapiens | study: EMG produced TPA metagenomics assembly of...
GGGCAAAGGCAAGAAGGGCAAGAAGAAGGGCGGTAAGTCCGGCAATCCGATGAAGCGCGAGGCTGAAGAGAAGGCATTGCGCGACAAGCTTGCCGGCAAGAACTCCGACGGTAAGTCTTCCGGCGGTTCCGCTTTTGCCAAGAAGCCGCAGAATCCTGCACTTCCCGCCGGATTGCAAGACTTGATGGGCGATGCCGGTGAGCTGCCGCCGAACTTTGGCGGCGGACTGTCCGGCTTGCTGCACTAAGCAAGCGACGCGAAAACGGTAACGTATAAAAAGGGGGCATGTGATTCAAGACGAATCGCATCCCCTTTTTGCGTACTCCAATCAGCTGTTTTCAGCTGAATCGACTACCTTATAATCGCCATCAACTACTTCAACGTCAACGTGGCAGCAAGCGCAAGATGATCGCTACCTTCAACGCAGAACGAACTCACGTCGGAAGCGTCCAATCCCTTGGTGAAAAGCACATGGTCGAGAATGATGCGCGGCCACGGCAGCCATGATGGGAACGTGGCATGACGGCCCTTCGCCTCGCACAAGGCCGCATCCTTGAAGCCCGCATTCAGCAGCTTGCGGAAGCTTGGATGATCGGTACCGGAATTCAAATCACCCAACACAACGGTGATGTCGCCCTGCTTCTGAGTGGTCGCCAACTCCCCCAAACCGATGATGCCGGCGGACCATTCCCTGCATCCGCGCATCGGAGACTTCGGATGTGCCGAAACAAACGTGATGCCGCGCATCGAATCGATCGGGAAGCACACGCCCGGCACGTCGGCCGCGGGAATCACCGCAGTGACCGGAGACATGTCGCTTGGTTCAATACGAATCCACACACCGTTGAATCCGCCATTGTCCGTTCCCTTGCTCTCCCCCAACTGACGGTACGGAAGCAAATCAGACAATCCCGAAGCGTCCAATTGCGCAACCAGATCGTCCGTCAATTCCTGCAATGCAAGTACTGCAATATCATGTTTTTTTGACCGCACTGACGATTGCCGCAGCGTTGGCGCGACCAAATCGGCAGTTCAGCGTCATCACACGGAAACGGCCATGTTTCGCGGATTCCGTAACAGCTTCATTGCCTGTTTCACGAGATGTTTCACGCTTTTCCGCAAGTTTTTCGGCAACCCTCTGCGCAGTATTGGGAGAATTAAGATTTTCCATCCAATATGCGATTTTGCGTAGCAGCGACGCAAGACAGACCACCGCAGCGACTCCCCCGAGAGCCGGCTCATGCAACGCGAAACCGGCGACGGCGATCACAAGCGTCGGAATCCACAGCAACGGAATCAACGCAATCAAGTACGGCAGCGGCAAATGGCCATCCCAACCAGCCGGCATCTCGCCAAGCGCAATCCATACAACGCAAATAATCAACGCAATCCAAAGCGCGATAATCATTCAGGCAACTCCCCCTATGCAAACCGTTCACTCCGAACGGACATACGCAAACTCGGAACCTCCAAGTGTAGCCAGCCTGCCTGATTCCGACGATTCCGCCATGTAGACCCACGCAAACATCTCACGAATGCCAGCAAATGTCCGATTCTGCCGATTCGGTCATTCAAGGCATCACATTCGCCGCATAATTGACCGTTTCCGCAGAATCAGACAAACGACTTCCCGGTTTTGCACGGATTCGGAAAGTCGCATAGAGCGGGAAACATCCTAAGACCCATCCGTCCGTACCCCACGGTTATACTTGGTAAGTTATTCGCGCGCGCGAGGCCCTCTAACTATCGCGTGACGTGAGGAACATGTGGGTTTCGGATTCCGTGCCCCACACAGAAAACGAAACGCACACCCCTAGTTATACAAGGAGAGCCATTTTGGCAACCAAGATTCGTCTGAAGCGCATGGGTAAGAAGTTCTACGCGTTCTACCGCGTGGTGATCATGGATTCCCGTACCAAGCGTGATGGCCGCGCCATCGAAGAGATCGGTACCTACAATCCGAACACCCAGCCTTCGACCATCGTTATCGATTCCGAGCGCGCTCAGTACTGGCTCGGCGTTGGCGCTCAGCCGACCGAGCAGGTGCTGAACCTGCTGAAGATCACCGGTGACTGGCAGAAGTTCAAGGGCCTTGACGGTGCTGAAGGCACCCTGAAGACCGTTGAAGCTGGCCCGGATGCCGCCGCTCGCGTTGAGGCCGTTGAGGCTCAGGCTCAGAAGCTGAAGGCTGCAAAGTCCGAAGCTGACGCCAAGGCCAAGGCTGAAGCCGAAGCCGCCGCTACCGAGGAAGCTCCGGCTGAAGAGCCGGCTGCGGAAGCTGAGTGATCATGCTCGCCCAGGCTGTGGAACATCTGATTAAGAACATCGTCGATTTTCCCGACGATGTTTCAGTGAAGTCCCATGAGAACGCGCGCGGCGAACTCATTCGCGTGCGCGTCAACCCGGAAGACATCGGTCGCGTCATTGGACGCAGCGGACGCACGGCAAATGCGATTCGCACCGTGGTGCAGGCACTGGCCGACCACAAGGTGCGCGTCGACATCATGGACGTGCGCAGGTGAGATCCTAGCGTGGTGCGTGATATGCATTCTGACGACCCTCAACAGCCCGAGCTGCTGAGGGTCTGTCGTATCGGGCGTGCGCAGGGACTCAAAGGCGAAGTCACCGTGCAGATCTTTACGGACGAACCGGAATACCGGTTCGCTCCCGGTGCTGTGTTGTACACGAAAGACGGCGAAGAAGAGTATGTGGTGGAGAACTCCCGTACCTTCAAAAATCCGTTGGATCATCAAGTTCGAAGGCATTGACAACCGCGACCAGTCCGAAGCGGCCAACGGCATTGTGCTGTATGGCGAGGCGGACGATCCGGAAGACATGCTTGAAGCCGACGAGTGGTATCCGAAAGACCTCATCGGTCTTGAGGCGCGACTGGCTGAAGACAATATGCTTGGTCTCGAACCGGGCGTGGTGGTCGGCAAAGTCGTTGACGTGATAGAAGTGGCCCAATGGCTGCTGAAGATTCGTCTCGCCAATCCGGTGAAGGATGCCGACGGCGTTGTGGTTGAGAACAGCGCGCTCGTGCCATTCGTGGACGAGCTCGTACCAGACATCGACCTCGAAGAGGGCTATCTGACCCTCGATCCGCCTGGAGGTCTTATTCCGGGACTGTGATCGTTTGCGATCCTGCGTAAGCATTCATGATTACGCGCTTTCGATCACATATCCATTCAAGTGGGCATTGGAATCCAGTGCCCACTTTTTATGTTTCCTGCCACTTGGCAGGCATCCCGGTATTCTGAACATTATGAAGATCGATATCGTGTCTGTTTTCCCGGAATATTTTGAAGTGCTGAACCTCAGTCTGCTCGGCAAAGCGCAGTCGAAAGGGCTTGTGGAGGTTACCGCGCACAATCTGCGCGACTGGACGCACGACGTACATCATTCCGTCGACGACACTCCTGTCGGCGGTGGCGCAGGCATGGTGATGAAGCCGGAAGTGTGGAGCGAATGCCTCGACGAGCTGCTGCAGCTTGAGCCTGCGGTAATCGACAATACGGAAAATATTGAGGATTCTGCGGATTCCTTCGATACTGGCGATTCTTGCGATACTGCAGATTCCGACACTGCACAATCTTCCGCAAGTCCTGTGCTGATTTTTTCCGAATCCTTCCGCCCCGCTGTTCACACAACAGGATGCTACGGAACTGAGCCATGCCGATCATCTGCTGTTCGGCTGCGGCCGTTACGAAGGGTATGACGCGCGCATTCCGCAGTATTACCGCGCGCAAGGCATTGACGTGCGCGAATATTCGATCGGCGATTACGTGTTGAACGGCGGCGAGGTCGCAGTGTCGGTCATGCTGGAGGCGATCACGCGGCTGCTGCCCGGTTTTATGGGCAATGCCGCTTCGATTGTTGAGGAATCGTATACGGGCGAGAACGCGCTGTTGGAGCACCGCCAGTACACGAAGCCCGCGGAATGGCGTGGCATCAAGGTTCCGGACGTGCTGCTTTCCGGCAATCATGCGAAAGTGGATCGTTTCCGCCGCGATGAGGCGCTCGAGAAAACCGACGAGCTGCGTCCGGACCTGATCGAAGCGCTGGATTGCACCAAGCTCGACAAAGCCGATCGCAAGACGCTTATGTCGCTCGGTTGGGAAGTCTCCGGCCCCTACCCCCGCAAGCGATAAAAGTCGCGTATTCCCAAAAGCGCAAATACGAAAGACGTCAATCCAAGATGCACGTAACATCATCGGATTGACGTTTTCTCATATCGACTCGGCAACGATTTGGCAGCAGTTCGGTAACGTTACAGCATTACCGCATTATCCGCCAGTTTCACAAACGCTTCCGCAGCCAATCAAGTACCAACCCGATTGCCTTGTCACTGCGGAATCCATAGGCGGCATGGCTGGCATTGTCAAGCTTGTAGAAAGTCACGTCTTTATCAAGCACCTTCATGGTCGCATACAGCCTGCAACTCTGGTTGAACGGTACGAGCAGATCACGACCGCCATGCATAATCAAGGTCGGCGGAGTCGGCCTGTCAGCGCTCAAATAGGTCATTGGCGAAGCTGCACGGCTCAGTTCCGGGTTTTCCAGCACACTAACGCCGCCGAGTTCCATACCTTCCGGGCATTGCGCAGGATTGTGATCTTGCGAACTCGGATAGTAGTTCATTTTCACAAAATCGGTGGGACCATACCAGTCGATGATACAGCGCACTTCAGCACTGGTCTCGCCGTAATCTGGAGTATCCGGCTCGCGATCACCGGTAAAACCTGCCATAAGTACGGTATGGCCGCCAGCAGAGTCACCGAATAATGCGATGCGATTAGGATCAGCATCCAGCCGTTCGGCATTGCGGCGCACATAACGTACAGCGGTTTTGCAGTCCTGCATTTGTGCAGGGAACGGATCGACGGTGCTTGGACGATATTCCGGCACTACAACCATATATCCCTTTTCCGCCAGTCGAATATATAGACTGTTGAAACTGGACAGGTTCGGCTTAAAGAAAGCGGCTCCACGTATGATCACGATTACCGGCCAACCTGCTTCTGGTTTACCGTCGGGCATGTTGCCATCGTCATGGAACGGTGTGTAGATGGTCATCTGCAGATCGAGGTCGTTGCCGTCCACGTCACGTCGCGTCACATATGTTTCGTGCGTTATATACGTGGAGTAGAAGAAATCGTCAGTGTTGATGTCAAATACTTGGCAACCTTCCGGCAGCTCATCGGAATGGGGGAATTCCGCGACTTTATCGACTGGTGTGAAGATTGGTTTGAGTGGCTCCGCCGCGGGTGGTTCTACCATGGTTTCGATATCAATCATTATTGTTTTCTCCATTTTTCAATATGCATGTTGCAGTACACGAATTGCCGTCAGGCAACAATTGCTGCAGTCTTCTTCTTTTCCGACGCCATGAATGCCAGGATGAGCACGATGCACACGACCATGAATGCGGCACCCATGTTCATGGACTTCCACGGGCTGGTGATACCGGTGATTGCGCCCAGTGCTGCGAATGCATACGGCGGAATGAAGGAACCAACGGAGTTGCCGAAGAACGCATAAGAAGTGGCCTGTGCAGAGATGGATGGATCGGTATGCTCGTTCACCAGAATGTTCACGTATGGCATGAACCAGCAGAAACCCACGCCCAGCAGCACACCAGCCACGTTCCAAGCGGCAAGCGAAGTGGTATTACCCCAAATGAGCAGTGCAATACCTTGCATGGCGATGGCGATCACGCCAACCCACATGCCGACGAAGCTCTTGACAAGTCCGAAGAACAGACCACCAATCAGGGAAGACACGGAAATGATGGTGATGACCGTTGCCGCTTGTACTGCGGTGATGGTGCCGGTTTCTTCAGCGGCAAGCGACAGATTGATAGTGTAGAAGCCGTAACCAGTGGCAAAAATGATCTGTAGCAACATGCCGAAATACGCGGAAATCGGCATCTTCTTGCGCTGCTTCGGAGCTGCGTTAGTTTCAGTGGAAATTACTTCTTCACGACCCAAGTCGTTTACTGCGTTCGGAATGAAGAACAACACAATCACCATAACCACCAGTGCGAAGAAATACACGTAGTAGAAGTAGTGCCAGTCGAACGACATGATGCCTGCAATGGTGGAAGAAATAATAGTGGCGCCCAAACCAACCGCAGAGGATTGGAAACCCATCAGTGTGTCCGCTTCCTTACCTTTGAAGCAATCGACAATCAACGATGCAGACAACGGCTGGATCAAACCCAAACCAAAACCTGCGAACACACGAAGCGCGGTTTGTCCATCAAGTATCGGCACGAACATTGGCAGAAAACCACCGATGAAGCACAACAACGTACCGATGATACACAGGTTTTCTTACCGATTTTTGTGGCGAAGCGTCCTCCAATCAGCGTGGCAATGATGTTACCCAGCACAGGCACTGTCACAAAGCATTGCAGTTCCATGGCAGAAGCGTTGGGAAAGTCTTGTTTAAGACTGGACACGACTGCTGCAGTAACGGAAATGCTTTGTAGCAGCAGAGCCAGAGACAAGATTGCACCTTTAAGCATGACTCGTTTCGGTCCGGATTGCGGCAGCTGCGACATTGGGGCAGCTTTAGCTGTCACGGTGGTATCACTCATAGTTCGCTCCTTCGCTATTTCTCTTTATGCACACTGTTCACGTGCACTGTGCCGCCTGTCTGCTACGACATGCGGCTGTGATTTCAGCTTACGAGAGCACATATCAACTATTTAGGTGACTTTTTGACAGAAAAAGTCGGTTTTGTGACACGCTGAGAATACTTGATTTTGCGAAAAATCACTCAAGTTAAGCATAACGTTACGCAAGAGTTAAGCATAACGTTACGCAAGCGCCCGCACTACATATTTTATGCGTTGTGAGCACGTCGATATACTGCAGGAGTAGCGGAAAAACGTGCTGCAAATGCTGTTGTAAACGATCGCACGTTGGGAAATCCATTATGCTGCGCAATTTGCGCAACGGTATCGCCAGTATTGAGCAAATCATCAAGAGCCGATTGCAACCGGATTTCCGTCAGATATCGGTCGGGCGTAACTCCTGTGCCGCGTTTGAATAGTCGAGAGAAGTGCTCACGTGAATAGCCGAACTGTGATGCGAGCTGCCCGATAGACAGATCCTGCGCGTAATGCCGTTCCATATATTCAGTGATACGACGCACGCCAACACCCGAGCCTTCGCTGACAGTCGCAACATCGCCAGCATTGAAAGCATGTGCAGTACCGCAGACTGCGTTACTACCGATATGTTTTGCCTCACCATCAGTAGTATAGCAATCCATCACCGTACACTGGGTACACACATGATAAAGCAGCTCATACAGCAACGCATTGAGTTGCAGCATCTGCAGCGCCGAGCCATCATTTTCCACACAACCGACAATCTGCTCGCACAAGCCAAGGAGTTGACCGTCCACAATGCCATCTACTCCGTAGACAACCCCTTGATTCAGCCGTATATTCGCTAATTCCGGACACATGCGAGACAAGTATTCACCATCGAAGGATATGGATAACACGTTCTGTGAATCATCATGCGGCATTGGATGAATGGAATGCAGGGCTTTGGGACTAATCAAGCACAACTGCCCGCTGCGCAGAGTAACGTCCATGCCGTCGATGAACAAACGAACGTCACCATGACGCGCATATACCAGTTCCGAGCCAAGATGCCAATGCAATGGCACATTCTGCGCAGGCATTTCCGTATGCACACGCACAATTGCTGGATACAGCTGATTACTGCCCCAAGATTCGCGGTGATCGGAGTTGATCACCGAACTGTAATCGAGTTCGCTGTCGACATAAAACATTCGCGACGATGCGGCACTGGTAAACATGCTGACATCATAGCGCCGAATTTACGATTCAGCGATTGGCTTGCTTAGTTCGATGTAGTACACGGCGGTTTCGCCATAGTCGCGGTGGTCGGAGATGGTCCAGCCTTCCGGCGCGGCCGGTTCGGCGGATCGTGTGGAGCGTTCCAGCATGATCACCGTATCATCGCCGGTCAGCTCGCGGCCCGCCAGATCGGTCAGCAGCTGGTTGCATGCCTCGGTTTCGAACGCGTATGGCGGATCGATGAAGATCACGTCGAACGGGGCCACCGCGGAGGCGCAGGCCGCGTATTTTTCTGCGCGAGCCTTCACCACGCGGGCACTCATGCCATGTTCCCACGAACGGTTATGTTTCAACGCGGTCAGCGTCTGCGCGATCAATGCGGCCGCCGGAGCGGATGATTCCACCGCCACCAGCTCTCGTGCGCCACGGCTCAATGCTTCGATGCCCAAAGCGCCGGTTCCTGCAAACAAATCGAGCACGCGGGCATCGTCCAACACTCCCCATGAATCGAGATGCGAGAAAATCGCCTCTTTGGTGCGATCGGTGGTCGGTCGAGTGCCCGCTTTCGGCGTGGTCAATGCAACGCCTTTGAATCGTCCTGAAATTACGCGCATACGCACCACTCTAGCGTGCCAGGCGATTAATTAATCGCACCAAACTAATTACTGGTCAGGAACGTTTCATTGCCGCGCGTGAAATCAAGCACCGCCCCGGCCAACTGCACATGTTCGAGTAAATCAGGATCCTGAGCGACAAGCCTCGTAGCCTCAACCCGCGCATGCTCAATAATCTTCACATCCTTAACCACACGAAGCAGCTTCAAACCTGACTTTCCGCCAGATTGCGCGTCGCCGAGCACGTCGCCGGCGCCGCGGAATTCCAAATCGGCCTGCGCTATTTCGGCACCATCCAACGTGCCCTGAATCACGTCAAGACGGCGGGCGGCATCACTGTCCGCGGGCGCACGCGAAATCAGGAAAGCCCCCGAATCGGTGCCGCCTCGGCCGACGCGCCCACGCAACTGGTGCAATTGCGAAAGCCCATACCGGTCCGCATCGAAAATCACGATGCAGCTGGCTTTCGCCACGTCCACGCCGACCTCGATCACCGTGGTCGCCACCAGAATCGGTGTTATGCCGGATTCAAAATCGGCCATGACCTGCGATTTTGTGGTGTCATCGTCACGCCCGGTCAACGTGGCGAATCGAATGCCTTTGAACTGCGGCAGCGATTGCAGACGCTCCACGATTTCCGCCACGGAATGCAACGGGGGGACGTTGTGCGCGCCGGTCGTCGTCTTCGCCAAGATCGTAGGCGTCGTCAAAAGCCGCGGCCGACGAACCTGCGGTTTTCGAGCCTGAAGCCGCTGACGCCGCCAGCGCGCCGTCCGCATCTTCGGCATCGGCGTCAATGCGCGGGCAGACCACGTAGGCACGTTCCCCCGCGTCGATGCGCTTGCGAATCAGGGCAAACATTTCGCCCATCAACGACGCATTGTCTTCCGGCACTACGAATGTGCGAATCGGCTTGCGGCCGCCGGGAAGTTCGGTCAGCGAGGAAATGTCGAGATCGCCGAACCAGGTCATGGCTGCGGTGCGCGGAATCGGCGTGGCCGTCATGACCAACAGATGAGGCGCCGTAGAACCCTTGGAATTCAACGATTCGCGCTGTTCCACACCGAAGCGGTGCTGTTCGTCGATCACCGCCAAGGTGAGGTTCGGCGCCTGGAAACTCTTGGAAAATGCGGCGTGCGTCGCCACGACGATACAGGGCATGCCCGATGCGGCTGCTGCGAGCACGCGACGACGTTCGGCAAGTCGCATACTTCCCGTGAGAAGAAATACAGGAATCTCCCCATCTTTTGTGCCAAATATATCGTTTCCTTTGCCGGAAAATCCGGTTTCCACATCATCAGATGCGGCCAAATCAAGAAGGTCTGCAAGTTGTACACCTTTATCCACAGCATTATTGTGAATTGTTTTTGCGTCGAATTCCCCATCTTTCGAACTTTGCGCGGACCGTTTATTGCTTCGTCGCGCATTGGCATCATCTAGATTTTTTTGATTATCACTCGAATTTGCGTCGCCTTTTTCCCAGTTTGGATACCATTGTGGAAATGCTCGCATAATGCTGTTCGGCAAGAACCTGCGTTGGCGCTACAAGCACGGCCTGGCCGCCTGATCCGACGGCCTGCATCATGGCAGCAACCGCGACCACGGTCTTACCGGAACCGACCTCGCCTTGCAGCAATCGTTGCATGGGGTAATCGTGCGCCATATCGGCGGAAATATCGGCGATGACCTGCTGTTGGCCGTTCGTAAGGGCGAATGGCAGCGACGCGATGAAATCGTCTTTCAACCGCGTTTCAGGGCATGCGGTAGCCTTGGATTTGCGCGATGCATCGCGTGATTTGACGAGCGCGGTCTGGCAGATCAGCGCTTCCTCATATCGCAACGTTTGCAAGGCGTTATCGAAATTCTTGCGATCAACCGGATCATGAATCGCCATGAATGCCTCAGCACGATGCATAAGCCCATATTCCTCACGAAAATCTTCCGGAATAATATCGGGAATAGCATTACCGAGTACTTTAATCTGTATTTCTCGATCAATTTGGGGAATATCAAAATCCCCTTCTTGCGTAGGATTATCTAAGAAATTCCCTGCATTTTGCGTTGCCAAATATTCGGCTCCGCGCAACGCATCCATATATTTCAATACCGATTCATGAATATGTTCGCTGGAAATTCGCGAAGTTGCATGATATACCGGTCGTGGACGGCAAACTCGTTTCAGCGCTTCGTCGATCGTTTGCGCATCGTATTTCAGATTGCCGAGAGGCGGATTCGCAGGATCGCCGAAACCGTCGTTCCATTCCCCGTTTTCCGACTGCGATTGCACGGGATTGATGGTGAGCAGGTCGGGATGCGTGAATTGCAGACGATTGTCGTACACGCTTGGCTCGCCTGCGACGACGAGCAGCGCTCCCGCGTGCAGTTTGCGCTGCACCCAGTCAACATACGATTTGCGATACGAAAAGAAGACCAGCGACGCCAACGATTTTGGGGTGTTGCGACGCGCTGCGAAATCGTCGTCCGTGACTGTTGCGATCAGGCGGAAGCCTCGACGTGCCATGGGGAAAACGCGCGTTTCGAGCACATGCGCGGCGAACGCCATTTTCTCCCCGATTTTCGCTTCATGCAGTGAGCGCGCGGGAACCGGATCGGTTACGCGGAACGGATAATAGGTCAGGGCGTCGCCAACTGACACCACACCAAGCGATTTCAGCGCGCCGACTCTGCGGCGGTTGCTCTCGATTGATGAAATCGGTGTTTCCAGTGTGGTGCTCATAACGCACCATTCTCCCCAGTTATGCCGACAGATGCGGCTTCTACCACTGGGTACGACTCAAACCGCCCAAATTCCCCACTCGCTGGAGGAATACGGACGCAAACCAGCCCCTCAGCGGGCAAAAACCTCCACCCACTGGAGAAATCACCCCGTCCACAAGCCCCTTAGCGGGCAAAAAGCTCCAGTCGCTGGAGAAATCAGGACGCAAACCAGCCAACCAATGGGAGTATTCCTCCACCTACTGGAGGAATACGGACGCAAACGCCACTGTAAGCGGGAAGATTTCTCCATCGAGTGGAGAAATCCGAACGCTTAAAGCCCTGGCGGGATCAAGATAAAGCAAAACCCCGGTGACCATTGGTCTACCCGGGGTTTCAAGCTGTTATTTCGCGATTCACGCTTCAACGCGCTGAACCTTGCCAGCCTTGATGCACTTGACGCAAACGCGAACGCGAACGTTCTCGCCGTCGATGGTGGTGCGAACCGGCTGCAGGTTCGGGCGGAAGGTGCGCTTATTGCGAATATGTGAGTGCGAAACGGTGAAACCGGTCTGCGGTCCCTTGCCGCACACTGCGCAACGAGCTGCCATAATGGACTCCCTATAATTACTATTGACTTGCAAGTCTGCGCGTTCGACGCCCCGCAACTGAATGCAAGGCAGAACACACAACTTCTCAACTATACAACCAGCCCCAGCCAATCGCAAATTTGTGGATAGCAATCGCCTTAAATTCCCCGGAATGCCGCTGTCTGGTCAACATGCGTCAGGTCGGCAGACAGCGCATCCAAACCACCATTTGCCCGCGCATAGACGTCGCCAGCCAGTCATAGCCCGAGCCGCCAGCCAGTCAAACCGCCCAGCACACCCCACCCGGCGTCGTCGCGCTAGTTCTTCGAACGCCCTTCGGCTCCAAAACGCAGGCTCATCGCAACCGCGCCGATCACATCACCGCCATCGCGCATTCCAAGCATCCAAGCCGCATCCTGAGCCAGTAGCGGGAAACCAGCATCCGTCAGGCAAATCGCGGCGCGGGCAATCGTATCTAACACCTTGTCTTCCGGCGCAACCGGCACGCCGCCGGATCGCAGCGCATCGCACGCATCCCCATATTTCATATCCGGCGAAGGCAATCCCATCTGCCTACTCACTTCTTCGGCCTCATCGCGCGCGGCCGTACGGAATGGCGTGCCGCCGTTGACCATCATCGCATAGCAGGCGAGCGCTTCCGGCAGACGTCCCAACTGCCACAATGCGTAGCCAAGTCGATAGTAGAGTACTTCGCAATCGATAGGCAGCACTGCGATTTTCAACGCGCCGATGAGCACGTCGGCCGCTTTGCCGTATTCGTCGGTTCTTGCGTATACCTGCGATAGTTCCTCGTAGAAACGTACGCTGGTTGGGGCAAGTTTGATGCAGGCGCGCAGCTCACGTTCCGCGCGCTCATAGTCGCCATTGTTTTTGGCGAGTTCCCCAAGATTCTGGTGTACGTCGACTACAGCATCCGGCAGTTTCCAGTAGCGCGTGTGTTCGTCGCCGTCTAGCAGGGAGATGATGAGTCGCACGCCTGGACGGCTGCAGTAGAGCGGAATTTCGCCATTTTCGCCAATTTTCGCTACGCCTGTCTCGTCAGTTCCGCCCGCTTCGCACACCCCACCTGCTTCACCGCTTTCGCCAAGTTGCGCCAACGCGGCTTCCAATTGGAGTTCGGCGACCATGGGGGATCCTTCGTTTTCTTCCATAATCGCGTTCACATCATCGGTGGAAACCGGCGATTCGTCATGCATCACGTCAAGTTCGCAGGCACGGTCGGCACGTAGGAATCCCCGCAATCCTTCAGGCAGCGCACGTTGATCCTGCCATTCGGAAACACGTTTCTCCAAGAATACGGCTGACGTTGCCAGCGGTGTGATTGGCGTCAGGGCACGGTTCCCATCAAAGAAACCCACATAACGCACCGGGCGCAGCAAATTGAGCAGCGCCAGCGGATCGACATCCAACGGAACCACGTCGCATTGTCCGTTTTTCATGGCAGGCAGCGCACCCATCATGAATGGCACGCGATCGAATCCCATGGAAATCACGGGAATGCCGTCAGCATCCCCCACGCAACCGGTCAGATCGACTTGCGTCAGTCGTACGCTTGACGAGAACGCCGCCCACGCAAGCATGCCCGCCAATCGCACGGCATACGCGGAGGCGAATCCGTCGCGATATTGCGACGCAACCGGCATGATCGCCGTGTTCGGTATGCTGAAACGCACTACCATCACGCCGCTGGACGCATCGACGTCAAATCGGTAATGCAAGCGGAAAGGCAATTCGAGATTTTCGCAAACATTGGCGAATCTGGTGCTGATATCCCAATTTCCGCCGCGCGCCCCTTCCGTACCCCTCATTCTACGGAAGTTGTTTTCACCTTCCTGCAGACCGTCGATTGCCACGATCGCACCCGACACGTTTCGCAGATACTGTTGCGATTTCGCAATATAGAAGTTTTCGTCGATGCACGCTTCCGGCATACCTCCGTGCACCGCCCTGCGCGCTTCGTCGTCGGCATAGTCGATGCGGTTAAGCGCCGATTCGACCGCCTGCACAACATTGAATTGTTCATTGGAAAGATCGTTGCCGTTGCAGCGCAGCCAGAATCGTTTCGTCGTGCTCAGTCGGATCACATCAAAATCGTTTTCGGCAGCAATGTCTCGGATGCCCGCAGCACCGGCTTCCACCAAAAGTCGTGCCGCGAATCGTTCGAATGGCGACGCTTGCGCGGAGTTCGTGACGCCACGCCAGATGATCATGTCAAGCGTGTCAGGCAATGGCTGGCTCAATATCGAGCGCAATATTTCAGCGTTCGCACCAAGCATGTCCGGAACTTCCCCACTCATACAGACTCCTCGACTCTTCGCAGAAATATGCCGACGCAACAGCGCGGCGGCAGTCACACACAGCAAACTTAGTTCGTGTTTTCCCAGTATTTTGACACGTTCCAATATACCGTTCTGCGAACGTTTTTCACGACATCAACATACGACATCAACATACAGATGATGCAATCTACAATCTGCACATGTTCATCTCCGTCATTTCAGTATTCCCAGTATTATTTGCAGCATTTCGATATTTCAGATTTTTTATGTCGATCACACATCAGTCGCAATGTTCATGCAATGTTCATGCGTAACGGCAGAGCGCTCCCCTTACAGCCGCTTAAGATGAACTGTAGTATATACAATAGTGAATTGACGGTTTATTCGAAAGAGTCAACAATCATGTCCGAACGCGCAACAGCGCCCGCATCCGCACCTACGTCCGACATGGCCACAGAGACTGCCCCAGAGCATATGCCGGACCCCAACGCAAAACTTACCACCCGCGAAAAGAAGTGGATCGTCTACGATGTCGGCAATTCCGCATTCGTGATGCTGTCGACCGCAGTCGTGCCAATCTACGCGAACTCGCTGCTGCAGTCCGCCGGCCAATCGAATATCGTGTCGACATGGGGGTATGCGCAGACCATCGCGTCGCTGATTATCGCGGTGATGATGCCTGTGCTCGGATCCATGGCCGACGTGCAGGGCATGAAGGTGAAGTTCTTCACCGGATTCTTCCTGACGGGCGTGGTCGCCTGCTGTGCAATGGCGCTGCCGCTCAGCTGGCTTGTTTTCTTGGTGGTGTGCATTCTCGCCACGGTTGGCCTGAATGGTTCGCTCACGTTCTACGATTCCATGCTGGTCGATATCACGTCGAATGAGCGTATGGACCGCGTGTCCTCGCATGGTTTCGCATGGGGCTATATTGGCTCCACGATTCCGTTCATCGCCTGTATCGCGCTGATTTTCGGCGGTCCGTCGTTGTTTGGATGGTCCACGGTGGCATGCACGCGTGCTTCGTTCGTAATCACCGCATTGTGGTGGGTGGCGTTCACCATTCCGCTGCTCACCAGCTATAAGCAGGTGCATTACCGCGCTACCGCAGGTCAGACCGGTGAGGCCATCCGCGGCACATTCGCAGAGCTCAGCTCCACTTTTCGTGCAATCCGCAAGAACAAGCCGTTGTGGATGTTCATGATTGCGTTCTTCTTCTATATAGACGCGGTGAACACGGTGATTTCCATGAGCACCTCATACGGCACGCAGCTGGGCATCGACTCCACGCATCTGGTAATGGCGCTGCTGGTCACGCAGTTCGTGGCATTCCCGAGCGCGATCGCTTATGGCAAGCTGGCTGGGCATTTCGGCGCGAAAACCATGATCACCACGGCTGTGGTCGCCTATATCTGCATTGTGTTGTTTGCCGCGTTCTTCTTGCGTTCCGCAACGGAATTCTGGATTCTTGCGATTCTCGTAGGCCTGTTCCAAGGCGGTATTCAGGCGTTGTCGCGCTCGTATTACGGCAAGATCATTCCAAAGAATCGTGCCAACGAATATTACGGTTTCTATGATATTTTCGGCAAGACCGCTTCGATTATCGGCACTTTCCTCGTTGCGACCACCACGTCGCTGACCGGCAACGCTTCGGTGGGCGTGCTTTCGATCGCAATCCTGCTGATCGTCGCCCTCATCTTCCTCCTCCTGCAAAAAGACCCCACCCGCAAGTAGCGTAAAGTAACACTTGCTTGCAACTGCGCATGCAAATCCAATCACCAAGACTGATTGATTCTGCATGCGCATTTTGCTGCAATAGTGAAGCTTTCTCTTGGCAACAAGGAAGGCTCCAAGCCGCCGGGGGTATTCCCCGGCATCTTCATATTCACCGAAAGAAACGTTGGCAGAGCTGCCTTCATGCCGTATTTCCGATGTCGCCTTACGTCTGAAAAGTCGCGCATGGCAAGAGTCGGCCGCATAGTAATCGCAATTGCGATTTTTCACCGAAGAAAGCAAGTTTGGCGCGAAAATCAGAAGAAATTGAGGGCGCGCGCCACTTCGTCGACAATGTCGAGCATGGCGCTGCGCGCACGTTCAGGCTCCCCTTTGGCAATCGCGTCGGCTACGGCATCATGCGCGTCGAGCGCGTCGGACTTCGGCTTCATCGGGTATTTGCCGAGTTCCACACGCCCGCGCAGCACGGTGGCGATGGTGTCGGAAAGCGCCGCGAACAGCTCATTACCGCTTTCGCGCAGAATCAACGTGTGGAATTCCACGTCAAGATCATGGAATTGCGCGAGCCCCGCTTCGCCCTCTTCGTTGGCTTCGGCGATTTGCCGCATTCGCGCCGCGTACACAGGGAATTTCGCCTTGACGTCGATGGGAGCGAGCCGCGCGGCGGAGGCGGCCGCAGCCGGTTCGACGGCCAGTCGCAGCTCAGTGAGGGATGACAGCTGCCGTTCGCGTTGCGTGGAGTGGAGACGCCATTCGATCACCTGATGGTTGAGCGCCTGCCATTCGCCGAATGGACGTGCAACAAGTCCGATGCGACGTTTGACGAGTACCGCATTCATGGATTCCAGTGTTTTCGCGACTTCTCGCGCCACGGTTCTGGAAATGCCGAAACGACTTTGCAAGGCTTCCAACGTAAGGCTTTCGCCAGCCTTCCACACGCCGTCGAGCATTTCGATGGCGAGCGTTCGACTCACCGAATCCTGCATCAGCTCACCGCCGGTATTTTCTGCGATTACCGTGCCTTCAGCCATCGATCGCTCCTCCCTTACCCACTCCACAACATGCCTGCTTTGTTTCACGGTATGTTTCACGTATTCTGTGGCACGCGCGGCAATCACAAATCGCAGATGATTGCGTATCCGCGATTGCGTGATTTACCGCCATTTTGCACTATCTCCAGCATAGCAAGTCACACGATTTTTCCAATTCGTAGTACTTTTTATTTGACTGATACTACTTTTACGGTTTATAGTAGTCTTATTCCTGATGCGAAGCGGCACAGGATCGTCAACAGCAAGGAGAGCAACATGAGCATTCACGTAGTGGTGATGGGCGTTGCAGGATGTGGCAAATCCACCGTCGCAGAAGCCATCCATGAACGACTTGGATACGCGTACGCGGAAGGCGACGACTTCCACCCACAGGCGAATATCGACAAAATGTCAGCCGGCATTCCACTCACCGATGAGGACCGCTGGCCGTGGCTGAACGTCATCAACTCCTGGATGGTGGCACGTGAGGCGCTCGGCGAAAACACCGTGGTGTCCAGCTCCGCGTTGAAGCGCAGCTACCGCGAGGTGCTCGCCAAGGACGTGCCCACATTCTTCATTCACCTCAACGGCAGCCACGAGCTCATTCAGCAAAGGCTCAGCGAACGCAAGGGCCATTTCATGCCGCCCGCACTACTGCCAAGCCAGTTCGCCATTCTTGAGCCGCTTGCTCCCGAAGAGAACGGCGTGGAAATCTCCATTGAAGGCAGCGTCGACGAAATGGTCGACCGTGCCATCGAAGCGCTGAACGCCTATGCGGCAAACCGTCGGCAGCCCAAACCGCAGCCCAGGCCGCCTAACCCGCCATGCCCCCCGGTCCCAAATAGTGTCCGATTCTGTAAAAAACGGACATCCAAACACCAAAACCGGTACATGAATGTCCGAATCTCCAGAATCGGACAAATCTAGCACGCCAAACCCATGAATCGAGGAGGATTCATGAACCTCATTGCAGCGGCGATCATCGGCATCGCCATCATCGTTCTACTTATCGCGGTATGCAAAGTGCATCCGTTCCTCTCCTTGCTTGCCGGCTCATTCACGATGGCCGTATGTGCAGGCGTGGAATACGACAAGGCGTTCGTCAGCTTCACCTCCGGCGTCGGCTCCACCATCGCCAATGTCGGTCTGCTCATCGCGTTTGGCTCGATCATTGGCACGATCCTGTTCAAGTCGGGCGGAGCCGACACCATCGTCGACACCATCATGTCCAAAACGCCGTTGCAACGCCTGCCGTGGGCAATGGCACTAATCGCGTTCATCGTCGGCATTCCCATGTTCTTCGAAGTCGGCGTAGTCATTCTTATTCCGGTGGTGCTCTTCGCCGCCCGCCGCGCCAAAGCTCCGGTTGTACTGCTGGGCATTCCGGCCCTCGCAGGTCTTTCCACCCTGCACGCGTTCGTGCCGCCGCACCCCGGCCCGCTCACCGCAATCGGCGCACTGAACGCAAACCTTGGCATCACCCTGGCACTCGGCCTGCTCGTAGCCATCCCAACCGTAATCATCTCCGGTCCGATCTTCAGCAAACTCGCAGCCAAGTGGGTACCGATCGCCACTCCGGAAAACAAGGCTGAGGCCGAAGCGCCAAAATCCGCGGAAAACCGCCCGTCCTTCACCACGGCCCTGTCCGTGATCCTGCTGCCGGTGGTACTGATGCTCGCTGCATCCATCGTCGACCTGACCGGGCAGAACACCACCACATGGGGCCGCGTGATCGCGTTCCTGGGCACCCCGCTCGTGGCGCTGCTCATCACCACCGTCTTCGCCATGGTCGCCCTCGGCTACCTGCAGAAGTTCTCCCGTGACGCCGTCAACGGCATGGTCGGACAGTCCTTCGGCTCCGTGGCAGGCATTATTCTGATCGTCGCCGCAGGCGGTGGCTTCAAGCAGACGCTGGTCGATTCCGGCATCGGCGACGTGATCGCCAATTCGATCACCGAATCCGCCATGGACCCGCTGATCGCAGGCTGGCTGGTGGCCGTGCTCATCCGCCTTGCCACCGGTTCGGCAACCGTGGCCACCGTCACCGCTTCCGGCATTATGGTGCCGCTCGCCACCGGCATGAACCCGACCCACCTGGCGCTGCTGGTGCTAGCCATCGGCGCAGGATCCGTGTTCTTCTCGCACCTGAATGACGCCGGCTTCTGGCTGGTCAAGGAATACTTCGGCATGACCGTGGGCCAGACATTGAAGACCTGGTCGTTGATGGAAACCATCCTGTCGGTGGTCGGCTTGGGTTGCGTCATGCTGCTTTCGCTGGTGCTTTGACAGAACTCAAGAGCAAACCACGCATCGACATATTAATCCGCGATTGCGAAGGCCGCGGCTTACACAATCGCCACGCAATCGCAATCACATAACCAAATCTTGCCGTCCACGAAGCTTTCCGCAACCTTCTTTTCTGCGTTGCGGAAGGCGCGGGAAGCCGACGGACGGCACCAATACTTATCAATCGCACACATTTTTCAAAGAAAGAAGCACATCATGCAGTTGGGAATGATCGGTCTGGGACGTATGGGTGGCAATATGGCGAAGCGCATCGCGGCCGCAGGACATGAAGTGGTCGGCTTCGACCGTTCCCCCGAGTTGGATCGCACCGTGTCGAGCCTTGAGGAAATGGCGGCAGCCCTGAAGACGCCACGTCTGGTGTGGGTCATGGTTCCGGCTGGAGAGCCGACCGACAGCACCATCAACGAGCTTGCCGAGCTGCTGGAGCCTGGCGACATGATCATCGACGGCGGCAATTCCCGTTACACCGATGACGCCCGCCACGCGGCCGAACTGGAGCCGAAGGGCATCCACTTCATGGATTGCGGTGTTTCCGGTGGCGTTTGGGGCATTAACCGTGGTTACGCGCTCATGGTCGGCGGTAACAAGGATGATTTCGAGACCGCGCGTCCGATTTTCGAAGCACTCAAGCCGGAAGGCGATTCCGGCCTGGTGTTGGCCGGCCCGGTGGGCGGCGGCCACTTCGCCAAGATGGTGCACAACGGCATCGAATACGGTATGATGCAGGCCTTCGGCGAGGGCTTCGCCACCATGGTGAAGTCTGATCTCGTCGAGGATCCAGCGGCCGCGATGAGCTCTTGGAAGGATGGTTCCGTAGTGCAGTCCTGGCTGCTCGATCTGCTGGCCATCGCGTTCAAGTCGGATCCGACACTCCAGTCCATGCCGCCGGTGGCAACGAATCCGGCGAGGCGAAGTGGATGATCGAAGCAGCTCTCGAACTGGGCGTACCAACCCCCGCCACCGCGGCCGCACTGTACGCACGTCAGACTTCTCGCGGCGGTGCCGACGACATCCTGCGCGTCGTGTCCACGATGCGCGCCCAGTTCGGCGGCCACGTCACCAAGATTGACGAAATTGCCACGCACTGATTGCGTCATGGTCGGCGAGCGCCACGTACCACGCGCCGACCAGCACCTCGTTTCGTAGATTTCGCCCGGTCTCCCGCCCCACCGGATTTCGGGCGAACCCATATCCGCACACATCAAAAAAGCGATATTCGTTATATGTGGCAGATCCCCCTCTCAGGAAAAATGATATTCGCTATATGTGGCAGACCTACTAGGCCAAAGCGTCACTTAGGGGGCAAGTTTCATCCCCTCTAACCGTCGTTTTCCGCATAAACCTGCCACATATAGCGCAAACGACTTTTTACAGCGGCCATAGACTTCGTGCACGAACTTTTCAAGCGCCTTGATGGAGCGTCCACCTTTTCCGTGTCGATGCAGTAGGCCATACGGAAGTAGCCGGGCACGCCGAAGCTGTCGGACGGCACGAGAATCAGGTCGTAGTCTTTGGCTTTCATGCAGAACGCGTTCGCATCATCTTCTAGCGCCTTCGAGAAGATGTAGAACGTACCGCCCGGGCGCACCACATCGAATCCGAACCTCACCAACGCGTCGTACAGGAGGTTCATGTTCTTTTCGTATACGGAAAGATCGCTGGTCTCGTCCACCACCTTGGCCACGGCCAGCTGCACGCTGGATCCTGGGCAGTTGTGTCCGGTTTCACGGCTGACCTGCCCGCACATCGGCACAATCAGCTCGGCATCGGTGGCACGCGGATTCACCGCCACATAGCCGATGCGCTCTCCCGGCAACGACAGCGACTTGGAGTACGAGTAGCACGAGAGCGTGTTGTCGTAGAACTTGCTCGGATACGGCTGCACACCCCCGTCGAATACGATTTCGCGGTATGGTTCGTCGGAGATCAAGAAGATGTCATGGCCGTATTCAGCCTGCTTGGCGCGCAGGATTTCCGCCAGTCGCGTCAGCGTTTCGGCGGAGTAGACGGCTCCAGAAGGATTGTTCGGCGTGTTGATGAGCACCGCGGCGGTACCCGGGTTCAACACCTGTTCAAACGCTTCGAAGTTGATTTGGAAGCTTTCGGTATCGGCTGGCACCACGGTCAGGTGCGCGCCGGTTCCGTTGACGTATGGCTGGTACTCAGGGAAGTAGGGGGCAAACGTGACGACTTCGTCTCCCGGCTTGGTCACCACGCGCAATGCGTGGGCCAGCGCGCCGGCTGCTCCCGTAGTCGGGAAGATGTAGTCGGCCGTGTAGTCCATGTCGAAACGACGGTTGAGGCTTTCCGCAATGGCCGCACGCACCGAGGCAATGCCCAGCGACGGCGAGTATCCGTGCAATGCGACCGGTTCCGACTCCTGGTACAGGGCGATCATCTCGTCGGTGAAGCTTTGCGGACAGGGCACGCTCGGATTACCCAGCGAATAGTCGAACACGTTCTCATAGCCGATTTCGGCGCCGCGCGCGGTCGCATATTCGCTCAGCTCGCGGATTACGGATTTTCCGCCGAGCATGGCTTTGTAAGCTTCGTTGATCATGGACAACCTCCCCGTCGTTCGTTCATTTCGCGCTTTCGCGCGTTCGCATGTTCGCACATTTGCGTTTTTCGCAGGGCAATCCGCGGAAAAACGCCGCTATATTGTTTTTACCACCGGATTGTCACAGCCGGCTTTCGATGGTCACTTGGCAGACGGCGGCTGCTGTTGCGAAATTGCCATGCCGGGTACGAATCCTTCGCTGAAGATCCTGCGCCAATATTCGAGCATGTCTGCTTTCGACATCGACATGAACATGCCCGCCGCAAGCACGGCGACGTCCTCGTTGAATACGGTGTCGATCGGCAGTTTCTCATGCAGTTTCGGCCAGCGCTGCAGTACGGAAAGCATTCCGCCGACTGTGAAGTCAAGCATGAGATCGGTTTTCAGATCGAGGTTGTCGGCGTTCAGTCCAAGTACGGAAATTCATGGTGAGTCGCCCGAATTCCTTGAGTGACGAGACGAGTTCCGGTGAGCTATGCGGGCCGGCCAGCAATGCCAGTCGGTCGAGGCGCTGGCGCTGTTCGGGGTCACGCAGCAGCGCGGTGACAGCTTGCGCCATTCGGTGTCGGGGATCAAAAGTCCCGCCCTGGCATACCCGGCATTGGCGTGTTTTCGACGGCGTGCAGAATGGCGGAATCGGCCAATTCTGGCAG
>ENA-OQES01000279-OQES01000279.1-human-gut-metagenome-genome-assembly--contig:-NODE-279-length-22316-cov-4.292397_pt1 | contig 22316 bp, 29 predicted proteins | sample MGYA00242798_ERZ504641 | MGnify/ENA primary metagenome ERZ504641 (study PRJEB26092, sample SAMD00036327) | human gut metagenome | host: Homo sapiens | study: EMG produced TPA metagenomics assembly of...
ATACAGGAAATGCCAGAACTGATGCTCCAGGTCAGCGGGTACGCCCGGAATACCACACGGATATCCGGAATAAAATGAACACCGACGGTAATATAACTTACCCGGAACAGACACCAGACGCAAAGCATGACGATCATCGGAATCGATGCATTGCCGGATCCCCGAAGTACCGCTGCGATACAATGAGAAAACGCCAGCAGAAAATAGAACAGCGCGATGGTTCTCGCCTGCATCAACCCAAAATGTACCACCTCCGGATCGCCATTAAACGCTCCGATCAGGGAATCGGCCGTATTATATAACTGCTGAAACAAATTCATTATAATGAATCTGTTATCAAATAACAAGGCTGGAAGGAATTTTTCATACTCGACACCGCAACCTCCGGATGATGATACTGGGGCCGATGAGTTAAAAATGGCACACGCAGCAATGTAGCGTGTTTCGGACACCAGTGCAGGCATGCATAACATGCTTTGATAACCTTAAAGCTTTTCATCAGTGTCAGATGCCGCAAAGAATGTTCTCCGTAAAAATTCTTCTTCGCTTGCCACCTGTTCTCAGATGTGCTATATTGTATATATAAGAAGGGGAAGTCAGCGACACACGACCTACCCTTGATAGCTTAAAGAACTGTTTTATTTACCAGCCGTTCACTATTGCAGTAGTGGGCGGCTATTTTTTTCTCCCAAAGATTGTATAGCACAATCCTATGAAAGTGACAATGAAGATACCTATCTGGATCAGATCCGAATATGTAACATACATTGGCATCCCTCCTTTCTTTCGTCTGGAGGTTTGCCCCTCCGAAGAGGGTAGGCCGCCTTGAAGTGTTCTGACTTCCCACAAAATCAGTATAACATGTACTCCTTGCCTATAGCAATCTGCTTTTCTTGTGTTTATTATAATATCCAGAAATGTATTTCTTTTATACAATCTCAAACACAAGAATCTTTTCTCTCGGATTTTCTCCCTCAAACAGATCCATACAATCTATCTCATCTGAGAACATCAGCTGTTCTTCCGTCATAAGATAACTGACATAAGCATCCGCCGGATAATAAAAAAGCAACTGTATTTCTCTCGGATGTTCATAAAAGGATTCGTAGATCCTCGCGAGAACCTTCTGTAAGATTTCTATTGAAAATGGGTTAAAAAAGTAACACCGGTCAACTTCTTTCGGTACCGGATACTCTCCCGCATCTGCTTTCACAAAGCAGGTACGTGCACCGGATACTGCCATCTCCCGGTTTTCCATGGCTCCCGAAAAAATCCGCTCATCGTATTCGATTCCCACTGACCGGCACCTGGTCTGATAGGACAGATAAAAACAGACGCGCCCCTTCCCTGTCCCATAATCCAGTACCGTATTTTGCTTCCCGATCATCCCGCTGTTCGCCAGCCTCTCCAGCACACAATACGGTGTCGGCTCATACGGATACCGGTACTGGTCTGCGTGCGAATCATCCCGGCCGGTTGTCCTGGTCTTCAGCAGTTTATCCCATTGTGTTTCGTTCTGATCCATCGTTGTCTTCCTTTCCTCCGCCTGCACAGCCTTCTTTCCTTACCAGCGAACACGCTCCAAAACCCGTCGAGCGCGACAACCACCCTTGCCATGATTCCGCTAAATGATCTTTCCCGATAAATGATCGATCTCATGCTGCGTGATCTGAGCTGTCCATCCGGACAGTTTCTGCCGTTGCTTTTTCCAGCTGGAATCATAGTATTCCACTTCGATTTCCTGATATCTGGTTGTCTTACGAACCCCTTCCAAGGACAGACATCCTTCCTCTGTCTCATATCTTCCCCATCTGGAAATGATCACCGGATTAAACATCACCACATCGATCAAGCCCATATTCACGATAATAATATTTTTCTTCACACCGATCATATTTGCCGCCATGCCCACACAGGCCTCCCGGTTTGCCTGCAAGGTATCCAGCAAATCTCTTCCAACCGAAAGATCCGCCTGCGTTGCCGGCTCCGAGGGCTGTCCTAAAAAGAAAATATCTCTTACGATTTGTTTTACCATTTTGCTACTCCTCAAACTCTTTCTCATGTTTCTTGAAAAACTCATAAAAATACCGCACATTTTCCAGTTCGTACCATTCACAACATCGGTAATCGTCTGTGTCTATATTATAAATCTTTGCATCCAGCGTTCCAAGCATAAACGGTGAATGTGTGGCAATAACAAACTGACAGGAAAGGAATCTCGCCATCTTATTAATTTCCTCTGCCAGCAATACCTGATTCGCAGGTGACAATGACACCTCCGGTTCGTCCAGCAGATACAAAGCATCCGGCAACAGGTAGTCTTCAAAGAATTGCATTGCTGTTTCTCCATTCGAATATTTTTCCTGCGCAAATGCAATATATTCCAGCTGACTTCTCCCCTCCCGTGTCTGAAAATACTCTTCTGCCTCTTTACGGGAATGTCCGTTTTTCATATAATCATATTCCATTCCATCCGCCAGAATCTGCTTCTGCTGAATTTTCTTGATCTCATATAAGATGTCTTCGCTTTTGATAAATCTGCTGTTTTCAGGAATCTTTCTGATGGTATTGCCAAACTCATCCTCTCCGTAGCTAAAACAACATTCTGCCGAAAATTTACCACAATAATCTACAATTCCGAAAGAATTACTGGTAGCATATTCTCTGCCCTTTACCATGAGCTTGTTTGCCATGATATTTAATATCGTCGATTTCCCCGATCCATTATTGCCGTACAGCACCGTGATCGGAGAAAATACAAAAGGCTCTATGTCTTTTCCTCGAAACACATGATAAGGATATATGTTAGGATTTTTTTACTTGTTCATTACTTAACCTGAAACTGCTTAAATATATCACTAAAAACTCCTTCCATACATGGTTTTATATTTTTCAATGCTCATGCCTGTCAATCTGGATGCTAAACATGTTTCATACTATTTTATCATAAAGTAACACATATGAACCGCATAATTTTGCCGTTCTCCCGATTATGTAATTAAGCCGAACATATACCGAGGAAAATACAGAGTTTATTTCATTCTCTCTTTCTACTGATTATTGTTTGTTTTTCATGATTCCAGTATAATAAAATACATACAAAAATACGTATACAGCATGCAGATTTACAAGATCCAAAGACAGCGAGCCACCAAACCTGTAAGTTCAGTGGCTCGCTGCCTGTTGCCTTTCTACATATGCTGTAATTGATTTATTATGTATTCTGTTCTCCGGATCGCCTCATCCACCTGGCGTCTTGCCGTATTGATCCGGTCCTGTACCATCCAGTCCACTACGAACCTATCAAAAAAATAATTTGCAAAAGAAAGTCACCGGTATCCATATGCAGATCACATGCCAGATTAACATCATTCAATTCCTTACTGAAATTGCGAAGATCGTATTTTGCCTGCTCCATGTTCTGCTTTGCCTGATCCATCTTGGAATGTTTCAGCATCGTAGTCAAAAAATCCACCACCAAACATATCAACCAGTCCCCAGTTCTTTGCACTGTTCAGGTTCTCTCTGGCTGTTCGCAGACTGTTCAAAGCTCTGTTTCCTGCTGTTGAAGATAAAACATTGCCTTCTGCGTTTTGAGCATACGATAGTAATACTGAGATGAAATATTCCGTTGTAAAGTTCTAACACTCCAGGTCTGCTCTGCCGCTTCCTTTTCATACCAGTCACGGGCTTCTCTATCTGTTCTCCATAGGAATTCATAATCACTAAGTTCAGTCAAATTGTACATTGTTAATGTGCTCAGTAATTGGTACTATTCTCGTAACCATCTACAGATATCAACCACTTGCACTCCTTTATAATCATAAGTTTCATGATGTGTTCTTGCAATTATCATCTTAGGATATGCATCTCTTATTGCAAGCAAAGGCGAATATTCTCTTTCAAATGTTTTTTCCATCTGAAATATTGTCGCTTACCTGAATATATATTTGAGCCTCACGTTTCTTAGCTACAAAATCCACTTCCTTTTTATAGAGTTTTCCCCACATATACCTCATATCCTCTTCTACGCAACTCCAGATAAACAATATTTTCGTAAACTCTTCCAAAGTCCATGTTTCGTGTACCATTGACTGCATAACGAAATGATGTATCACAAAGATAATATTTACTATTATTTGCCAGATATTTTTTCCCTTTTAAATCATACCGTTTTGCCTCATAGAACAGAAATGCATTTTCTAAATAACCAATGTATTTTGACACCGTCTTTCGGGTTATCTCGCTCTGGTCATTTTTTAAAGTTTGCTGATATTATTAGGCGAAAGTAAATTACCGATGTTATCCATCATGAATTCAGATATGTTGGTGAACTCTGATTTATTTCTTATCTTATACTTTTCAACCAAATCCCTGATAAGAATGGTTGAATACACATCTCTAACGTAATCATACTGTCTGTCCTCAGTCTTATATACATAAGATCCCGGCATACCACCGGTGCGTACATACTGATCAAATGCTTCATCATACCTGTCTGTAATTCCATAATAAGTTAGATATTCCGCAAAAGAAAATGGATATACTTTTATTTCCATCGTTCTTCCGGTAAAAATGTGTTGCCAAATCTGAACTTAACAAAATGCGTTTGAACCGGTAATATAAATATCATAAATTCCTTTTGTATAAATACTATTAATTGCAAGTTCAAACTGCGGGCATAGCTGAACCTCATCAACCAGTAAAACATTCGTCATTCCCTCTTTGTACTGATCCAGGATGTACTTATGCAATGCATGATACTCCAACAAATGATCAAACTCTAATTCCTGAAGGTTTATCATAACAATATTTACCGCTTCCTCTAATGACTGCAGATAAGAGACAAACTCTTGCAGCAATACTGATTTACCGCTTCGTCTGATGCCCGTAATTACTTTTATATCCGGTGTCCCATACAATTCAATCAGTTCGTTTAAATACTCTTTTCTTACGATAAGCTGCATGCTACTATCTCCTATTCCCACTTTTAGAATTATTTTTATTTTTCGGTAATATATTTTATAGACTGATATTATCACACTCTGTGCCTTCTGTCATTATTCTATTCCCACCTTTTTTAAAAATTATTCACTTTTTTGGTATTAAATTTTGATTTCCTAGACATTTCCCACACTTTTTAATGGAAAAAGGGGCTGTAAAAAAACTTCCCTTTTCATCTATACAGTCTGTTACTTAAATTTCGATTGAGATTTCACCTGTTCTAAGTGATTTAATAGCTGTTATATTTTCTGGTAAAATTGTCATGATTTCCGGTAGATTTTTTCCTATCTGGTAACCAATCCCGACGATCAGCCACCCGGTTATTACGAATCGAAAGAGCCGTCGAGATGATGAAATCTCATCTCGACGGCTCTCTTGCATATGCGCTTTCCCTTTTTACCGGAAACGTAACCCGATCCCTTTGCCTGAAAACACGGAATACTCATCTCGTTACTATTTGTTCAAAAAATGCTCTCTGTTCGGATACTCCTGGCGATATGCCCGGAGGGCGGCTTCCCGGAGCAGGGTGAATTCTTTTTCCATACGAAGCAGGCGGGGCGCCCTGAAAGCGATCGCGCTGATCTGTTCGGCGATCTTTTTCGCGATTCCTTCTTCGGATAATTGTCCCATGCCGAATACCAGAGAGGTAAATCCTCTGCCCCCTCTGCTGACCTGAATAAATTTCAGGAATACATTGTACAGTTCATCCTCAAGAATTTTCTGATATCCCTCTTCTGACTGCATGGCTTCCGCCAGGCACAACGTGGAGAGGATCCTGGCTCCCATCCTCCTTCTGTCGCCACCGGGATCCAGAGAGGTTCCTTCCGCCAGATATTTCAGTTCCATCAGACATCTGACAAACTCATCCTTCTGGAGCCTGCGCTGTCCGTATCGGGCTGTCCAGAGCCGGGTTCTGTATTCTTCTTCCCAGGCTTCCTCCTCTCCGATATGTTCCTTTAAAATCTGCTGCCGTTTCGCCGGATCTGTTTCCTGATAAAATTCTTTGGTCCATGTATGTTCCATCTGTTTCTTCCTCATTCTGTGAAGTGGATATGCATCATCCACTTTTTCTTTCTGTCTGTACATGCAGTCTTCCCGCTTACATTTCTGAGTGGGCAATTGCCTCTTCTGCACTCAGATATTCATCTATATTGCTGCTGTCTACCTTCTGATATTCTGAAAAATAATACCGGCCTTCTTTCAGGTTTTCCTGATCAAAATCCTCTCCCTCGAACAGTTTCACCGCCATTTTTGCCATTTCCTTTGCCTGATCTACTCTGTCATTGAGGATGCTGCCCTGCATCTCTCCTGCCTTTACGGCTTTCAGTGCATCTTCCAGACCATCGATTCCGAAGATCACCGGCCAGTCTTCACGGGCATAACCTACTGTCCGATAGGCTTCCACAGCCCCCAGTGCCATCTCATCGTTGTTAGATATGACGAGTTCGATCTCTTTTCCGTACTGGCTGATCAGACGATTCATACGGTTCTCCGCCTGTCCACGGTTCCAGTCCGCTAACTGATAACTTAGCTTTTCCAGTATAACATCATTCTTCATCAATGTCTTTACGGAATACTCCGTTCTGCTGATGGCATCCTGATGACCTGCTTCTCCTTCCAGAAGCACGTATTGAATCTTTCCGTCCTCGTTTTTATCTACTTCCGGATGGCTGTTGATGTATTCTGCTGCGATCTCCCCCTGCATAATCCCGGACTGTTCTGCATCGCAGCCCACATAATACAGCTTTTCCCACTGCATCAGGTCTTCCCTCACCGGTTCCCGGTTAAAGAAGATCACCGGAATATCTTCGTTTCTTGCCATCCGGACGATCCTGGACGGAGCTGTCCGATCCACAAGATTGATACAGAGCACATCACAGCCTGCATCGATCATCTCTTCTACCTTTTCATTCTGTTCCTGTTGATCGTCATTTCCACTCTTTGTCGACACGATAATCCGTCGCTGCTTGTTTTCCATGGCTTTCAGCTGTACTTTCAGCTCATCGGTCAGTCCATTGATAAAGGGGTCATCCTGACTGTAGGTTATCACTCCGACCCGCAGGGTTTTCTCTGTCTGTTCTGACTTCCCGGAACACCCGGACAGCACGAGCACCGCACTCCCTGTAACAGTAGCTAATACTACTGCCAGCCTTCTTTTCTTTTTATTCATAGGAATATAAAAACCTTTCTAAATCATCATCCATAGAGAAATCTTTCTTACTGAATATCTGATATTCTGTTGTGTAACCTTTCATTTTATAAAACTTATGTTCTATCTTTCCGGCTATTTCTTTCACACTTTTATAGCCGATCTCATATCCGTCCGGCACAACAAGGCCCTGGATGTTTCCTTTATCCAAAAGCGCGACTGTCTTCAGATTGTAACCTACTCCATAGAGTTCCGCACCCTTGTATTTCCCATGTTCTGCCTGTTCTCCGAACTCTTCCAGTACCCCGGGATCCAGTATGACAAGGGCATCCGCCTTTGTTTCCTCCTTCATCCGCTCCGTAATGTTCTGCTCTTTTCTCCGGTAAATACACCAACTGATCTCACTTCCGCTGCCTTCCAGCGCCTCAGTCAATCCGCTGATCTCCGCCTGTACAGCCTCGGACATTTTCCAGTCGGCTATGATTCCGATCTTCTGCTTTTTTGTTTTCAGCTGTTCTCCCAGCCGTCTTCCGATTTCCCGATGATCCGGCTGGATCGTGGGACTTGCAGTTTCTCCTTCTTTTACCGCCAGACTGTCTGCGATCAGTAAATAGGGTTTATTTCCACATTCTTTTTTCAGCATATTTTCGGTCTCATGACCGGGTGCAGGATATATAATAAAGCCATCGATGTCGTTGTCCTTCTGTTCTCTGATAAATTCCCTTTCCACCTCCGGTCCGTCGATCTCTTCCGTGTTACAGATGATCATATGGACGTTGTTCTCTGCTGCAGACTGTTTCATACCATTGATCAGGGCATCCCAGCGTTTGTCACCGGATTCCGGAAGAATCACGGCTATCCTGGTCTCTGCTACGTTCTGATCAAAAAATCTTCCATACAAAGAATACTGCCAGCATCAGCAAAAGAAACTCAATCATAAGAAATTTTATTCTATTCTTTTTCATCTGCCTGTCTCCTCTGTATATATTTTTGTAATTCCAGTGTTTCTGCATTTTCCGGCGTGTATGGGATTGCAGGGATACGAATCGTGACTTTTGTTCCTTCGTCCGGTTCGCTTTCTATGAAAAGTCCATATTCTTCCCCAAACATCAACCGGATTCTGGAATGTACATTGATCACACCCACACCGGAGCCATGCTTCGGAACCTTGCTGCTATCCGTCAGAATATTTTCCAGAACTTCTTCCCGCATGCCCATGCCATTGTCTTCGATAGTGATCAGGATGTCCCCGTCCCTCTTTTCTCCGGTGACAATGATCATACCGTCATCATCCTCATCCATGTTGCCGACACCATAATAAATGGCATTCTCCAGGATGGGCTGAATCACCAACTTAACGATGCAGTAATTTTCGATCTCTTTATCAATCCGGAATTCTGTTTTGAACCGCTCTTTATACCTGGCCAGCTGGATATTCATATAGCTTCTGCTATGCTGCAGTTCATCCCTGATGGGAATGATGGTCTTGCCCCGGGACAGGCTGACACGAAGTAATTTGGCCAGTTCAGAGATCATGCGAACCGCTGCTTCATTTTCCTGGGCTTCCACCATCCACGTGATCGACTCCAGTGTATTGTACAGAAAATGTGGATTGATCTGGCTTTGCAGAGCGTCCAGTTCGCTTTTTCTTCGTTCATTTTGCTGTTGGATGATCTCATCCATCAGTTCTTCGATCTGCTCATAAGATTTCTGTACCGAATGTCCCAGATGGCGGATCTCGGATGAGCCGCCGATATAGATATCCGGCTTTCCTCCTGCCTCATAGGTCTTGACAGAAGCATCCAGCTCCCGGATAGGCTTGGATATCTTTCGGGACACAAGCTGGTTTCCCTCCAAGAGCATGACCAAAAGTACCAAAATGGTGGCAAATACATAGTAGCGAAAGTTCTTATAGTTTGCCACCTGTACGCTCTCCGGCACAACACCGATCATCTTCCAGCCTGTATAGGCTACGCTTCTAACGATCACGGTCTCATTCTGACCGTTAGAACGGATCTCATAGGTTCCGTCCTCATATTTTTCCGCTTCCAGGCTATTTTCTTCAAATAATCCGCGGTTTAATTCCGTTCCTCTTGGATGATAGATCATCTCTCCGTCCTGACTGATCAGATAATAGTAGATTCCGCCGGAGCAATCATTGATCTGTTTCATTACGTCCCTGATCACAGAATATTTCATGTCCAGCAAAAGGATACCGGTTTCCGGTATCTCTCCCTTGTTAACATCTACATACCTGCTCATGGGGAAACTACCCATTGATACCGATAGGATCCATCCTCAAACAGTTCCTGGATATGCGGTGTGGAAAAGTGTATATTTTCAATGACATCTTCCGCATTTTTAAACCATTCCTGCGTCTGTACCCTTACACTTTTTCCTTTTCTGCTGCCACCGGCTCCGATGCGATCAGATTTCCCTTTTTGATCATACAGCGCCACACTCTGAATCTTATCAGAGTTGGTCTCATAGAGCAGACTGAACTGCTCCGAGAATTCCCGGCTGGATATATCAAACTGCTGGACTACGTTATAGTTTGCCCCATTGAGGATCTGGCGGATATCCAGCAGGTCTGCATTTAACCGGTCCACGGTAGCCTCCACGGTAGCTTCCGTGTTGTCCACTGCTGTCTTTTCCAATGCCAGCTTGAATCGATGGTAAAGCAACAATCCCATGACAATGATCGTAACTAGCGAAATTGCCATAAGGACAGACAGAATGATCGACTGTATGTTAAATACGATATTTTTTCCGGGAATCCAACCCTCTTTTCCTATATTTTCATACATGTTCCTCTTCATCTATTCCCTTGTCTCTATATATTTCGTACCATTTTTTATGTCTTCACTCTTTCTGCTTTTCGCTTTGTTGTTTCCCGGAAGCTCTGTATTTGGAAGGAGAAACACCGAACTTCTTTTTGAATACATAACTGAAGTAGTTGGCATCCTGATATCCGACTTTTCTGCGATCTTATAGCTTTTTGCATCGGTGTTCAGCACCAGCTCTTCTGCCCTGTCCATCCGATAATCGGTAAGATAGGAGACAAAGGACTGGCCAGTCTCCTTTTTAAAGCTGGAGGAAAACGTAGGAGTTTGATACACCAAGATCTGCACACACATCATCCAGCGAGAGATCCGGCTCCATATATCTGTCTTTTACGATGTTCTGTGCATCGGTGATGATACGCCTGGAGGTACTGTTTCTGGTGCTTCTCAGTTTTTCGCTGATGGCAGTAGACATATTGATAATCCAGTTTGTCATGGAGTTTTCATCGAACTGGGTGACTCTTTCATAAAGATTCTGTACATTGCCGGAGATTTCATTGAAGTCCATGGAATTATTGGCACAAAACTTGAAAAATCCGCTGACAATCTCCATGGTAGCCAGATTGTACTGGCTGATGGTGGCTGCATTCTTATGGAGCTTTTCTGTCTCTTTGATGGCTTCTTTCCGGATCTTCTCCTGATCCCCTATATGGATGGCACGAAACAGCTCCTGCATCCTTGTTTCTTCTAAGGGAACTGCCTTTTTTGACTCTTTGGGAACGATCTCTGCGATATTGATGGATCGTTTCGTTCCGTACAGGACGCGGTAGGATACCGCCTCTCTGGCTCCTTCGTAGGAAATACTGATATCGTGCAGATTGTTGCAGACGGTTCCGATCCCTGCGGTAACCGCCGCCCCCATAATTCTCCATGCCCAGCGGCAGAACCGGTCACACTTGTCCGTCAATTGAGCTATCTCATCTTCTGAATGAAGTTCCATAATCAGAATGGTATTACCCATATAGATGAATTCCTGGCAATTACAGTTCTCCATCAGCCGCTGTTTGATCTCCCGCTCCACGGACATGGATAACAATAAGGAATTCATGCCATCCGGCACATCATTTTCCGATGTGTGAAAAATGATGCAGCAAAACAAAGGTCCCTTCATATCCACCCGATAGTCCAAAAGGAATCGTTCATAATCCTCTTCTCTGACTCTCCCCTCGATCAGGGAAATAAAGAAATTGGACTGCAGCTTTGGTAATACCTCCTGGAAATAGTCTTCCAGTTTTTTTAACATTTAACTTTTCTTCCCGTTCCCTGTCCAGTGTGGTTTTCAGCTTCATCAGGCTTTCTGACAGCTCGGTGGCACTGATGGGTTTCAGCATATATTCCTTGATCTCCAGATGGACGGCCTCTTTCGCATATTCAAATTCGTCAAAGCCGGTGCAAAGCATAATGTAAATATTGGGATAGTCCCGGTTCAGTTTTCTTGCCAGCTCCAGTCCATCCATGTAAGGCATTTTAATGTCCGTCAGTACCACATCCGGCTGAAGTTTTTCCACCAGCTCCAAAGCCTTCACGCCGTTGGTGGCACTTCCCACTACGTCAAATCCCAGATCATTCCAACGGATCTTTTTTTGCATAACATCGATGACCTCTACTTCATCATCGACAAGAATCACTTTATATTGTTCCATCCGTATCCTCCTGTTTTGCGGAGTATATTATTATTCTTTCATTATAGCAGAAGATTGCTCTCTGCTGAATGAATAGTTACAAAAATTTTGTAACTATTCAGAGCCCCATCTCGATTCCGCTTACGCTGCATCTCGATGTTGCTTCTCGCCATATGAAATTCCAGAAAAATAGCTCATTCATATAAACATGATTCGCGATTTTTCTTCCATTTCGCATGGCTCTGAATAGTTACAAAATTTGCCAAAACAGAATAAAAGACCGCCCATGTCATCCAGCGGATGACCGGGCTGTCTTATATTCTGTCTGTTTCAATATATTTTATTATTTTTTCTGTACATATTTCAGACAGTCAAGTGTTACGGCTGCCAGGATGATGATACCTTCAAAGATGAACTGAAGGTTGGTATCAATACCCAGAATCGTCAGGGAGTATGTAAGGGAGGTAAAGATCAATACACCGGTTACTACTCCGGAGATCTTACCGATACCACCGGTAAAGGATACACCACCAACTACACAGGCTGCGATAGCATCCATATCCCATCCCTGTCCATAAGCTGCACTACCGGAACCAACCATACGGTTACATTCCAGCCAGGAACCAAATCCGTACAGGATACCTGCCAGAATAAATGCTCCCATAGTTACTTTAAATACAGAGATACCGGATACTGCTGCTGCTTCCGGGTTTCCACCTACAGCATACAGGTTTTTGCCAAATGTTGTTTTGTTCCAGATAAACCATACAATGATAACTGCTGCAACTGCCCACAGAATGATAGTCGGGAATTTGCCGATCTGCGGGATGAAGGTATTCGGGATCACTGAATCAATTGCACCGAAAGATACACCCTTAGTAGCATAAGTAACCAGACCGAAAATGATCAGCATGTTAGCCATTGTAGAGATAAACGGATGCATTTTGAATCTTGCCATGAAGAAACCGGCAATCATAGAAAATACAGTTGTAAAGATTACACACATCAACAGTGCGAACAGTGCTTTCGCTGTGGAAGGCATGGTAGAGAAATCAAATACCTGTCCGAATACGGCACCTGTATTGATTCCGTTATGCATGATAATGGTTGCCGTAACCATACCCATACCAACCATACGTCCTACGGAAAGGTCGGTACCTGTTAACAGGATCAGACCGGCAACACCAAGTGCAAGGAACATACGCGGCGATGCCTGCTGTAAGATATTCAGGATGTTGGTAACTGTCAGCAGCTGTGTATTTTTGACGATTGGTGTGATGATACACAGTCCGATAAAGATCAGGATGATTACGATATACAGACCATTTTTGTACAGGAACTGGGATAAATTGAAGGAATATCTGTAATTTTCCAGTTTCTGTTCTCTCTGCTGAAGGAATGTGAACTTGGAGGTTCTCAGCAGATCGATCAGATGGTATTTATGCATGAATGCATCATGTCTTCTGTCTTTGATTTCCTGAATTTTGGATTCGTGAGCCATCTGTGCGTCAAACAGTTTGTTTTTGAACACATATTTCTCAGCCTTGATATCTTCTGCATCTTTCAGAGAAGCAATCTTTTTCTGGTGCTCGCTCTTCAGATCTGCTTTGACTTTCTCATATCTGCTGTTTTCTTCTGCTTTTGCAGCTTTGCAGCTGTTGTTTACTACATCGTAGTAATCTTTCTTGTAGTGTTTCGCCAGATAGTCCTCAGCTTCTGCAACCAGCTTTTTGATTTCTTCTTGTTGGCTGTTCTACCTTTTTTTGCACTTTCCAGCTCTATTTTTTTACTGTTTTCAATGATCTTATCTCTCTGGATTTTGGATAAGTTCTTATTTTCTTTTGCGATAGCGATCTGGTTTTTCAGATCGTTCACTTTATCAGATCCGTCTACGCGTAATGCATCGATTTTTTTCTGGATCTTTTCCACATATTCATCGATCGGTTTCAAAAGTTTTGCTTCTTCTTCAGCCGAAATAATAACGCTGTTTTCTGCCATTTCCAATTTTCCTCCTGTTACAGATATTTAGCACTGAGTCTCAATAATTCTTCCTGGTTTGTTTCTTTTGTGTTTACGATTCCGGCAAGGCGTCCGTTAGACATAACACCAATTCGGTTGGTAATACCAAGAATTTCCGGCATCTCGGAAGAAACAACGATGATTGTTTTTCCCTGTTTCGCCATATTGATGATCAGTTCATAGATTTCATATTTTGCTCCGACGTCGATTCCTCGTGTCGGATCATCCATCATGAATACACTCGGTGAACGCTCCAGCCATTTACCGAAGATGACTTTCTGCTGATTACCACCGGAAAGATTGGCGATCATATCATCCGGTCCCATACATTTTGTATGCATGATCTTGATTTCTTCAGCTGTTGCACGTACCATCTTATCATGTGATAATGCGATTCCGCTCTTATAATGATTCATATTCGCAATGGTAGTATTGAATGTAATATCGCCTTTCAGGAACAGGCCATTGGCTTTTCTTTCCTCTGTGATCAGAGCAAATCCGTGATCCATAGCATCCTTCGGAGATGAGAAGTTCAGCATCTTTCCGTCATATACGATATTTCCTTCTGCTCTTGTACGAATTCCGAAGATCGTCTCCAGAAGTTCTGTACGACCGGCACCAACCAGACCATAGAATCCGAAGATTTCTCCATTTTTTGATATCGAAAGAGATGTTCTGCAGTTTTGGTGCATATTTTGTTGATATATTCTGTACAGAGAGAATAGTTTCTCCCGGTGTATTGTCTACAGGTGGAAATCTGTTATCCAGAGAACGTCCAACCATGGCGGCGATCAGTTCATTCATATCTGTTTCTGCACTCGGCTTGGTCATAACCAGACTTCCGTCTCGCAGTACTGATATTTCATCACAGATTTCAAATATTTCATCCATTTTATGTGAAATGTAAATCAGAGAAATCCCCTGAGCCTTCAACTGACGCATCATCTTAAAGAGTTTTTCAACCTCCGGTGCAGTCAGAGATGAGGTAGGCTCATCCAGTACGATGACTTTGGAATGATAGGAAATTGCTTTGGCAATCTCACACATCTGTCTCTGAGATACAGACATTTTCTTCATTGGCTGTGTCAGATCAACTGTGATTCCCAGCTTTCTGAACAGGTCTGATGTTTCTTTTTTGCATTCTTCCTTCGTCGACAACCCCAACGGAATTCTTCGGGTATCTTCCAAGGAACATGTTGTCTACAACACTTCTTTCAAGACACTGGTTCAACTCCTGGTGTACCATTGCCACCCCGTTCTCCAGTGCATCCTTTGGTCCGGAGAAGTTTACTTCTTTTCCGTCCAGTACGATGGTTCCTTCATCTTTCTGATAGGTTCCAAAGAGGCATTTCATCATCGTCGATTTTCCGGCACCGTTTTCACCCATCAGTCCCATAATGGTTCCAGGTTTGACATTCATACTAATATGTTTCAAAACCTTATTTCTACCGAATGATTTGCTCATGCCGTTAATCGATAAGATATATTTGTTCTTATCTTCTTTCATAGCTGCGCTTCCTTTTCTTAGTAAAGAAGGGTATCATCGCTGACACCCCTCTGTAATTTCATCAATTTACGCTTTTATTCTGTCTCAAATTATTTGGAGAGAAGTGATGTATATGCTGCTGCATTGTCGGTCTTAACCATGTTAATTGCGAAAGCATCATACTCGCTTGGGTTTCCAAGACGGTTGGTGATATTGGACTCTGTCTGTCCGTCTCCACCGATGTAATCTACGTTCAGGTTCAGCAGATCATCATAGTTCTCCAGCAATGGCTGGTATGTAGAACTCAGGAAGTTATCCGATGCATTGTAGATATCCAGCCATACTTTTTTGGCTGGGCTCTTGCTTTCATCCAGCTGGTTAGCAACTTTGTCATAAACTTTTGTAGAATCTGTGAAATCGTTGTAGTTATCGGCTGTTACAGCAATATTTAATGCGTAGTAAGATCTTTCTTCTTCGCTGTATCTGTAATCTTCACCCTCTGTCAGGCAGTTGCCGGCTTCATCTGCTGTACCGATACCGGTATCGATATCTACACCGTCCAGTGCGTTACGCAGAACTCTCAGTGTCAGGTAAGCCTGAACGTCTGCATGCTGAGAAATTGTTCCACCGTATCCTTCAGCGATTGCTGCTACAGCATCGCTGTTTGCATCGTAACCGAAGGTAGGAACTTTGTTGTCTTTCGCCCATGCATTGAACATTGACATTCCCATACCATCGTTGTTGGAAACTACAACATCAATCTGATCACCGAAGGAAGCTGTCCATGTTCCGATCGCGTTACCGGCTGTTGCAGCATCCCATGTTGCACCTGCTGAGTTTTTCATTTCCTGAGAAGCCAGCTCACGGATGGTATATGTCTTTCCGTCTACATCCAGAGTTGCATCCTGCACAACTTTTGCTTTTCCATCTACGTTTGTTCCGGCTGGTGTAGAATCTACTCCGCCGTCTGCATCTACACCTGTTCCAAGTGCGGAACGAACACCACGTGTACGAGCGATAGAATCATTATGTCCGATGTCGCCGATTGCCAGAACGTATCCGATCACGCCGTCACCGTTTCTGTCAATAGTGTCTGCATTTTCTTTGATGTAATCCAGAACCATCTGTCCCTGCAGTTCAGCACCCTGGTTTGCATCGAAACCTACGTAATAAGTATTTCCGTTGAAGTTCAGAGCTTCTTTGTCCAGTTCGCCGGTAGCACTGCTGGATGGCTGACGGTTGAACCAGCACAGAGGTTTATCTTTGTTTTCTACAGTTCCGTCTGTTGATGCAGCAGAATCTGTTGCTTCTGTTGCTTCTGTTTTTTCTGTTGTTTTTGTAGAGTCTGCGGACTCTGATGTGGATCCGCCACAGCCAACCATAGATAATGCCATAGCTGCTGCCATAATTGCTGCTAATGCTTTTCTTTTCATTTTTATTCCTCCTGTTTTCCTGTTTGGTGATTTTGCCGGATTCGCTTCGTTCCCGGCTGATGAATTCATTATAATCACAAGAGTCTTGAAAAAAAAGTAGAATTTTTTTTCGATAAGTTATTGAAATTTTTAGTTATTTCATAAATATGACTCTATAGAATTACAGATAGCGCGGAGAAATTATCCCGAAACAGGAATCCCTGGTTTCACAAAATATTTTAAAATGATAGATAAACGGGCTGAATAGCAGGAAATGCCATTCAGCCCATTTTAATTGTACTCTTCCTTTTATATAATGATTCCAGTGTTCCCCTGATCACTCGAAATCTCTGGTAATATTCGTAAGCCATTTTCCTCTGATATAATGAACGAATACCACCGGCATTTTCTCGAATTCATCCAGGGTCATTACAAAGTATACCCAGATCGGCGGCAGCTTGAATACATATGCTGCCAGGTAGGTAAGGGGAACTGCAACAAGCCACATAAATATCGTATCCGTGATCATTCCAAATCTGGTATCACCGCCACCTCTGAAGCAGCCGCATATCAGGCAGGTATTGATGCTTTCCCCCATAAGACGCCAGGTTGTCATAATGATAAAGACACCAAGATAATAGATGGCGGTCTCTGTCAGTTTGTCACGATAGAAATTCAGTATCACTGGGCGAATCGCCAGAATAACACCACATCCGATCAGGCTGACAACAATTGTGATCCTGAGCATGCGTTTTCCGTATTCTCTGGCTGTGTCAACACCGTTTTTGCCCAGCTCCTGACTGACAATGATCGTAGTTGCATTGGAGAAGCCACGACAGGCGATGGCACCAATATTTACCACCATAACAGCAACTGCATTTGCCGCAACCATATCATCGCCGATATGACCAAGGATCGATGCAAATGCTGAAGTGGCCAGGCTCCAGACAACATCATTAATCACAGCCGGCGTTGCGATCTTCATAAAATCCTGGAACAGAACACCTGCTTTGGCAAAGAAATATTTTATCCGGAATCTGACATCGGAACTATGTAACGAGTAAACGAGACAGATCACTACCTCTACGATTCTGGCAATCACCGTACCAAGAGCAACTCCGGTAACACCAAGCTTCGGAAGTCCAAACAAACCAAAGATAAAAGTGGCATTACAGATTACATTGACGCAAAGAGAAACTACATACGTAACAGAAGGCAGCATGATCTTCCCGATGCTTCGAAGGGCACTCATAAAAACCTGAGAGAATCCCATAAATACAAACGAAAAGGAAATCACCCTCAGATATTCACCACCGGAAGCAATCGTCTCCGGACTGTTGGTAAAAATCTTCATAATAGTAGTCGGTATGGCAAAGGAGACAGCAAAGAATACAGCAGAAACAATCAGCGAGATTCGTTCCGCCAGACCAAGTATCTTTTCTACTGTCTTTTTTGATCACCTTTTCCCCCAAGTACTGGGCACATAAAAGCCGAAGTACCCGCTGCCATACCGTAGTATAAGCAGAAAAGGATAAAAGTAAACTGATTGGCAAGGGAGGATGCCGACATAGCCGTCTGACTCACATATCCAAGCATCACTGTATCTGCCATATTTACCAGTGTTCCGATCAGATTCTGGATCATAATCGGAAAGGCTAATCTTGATGCGTATTTTAAGAATTCTTTTTTGATTTAGCATACGAACATTCTTCCTCAATTCTGAAAATTATAGTACCTGTGATGAAACTATCTGTTTTATCTTTTTTTCCTCGAATCCAATACCCATTTTCCACGCAGAAACAGATACAGGAAAATTCACCGAGCTGATGCTCCAGGTCAGCGGGTATGCCCAGAAGATCACACGAATATCCGGAATGTAATGCACAGCAACGGTAATATAGCTGACACGGAACAGACACCAGACACAGAGCATGACGATCATAGGAACTGCTGCATGACCGGAGCCGCGAAGGACTGCTGCGATACAGTGAGAAAACGCCAGCAAAAAATAGAACAGCGCAATCGTCCGCGCCTGCATCACACCATAATGTACCACCTCCGGATCTCCATTAAATGCCGCGATCAGCGTCGGAGCCGCCACATAGATCAGAACACCGATCAGTTCCGCGATCACTATGGAGCACAGGATGCCAAACCGCGCACCGTTTTTTCGCACGGTCGTACTGCTTCGCACCAAGATTCTGGCTGACAAAGGTTGTCAGCGCCATCGTAAAGCATGTAACCGGCAAAAATGCAAAGCCCTCTATCTTTGAATAAGAACCGCAGCCTGCCATCGCCAATTTTTCCAAAAGCATTGATATTGGTCTGTACGAAAACATTGGCGATAGAGATTACGGAGTTCTGAAAACCGGACGGCACACCATTCTGAATGATCTGTTTCATCATGAGCCCGTCAAAACCGATCTTGCTGATCTGTAACCGATATTCTTCTTTTGTCCGCATCAGGTGAATCATACAGAAAATCGCACTGGCAAACTGGGAAATCGCCGTTGCCAGCGCCGCTGCCCCGACTCCCATGCCGAGACCTGCAATAAAGAAAATATCCAGCACCACATTGATACACGAGGACACGATCAGATAGATCAGCGGATGCCGGCTGTCACCGACCGACTGTAAGATGCCGACGAAAATATTGTACATGACAAATCCAAGGGAACCCGCAAAATAAATACGGAAATATTCGATCGACTGTGGAAGCACCTCCGACGGTGTTCCCATCAACACCAGAATCTTTGGCGCCAGAAACATCCCGATCGCCGTCAATGCAAGACCTGCCGCCAGCCCAAACGCTACTGTCGTGTGGATCGCTTTCTGTAAATATTCCTTATTTTTCGCCCCATAATACCTCGCGATAACAACTCCTGCACCCAGCGCGATTCCGTTTATGAACCCGACCATCAGAAAGATCAGATTTCCCGAGGAACTGACCGCCGCCAGGGCATTACTGCCGAGAAAATTTGCCAACGATCAGAGAGTCTGCCGTATTATACAACTGTTGAAACAGATTTCCTATAAACAGCGGAATCGCAAAAAAATTATGATTTTCCCTGGAGATGCTTCCTTCCGTCATTCGTGTTTTGCTCTCTGCATTCAAAAAAGTCCCCCCAACTTTCCTTTGTTTTTTCATTTAATGTCCGCAGATTCTATGCTACCTGTTTTTCTCTCATTTTCTCATTATTTTCCATAGTCCCAGGTAGCCTGACAAAGCCATTGTAACACGATTTTCATATAACTTGCCATGTCATTGGCAAACTGCTCCGGATACTCATTTTCAAAGATTCCATCTGTTACAAAAGTATATTTATGGTTAATGTTTTTCCGTTTTGCCAATTCCTATCTCAAAACTCTTTCTTTCTCATCACTCTCATACTATACCTATACGAAGCATACCATACAAGCAGACTTAACACAATAAGTGCAATCGCAATTTCAAGATCTCCTGTTCCTCCTATCACATTCAGAATGCTTTCTTTGAACTCCAGGTTAGGTTTTCAGAATAGAACCAATTGTATAACAAATTGCAAAAATAATTAAAATTGCGATTGGCAGCACGATTCGTCCCTTCTCTCCTTCAAACCTTAGTCGGATCGCAATCATAATTCCCGCAACTGCCTGAACCACGAAAAAATACGATCAGCTCCATTGCCATCATTTCCAAATTTAACACTTCTTCAGGATTTATAAGCGTGGCTATTCCTGCACAGATTACCCCCCATACACCATCCCACATACTGTCATAATAAAAGATAAAATATACTTTTTCTCTGACATATATTTTTCTATTTACGGGTAAAGAAAACAAATATGTGTATCCATGACCATTTTCATCGTAACTGATCGTATTACCTGAATATACTGCCATAACAGATGGAATATACACTGCAATGAAGTCAGCTCCCAATTTTTCCCGTGAGTATGAAAAAATATTGCTACAACTGCTAATACCAGAAAAAGATTGCCACCTTGCCGAAGAAACAACCGAAAATCCTTTTCCAAAAGCCCTCTGATTCCTTTCATCATCTCTCGCCTCCTGTTAACATAAGAATCACCTGATCGAGTGATCCGCTCTCCACTACGATTTCCGGATAAATTTTCTATATAATACTGCTTCTCGTTCGTAAGACAGGCAATTCCGAAAACCTCATTTTTTCTCTTTCAAAAGATACCTTTTATCCATTGCCCGATACTGTTCCTCACTGACTTTCAACACTGCATATTTTTCCAGAATCGTATCCATCTCTTCGTGGAGCACAATCTTTCCTTTGTGGATCACATAAATATCATCACAGAGATGTTCCAGATCCGAAGAAATATGTGAGCTGATCAGGATACTTCTCTCCGGCTTCTCTTCCATATACTCTCTTAAAATATCCAGCATCCCTTCCCTCGCTCCGACATCAAGCCCTGCTGTCGGCTCGTCCAGCATCAGGAATTCTGCCTGATGTGTCAATGCAATGATCAGATTCAGCTTTGCCTTCATTCCTGTTGAATACTCTTTTATAAATTTATTCAACGGAATCTGATATTCTTCACACATCTGATGGAATTTTTCTGCTTCAAACTTTGGATACAATCTGGCAAGGACTGCTTCAACATCTTTTCCTTTCAAATATCCGGTGAATCCGGCTTCTGCCAGGACGACTCCCAGCTCCTCTTTCTCTTTTTCACTTAACTCTTCCTGTGTTTTTCCCAGAACCTTTATCTCGCCGGCATCATATGAAATGAGTCCGAGCACCGCCTTAAACAGAGTGCTTTTGCCGGCCCCGTTCTCTCCAACCAGACCGGTAATTCTTCCTTTTTCTACATTTAACGAACAGTCTAACTGAAATTCTCCGTAGCTTTTCTTTACTCCTTTGATTTCTAACATACTTATTCATCCTCCATGATGAGTTCAAACAATGAACGGATCTCTTCCTCTTTCATTCCGCAGCGCCTTCCCTTCTGAATCGCCGCTTCCAGATCCGCCTCAACTTCTTTCCTGCGCTCTTCTTCCATCAGCTGTATGTTCGAAGCCGCTACATACGTTCCTTTTCCATGAACTGTGACAGTCATTCCCTCTGCTTCCAGATTGTCATATGCTTTCTTCACAGTAAGTGCACTGATCTTCAGTTCCTTTGCCATCGTTCTCACAGATGGCAATATATCATTTTCTTTAATTGTCCGGAGATAATCTGCGCCTTGATCTGCTCCATGATCTGTTCATAAATTGGTACCATCGATGTGTTATTGATTATAATCTTCATATATTCCCTCCTGTTGTAAACAGTATATAACAGTATAGTACTGTTGTCAACTGTTGTATAAAGGCTACTATTCACTGATATATCCCACAAGGTGTTTTTGGTGAGCGAAGGTCACAGAAAACCCGAGACATACCGCGCGAAGCGTGTTACTGAATAGTTACATAAGATTTTGAACGATAACTATCACAAAACAAAGGAGGAACTATTACATGACACAAGAAGAATTTTATGTTGTATTTGAACTTCAGGATCTTATGTAACTCTTCGCATCAACACCCGGTGTTCTGATTGAACTCTTTACCGTACCGGTACTCTCAGAACCCAGGGAGTATGAGGCAGCGGAGTATTGGATGTATGAGTTGGGGGCTGAACTGGATTAATTAATTTATCGTTATATCAAAAGGGAGGCAACGGGTTTTTCCGCTGCCTCTCTTTAATTGTTGTGATCATCGAAACTATCATCAAAGATTTCGAGAACCAAAATGGCCATTCTTCATGATGGATATACAGCAATAGT
>ENA-OQES01000280-OQES01000280.1-human-gut-metagenome-genome-assembly--contig:-NODE-280-length-22251-cov-4.767583_pt1 | contig 22251 bp, 27 predicted proteins | sample MGYA00242798_ERZ504641 | MGnify/ENA primary metagenome ERZ504641 (study PRJEB26092, sample SAMD00036327) | human gut metagenome | host: Homo sapiens | study: EMG produced TPA metagenomics assembly of...
GTGAAAATGGATAAAAATATAGTGAAAACAAACAAAAACGAACCGTTTCGCCCTTAAAAACGGTGGGGAATCTTGACAAAACGTGGAAACAAAGCTATAATTTATTCATGTATCAAAGGTGTGCGGGGAAATCGAAAACACACTTTGAAAAACGAAAAAATCTTAAAGCTTTGAAAGCGAACCGTTACGCTGAGGTTAAGAGGAATGGGGGTATCGTAAGAGTTAATCGACAATCCAGTCAACACCAGCAAGTAAAAGATGGGAGGAAGAAAATTGGAAAAATTAAACAAAATCCTTTTGTGAAAAAAGGTAGGATTTAACAGAATTGTTTTGTGCTGTGTCCTTCTTCTGATGTACGGACTCTTCTGTGCACTGACCGGAGGAAGCTTCGCAGGAATGAACCGAATCATGAGCGCACTCAATTATGCTTATTTCCTTGGATTTTTATCACTGGGTGTTACATTTGTAATTGCTACAGGACAGATCGACTTCTCTATTGGACCGGTTATGTTCTGCTGTGCACTTATCTCAGGTTACACACTGACAACACATGGAATTTCAATGCCGGTTGCATTCCTGATCAGTATCCTTGTAGGATTTGCTTTTGGTCTCTTTAACGGATACCTTGTAGCGTACTGGTCAGTACCTTCATTCATCACTTCAATGGCAAGTATGAATATCGCAAAAGGTCTTGCATCAGTTTACACAAAGACACAGTCAGTCAGCTGGCCGCAGGCAGCAGATCCGGACAATGGATGGTTCAGAAATCTTGTAAGATATAACGGATTCCCGGTTGGACTTGTTATTCTTCTGGTTGTAGCAGTTATCTGTGCTATCATCCTGAACAAGACAAGAATCGGACGTTACATCCTTTGCCTTGGAAGTAACAAAGAAGCTGTTAGACTTTCAGGTGTTGATGTTAAGAAATGGGAAATGCTTGCATTTATCATCTGTGGAATTCTTGTTGGAATGGGTGCTATCTTCTATGTATCTGCATACACAACAGTACAGCCTGGATACGGAGATCAGTACAACAACGAAGCAATCGCCGGATGTGTAATGGGTGGTACATCCATGGCAGGTGGACTTGCATCCATCAGCGGTACAATCATTGGTGTATTTATCATCGCTCTTCTTCAGGAAGGAATTCTGGCTCTTGGCTTTACAAAAGATTATCAGCTTATCATTACAGGTGTTATTGTTATCGTCGCAGTATTCAGTGACGTACTTGCAAGACGCAGAAAGAACTAATTTCTCTTCTATATTAAGAGATCAGCTTTATGAATGATGAACGAAATGTTTGATTGAAAGAAAGGCAAGGGTAATAAAATGGGCGAAGTTATATTGGAAATGAAAGGGATTGATAAATCTTTCCCAGGTGTTCACGCACTTGACCATGTAGATCTTGAGATCAGAAAAGGCGAAGTTCTTGCTCTTATGGGAGAGAATGGTGCCGGAAAATCAACTCTGATGAAAGTTCTTACAGGTATTTATACAAAAGATTCTGGAACAATTACATATGAAGGAAAAGAAGTAGAGTTCCACAGCGCACGTGAAGCACAGGATAACGGTGTTATCATCGTACACCAGGAGCTGAACATGCTTGGTCATCTGACAGTTGCTCAGAACATCTTCATCGGAAGAGAGTTCAAGAAGGGTATCAAGATCGATGACAAGAAGATGAACGAAGAAGCACAGAAACTGTTCGACAGAATGAACGTTGATATTGATCCGAGAGAGACAATGTCGAAAAACTTACAGTAGGTAAGCAGCAGATGTGTGAGATCGCCAAAAGCAATTTCACATGATGCAAAGATTATTATCTTTGATGAGCCATCAGCAGCTCTGACAGAGACAGAGATCGAGCAGTTGTTCAAGATCATCCGTGACCTGAGAAGTCAGGGAATGGGAATTGTTTATATCTCCCACCGTATGGATGAGATTAAAGTGATCACAGACCGTGTTACAGTCATGAGAGATGGTACTTATGTTGGAACATTGATCACAAAAGAAAGTACAAAAGACGACATCATCAACATGATGGTTGGACGTGTTATTTACGAAGATCCGAAGGAGAAAAACATGACACCTCCGGGAGCACCGGTAGTTCTTAAAGTTGATCACCTGAACGCTGGTAAGATGGTACAGGATGTAAGCTTCGAACTTCACAAAGGTGAGATCCTTGGATTCTCCGGACTGATGGGAGCTGGACGTACAGAGACAGCTAGAGCACTCTTTGGAGCTGACCCGATCGACAGCGGTGATATTTATATCAACGGTAAGAAGGTTACAATCAAGAGCCCACAGGATGCTGTTAAGTGCGGTATCGGTTATCTGTCAGAGGACAGAAAGAGATATGGTATTGTTGTACAGAAATCAGTTGCTGAGAATACAACAATGGCAACACTTGAAAAATTTCATGAGCGGTCCTTTTATCGATAAGAAGAAAGAGAACAAGATTGCTCAGGAATATGTTGAGCAGCTTGCAACAAAGACTCCTGGTACAGATCAGCTGGTAGTTAACCTGTCAGGTGGTAACCAGCAGAAAGTCGTTATTGCAAAATGGCTGACAAGAGACTGTGACATCCTTATCTTCGATGAGCCTACAAGAGGTATCGACGTTGGAGCTAAGAATGAGATTTACAAGCTGATGAATCAGCTGGCAGCAGAAGGAAAAGCCATTATTATGATTTCCTCCGAGATGACAGAGATCCTTCGTATGAGTGACAGAATCGTTGTTATGTGCGAAGGTAAGAAGACAGGTGAGCTGGATATTTCCGAAGCTACACAGGAAAATATCATGAACATGGCTACACGTGAGATTGAGTAGGGAGGGAAAAAGTAATGGCAAATAATACAACAAAGAAGGCCGGTTCTAATAAGTCATTTATTGACAGAATGGGAGGACAGAAATTCATCGTCCTGCTCGTTGTAATTGCACTGTTTATCTTCTTCTGTGCAATGAGCCCGAACTTCAGAAAATATACAACATTTATTAACATTCTGGACTTCTCCTATTATATTGTCCTGATGGCAATTGGAGTAGCCTTTCCACTGATGACAGGTGGTGTTGACCTGTCAATCGGTACTGGACTTGTATGTTATTCACTCGTTGGTGGATATCTGATCGTTCACAAAGGAATGCCTACAATCGTTGGTATCCTTGCAGCAATTATTCTTGGAATGCTGATTGGTGTTCTGAATGGTGTACTGGTAGCAATCATGGACCTGCCGGCATTCCTGGCAACACTTTGTACTTGTATGATTACTCGTGGACTTGGTTCCATTATCGTAGGTGGATTCGGAATCTCATGGCCGGCAGCAGCAGCACCGGGCGGATGGTTCAGAAGTATCTTCAAGATTCAGTCCGGCGGACAGAATATCCCGATCGGTTTCTTATGGGTAATTCTTCTCGTTGTTGTTATGACATTTGTACTGAATCATACAAGAATTGGACGTTATACACTTGCAATCGGAAGTAACAAAGAAGCAACAAGACTTTCCGGAGTTAATGTAAGATTCTATCACATTGCAGCATATGTAATTTGTGGATTCTTCGCAGGACTTGCTTCTATCGCATACTCCGCTATCTTCGCTACAGTTCAGCCAGGAAGTGGTGCCGGATTTGAGCTTGAGGCTATCGGTGGAGCAATCATCGGTGGTGTATCCATGACAGGTGGTGTAGGAAGCATCACAGGAACACTGTTTGGTGTATTCGTTATCTGTCTTCTGAAGACTGGTCTTCCATTCATCGGACTGACAGCTAACTGGCAGCAGATCATTACAGGATTTGTCCTGATCGCAGCCGTACTTGTTGATATTCTTAAGAGAAAAGCAGGAAAAGAGTAATTTTTTCCACTTAAATTTAGAATTTGTGAAAAATCACGAAAAAGCAATAATTAATTGCAAAACCATTGGTAATGTGTTATATTATTAATGTGTGCGGATAGATAGCAGCGGGGAAACGTGCTGAAAAAAGCGTGAAAAAGAAAGCTGTTACTATAGAAGCTAAACGAAACAGACTGTATAAAGAGTTTTCGGACAAAGAAGCCTGGGCAAACTACTTCTGCAGAGCGATTTAAGAAATGCACGAAAGAGGCTCTGCCAGAGAGGCCTGGCATTAGGGAGAGGAAAACTGGAAGAAAACTCAGACAAGCAGTCACAAATTTATTTTGTCAGGAGGACATAATTATGAAAAAGAAAGTTTTAGCAGTTTTACTTGGTGGATGTATGGTAGTTGGAATGCTCGCTGGATGTGGATCCAAGGGAGGAGAAACTAAGACAACAGATGAAGGAAATAAGACAGAAGGATCAGGAGATTCTAAGGGATATCATTTCGAAGTTGTTGTAAAGAGCTTCCAGTCTTCATACTGGCAGGCAGCTGTACAGGGAATCAACCAGGCTTGTGATGAACTCGGTGTTACAGCTAACACAACAGGACCGAACGCTGAGTCCGATATCGCTGACCAGGTTAACATGCTGAACAACGCAATCAACAAAGATCCAGACGGAATCGCTCTTGCAGCTTGTGACCAGAACTCAGTTCTTGATTCACTGCAGTCAGCACTTGACAAGAAGATTCCGGTTGTATGTTTCGACTCAGGTGTTCCGGACGCTCCAGAAGGATCTGTATACGCAACAGTTGTAACAGACAACGAGCAGGCTGGTGGAATCGCAGCAGAGCATATTTATGAAGCAATCAAAGACAGAATCGGAAACGGACAGGTTCGTGTTGGTGAAGTTAACCAGGATGCAACATCTGCTAACATTTCTGAGCGTGGTATGGGATTCATCAACAAGTTCATCGAGCTTGCTAAAGCTGATGGAAAGACAGTAGCAGTTGTAGGAAATGACTTCTATGTAAACCAGGTAAAAGACAATGGCGATCAGGCATCTGCTGACGTAGTTCTCGAAGTTGCAGTTCCGGCACAGACAACAGTTGAGCTGTGTGCTACAGAGGCTTCTAACATCATGAACAAAGACGATACAATCGCTATGTTCGGATCAAACCAGGTATCTGCAGAGGGTGTTCTCACAGCTAACCAGAACCTGAACAAACTTGGAACAGATGATGATAAGATCGTTGCAGCTGGATTCGATGCTGGATCAGTTATCAAAGCCGCTGTTAAAGATGGTACATTACTTGGTGCTGTTACACAGTCTCCTCTGATGCAGGGTAAAATCTCCATCGAGACTCTTGCTAAGATCTGTGATGGTGAGTCTGTAGAAGACGTTACAACAGATGGTTACTGGTATGATTCTACAAACATGGAAGATGCTGACATCGTTCCAAACCTTTATGACTAATTCATATCTGTAAAGAGAAGCTGAATTATTAAAGTGAAAAGAAAGGAATCGGGAAATTCCCGGTTCCCTTTTTTAAAATAATATGTTATTATATCAAGGAGGAAGATAATATGTTAAAAGGAATTCCAAAAATTTTATCACCAGAACTGTTGAAAGTACTTGCTGAGATGGGACACAGTGACAGACTGGTTATCTCTGATGGAAACTTCCCGGCTGAATCAATGGGAAAAGACGCGATTGTGATCCGTTGCGACGGACACGGAGTACCGGAGATTCTTGATGCGATTCTTCAGGTGTTCCCTCTGGACAGCTATGTGGAGCATCCGGTAAATCTTATGGAAGTTATGCCTGGAGATACTGTGGAGACACCAATCTGGGATACATATAAAGAGATTATCCGTAAATATGATGACAGAGGTGATGCTGTTGTTGGAAACATTGAGCGTTTTGCATTCTATGATGAAGCTAAGACAGCTTATGCGATCATTGCAACAGGTGAATCAGCACTTTATGCGAATGTAATGCTTCAGAAGGGTGTTGTAACAGACTAGTCACAGTTTTTTAACGTAATGGAGGAACAATATGCTTGATCATGTAGAAAAAAATATTTGCAGATATGAAGCCGATGATGAAAAAGTTGAAGAAGGCTTCTTATAAAGTAAATATGGAGGCTTTTATAGAGAATCATGGACATTATTTCCGTGAGATGACAGAATATACGGAGAATGCTTCTGATAAAGAGACGGCAGCCAAAGAGCTTGCAGTAGACTTTACAGATAAGGTTTATGATGCATATGTTTCTCCGAAAAAAGGAAAAATAGACAGTGCAGTTCAGACAGATCTGAATTTCTTTATGATCTATTATGTATTTCCGGCAATTCTTTTGACAGAGCATGACGATGCGAAACTGATCGCAGATCATCTCTGCAGCAGATGGGGAGAAAAGTTTAAGAACAGTAAGATTCAGTATACAGATTATGATTCCCTATATGTTTCATTCCGTGAGAAGATATTTGGAATCTTTTAATACTTGCAAATAAACCTTACTTGTGATAGAATAATTAAGATTCATGTAATGGCATGAGAAGATTTTAGAAGCTATATTTTTATGGTTTAATAAGTGTGCTGTTACGTTAGTGTGTAGGAGGTCATAGAAGATGGACATTTTGAAGATTGTTTTATACATTATCTTTGTTATAGACTGTATCGCATTATCAGCGATTATTCTTTTGCAGGAAGGAAAGTCAGCCGGATTGGGAACAATTGGCGGTATGGCGGATACTTATTGGGGACAGAACAAGGGACGTTCTATGGAAGGCGCACTTGTAAAGTCTACAAAGTTTCTTGCTATCCTTTTCCTGGTGCTTGCAGTAGTACTGAACCTTAAGGTTTTTAATTAATAACAGATGATGAAGTAAGTATAAGACATTCTATAATAAGACTATAGAATGTCTTTTTTTACTTTAAGTAGTGGTGAAAGGTTACATCGTGTGAACAGTAACGATGAAAGGAAACAGAATGGATCAGACATTTGAAAAGAGAAAAAAGTGATTTATGACTTTATTTGTGATGATTTTTATATCCCAATGAAAGTCAAAGAGATTGCAACGGTTCTTCAGGTATCGAAAGAACAGAGAAGAGATCTTCAGGAAGTGTTGGATGCGCTCGTTGAAGAAGGAAAGATTACACTTTCTAAAAGAGGGAAATACAGTAAAGGGCAGACGAAGCATATCACAGGAACCTTCCAGGCGAATATCCGTGGATTTGGATTTGTTATGGTAGAGGGTGAAGATGAGGATATCTTTATTCCGGGAGAGAATGTGAACGGTGCATTCCAGGGAGATGAAGTGGAATGTATTATCACAGGTGCGCCGGGAGGTAAGAGAAAAGAAGGAAAAATCGTAAGAATCGTGTCGCATCAGGTGAAGAAGATTGTCGGATTGTATGAGAAGAGTAAGAGTTTTGGATTTGTACGTCCGGATAATCAGAGATATCTGAAGGATATTTATATTCCGGCCGGAAAAGAGATGGGTGCCATGGACGGTCATAAGGTTGTGGTAGAACTGACATCTTATGGACAGGAACATGCTAAGCCGGAAGGAAAGATTGTTGAGATCATCGGTCATGTGAATGATCCGGGAGCAGATATTTTATCTATTGTAAAGGATTATGATCTTCCTACAGAATTTCCGGAGAAGGTATTGAATCAGGCGGTTCGTGTTGGAAAAGATGTATCAGAAGCAGATTGTGCAGGTAGATTGGATTTACGTGACTGGCAGATGGTTACGATCGACGGTGAAGATGCGAAGGATCTGGATGATGCGGTTTCTCTGACAATGAAGGATGAGAATTATCAGCTGGGAGTTCATATTGCGGATGTTACCAATTATGTACAGGAGAAAAGTGCCCTGGATCGAGAAGCACTGAAGCGTGGGACGAGTGTTTATCTTGCGGACCGTGTCATACCGATGTTGCCACATGTGTTGTCGAATGGCATCTGTTCTCTGAATGCAGGGGAAGACCGTCTGGCATTATCCTGTATCATGACAGTGTCTCCGAAAGGCGAGGTGATCGATCATCAGATCGCGGAGACTGTGATCCGGGTAGACAAGCGTATGAGTTATACAGGTGTATCTAAGGTGCTGGCAGAAGAACCGGAAGCACTGAAAGAAGATGAGGATTTTGTTCCGATGATTCAGAAGATGCAGGAACTTTCAACGATTCTCAGAGAACGACGTGGCAAGAGAGGTTCGATTGATTTTGATTTTCCGGAGACAAAGATTGAATTGGATGAGAAGGGGAAACCAATTAATATCAAACCTTATGAGAGAAACAGTGCAACGAAGATCATCGAAGATTTTATGCTTCTTGCCAATGAGACGGTGGCAGAAGAATATTTTTGGAGAGAGGTTCCATTTCTCTACAGAACGCATGAAGTTCCAGACGAAGAGAAGATAAAGAAACTGAGTACATTTATCAATAATTTCGGTTATCATATTCATGTGCATGATGAAGTAAAACCAAAGGAGATTCAGAAACTTCTTAGTCAGGTGGAAGGAACCCCGGAAGAAGCTCTGATCAGCAGACTTACATTACGCTCCATGTGCCAGGCAAAATACACAACAGATAATACAGGACACTTTGGATTGGCAGCGAAGTATTATACACATTTCACTTCTCCGATCCGCCGTTATCCGGATCTCCAGATTCACAGAATCATTAAGGAGAACCTGCGCGGACGATTGAATGAGAATCGTATAGAACATTATGACAAGATCCTCCCGGAAGTAGCGAAGCAGTGTAGTGACAGAGAACGACTGGCAGAAGAGACAGAACGTGAAGTTGTGAAGATGAAAAAAGCAGAGTATATGCGCATGCATATTGGAGAAGAGTACGAAGGTGTCATTTCCGGTGTTACAAAATGGGGAATCTATGTAGAACTTCCGAATACAGTGGAAGGTCTTGTCCATGTTGTGGATCTGCGGGACGATCATTATAATTTTATAGAGCAGACATATGAAATGGTCGGAGAGCATACAGGAAAGACATATAAACTTGGTGAAAAGGTGCGTGTCCGCGTAAGTGATGCAGATAAGCTGCTCCGGACGATTAATTTCGAGTTGGCATAATACTTGCAGGAGTGCGGTTAAAATAGATGAGTTAGAGGTTGGAATCAGATGGCAAAGACAGAGAAAAAAGCTTATTGCGAATAATAAAAAAGGCATATCATGATTATTATATTCTTGAGAAATACGAAGCAGGACTTGTGCTGCATGGCACAGAAGTAAAGTCTCTTCGTATGGGAAAGTGTAGTATTAAAGAAGCATTTATCCGTGTGGAAGACGGGGAGATGTATATCTATGGTATGCATATCAGTCCTTATGAGAAGGGGAATATCTTTAACAAAGATCCGCTTCGTGTGAGAAAGCTGCTTCTTCATAAGAAGGAGATACTGAAAATATTTGGTAAGATGAAAGAACAGGGAATTACAGTTGTTCCGCTGCAGGTTTATTTCAGCGGAAGTCTTGTAAAGATTGAGATTGGACTTGCCAAAGGTAAGAAATTATATGACAAGCGTGAGACGATCGCAAAGAAAGATCAGAAGCGTGAAGCACAGAGAGAATTCAAAGCGTTCAATCGATAAAGGATTGAGGCAGGAGCGAATAGCAAAAAGCAATTGGATCAGAAACCAATTGCTTTTTTTACTTCATTGATATCGCCAGTAAATACAAGTCCACCCATTCCGGCTTCTTTTGCTGCATTGATGTTTGGCTCAAGATCATCAATAAAGAAACATTCTTCTGCCTTTAAATCAAATTTCCTGAGAAAATGACTGTAGATTTCAGGAGACGGCTTTGCAAGTCTGATCGGTCCGGAAAATAAGATTCCGTCAAACTGAGAAAGAAGTTCACTTCCTTCATAGTATTCTGCAAAATAGGTTGGAGCATTAGACAGCAGATAGATTGGTATATTGCGCTCTTTTAATTCATGGATAAATGTAATGGTATCCGGAAGTAAAGTAGTGCAGCGTGGCCATTCTTTTGCAAACCGGCGGATGCAGTCCTTCAAATGTTCCGGAACCTGATCGATGACTTCATTTATGTAACTATCATAATCAAGTGTGCCGGCGTCAAGTTCTGCCCAGCGTTTATAAACGATTTCGGATAAATAATCCAGTTCTTCTTCATATGGACAGAATTCTGAGAGGATCGCTTTTCCATCAAAACGTCCAATGACATTTCCAAAGTCAAAAACAATATTCTTGTATTTCATGACAAATTTCCTTTCTGAACAGTTACGTTTATTTTATTATACTGCGCAGAAAAGACAGATTCAAATAAAATATGTATTGCTGTTCATACGATGTGCGACCAGCAACTAATAGACAAAAAGAGAAAAAACTGTCTAAAAATTATCTTGACATCTATTTTATTTATGATATATTTTGAGAGTCAAAGTATTTAAAGTCAAAACAATTACGGTTCAGATCTGGAAAGAATCATACTGTGAAGAGTGACAATTATTTTGACAGAGTTGGAGAAGAGATATGATAGGAAGAATATGCGGGACAGGATCGTACATACCGTCCCATCGAATGGACAACGTGGAATTGTCCTCTCTGGTCGACACAAGTGATGAATGGATCCGGGAACGCACAGGAATTCAAAGCCGACATCTCGCAAAAGAGGAGACGGTATCTTTTATGGCTGCAAAAGCAGCAGAAGAAGCTCTTGCAGACAGCGGGCTGAAAGCAGAAGAGATTGACCTGATCCTTGTAGCGACGTCTTCTTCAGAAACAGTATTTCCGAATACTTCCTGTGAAGTGCAGAAAGCAATCGGTGCAGTTCATGCATGGGGATACGATCTGAATGCAGCCTGTTCGGGATTTATTCTCGCATTGAATACGGCGCAGTCTTATATCCGTTCGGGTCTTGTTAAGACTGCACTGGTGATCGGTGCAGAGAAGATGAGCAGAATTGTAGACTGGAAAGACCGTGGAACTTGCATTTTATTCGGAGACGGTGCAGGTGCAGTGGTTCTCCGGGGAGAAGAAAGTGAAAGTGCAGAAGCAGTCTACACGGCCATGGCACATTCGGCAGGAGACAAGGGAGAGGCATTGACCTTACAATATGGAACAGAAGAAATGCCGGTAATTCGGATGGATGGACAGGCAGTTTTTAAGTTCGCTGTGAGAAAAGTACCGGAAATCATCGAAGAAATGTTGAAAAAAATGCAGATGTTTCAAGAGAAGATGTGGATTACTTTGTTTTGCATCAGGCAAACAGAAGAATCATTGAAGCGGCTGCAAAGAGAGTTGGCGTAGAAATTGAGAGGTTCCCAATGAATCTTGGTGAATATGCGAATACGTCGGCGGCGTCAGTTCCAATCCTTTTAAATGAAATGAATCGGGATGGAAAGCTGAAAAGAGGTCAGAAAATTATACTTGCCGGATTCGGGGCAGGACTTACATGGGCAGGATGCCTGATGGAATGGTAAATTCAAGAAAGGAAAACAAAATCATGTTAGAAAAAGTAAAAGAAATCGTAGCAGAGTCATTAAACGTAGAGGAAAGCACATTAAGTGAGACAACATCTTTCAAAGAGGATCTTGGAGCAGATTCCCTGGATCTTTTTGAGATGGTAATGGCATTTGAGGAGGCTTTTGAAGTAGAGATCCCATCTGAAGATCTAGAGCAGATCACAACAGTGGGGGGTACGTTGTAAAATATATCGAATCACACAAGTAGAAGTATAGAACAAGTAGAAAACGAAGCATTCCGGTTCCTTTTCGGCAGCCAATCCGAGAGAACCGTTGATAGAGAAGTGATCAAGAAGGGAGTTCTTATGAGAACGAGAATAACAGAATTACTTGGAATTGAGTACCCGATCATTCAGGGCGGTATGGCATGGGTTGCAGAATATCATCTGGCGGCAGCAGTTTCAAATGCCGGTGGACTTGGACTGATCGGAACAGCAAGTGCACCGGCCGAGTGGGTCAGAGAACAGATCCGTGAGGCAAAGAAGCTGACAGATAAGCCGTTTGGAATCAATATTATGATGATCAGTCCTTATGCAGATGAAGTTGCAAAGGTGGCTGTCGAAGAAGGTGTCGCAGTTGTCACGACAGGTGCAGGATCTCCAGAAAAATATGTAAAGATGTGGAAGGAAGCCGGAATCAAAGTGATTCCTGTAGTTGCTTCTGTAGCGATGGCGAAGAGAATGCAGCGTTGTGGAGCAGATGCTCTGGTGGCAGAAGGAACAGAAGCAGGCGGACACATCGGCGAGAATACAACGATGGTTCTCGTTCCGCAGGTTGTAGATGCAGTTGAAATCCCGGTGATCGCAGCCGGAGGAATTGCAGATGGAAGAGGAATTGCAGCGGCATTTATGCTCGGAGCAGAGGGTGTCCAGATCGGAACACGTTTTGTTGTGACAGAAGAAGCACAGGTGCATGAGAATTATAAAGAATGCATTTTGAAAGCAAGGGATATTGATTCTCGTGTGACAGGAAGATCTACAGGTCATCCGGTTCGTGCCCTTCGTAATAAAATGACGAAAGAGTATCTTGAGAAAGAACAGGCAGGAGCAACATTCGAAGAACTTGAACATCTGACACTAGGAGGACTCAGGAGAGCTGTTGTTGATGGAGATGTTCAGAGCGGAAGCGTGATGGCAGGGCAGATCGCAGGTATGATCAAGGAGAAGCTTACCTGTCAGGAAGTGATCCAGAAGCTGGTCTCACAGACAGATGAACTGATCGGAGGAAAAGGATTCTATGAGTAAGATCGCATTTATTTTCCCGGGACAGGGAGCACAGAAAGCCGGAATGGGAAAAGATTTCTATGAAAACAGTAAGACGGCAGCAGAGGTGATCGACCGTGCAAGTGAACTGCTTGGACTGGATATGAAAGCACTCTGTTTTGAAGAAAATGATCTTCTGGATCAGACAGAATATACACAGGCAGCACTTGTGACTGTCTGTATGGCAATGGAGAAGGTATTAAGAGAACGGGGACTCGCCCCGGATGTCACAGCAGGCTTAAGCCTGGGTGAATATTGTGCGATTGCTTCAGCAGGAGGAATGAGCACAGAAAATGCAATCACAACAGTAAGAAAACGCGGTATTCTGATGCAGAATGCAGTACCGGGTGGTCAGGGAGCCATGGCAGCGGTTCTTGGACTGGATGCCGGAAAGATTGAGGAAGTGCTGGCAGATCGAAGTGGTGTAATGATCGCCAACTACAATTGTCCGGGACAGATTGTGATTACAGGATGGAAGGAAGATGTGGAACAGGCAGCAGATGCACTGAAGAAAGCCGGAGCAAAGAGAGTCCTTCCGCTTAATGTCAGTGGACCGTTCCATTCTTCCCTTCTGGAGCAGGCCGGAGAAGAGCTTGGAAAAGAACTGGAACAGGTAGATTTTTCTGATCTCCAGATCCCATATGTGACGAATGTGACAGCAGAATATGTAACTGATATTACAAAGACAAAAGAACTGCTCGCACGTCAGGTAGCATCTTCCGTACGCTGGCAGCAGAGTATGGAACTTCTGATCGCGGATGGTGTAGATACATTTGTTGAGATCGGGCCTGGAAGAACACTGGCTGGTTTCTTGAGAAAGATAAACCGTGAGGTGAAAGTGTATAACGTCGGAACCTGGGAAGATGTAGATAAGGTGGTAAATGAATTATGTTAGACAGACTGACAGGGAAAGTTGCGGTAGTGACAGGTGCTTCCAGAGGAATCGGAAGAGCGATCGCACTGCGTCTGGCACAGGAGGGCGCAGCAGTAGTGATCAATTATAATGGATCGAAAGAGCGCGCGCAGGAAGTGAAAACAGAGATTGAATCTGCAGGCGGAACAGCACAGATCATGCAGTGTGATGTGGCAGATGCAGCATCTTGTGATGAGATGTTTCAGACAATCATTAAAGAATTCGGAAGAATAGATATCCTTGTGAACAATGCGGGAATTACAAGAGACGGACTGCTTATGAAGATGGCAGAAGAGGATTTTGATGCTGTGATCGATACGAATCTGAAAGGAACTTTTCATTGTATCCGTGCAGTCTCAAGACAGATGCTGCGTCAGAGATCCGGAAGAATTATTAACCTGTCTTCTGTATCAGGAGTTCTTGGAAATGCAGGACAGGCTAATTATTCTGCATCAAAGGCTGGAGTGATTGGACTCACAAAGAGTGCGGCAAGAGAACTGGCTTCCAGAGGAATTACCGTAAATGCGATTGCTCCGGGATTTATTAACACAGAGATGACAGAAGTACTTTCAGAGAAGGTGAAAGAAGGAGCAACAGCCCAGATCCCTCTTGGAAAGTTTGGAGAGACAGAAGATATTGCGAATGCGGCGGCATTTCTTGCTTCTGATGAAGCACGTTATATCACAGGCCAGACGCTGCATGTTGACGGCGGAATGGCGATGTAAGAATAGAAGGAGTAGGAAAATGAAGAGACGAGTTGTTGTAACCGGAATGGGTGCGGTGACACCGATTGGAAATACAGTAGAAGAATTCTGGAACGGAATCAAAACAGGTAAAGTTGGAATTGGTCCGATCACAAAATTCGATACAACAGATTATAAGGTTAAGCTGGCAGCAGAAGTGAAAGATTTCGTTGGAAAAGAACGAATGGATTTCAAGGCAGCAAAGAGAATGGAATTGTTCTCCCAGTATGCGGTTGCAGCAGCAAAGGAAGCATTTGCGGATGCGGGACTTGATATGGAGCAGGAAGATCCTTACCGTGTGGGAACGATCATCGGTTCAGGTATCGGAAGTCTCAGCTGTGTAGAGCAGAATTACGACAAGATCCAGACAAAAGGACCGGCGCGTGTAAATCCATTGATGGTTCCGTTGATGATCTCCAATATGGCAGCAGGAAATGTATCTATCCAGCTTGGACTGAAAGGAAAATGTACAGATGTCGTGACAGCATGTGCATCAGGATCTAACAGTATCGGAGATGCACTCCGTGCGATTCAGTATGGTGACTTGGATGTTTGTGTTGCAGGGGGTACAGAGAGCTGTATCTGTCCGACCGGAATTGCAGGATTTACTGCGTTGACAGCACTGTCTACAAATGAAGATCCAATGACAGCTTCCCGTCCGTTTGATCAGGACAGGGATGGATTTGTCCTCGGAGAAGGAGCCGGAATCGTAGTTCTGGAAGAACTTGAACACGCGAAAGCGAGAGGCGCGAAGATTTACGCAGAACTCGCTGGGTACGGCTCTACAGGAGACGCTTATCATATTACATCTCCGGCAGAAAATGGAGAAGGAGCCGGAATGGCGATGAAACTTGCAATGAAAGAGGCTGGTGTGGCACCGGAAGAAGTGGATTATATCAATGCCCATGGAACAAGTACACATCACAATGACCTTTTTGAGACGCGTGCGATCTGTTATGCATTAGGAGATGCAGCCGAAAATGTAGTTGTCAATTCAACAAAATCTATGATCGGTCATCTTCTTGGAGCAGCAGGAGCAGTAGAATTTGTTGTCTGCGTAAAGAGTATTCTGGATAATTTCATCCATCAGACAGTTGGTACAAAGAATGTAGATCCGGAATGTGGATTGAATTATGCAGTAGGCGCACCGGTAGAGAAAGAAGTGAATTGTGTAATTTCTAATTCTCTTGGGTTTGGTGGGCACAATGTGTCTCTTCTTGTAAAACGTTTCGAAGAATAAGGAGAAGCGAAGATGAAGATGGAAGAAATATTGAAGCTGATCGAAGCAGTCTCTGCTTCTGAGCTTACAGATTTTAAATATGAAGAAAATGGAACAAAGCTGAATCTGAAGAAAGAACAGCAGAAGGTGGAGATTATACAGAGTCCGGGAGTAGTTCCGGTGACAGGAACTGTCACAGCAGGTCTTCAGACAGCAGAAATTCTGCAAAATCCAGGAAATGAAGCGGATCACACACAGGAAGAGCATCAGGAAGTGATAAAAGAAACAGAAGGTGAACTGATCGTTTCACCTCTGGTTGGAACTTTCTACGCAGCACCGGCAGAGGATGCACCGAGTTTTGTTAAGGTTGGTGACAAGGTCGAAGCCGGACAGGTTGTCGGAATCATAGAAGCGATGAAACTTATGAATGAGATTGAGAGTGAATGTGCCGGTACAGTTGCAGAAGTTCTTGTAGAAAACGGAGAACCGGTAGAATACGGCCAGCCGATTTTTCAGAATTGTTTAAGAAAGGAATTCAGATATGAATAGTTTAAATGTAGAACAGATTCAGGAAATCATTCCGCACAGACATCCATTTCTTTTGATTGATAAGATTGAAGATTATGTTCCGGGAGAATATGCAATTGGATACAAAGGTGTTTCTTATCATGAGGATTTCTTTCGTGGACATTTCCCACAGAAAGCAGTAATGCCGGGAGTTCTGATTCTTGAGGCACTCGCTCAGACAGGAGCTGTGGCAATCTTAAGTGTACCGGAGAATCAGGGAAAGATTGCATTCTTCGGTGGTGTACAAAAATGTCGCTTCAAAGGAATGGTATTTCCGGGAGATCAGTTGAAATTAGAGACAAAGATTATTAAAAGAAAAGGACCGGTAGGCGTAGGAGAAGCTGTGGCAACAGTTAACGGAAAGGTCGTTGTTACGGCAGAACTTACATTTATGGTTGGAGAATAAAAAATCAGGAGCAGAAGAAATGATAGAGAAGATTTTAATTGCGAATAGAGGGGAGATTGCAGTCCGGGTGATCCGCGCCTGCAGAGAAATGGGAATCCGTACGGTTGCTGTTTACTCTGAGGCAGATAAAGATGCGCTGCATACCCAGCTCGCAGATGAAGCAGTCTGTATAGGTCCTGCTCCATCCGCAGAAAGTTATCTGAATATGCAGAATATCATCAGTGCAACACTTGTGTCCGGCGCAGATGCAATCCATCCGGGATTCGGATTCCTTTCTGAAAACAGCAAATTTGCAGAACTGTGTGAACAGTGCAAGATCACATATATCGGACCAGATTCAAAGGTGATCAGTGCTCTTGGAAATAAATCCGTTGCAAGAAATACGATGGTGGAAGCAGGTGTTCCGGTTATTCCAGGAAGCAAGGAGCCTGTCTATACCGTAGAAGAAGGCGAGAAGATCGCTGGTGAGATTGGTTATCCAATCATCGTTAAGGCAGCACTTGGCGGTGGAGGAAAAGGAATGCGTGTCGCACAGACACCGGACGAGTTCCAGACAAGTTTCCAGACAGCACAGAAAGAAGCGCAGATGGCATTCGGAGACGGAACAATGTATCTGGAACATTTTGTAGAACATCCGCGTCATATAGAATTTCAGATTCTTGCAGATAAGTATGGAAATGTGGTCCATCTTGGAGAAAGAGACTGTTCCATTCAGAGAAATCATCAGAAGATGATCGAGGAATCTCCGTCAGAAGCACTGACACCGGAATTGAGACAGAAGATGGGAGAAGCGGCTGTGAAAGCGGCGAAGGCAGCTCATTATACGAATGCCGGAACGATTGAATTTCTCTTAGAAAAGAGTGGAGCCTTTTACTTTATGGAAATGAATACAAGAATCCAGGTAGAACATCCGGTGACAGAATGGGTGACAGGAATCGATCTGATCAAAGAGCAGATTAAGATTGCAGACGGACAGAGACTAAAACTTCAGCAGAAAGACATCAAGATCACAGGTCACGCGATCGAATGTAGGATCAATGCAGAGAACCCGGAAAAGAATTTCCGCCCGTCTCCTGGAAAAATCACAGATGTACATTTCCCGGGTGGTGAAGGCGTACGTGTAGACAGTGCGATTTACACAGGATATGAAGTTCCGCCTTATTATGATTCCATGCTTGCAAAACTGATCGTACATGCTGACGACAGAGAAGAGGCTATCCGTAAAATGAGAAGCGCACTTGGCGAAGTTATTATTGAAGGTGTGGATACAAATATTGATTATCAGTATGAGATTTTGAATCATAAAAAATTCATATCTGGAGATATTGATGTGGAGTTTATCGGAGGAATGATGAATGAGACTGCATAATATGTTTAAAAAGACCGGAGAGAAGATCACTTCGATTCATTCACGAAACAGAAGAAAGCCGGAAGCACCGGAAGGAATCTTGAAAAAATGTAATAAATGCGGTGCGGCAATCTTGACAGATGAAGTAATCAACGGAAAATATATTTGTCCTAAATGTCATGGATACTTTCGTATTCCGGCATATAAGAGAATTGAGCTTGTGACAGACGCAGGCTCTTTTGAAGAATGGGATGCAAAGATCGATGAAGGGGAAAGACCGGAGAATCCGTTGGATTTCCGGGGGTATACAGAAAAAGTCGAAGCTTTAAGAGTAAAGACAGGACTTGATGAAGCGGTTGTTACAGGAAAAGCAACAATCTGTGGATATCCGGTTGTGATCGGGGTCTGTGACGGAAGATTTATGATGGCCAGTATGGGACATGCGGTAGGAGAAAAGATTACCCGTGCAGTCGAGCGTGCAACAGAGGAGAGGCTTCCTGTTGTTCTTTTTACCTGTTCCGGAGGCGCACGTATGCAGGAGGGAATCATTTCCCTGATGCAGATGGCAAAGACTTCAGCAGCACTGAAACGCCACAGTGATGCAGGCCTTCTTTATATTCCGGTATTGACTGATCCAACTACGGGAGGTGTCACAGCAAGCTTTGCTATGCTTGGAGATATCATTCTTGCAGAACCGGGAGCACTGATCGGATTCGCCGGTCCGCGTGTAATCGAGCAGACGATCGGACAGAAATTGCCGGAAGGATTCCAGAGAGCTGAATTCCTTCTTGAGCATGGATTTGTTGATCAGATCGTAACCAGGGATGAGATGAAGGAAGTACTGGGGCAGATTCTGAAAATGCATACGTTTACAGATGAAAAGAAAGAAGAATGTCCGGAAAAGAAAAAAGAGAACAGGAAAAAACATATCTGCAGTAAAAGAAAATGTGTCAGCCTGGGAGCGTGTTCTGAAATCCAGGGAAAAAGAACGCCCGGTCGGTAAGGATTATATTGACAGATTGTTTACAGATTTTGTAGAATTACATGGAGACAGATATTATAAGGATGATCCGGCAGTAGTAGGAGGAATTGCGTATTTTCATGGAAAAGCAGTTACTGTGATCGCCCAGTGCAAAGGAAAGACAACGAAAGAGAATCTGGAACGGAATTTTGCAATGCCGTCTCCGGAAGGTTACAGAAAAGCACTGCGTCTGATGAAACAGGCAGAGAAGTTCCAGCGTCCGGTCATCTGTTTTGTAGATACTCCGGGGGCTTTCTGCGGAATGGAGGCAGAAGAGCGTGGACAGGGTGAGGCAATTGCCCGGAATCTGTATGAGATGTCAGCTTTGAAAGTGCCGGTTCTTTCAATTGTAATCGGAGAAGGTGGAAGCGGCGGTTCGCTTGCACTTGCAGTTGCAGATGAAGTGTGGATGATGGAGAATGCAGTGTATTCAGTACTTTCACCGGAAGGGTTTGCAAGCATTTTGTGGAAAGACAGCAAGAGAGCGTCAGAGGCGGCAGGAGTGATGCGTCTGACAGCAGCAGATCTTAAGGAACTTAAGGTGATCGAAGAAATAATTTGCGAGCCTGAAGTGTACCGGGAAGATACGATGGTTCCTGTGCTCTGTGAACTGGAAGAGAAGATGGAACATTTCCTTGAACAATATGGAAGCCTTTCAGAAAAACAACTGACAGATAGAAGATACGACAGATTTCGTCGAATGTAAGAGATAGAAAACATGGTATTGTCTGAATTAAGATAGCAGACCAGAATGAAAGTGATCCCGGAAGATTCAATAGAGAAGAGCTGTTTGAAGAGATCAGTGAACAGTAGAAGACGAGGAGGAAAAAAGATGGATGCGTATAATACCATCAATGACATTCTGGTACATTTATTTAATGAAATCTGGGAGCTGGAGAAAAAGGCAATCATTACAGAGGAGTTTAAAGACATCACAAACAACGATATGCATATAATAGAAGCAATCGGTGTTTCAGGAAAGACAACGATGTCTGTAGTGGCAAAAAAGATGAAGATTACGGCAGGGTCTCTGACCACAGCGGTGAATGGGCTGGTAAACAAGAAGTATGTAATGCGTGCCCGCGGTGAAGAAGATCGAAGAGTGGTGTATATCTGGCTGACAGAAAAAGGGGAGAAGGCTTACTATCATCACGAGGAGTTTCACAGGAGATGACAAATGCTGTGCTGAACAGACTGGATGAAAAAGAGATTCCGTTCTTATGAAGACATTGGACGGACTTTCAGAATTTTTCAGGGGATATTCTTCAGAGGAATAAAATGATAATTATCAAGGAAAATTTGACGTTTTGTCAAAAATGAGTTACAATAATCTGTATCGTGAATAATTTATCATTACGGACAAAAGTTCTTGTTATTATTTCGCGTTAAGAATAACATTGTAATGAGGTAGTGCCAATATACTTGGGTGTATATTTTAGGAGGGAAACAAGTATGGTAACAAAGAAGACATCTTCAACAACAAAAGCTGAAACAGCAACAGTAAAGGCAGAGAAGAAAGAGACAGCAGCTGCGAAAGCAATCGAGACAAAGAAAGACACAACAAAGAAACTTGAAACAAAGGCAGCAGTGCTGGTAGATACACCAGAAGTTCAGGCAGAAGAAGTAAAAGAGACAGTGAAGAAGGCAGCTAAGAAGGTTGCAGCAAAAGCAGAAGATACAGCTGAAAAGGCTGTGAAGACTGTAAAGAAAGCAGCGGCTAAGAAGACAGCAACCAAGACTACAAAGAAAGCTGAGCTGAAGACAGAATTCTTCCTTCAGTTCTCTGGTAAAGAGTATACAGAGAAAGAGATCCTTAAGAAAGTCAAAGATGTATGGACAAAGGATCTGAAGAATAAAGTCGGAGACATGAAAGATGTTAAGATTTATCTGAAACCGGAAGAGTCAGCAGCATATTATGTTGTTAATGGAGATACAACAGGAAAAATCGATCTGTAAGATATAAATAAAAGATATAAGATCGCTTTCCGGACGTACCGGGAACAGGTTTACTTAAGAAAAGACAGGTAGTCAGACACAGCTGAATGCAGGTGAAGGACGGACCTGTCTTTTTAATATATTAGGAAAGTTCTTTCCTAATATATTAAAAAACGCTCCGCTAAGGATGCGCACTGCGGCGTACAAGGTAGGTGTCGCAAGCGACCGCCGCAGGCGCAAGAATGTGCCTTTGCACATTCTTTGTTTTAAACATTTCGCCGGTACAGAAGGCAGTGTGCCTTAAGGTGACAGGAATCTGGCAAGTACGGTTTGAGAAAGGAGTATGCAAGATGTACGAGAAAGAGATTGAGCAGCTGCAGGCAATGATTGATGAGAGTAACCGGATCGTGTTTTTCGGAGGAGCCGGTGTATCAACAGAAAGTAATATTCCGGATTTTCGAAGTGCAACAGGAATTTATCATCAGAAATATAAGTATTCACCGGAACAGGTGGTCAGTCATAGCTTTTTTATGAAATATCCGGAAGCATTCTATGAGTTTTATAAAGAGAAGATGATGATTTTGGATGCGAAGCCAAATGCTGCCCATCTGAAACTGGCAGAATTGGAGCAGGCCGGAAAATTGCAGGCTGTTGTGACACAGAATATTGACGGACTGCATCAGGCGGCAGGAAGCAGAAACGTCTATGAACTTCATGGAAGCATCCACAGAAATTACTGTATGAAATGTGGGAAGTTCTATGATGCGGAATATGTGAAGAATTCAGAAGGAATTCCGAGATGCAGCTGCGGCGGGATGATTAAGCCGGACGTAGTACTTTATGAAGAGGGACTTGACCAGAAGACGATCCAAGGGGCAGTCGAAGCAATTTCATCAGCCGACATGCTGATCATCGGAGGTACTTCCCTTGTTGTTTATCCGGCAGCCGGTTTTATTGATTATTTTCACGGAAAACACCTTGTTGTGATTAATAAATCAGAAACAGCCAGAACTGTTCGGGCAGAGCTTGCAATATCGGCTCCGATCGGAGAGGTTCTTGGTGCAATTCATGTAACTGGCGAATAAAATTTCTTTTCCTGTAAATACTTCTGAAAAGGAGGATGCTGTATGCAGCAATAAGAAGTATGGGAAGAAAAAAGGAAAAGACGATCAATCTTACAGAACTTGAACCAAAAGAAAAGCTGAAGTATGAGATAGCAGAGGAATTAGGCCTTTTAGATCGCGTGATGCAGGATGGGTGGAAGTCATTAACATCAAAAGAGACAGGACGGATTGGCGGAATGGTCACCGGAAGAAGACGAGAGATAAAAAAATCAGACAAAAATTTGCGGATAAAAACTGATGAAAGATAAACAAAAGTAAAATTTTGAATGACACAGCTTTTGACAAATAAGGATAAATTTGGTAAAATAGACAGAATGGGGAGAAATTATTTTGCGTTAGAATTCGCAGAGTTTTTGGAAAGTGATAA